>Ga0074195_1000801_pt1 | contig 53809 bp, 78 predicted proteins | sample EPASupsiteHSE623_FD_64525 | JGI IMG/M metagenome (GOLD analysis project Ga0074195, IMG submission 64525) | Bioremediated contaminated groundwater from EPA Superfund site, New Mexico - Sample HSE6-23 | ecosystem: Environmental > Aquatic > Deep subsurface > Groundwater > Contaminated ...
AACTATCTTTTCAAGCTATTGAACTCATTAAATTAAAAATAAATGAAGATGATTATTTGAATGAAATTGACTTAACACATGTTGATGGTTTTATTGGCATTGAAAAGAGTGATTAAAATGGAAGAAAAAGACATTGGAATTTATTTCAAAAAGATTGATAAGTTTGAAAATATTAAAACAAACGCATCTATTAAGAATATCTTCAAATCAAATGAATTAAAAGCATATATTGGAAAATATCACGACATGGTTATTTATAGGTTTGATACAGTCATTAATCTTTTGACAATAGTTGAATTGAGAGAGCTTCTTAGAAATTATCTTGGTGAAGCTGAATTTAATAAGGTTATTTCTTTTTGCTACAATGAATGCAATAAGTTTATTCATCAATATGCACATTTAAGTTCGCAGTTGAATGATAAACAAATAAGTGAACCACAATACAATGAAAAATATCAAATCTTGAGGAATATGATTGCTAAAAATTCCAAATTAAAAGAGATTGATGATACTATTATGTGGCTTTATGGTTTTTTGAAAGCAAATAGTGATTTAAAACATGTAACTTTTAAAACATTTAATTTGGTTGCTTGGAAATCAGGTCAATTTGAACAACAAGAAATAGAAGAGGAAGAATAATGTTTATAGCTGGCGATCATGGAAATAGAAGTTTTTGCATTTATAAAAAACCAGGAAAGATTGGAAATAATTATGATAAAAAAGAATTGGATCATATTTTAAAAAATAAAATAATTGAAAGTGCACACATGTTTATTTCTGGTGCTACTGGTTCTGCAAAAACATCATTAACTATGAAAATTGCTGAAGAATTTCATAAACATGGATTTACAATCATTATTTTAAGTTCAAAATGGCAGTCTGAATTTGATTTTGGTTCTGTTAGTCTGCTTCCATCACAAGAAACAGAAGGTGATCAATTTTGGATTCATAATAGATTTTTAAAAAGACAAAATGAATCTCCAACATGTTATCCTTTTAAAATATATCATCCTTTTACATTTGAAATTCCAACAAAAATTTTAAAGAATTTGCCAGATACTATGAATTTTTTTACACTTCCAATAAAGGCTCTTTCTGAAGAAACTTTAACAACTTTATTTGGTGGTGATATTGATAAAAAATCATTAAAGTTTGTTAAGAAAATAATTGATCAGATGGATAAAAAACAGAATATTTATGAATTGCTTTGGGAAGTTTATCAAAGAATAGAAGAATCTGATGATGAGTTATCTTCTGCTGAAGAATCAAGTGGTTATGTTCCTGATGCAACAACTGCAACTAAAACAACAAGAAAAGAAATAATAAATGCTTTTGATTATTATAAATCAAATCCTTTGCTTGATGTTATTTCAAAAAGAAATATGGATTTTGAATCTATGATTAGAGATCAAAAAACATATCATTTATTAAGTTTGAAATGGGTTTCAAATCCAACTGCAAGATATTTTAATCAAGTTTGTTGGATTGAAAATATTATGCAAACATTAGGATCAATTAAAAATGCTCCACCTGTTTTATTGGTTTTAGAAGAACTTGGAGATTTGCTTCCAAGAAAGAAAAAAGATTCATCACCTTTTCAAGAAGTTTTATCTGATTCTATAAAAAGAGTTTTAGCAATATCAAGAAAGATTGGATCAACTCAAGTTGTTGTTGTTGGAAATAGCCAGCGATATTTTGAAACTGATTCAAATTATGTAACTCATTGTGATATAAAGTTTATTGGTAAATCTGATCCATCTGATTGGAAAATATTAAGAAAAGCACATGATTTTTCAGTTAATAGGATTAGAGAATTGGAACAATTAGATCCTGGGCAATTTATGGTATGGGAAAAAGATTGTCCTGTTTTAATTATGCCAATGCCAAGACATGCAATACCTGTAAAAGGTTTTGATTATATAACAGCTTTTGAAACTTTGCATCCAGAAAGAATGAAAGACTTTACTTCTGAATTTGAAGAAATAAAGTCAGTTAGGAAGGAATGGACTGTAAAATCTAAAGAGATTCTTGATAAAATGAAAGATAAAAGGAAAAAACAAGAAGATGATAAAAAGAATAAGCAGGAAATGAGAAAACTTTCAAAAGAATTCGAACAAGAAACTCAAATTATTAAACTTAAAGATAAAGAAAAGGAAAAGGAGCTTGAGCTTGCAAAGAAATGCTACACTTTTATTATTAATGGCAACCCATCAAGACCTGGAGCTAAAATGAGTTTGAGATTGGTTGCTCTTGATGTGCTTGGCAATGAAAATAAAAAGAATAAAGCCAAAAGACTTATTGAAATGTATAAAAAACTAATTGAAGAAGGTTCTGTCCCAGAAATCCTTTCTTAAATTCAGTCATTTCCTTTTGGGATTGTCCCACTGTCCCAAAAAACAAACATTTTTATATTTGAAAAAAATATCACTATAAGACGGCTATATATATTGGTAAAGTTTTCAAAAAGTTGTTTGGCTTCCTTGAACCAGGACAGGACAAAAAAAATAAATTTTAAGTCAAGTTTGAATATGAATAGTTAAGTTGCAGGGCTTATTGAGTGCAAAAACAAAATAATTAATGTTGAGATGGGAGCACTTCTCAACATGTCCCAATCATTTGATTTGCACCAGAGACCTCTTGAAAAGGGGAAGAACCCCTAAGGGTTATTTAAAATGAAAGCATATGAACCAGAAGGAAAAAAGACACATGTAACTTTTCAAGTTCAAAGAATCAAACCTATGAGGAAAGAAGCTTATTATAAATTCCCAATTAAGCTTTGGAAGAAACTTGATAAAAGAAGCAAGAGATTTTCTGATGGAACTAAGGTCAATGTAAATCAAATAACAAATATTGATGATCTTGCCAGAGTTATCTTTCTCAAGTATGGTTATGGGATTTACAATGTTTGCTTTTATAATCGATGGAATATAAATAAGAAATTTAATTATAAACATAGATGCAGATTTAAGAGATGCCAGTTTCATCCAGAATTTAAAGGCAATGAGAAACATAACCCAAGTAAAACCAAATGCAAAAGATATAAGGTTTATAAGGTTGGTCAAGCATGCAGACTCAACCCAAGATATAGACCTACTCAATGCAAGAAGATTCAGTTATCTATTTTTCCAGATACAAGCAAGAAAGGTTTTAAAGTTTCTGCTTCTGATAGCACTATGTATACCTTCTGGTTTTGGAAAGGGAAATGAATTATTTATTCTTTTTATATAATAAAGCAAAGGTTAGTCCAGCACTTATTGCTAAAGCTTCCCAATCTTTCATTGCTAGAATGTGCCAAGATTTTCTTTGTTGTATATCCTCTTTAGTAATATAATGAAGTTCAACCCCATCAACACCATGAGCTTGCTTCTTTTTTGGAACTAGAAATATCTTTAATCCTGCTCCTGTTTTTTTATCTCTGAGTTTGTAAACACAGATTTTTCTTTTCTTTGGTGTTGGCATTGTTACTCAAATTTTTATTAATAGTTACATTGTAGCTATTTATAGCTAAATTATGCTAAATTGTTCATTAACAAACTAGCATTGCTAAAATCTATTGCATAAACAGGAACATCATCAATTCTAAAATGTCTGAATGGTTTTGGTGTTATTATAATTATTGATTTTGTTTCTGGATGTTCATATTTGTATCTTCTTATTTGTTTTAACATTTCTCTTTTTGAAAAACCTTTTACTTTACATTCAATTAAGATATTCTGAACATTAAAATCAACAAAACTCTTTTTAGATATTTTAAATTCTCTCTTGTAACTAATATTATTTTTATAAAGTAAATTTTCTATATAATCTTGTAATTCTTTTTCATCTTTGAAATATTTGGCATTTTTTCTTATGAGATCAAAGATTTCTTTTGTTTCTTTATCCTGTAAATCTTCATTGATAAATAATTCGCCCTTTAATTCCACTTTTTTTTCTGCTTCAATCTTTTCAATATTCATTCCTTTTGATTTTAAGAATTCTCTAGCCATACTTTTTAAATGCTCATCCTTGACAGTATCAGAAATAACAGATGCTTCTGCACTCATAATTTTTGATTGCTGATCAATCTTTTCACCAATTACTTCTTTCATAAATGGATCAGCCCCATCATCAATAGTTATGAAAATTGCATTAACTTGATGTTCTTGTCCATCACGCCACAATCTTCCAATACATTGTTCCATAATTGCAGGAGACCAATCAAGTTCACCAAAGACTGCATAAGATGATGTTAATTGCAAACCATTAATTCCTGCACCGCTTCTGAGAGACATAATAAATACTTTGGAATTTCCTTCTATGAATTCTTTGATAGATTCTTCTTTTTCCTTTGGTGTTTCTGTTCCAGTATACATTACTGGATTATAAGAAAATAATTCCTTAAGCCAAATGTCATATACATCACGATGCCAACCAAACAATACAACTTTCTCTCCAGATTCAACGATTGTCTTTACAATCTCGGCAACTGCTTTTGCTTTTGCAATTCCTGTTGCTTGCCTAAGTTTCATATCAAATTCAATAGCTGATGGTGATGATTCTTTGAATGTTCCTGTAATTGCTTTCATAGCCAAGATTTTCATATCATTTTCGATTTTTTGCAATTCATCAAGGTTGGCATCAACAGTATAAACACTCCTATTTACTGCATCAATTTTCATTCCAACTTCCTCTCTTGTTCTTCTTAACATGAACATATTCTTTCTTAGGAAGTTACCCAAAAGCTCGGGATCTCTTATTTTCTGTTCACCAACACACCATTCCCTAATGAATGTATATTTTTCTCCCAAGATTCCTTTTTGCAATACATCAAAAATATTGTATAATTCATTTCCATAATTCATAATTGGGGTTGCACTCAATCCAATTTTTGTTTCGCATTTATCAGCTATTAAAGAAGCAGCAGAATATCGTTCGGTATTTGAATGTCTTAAATAATGAATTTCATCAAAAATTATTGATTGTATGTGGTGTTTTTTTGTTAAAGCTTCGATCCAATACTGCAACAAATGATAAGATATGATATAAAAATCAGCTTTTGGCAATTCATAATTTTTCTTTCCCTTTATCTTTATAACTTTGGCATTTGGAATAAACTTGTGTATTTCATATTCCCATTGGGTTGCCAAATGTGGTGGAACGACACAAAGAGTAGGCAAATTTTTTGATCCGATTGCTATTCCAATTGGTGTTTTTCCCAAACCAACTTGATCAGCTATAAGAAGAAATCTTTTTTTGAGTGCCAAAGAACAAGCCTGCAATTGATAGTCCCTTAATGGCAAAACAAAATCAAATTTCACATCTTTGTAATTTATGAATGCATGCTTTCCTTCTTCCTGAATTTTATCATATTCTTTTGATCCATGTTGCAATAAATTAAAATCTTTTTCATTAATTTCTAATTTGAATCTTTTTAGAAACCATTCAATATCTTTTCTTGCACTGAGACTATCTTGCAAAAATCTTGGTCGATGAGTAAATTTGTATTTGTTGGATTGATGGGTTTCATAATCATAAAAAGTCTGTTCATAACTTCCCAAGAATAATCTTTGAAATAAAACTAAAATGTAGGGTTCGGCATCTAAAATCCATTCACCATCCTCAAAAAATAATCTCCCCTCAATCTCATCTTTCAACTGATGCACCTCAAACCTTTATAAGAACAACATAATAATCCAGCTACAAAACATGCAGCACAAACTATGATAAAAATTATTGTTTCTTTTTTAGTCATTTAAACTTCTCCTGAACTTTATCAAATAATTCCTGTTCTATTATTTTAAGTTCTTTTGCTGGAAGCCATTCATCTTTGAAACATTTCTGTCCAGTATAAGTTTTATTCTTTAACATATATTGAACCATGTGATATTTCAAATTATATTCAGCTGCTAAAGCTGGTATTTTTGTTCCTTCTGCAAATCTTGTAAATATATCAATAATAATCTTTGCTTTTGCTTTGTCAATAATCATCTTGCCTTTGTCATCAACATTCTTTGTTTTTGTGAATTTGCTTTCATAACCAAATGGTGGTTTGTTTGTTACATGACCTTTTCTTAATTTGTGTAGTTTGTCTAACCCAGCATTAACTCTTTTTGCTGTTTCTTTTAATTCTCTCTCATCAACTTCGCCAAGAATACCCATTGTAAAAGGTTCATTTGATTGGTCAATTGCAAAAACACCAATATTTTTCATATTCAAAAAACCCCTAAGCAATTTTCCCAAGGTATTATTTCTTATAAATCTGCTCCACCAAAGAACAAGGATCATATCGCCTTCCTGAATTTGTTCTAACATTTTCCTGAAATTTGGTCTTTTGGTATTCTTTGCTGAATGAATATCTGAAAATATTAAACATGGTTTCTCTTGTAAACCGTTTGATGTAATAAAATTATCTATCTTGTATTTTTGGGTTTCTATACTTTTTATTAGTTTTTGTTCAATAGCTTCATCCTTTTCTGATTCCAATAGTTTTTTTTCATCTTTAGAAACTCTTAAGCATAGGATAAGTCTTTTTGCATTCTTTACTTTTTCCAGTGTTACTTCTTCATCTATTGGCAAATAAATTTTTTCAATTAAATCTGCGTATTCAGATGGTATTAAATTTTTTGGATTAAAATAGCGAAGATCTAACATGGTTTTTTATATTTCTTTGCTGCTTATTGGCTTTGTTCTTTCGTATATGGTATCATCATCTTTTGAAGCTCTTTCTTGTTCTATTGAAATTGCTTTTATCCATTTGCTTATGTCTTCTAAAATTGGAAATTGTTTTGTATATCTGTTATAAAGAAAAACTGGATCTTCCTGGTCATAAACAATCAACTCAATATAAGATTCTTGCAAATCACCTTCTGGGTTGATTCCAGCACCAAATAATTTAAGAACATTATCAGGAATGTTTTTTAAAGCTTCTTTTAAATCTTTTAGAGTTGCTATTTCCATGATGCACCTTATATTTTTCTATTTCCTGTTTGATTGTTCTTTGAATACTCATTAATAATGGCGTTTGTTGGATTAAATGCCATATCATTTTCGTATGTTTCTCTCTTTCCTTTTTTCACTAAAATTAACAATTGCAAGATTATTGCAATAAGGAAAAACGCCAAAGCCCAATTAGTTTGTGTTGTTTGGGTTGATAGCTTTTTTTCAAGTGTAATTATTATTTTATTTAAGTTGGCATTTTCAGATGTTAAGTTATCCATTTTATTGTTATTTGTATCAAGTTTAACTAAAGCATCCCCCCATGAATTTTCAAGTCTTTGTGCAATTTTTCCTTGTTTAATTACATCAGCAAGCTCTTCTTCAGTATAATTTAATGTAAAAGGAACTTTAACTTCTTTTATTAAATAACCTTCTGGAGCAAATCCTAAAAAATAATATAAAAGATTTTTGCAATAGCTTGAAGTGAAATTCTTTGTTATTGGATCATAAGTTGAATTGCAGTAAGATACATCAAAATCATAATCTAATACTTTAGTGCAGTATTGCGATCCATCAAGATATAAATTGCTCATATTTCTATATTCAATAAAAACATTTAAAATTGATGTAGCTGCATTTGAATTCTGAGCCAAAGTAATTATGGTTATATTATACATTTGGTTGGTTTGGTTGGTTTCATTAATCGATGGTTTTACTTTGAATGTAACAAATTTGTATTCGTTTGGGTTTAAGTTAAAAATCATACCATCAAAAGACATCCATTGTGCAGAAGCATTTATTCCAACTGCTGTTGAGTTTCCAATATTTGTTATTTTTAATATTCCTTCTTTTGAATCTGAAACATTCATTGTAAAATTGTTTGTTAAGATTTCTGTTGATAAATAGGTTTCAATAAATCTTGATGTTACTGATGTTGTAAATATATTGTCAAAACTTGGTGAATGTGCATAATAATCTGAACTTTTTGATAAAACATTTATTTGAGTATTTAATCCTGTAATTTCATCATAGTAAATAAATGTTCCAATTGAATTCTGAACCAACAAAACTTCTTGATTGGGAATCATGTTGTAATTTATTGTTGAATCATTTATTTTTTTTAGGATATGGTTTGTTGTGTCTGTATTCTTAAAATTTATAGAATCCCCCATAAATACCGTTAAGTCTTTTACTGAAAAGCCATAGCTGTTTAGACCAATTGAATATGTTATTGGGCTTGTTGTGTATTGAATTAAATAATTAAACTTGCAAGTTACATTAATATCTTTTGTAAATGTGTCATCCGTTGTTATTCTGGTTGGAAGAGAAACTGAAATGTTTGGTGCAATTGAAATTGTGTCAGATGTGATATATTGACCTGAACAGGTGGTGTTGTATGCAATTTGATTGCCTGTGTTTGTTAAATTGATATAAAAATTAGTTTGGACTGTTTTTGTTACATTTAGAATTGAAGGGTAACCTAAGATATTTATGCTTGGCAAAGCGGATGCTAAAGAAACTGATAAAATTAATAAGATTAGATAGATTGGTGTTTTATTTGTCAATTACATACACCTCGTGATAATTTGTAACTCCACTGATTAGCTGTCCTTTGCATTCAAAACAATATAATAAACACCCATCTTCTGCACAAGGACAGATTACTGGATGGCAGTTTTCTTTATTTATAATTATTCTAACATCAGTTTCATTTATTGAGTGCATTGCTAATGAAGGTGTTGAATTATGAATAGTGAAATTTACGCTTGCTTTTTCTGTTTGATTGGTTTCATTTGTTGGATTAAAAATACCAATTCTTCCCAAGAATATTATGCTCAAAACAACAAGCACAAGAAGAACTATTGCTGCTATTATAATAACATCCATTGAAAGTTCTGCTCCTTTTTTATTCATTTGTAACTCCACTGATTAGCTGTCCTTTGCATTCAAAACAATATAATAAACACCCATCTTCTGCACAAGGACAGATTACTGGATGGCAGTTTTCTTTATTCATAATTATTCTAACATCAGTTTCATTTATTGAGTGCATTGCTAATGAAGGTGTTGAATTGTCAATAGTAAACTTATTTTTGATTTGTTCAGTTTGGTTAGTTTCATTAATTGGTGTTTTTAATCCAAATCTCCCTAAGAATATTATGCTCAAAACAACAAGAACTAAAAGAATTATTGCTGCTATTACAATAACATCCATTGAAAGTTCTGCTCCTTTTTTATTCATTTTCTCATCTCCTTTAATTTGCAAATCAACACCCCACGAACAGAGCTGCAGTCGCCGAGGAACCCGCCGTCGCCAACGACACCGGAAACATCGCCAACCCCACGCATCCACACATAAGCATTCTGTCCTTTTGGATTTATTAATTTGTAATGAACAAACTTTTTAAGTTTTTTAAATAACTCAAATTTATTTCTTAATAAATACTCACAATCCCAAGATGTTAAATATTTCCAGCCTTTTGGAAGCTTTGCATCCAAATCAATAGCTTTTATTTTTGTTATTTGTTTCATTGTTTCACATTCCATTTATCTTTTGCATTCTTGCTTTTTTGAATGTAGCCAAAAAATCTTTTATAGTGCTTTTCAACCTCATTAAAATCATTTGTTAATGTTAAATCTGCATAAATATTTTCAATTCCTTTTGAAATTTTCTTGTATTTTTCCTTGAAAACATCCAAAGCTAATTTAACTTCAAGTTTCATCATAACCATTTGAATTTGCTTATTTTCCATGTTTTATCTTATTACCTCAATCTTAAAACCTTTTTCAGTTATAGCATAAAGCCTTTTGTTGTAATCTTCAAATTCCTGCTCAGTCATTAAAATAATATGCTCGCCTTTTTCTTCACCATGAAATAATCTTCCAAGTCTTTGACCTTCCTGTCTTCTACTACCAAATAAAAAGTCAATTTCAATTATTCTTTCAATATCTGGAATTGATAATCCCTCATCACCAACCCTTGAAACAATAGAAACACTTGCTTCTTTTATTATTTCAATTCTCTTTTTTGTTGCTCCATAAACAAATGGAATTTCAAGAGCATTTGATAGCTTTTCACCAAAAGATATTGTATCGCAGAATATTATGGTTTTTTTGTCTATCTGCAATAATTCTTTTAATTTATTTTCTTTTGCTCTTTTATCTGCAACAATATAAACTCTTATGTCTGGAATTTCTAAAATTCCAAGCTCTATTAAATCATCCCAGCTTAAACCTATTGGGAAACCAGTCAAAGCAAAAATGTAATCTGTTCTTCCATCCTCCCTGTAAGGTGTTGCACTTAAACCAATTCTATATTTGCTTCTTAATGTTGCAAATTTAGAAAAAGTGTTTGCAGGCAAATGCTGGCATTCATCAAAGATTATTAATGAAAATTCTTTGTTTCTTAGTTTATCAAATGAATGGTATGTAACAACCTCAAATTCATTCCTTAAATTTGGCAAATAATGATTTATTCTTTCTTCCCATTGCTCAACTAATGTTCTCGTTGGAACGACAACTAATTTATTCCCTTTTATTTTTCCGCCAGCATACATTCCAAAGAAAGTTTTTCCTGCTGAATAAGCCCAGTAAATTCCTACTGCACCAACTTCTTTGAATCTTTTCCAAGCATCTAATTGGTAATCTCTTAATTTAAATCCAAAATTCTCTTCTTTTCTCAAATCCTCTTCACTTATTGGTTTAGGCATAAAAGGCAAAATTCCATCATCAATTAATTTTGCAAGAAGCTTGAATTCATATCCTTGTTTTATTTTTATTTTATCCTGCCCTTCTCTTTTTGTTAGAAAATTGTTATATTTTTCCCATGCTATTGACTGGTGTTCTCTTCCAGTCAAAAGAATTCCATCAAATACTTTTAATGGCAAATCACTTCCAAACTTAAACTTATTTTGAATATTGATTGGTATGTTGCCAAGCCATTTCATAAATTTGTTTATTTTAAAGACATTGAAAGAATCTGTTGTATGGTCTAACCAGCCAAGATTCATTCTTATAAACTTTGGAACTGCAACAAACCATTCTTCCTGTTTTCCTGTCGGAAGAATAACATAAGGCTCTTTGATAAATGATTTGAATTCTTCTTTGTTTAGTCCCTCTGTTATTTGAGCTTCCTTTGACATTTCCAAAATTGCCCTTGAATAATTATTTTGTTTTTTTTCAATGTCAGATTTTAAAAGCTCTAACTCTCTGTCAAACTCATCTGCCATAGTTCTTATTTTCTTTAGTTTTTCAATCATTTTATTCACTCTTTATTTCTATCAAAAGCCAGATAAACAAAGCTAAAGTCAATCCAATTTGGATATACCATGTAATGTGCCCTGCTGTGTATAAATTGCAAATGTTCGGAAAAATTCCATTGCCTGTGCATGAATCAAAAACCAAAGCCCAGTGGTTGAATAAATCCAAAAGCCAGTGCGTGATTATGATTATGAAAAAGAGCAAACTTGCAATGATTAGTTTAAGATTTTTGTTCATTTTTTTACCCGTTTAAATTTATGTTTTCTTCCTGTTGCTAAGGAAATAAGCCATTTGCCTTTTTTTATATGAGCAACTCTCATTCCTATGTTTTTATCTAAATCGTAATATATTTTTGGTTGTTTGATTTTAATTTTATTTGCTTGTTCTTGCACTTTGTTCATTATATCTTCAACAACATTACAATCATCATAAAAAGTATGTTCTCTGATACAATCATCATAAAAAGTATGTTCTCTGATATGTTCAATTTCTTTATTTGTTAAATCAATTGTTATTTTCATTTTCATAATCTTGTATTGTTATTTCATTGATTTCTGACAAACTTTTATTTGGCAAAAGGAATGAAGTGTCAAATAAAATTCCATTTTCAATGTTTTGGGCAATTGTCCATTGAGTATTTGGATCAAAATTCAATATTGTTTGACCTTTGATGGTCAGAGCAACACGCTTAACCCCATATTTGTCTATAAAGGATATTGGAATTATTCCGCACCCAGATTTGCTTGCTTCATCAATGCAGAATTCTTCACCTATTATTGCTTTTACTTCTCTTTGCATAGCTTTGCTTATGGTTTTGTTTTCAATGGTATAGTTTACTTGGATTGTTATGTTTTGTCCAACATCTTCTCTTAGGAAGTTACATGCAGAAAGATTTGTCTGAATAATGGGCTGATCAACTCCAAAGTAAGTTATATTGTAATAAGTTATTTCCGAAGCATTTGACTGAGAAAGCAAAGCCCCTGCTATTAAAAGAATTCCGATTATTATTCCGGCAATAGAAATTAATTGTTTCATTGTTACTTTCTTTGGATGGGTTAAATTATGATATTGTTTGACTATTTCTTCTTTTGGATAATATTCTGTTAAATGCTGAGCTATTTGCTGTTTGCTGTATTCTCCTCTGCCAAAATCGATGCAGTTCTCTAAAAAATATTCTTGGATTTCATTCATAGTAACTTCTTTTGTGAATTAATTTTAATAGTTAATTTTGGTTCAATAACTCCACAATGTAAAGTTTCATTTTCACTGAAAGCAATCATATTATCTTCTTTGTTCTTATTTAATTGAAAAACAACTCCGTTAACGATGTCAATTCCAAACTTTTCATAGAGTTGATGTAAGATTATTGCAACCTTTTCAGTCTTGTCTTTTCTTTCTTTTAATTTTGTTAATTCTTGGTAATGTGTGCAATATTTTGGTCTTTCTTGTTTTTTTCCATTGCCAATATCTGATAAATCATGCTTACAAGTTGCATTTGTTAAATTATGCTTCTTTTTTGATTCTTGCTTAATAAAATTATTAAAATCAAGTATTTTTTCCATGTCATCTATTTCGATTATGGTTTCGCTTTTTGGAGATGGAATATCTATATTGATGTTTTGTTTTATTTTTAAATCATCATTGTATCTTGATATTTCTTTTGCTAATTTATCTGGTTTATCCTTGCTCATTTTCTGCTCCATCAAATAGGCTATCTTCTGTTTCTTTCATTGGATCTTTCTTTGGCAATTGCTTTGGTCTTTGTGGCATGCTTATTTGTCCTATTCTTTGCACGGGATTTTGCTTATTTTTATTTATTGCATATCCTGCATAAATCAATCCGCCAATAACAGCAATTATTATCAAAGCAATAATAAGACCAGTATTATTAGATCCCGAATCACTATAACTTTGCTGCATTATTGGATTTGTTATTGTTACATTGATTATTGGGGCTGGATCTGTTGGACAAGCTGGTGGATTACAATTACAAGTGCATGGCGGTAATCCAGTTAAACTCATATTATTTTGTATGAAATAATTATAATCAAATACACTTTGATTTCCAGACCAATTCATATAAATTTCTGTGTGTGGAGCACATGTGTAATTTAAAGTGTTATTAATTGTTATAAGATTTGTGCTGTTGAACCATAATGAAAACCAGTTTGTTGTATTGAAGTTTGGATATTGCGATAAATTAATATAAGTTGATCCATTGCAAATCTGTATTGTTGAAACATTCAATATTGTTGTTGGGCTGCATGTTGAGTTTGCATAAACATTTGAAGTATAACTGCAAGTGTTGTTGTTTACATTTACTTGGGTTGCATTCATTGTGCAGATATTGCTGTTGTTGATATTGTTTAAAATAGAAATGTTAAATAAATAACTGTTGTTTATTGTGTTATAAACATTTGGTGCAGTAATGTTAACAAGAACAGTTTGATTATTTTGCATGTTGCATGACAAATTCCAGCTGTAATATGTGTTTGTGATATTATATAAATTGCTCACATAAGTTAAGTAATCGTAAATAATTATAAATGGTGTTCCTGAAGAATAAACTGTTGGATCATTTGCAAGCTGTGAAGTTGCTGAAAATGTGTATGATGCCTGTGTGCTTGGGTTTGTGAAAATTCCCTGATTAAAAGAATCTGTTGTTGTTAATGTTGAAGCTTCTAAACAAGCAGAATTGTCGCCATCATTGAAATGATATGTCCAAATGTTTCCAACAATATTTATCTGCCCTATTTCTGTGTTTGTTGCATCCCTATAAGATAGTTGATTTATTGCAGCTGTTGTTTGGATGTTTCCACCTACAGATGTTGTTCCAATTTGAACTCCTGTTGCAGGGGGAATCCATACAGAAAATTGTGCTGGAATTGTTACTGAAAAATATCTTAAGCAATTTTCATTCTGAAATTCTGTTCTTGTCATGTTTAGTTGTCCGCTTTGAGATATAAAAAAGTTTGAAGCTGTTACGCTGTCAAATGTTGGCTCGACTGCTGAAACAAAACTTATTGCCAGCAAAAATATTGTTAATAATATTATTTTTTTCATGGTTGCACCTCTTGTTGTGAAATTAATAAGCAATAGTTATACCAATAAGTCATTTTTTTATCGCAGTAATTAAATTCATGCTCTGTTGGACATTTGTTGTAATCATCCAAATATTTTGAGCAATCGTAAAAAGTTTCATTTGTTTCTTTTGAATTTGAATCGCTGTTAAAATAAGCTTTGTGTGTTGTAAATCCTAAACAAAAAGATATTATCATAATTAAAAGACAGATAAAAATAAATTTTAAACTTTCTTTTTTCATTGTTTCACCTTTTTGTTTATTATTAAATAGTTGCGTAAAATTAAGATGGAGATAATTACTAAAATTATTGGTTGACCCAAAACGAAATATACAATAGCTATTCCTGTTAAAGTAAGATTTGTTTGAAATGCAAATAACATTTCTATTGTGGAATAAAATAAAAGTAAAATTGGCAATAAACCCATCCAAGCCATTATTTTGATTGCAATTTTATTTATTTTTAATTTCTGCTTTTGATTCATTTTGCACCTCGTTTTTTTCATCTTCTGTGTAAACCAAATGATTTCTTAAGATTGTAATTGAACAAAAAGTTGTGAAAAATATAGCTATGCAATTAAAGCAAGCTGGATAATATCTAAAAATAAAAGACATTATTGAGATTATTTCTGAATTTTCAGAAAACAAATAAAATAACACTATTGAGATTGATCCAATTGCTACAAAACCCAAAAAAATCCAGGATGCAATTTTTAATAATTTGTTTATTTTCATTTTTTTAATTTGTGTGCGATTTTTCATGCTCTTTTAATTTTTGTTCGCTGCAACATGCAAATTTGCATTTATCGCATTGATACTGGTTTTTGTGTGCATTCATTAATTTTTCACTCATGCAGCCAAACCCACATTCACATTTATTTGAATAAACTGCCATATCTGTCATTTTTTACCATCCTTTTTTGTTATAACAAGATAATAATTGAATTTTGTTGGTGGATGCTTTCTGATTATTTTTGGCAAAATAGAAATTTGGCATTGCCCGTTCTCGTTTAATTCTATTTCATCTGTTAAATCTATTTTAGTTGGAAGTTTGTTAAAATCAACTAGGAATTGGTTATTTTCTGTCATATTTCTATTAAAAGTAAGCAGAAGTATATAAATCTTACTTTGTAACTTTTAAGTAAAAAGAATGTTATTTATATTAGAATGAGTTTCTTTGCTTTGAATTTGACATTACCCCCAAACATGTAATGGAAGAATTCTAATGCCAGAGCAATCTGGCAGATTTATTTTAACATTCTTTTAAGAATCTTACTAACCATGTTAACATCTTGACCATTTCCTGCAAGTTTGTATTTTTGAGTGTCCGAGAGATTTGACAAATTTATTTCATCATTGAGAAAACCCATCAATCTGAAACATTCCTTTGGTGTCAATCTTCTTAACTTGTTTTCATTCATTAATCTCAAATTGTTATGGTGTGGCTCTGATAGAGTTATGCAGACATCATTGTCTGCTTTTCTGTTATATAAATCTAAAATCTTTGGCTGTTCTGTATTTCCTTGTTTGTCTATTGCTTCTGATATTTGTTGAATAACCATAGGAATATTGTTTCCACCTGTTCCCATCTTTGTAGAAAGTGTTGGGCTTAATTCATTTTCCCTGAAACCTTTTGTTCTGCTGTCAAAACCTTTTCGGTCATAAACTATTGAAGCATTTGTTCCACCTTTATGTTCATGGCTTTCTGTTAGTGTTGGATGTATTCCTTCAAATTCCCTTATTTCATTTGCCCTATGCTGTTGAAATACAAAATTATCGTGTTTCTTTTCAAAATGGTGGAATGGCTTTGTTGCTTTTCCACCTACTTTAATAACATTTGCAACTGAATTTATCTTAACTTGTTTTTCTTCTAAATACTTTGCAAATCTTTCCTGCAATTTTTCACTTAAATAATATTTTTCATTAACCTGTTCTTCAAGTATATCCTTAATAAAAATCTTTAAAGGTTCTGGTGTTGGAAACTGAAATTTCATTGGCTCATCTATATCTTTTCTAAAACAAACAAACCAAACTCTTGCCCTGCTTTGTGGTATTCCAAAATCCTTTGAGTTGAGAACTTTCCAATAAACATTATAGCCAATTCTATTTAATTCGCTTAATATTTTCTTGAATGTGCTTTCAAATTTCTTGGTTGTCAATCCCTTGACATTTTCTAATAACATATATCTTGGCTGTTTGACTTCTGCAATTCTTATTATTTCATAGAATAGTGTTCCTCTTGGGTCTAATTCTCCTTGCATTTTACCAGCCATAGAAAAAGCCTGACAAGGAAATCCACCAGTCAATAAATCAAAGTCTTCCAATTCATTTGGGTTTATTTTTCTAACATCACCTAATTCTTTTCCACCATGATTCTGCTGAAAACATTGATTTGCATATTTGTCAATATCAGAATAGCCCACCAGTTTGTGTGGTATTCCTAATCTTTTTAATGCAAATGTTGCTGTTCCATATCCACTAAAAAGTTCAAGTATTTTAATCATTTTTATTTGGATCTAAAATAATCCTTTTTTCTTTGTTTATTTCAATAGGATTATTCTTCTTGTTGTAAGGCAATCTTTGATTAATTTGTTTTTTTAGTTCTTTGTTGCCTTCGATAATAACTGTTTTAACATTTTTTATCTGCTCTTTTGTTCTGCCTTTCCTTAAAAGTATGGCTTCCTCTTGTTTTGAAAGATACTTTATTGGGCGATATTTTATTACTCTTTGTCTTGGCATTTTTCTATTGTTATCTCTTTGTTCATTGTTAATTCATAGCATTCTGCAATTGCATCTGTTCTGAAGGTTTGAATGTTTCTTTCTTGTAGTCTGCTTAATACTTCCTCTGAAGGATGCCCATAAGAATTTTCACCAACTTCAATAAAAGCATAAGATGGATTAACTTTTTCTAAAAAATTCTTGCTTGTTGAAGTTTTTGATCCATGGTGAGCTACTTTCAAAACTTTTGCATTAATAGAACCATAAGACATTATCTTTTCTTCACATGCAGCTTCACAATCTCCAGTGAATAAGATTTGATTGTTATTGTAATCTATTTTTATTACAATTGAATTGTCATTCTCGTTTGTAAAATACCCACTTATCGCATAAGGCGTAAGATAAGTAATTTTATATTCTCTATTAGATTCGATTCTTATTGATTTTAGGTTTATGTTTGTTATTATTCTTTTGCAATATCCTGCAACAAGATTAAATCCCCCCGTATGGTCTGCATGATTATGGGTTTTTACGCAGGTATCTATTTCTTTGATTCCAAGCTTTTTAAAAAGATTGAGAATGTTGTTTGCTTCTTTTTCTGTTCCTGCATCTATTAACATGGTGGTGTTGTCTGGGAAAATAATTAGTTCTGAATCTCCTTGTGAAACATTTATGAAATAGACTTTAAGAGTTGTTTCTGATAGATTTGGATTTGATCCATAAGTAACTGGATACATTTTTGCTGGTGGATTTATTAATTCACAAGCTGGTAAAAGCAATAAAAATAATAATAATAATATTTGTTTCATAATTTCACCTCAATTAATTTAAAATATCTTATTTTACAATCTGGATGGTTTTTCCAATGTTTCTTTTTATCTAGTTTTATATTGCCCTCAAAAATACTTAATTCTTTTACTATTCCACATGTTTCATCTTTTGTTATTTCTCGCAAATAAATCATTTTTTCATCTCCTTTTTTTTATCCAATATAACTTGGTCTTTCGAATGGAATTTCTTCCTCTGTTTTTAATTCTTTTTTTGGTAAATCTTTTTTCAAAAATAAATTCATTATTTTTGCATTTTGATTGGTTAATTCTATTGTTTGATGTGTTAATTCTATTGTTTGATGTAATATTGTTTTTTCATCACCAAATTCTTCTTTTAATTTATCCAATTTCTTTTTTGTTATAGACATTAAATCAATGTCATTATTTTGAGCATCGGTAAAAATCTCTTCTGTTCTGTCCCCCATATCATCACTAAGGGCTTTGAATTTTATTGCATCTTCTTTTCCATGAATCAGGTGTTCTGCATCAGCTTCTATAAATTTTCTCTTTGAAAAATCTATTCTCAATCTTGGCTTTCCATCAACAAGATCATAAGTTACTATTTTTTTGCCTTCTTTTATGCACTTCTTTGCTATGTTGTTGCCAACAAGCCCATAATGTCGGCTTAATTGCTCGTAGGATTGGTTGTATTGAACGATTTTTATTCCAGGCATGTTTAATGTATCTAAGAAGTCCAAAATCCTTTGGTCAGCCATTAAAATTGCTTCTTCAACATTATCGCCCCAGGTGTCAGTTAAGAACCTTATAACCAAGGTGTTATTTTTGAAAATTTTGATTTTATAAGAACTATCTTTATAAAGCTTATATTGGGTGTATTTTAATGGAATGATTTCTCCTTGAGCATTTTTCCAGTCTATTTCTGCTTTTGTTTTAATTTCATCATTATGAAGGCGTATTTTGTTATCGTTCATAGTCTTTTTTGATGGCGTTAATGTATGAGGTTTATCGTTCACATCAAAAATATGTAGTTTTTTCTTTGCGTTCATAACATAATTATAAGCTTGTGTTTTGCTTACATTCAGTTTATCTGCTATTTTCTGATAGCTCGAAGCATTATTGTGAAGTTTTAATGCTTCTTCTTCTTTGAATGTTAATGCCTTTTTATCGTTCACTTGAGAAAGAACATTATCTTTTTGATGGTTTTTGTTTTCCATAGGAAAAGAAGGGGTGTGTGTTAATCTTGGGCATTTATCTAGGCAACATTTTGTTTGCCTTCCATTGTAAGTGCATTGCAATCCTTCTGTTGGATGATCTTTACAATAAGGACAATTATTTCTAAGTTTTTGGAATCTTTCAATGTTGGTCATTTTAATCGTTTGATAAAATATTTTGAGTTTCTTTTGGGGCTTCATTACCCCAAACATCCCAATCTTGTCTTTTATTTCTCGCAAATAATTCAATACGAGAATGCCCCCCCCCCCATGAGCTTTTCAATTAGTTTATATTGCTCATCAGGTTTTTGGCTATGTTTTCTTATTTTTGATTCTATAACTTGTCTTATTGATGCATTAATTCTTTTTGGTTTTCCTTTTGTAGCTAATAAGCATAATTCAGCATTTGCTCTTGTCCATCTACCCATACCTAAAAAGTTCCTTCCATTTTTAGATTTTTTAATCCAAACAAAAGCACAAGTTTTATATTCAAAACCCCAGCTTTTTATAACTTCAAAAACTTCATTTAATTTTGGCATTGTTACCCAAATAAACAATACTGAATTATCATTAGAAATTTTATTTATTGGCAATGATTTAATTTCTTCAGTGTTCATTACAGGATATTTATAACATGCTCCTCTTTTTCCAGCACTTGCTTTATCATTATATTGCCAAGGTGGATCTGCTAAGATTATGTCATATTTTTTGTTTGGAAATGGTATTGTTGTCATAAAATCGTGGCAAGGATACGCAGAGTTTTAACTCTGCGAGGAATTGCCAGTCGTCACCTCGTTTAGTTTTGTTTGAGATAAATACGATTTAATTCTTTTTTCTGCCTTATCAAAATAATTCTTATCAGTTTCAAATCCAATAAATTTGCGATTAGTTTGAATACAAGCAACTGCTGTTGTTCCAGAACCCATACAACTATCCAAAATCAAATCTCCTTCTTGGGTATAGGACTTAATTAAATATTCAAATAAAAGTCTTGATTTCTGGGTTGGGTGCAAACCTAATTCTTCAGGTTTTGTATTTAAATTGTTTTCCATAGGCAATTCATCGATTATAGTCATAGGATAACCATATTCTTTTGAATTATCATTAAACTGCAATGGAGTATTACCAAAAGAATTAGTTGTTCTTGCTTTCTCTTTCTGCTTTATTTCTTGAATGTTTGAAAACATTTTCCTAGTATTCTTTTTTCTTGGAATTGGATTGTATGTTGGTTGATTTTTATAGAAAACTAATATTTGTTCGTGATTTCTCATAGGTTGTTTCTTTGCCAAAAATATATTGCTTGGGCGATGTTTGTTCCAAATCCATTCATATTTAAACAATTTGATATTTGACATCACTAACTTTGATGCAAATGGTTGTGTTGCAGTCAAAACTATTGCACCATTATCTTTGATTACTCTTTCAAATTGTTCCCATAATTTATCTAAAGGAATGATGCAATCCCATTCATTCAAAGTAATTCCGTAAGGCAAATCACAAAGAATCATATTAACACTTTTATCTAATAATTCTTTCATACCTTCAAGACAATCCATATTGTAAATTTTATTTATTTCTAACATTTTACTAAACCACCTTTGAACTTAAATAAGCACAAATTATTGCAGTTGCAGAAAGCTGTTTTTGGCTTATTTTGGCTCTGCAACTGCTACATTGATAAAAATAGCCTTTTGAATATATTTCATTATGAACAAAGCATTCCGGACACAATGATTTTACCATAATTTCAAGATGGTTTTCATTGTGTATTATTTCAAGCCTTTTTATGAATTCCTCTATTTTTGAATTGGCTGCATGCCCGTAAATCATTGCATAATTTGTAATGTCAAGCTCAAATTCAATTGAATCGTTTGAAATTGCCTTTATTTCATAATGCTTGAAACCATGATGCAATAAATCTTCATAAGCTTTTAGCCTTGATTCAATCCTAGTTTCCAGGTATTCTTTTTTGAATGTCATTGTCTTCTTTGAATTTAATTATTTTATCATCAAGATTGTTAAGCTGAATGACCAATTTCTTTTTGTCCTTTTCCAGCTCCCTGATTTTTTGATTGTGAATTTGCAGGGCTTTATTAATGTTTCTTAAGTCTTTTTTTATCTGCAAATCAATTCTTAACGCAGTATTCTCTTGTTTTAATAGCTTTATTGTTTCGTTTCTGTCCATGTTTTCACCTCAGTTTTTTTAATGATCATAAGGGGGATGGGAAGTAAGATGCGTTAACTTCCCATCCGAGGTTTACTTATTAATTTGGCTTCACTGCAAGGCATTGGATTTGTGGCTTTTGAATCAACACTTATTATTTTTGCCCTCTCTGCCCTAGCTGCCCTAGCTTACAATTCCTCTAAGGTTTTTTGTAAGAGTGATTTATTTTTATATTCATCTATGGCTTGGATTAAATTATTTATGTCTTTTTCTTTAACAAAATCAAACCATAAAGAGTTATCAGCTAAGTTAGTAATTTGTAATCTATCTTTAAAAACATGAATAATAAATCCTTCTCCTCTGAATAGAATAGGAAACTCCTGCTCTTTTTGTGATATGTCTTCAGTAACATAAGAAATTAAATGAGTTCTACAATGTTGACACACTATTCCTTTAATTGGCGAAGTTTCAAATAAATCAATATGTGCTGGATTTCTTGAATCTGAATAATATTCTTCGCCACAAAATCGGCAATGCAAATCTTTTTCATTTCTTAATTTAAAAGTTATTTTCATTTTCTCATCTCCTTTGATTTATCTATTGCTTGGTTTATACAGCCATTAATAAATCTTGAAACTTCAAGATAATTCTCATAATCTTTTACCCAATTCCAATGTATTCTTAATTGATTTTCTATTCGCCCCTTTATTAAATTAATTGCTTTATCATCAAACACAATAGGAAACTCTTGCTTTTCTACAAACCCAACCTTTCCAAAATTACCGATAGGAATTTCTTCTGGTTGGTCTTGCTCTATTTTTATATTACTAAACAAACTATACAATACTTCTGCAACTTCTTTGTCTAAATAAATAGCAGAACTTGGTCTTTTATCATTTTCACTCTTAAAAAAACCAAATTTATTATCATTTTGCATACAATCTATCCCATGAAATACCCCATCATAAAATGGAGTGATAAAATTGCAATGTTCATTATGTTCTTCAAATGTCCCTTCTTTTGGCTTTGTGATTTCTTCAAGAAAATAAACTTTATAATTTAATTGTATTTTATTAGGAAAACAACAATTACAATTTTTTAATTCAACAAGCTTAAACTTTCTTTCTTTTCCGTTCTTATCAGTTAGTTTTAAAGTTGGTTTTTGTTTCATTATTCTCACTTTTTATTAGTTTTATAAATGTTGAATTGTCTTCACATTCCTTATTTTTTTCTAAAATTACCTGTTTGCAGATTTCATTCATTGTTTGTTTTTGATGAAAAAGATTTTTTAAATCTAGTTTGATACATTGATTATAAAATTCAGCAAAATTAGTGCAGTTTAATATGGGTAATTTTTCTATTTGTTTATTATTTGAATTGGCATATTTTATATTAAAAAAAGTTAGTAATCCAATGCTGATTAAAATAATTAAGACTGCGATAATTATGCTAATAGTTTCCATTCGAAATAGTTTCATTTTATTTGATATTGCCATTATTCCCACCTCATTAAAAAGCTCACCGGAAAAACATATTCTTCTTCCTGGATTGGCTCTTTTTCTTTTGTATAATCTTTCTTTAAATATTCATTGGATTTATTTTGTTGTCTTATTAAGTTATTCTTTTTGCAGTAAAGATCTATGAATTTAGGATAAATCTTATAAATCCTTTTGTCTGGATAAATATATATTAATATTGCATCATGCTCTATGGCTTTTTTGCAGTATTCTATATTAATGCTTTCCCCTTGACCTGCTCTTTCTGGATTTAGTTTTATGTAATGGGCGAATTGCAGATTGAATGAATGGAAAAATTCATGCTTAAATAAGCAATAAAATGTTTCCAGCTGCCCATTCTTCATTGCTCTTATTAGCATGTGCCTTGACTTGTTTAATAAAGTTGTGTCCTGAATGAAATAGCCTTTTGCCTGCAAAATCTTTTGAAACTGATAAAAGCCTACGCTGTGATTTTCAAAAGATGGTGGTTCTTTGATCATGTGAATACCTTTTTTAACCAATAAATTGCGTTGTAATCTGTGTTGGTTTGCCCCAAAACAAAATGTTGTATGATAATCATAACCAATAAAACCAATATAATGATTATAATATCTTTTTTTGTTGGTTTGATCATTCTAATTTCACCTTTGGTAATTTAACTGTTGTAATAATCATGCTCAAACACATAATTGTATATCCAACTATTGCAGAAATTATTATTTGATCCCAAAGCAACCAAGTTGAATCAATTATTTTCAAGATTCCAAAAAAGAGACCATAGATTATTCCAGCCCAAATTATAAAAATAATGTTGCTTAATTTTTTATCTAAATAGATTAATTTTGTTTTATTATAAAAGTAAGATGTAAGAACAATTGAAACAAATCCGAATAAAATTCCTTTGAGAATGAAACTATTAATTATTAAGTAACCAATAATTACATGTTCTTGTTCAATCATTATAAATAGATTCAAAAGAACAAGCAATAAACCTGCAATTATGCTTGTCAAAATAATCTTTTTTAAAGCTTTGATATTTATTTTCATTTGATAAGCACCTTATTTAATTCATTCAATTTATTTTCAATGCTTTCTAAATTTCTTTGATTAATTCTTTGGTTTGCTGTAAAAAACCACATTATTGAAACCACAATACTTGCTAACATCAATTCTATTGAAGCTTCCATAAATTTCCAAAAAATAGTAATTAGTGGTATAAGAATGGACAAACCAACTACAATTAATATTATTTCTAATATTTTTTTCATTTGATATTCACCTTATTAAGTTTTTTAAAGCAATATGTTCCATATCCTCTTTTTATGCTTTCTTTGTTTTTCAGTTTTCTGTTGCACATTTTACAAGCTGACATAAATTAACACCTCTTTTGATTTTGTTTGAATTGCAGATTATGCACTTCTTTATTTTCTCAATAGTTTCATTCTCGATTATTCTCTTGCAGCTGAAACAAAAGTATTTTACCATGTTAATTGTTAATTTAAAGTTCCGCTCGTTATTTCACTTATCCCTGCGAATCCAATGTTATTAGATGCGATATGATAATATTGATTAATCTTTATTGAATCTTTCATATTATACAAATACCCATTTGTTCCTGTTATGTCCTTTGCTGATTTGCTTGAATGCTGGCTGAACTTCCACAAATTTATTTCGCTGAATTCATTTCCAATGATTGATTCAACCCAGCCATGACTTCCTGAATATGATTTTTCTTTTGGTGGCTGTGGTGGCAAAGGTATTTTATTGTTGTTGTCTGCTATTCTTGCTGAAACTATTGATGTTAACAATAGTGCAAGGATTCCTAATATCCATAATTTATTCATTTTCTCACCTTTAACTTTTTATTGAGCTGCAAATAACCAACAATTAAAAATATTCCAATAGCAATAATACCTAACCAACCTAATATTTGTAAAGTCCATTCCAAAACATTATCCTGGCATTTTATTGACATAAATAACCAAATTAGATTTAATCCGTTTATTAAAATTAATAAGACTTCAAAGATATTTTCTAATTGATATAATAAAATATTCCATAAACTTGTTTTTTTATTTATTTCATAATCTGTCAGTAAATAAAATATCTCTGCAATTACTAAAACTATTGAGAAACCAATCAACCAACCAACCCAGTTTAAAGAAAATAAATATTGATTTGTTATCAATGCACCAAGTCCTGCACCAAGTCCTGTAATAAGTCCTATACTAAGTCCGGTAATAAGTCCTATACTAAGTCCGGTAATAAGCCTTATAATAAGTCCTATACTAAGTCCTGCAATAATTCCTGTAATAAGTCCTGTAATAAGTCCTGCACCAAGTCCTGCAATAAGTCCGGTAATAAGTCCTATACTAAGTCCTGCACCAAGTCCTACAATAATAAATTCCTTTATCCTTTCATTTTTTACCTTTTTTAATATATTTCTTATTATCATTTTAACCTCAACTTTGGCTCTGATTTTCTTTGAAGCTTTTTGAAAGTTATGTCTTTGATTTCTTTTAGTTCTTCTTTGGTTTGTGTTCTCATTGTGCCTCTATGTTTATTTCGTTGATTAAAAAGCTTTTTGTTTTGTTATGATCCCCAATATCCTCAAAGTGAATGTGTGTGCTGTCAATTGCAGTTACAATAGCATTGTATTGGTATCTTTGCGATGGTGATATTCTATGGAATATCTTACATCTTTTCCCTATGTATTTTGCTAATTCTGATGATTGCATTTAGTTCACCTTTTTTAATAATATATTAATCCCAATCATTTGCTATTGTAAAAACACCACTTGAATATTTTTCTATTGTTTCATTGGTGCAACCTGGACAGGCATTTCTTAATTTGGTTTGATTATAAAACTCAAAACCATAACATTCCGGTATCTGTTCACCAATAATTTGATATATTTTTGGACGATAAAAACAATCTCCATAATACCAAATTATAACATCTGGATTGTCTCTTTGTTTTATGTGACAAAATAATTCTGATAGGTTATTGTTTGTTTTAAATTCGATTATTCCTTCTTCTGCTTCTTTTTTTGTTGCATACTTAGTTTTTGAAAATATATTAAAATGTGCTTCTTCGCCACTCATTAAAGTAATATAATAGTTATAGCAAATTGAATCATCAAATAAGTTTATATCTTTTTCACATTGATTGAAATTTAATGTATATCCTTCTGGACACAAAGTATTTTCTTTGGTTGGTATTTCACAAGGCTCTCCTATTTTTTCGCTATAACAAGTATATCCGCTCGGGCATCCAAATATTGTGCAATTTAAATTTGGAATTCCTTCTGGCAATATTTGGTTATTGACATTTGAATACTTGCTATATAAAATTCTGATTCCAAAAGCAATTAATAAAAGACCAAAAATAATACCAATTATAATATTATTTTTAATTGATAAGTCTCTTGGTTTCTGTTTTTTAAGTTCTTTTTTTGTTGGTTTTGATTTGTTCATTTGTAATACCTCATCATACATTCAATAAATTTTGTTTCGTTCATATTTATTGCTTGGTTTTGTCCTTTGTATATTATGAATCCGCAAGTTTGATTATTATAACATGATGCTTTTTCACAATAATTTTGTATTTTAATTTGATTTTCATAATTTCTAGCAAAATTTATCCCATCTTGAACCATAAAAAATAACAAAGCTAATATTAAAATAACAAACATTATTGCGTAGATTAATGGAATAGTTTGTTTTTGTTTTTTCATTTTTTCACCCCATTATTACACCCATTTATAATCAATGAACTTGACATCATCCCTAATCCTGCACATATCATACCTGCCCCAAAACGATTTATATAAAAAAATTGGTATCCTTTCAAAAAGAAACTTAAAGAAAAACCAATCACGATCAATATTGAAGATGTAATTAACATTTGTTTATTTATCATCTTTTCATCTCCTTACATGCTTCTATAAATAAAGTTGATGTCTGCTGACCTATGAAATTAACATCAAACAAAACTTTATTGACATCAACAAAAACTTTATTTTTCTTTTCAGTAACTTCCATTACTTTATTGAAGCATTTTTCCCAGATGTCAAAAGTATTCTTTAGTTTTGTGTCTAAATCTGGAATAATAATAAACTTTTTTTCTTCTAAATCTACTGATCTAAGAAATTTAACTTCATTTGGTAGTAATTTAATAAGTTTCTTTCCTTCTGTAACAAAAGTTATTTCCTGAAATTTCTTTAAAGTTTTTAAAATTTCTTTTGGGCAATCATACCAAAGACCATAAATCTTAATTCCTAAATTTCTTTGAGATATTGCCTGAATTGTTCCTGCAATAATGTTTTGTGTGCATCTTTTTTCCATTTTTTTAACCTCATTTATTTATTTCATATAAAAATCTAAGACCTATTAAACCTACAAGACATAGGATTGCTCCAAGATTGAATATATTAAAATTTTTTGATCCATCCCAAAAAAAGAATAAATAAGAACCAACTAAAGTTAATATAGAAAAAGTAATTAATAAGGGTATATTAAATTTTTCTATTTTATCTTGTTTAATTCCAAAATTTTTTTTAATGGTTTTGTTTGACATTTTCGCATCGCCTCACATCATATTTTATATATAACAATATGTAGTAATATGTGGTAATATATAAATCTTTTGTTTTTTTGTGGTAGAAAACATATAATATAGGCTTTCTTGATTGATTAAAATAAGGTTATAGAAACATGAAATAATTGGGGTATGAACCCCAAATTACTTCTTTTTCTTTGATTTTTTCTTTGGCATTTTTCACCTCATTTTTTTATAATTGAATAACTTGCTGTCCTTTTTTCTTTGCTTCGTTTGCGTGGAATCTTGCCATTGGTGAATTTTTTGCATAACCAGTAATTATAGTTGTTGGTTTGTTTTTGATTGTTCTTATTTGATCTTTTGATAAGGGTCTTGAACATCTTGTTCCATTTGGAGATACTGCAACTGCGTAAGTTCCTTTTTCTCCTTTTTGAATTTCGTATTTATTTGTTTTGAATTTCTTATGATGCCCAAAGAAATCCTTGTTTTGCAAATCTGTAAATTCTAATGTTGGCTTTTCCATTTTTATTCACCCAACTCTTTTAAATCCCAATAATCTTTTATTGTGGTTGTTGTTCTTGATTCTAGTGTTGATGCTTGCATTGGCTCAATTTTTATTATTGTCTCTTTTTTGCCTATTGTCATTTTGCACCTTTCTTTATTTGTTCTTCTATGTTTTCTTTTATTTCGGTGATGCTCTTTTCATTATTTAATGCAAGATTAAGCATATTTTTTATTTCTTGAGAAGCATTTAATTTTATCTGTTCCATTGTTTTTGTATGCTCCTGAGTTTGTAACTGCAATCTTTCCTGATATAATAATTTATCTTCGTTTGTTCCTAATTTTGTTATTTCTTTTTGAGCTTTTCCTATATTTTGCTGATATTTAGTCATTATTTTATTTGCGGTTTTGGTTTCATTATTTTGAACAGCCCATTGATATTCAGCCATTCTTTTATCAGCTAATTCAAGATTATAATTTATTTTAGCTTCTTTTGAAAATTTAAAGAATCCAACTGTATTTTCCCAAGCATACCTAAATTGACTAGGTTGCTGTATTTCAGCTGCATTTGCAAATGGCGTTATTGTCAAAAGCAGCATTATTCCGAACAATATTGTTTTATTCATGTTTTCACCTCTTTTATTTAAATATCTTTGAAAATGTTGAATATATTCCTTTGAATGGCTTTGCAATGTTTTCAATCAAATTTTGTGTTGGTGATTTTGACAAAGGCTTCAAAACAATGTCTGAAAATACCAAAATTGAGTTTGGATCAATTGTCAAATTTGTGCTTGTGCTTGATCCATATTTGCCTGCCAAGGTTGTTGTTGATTTGTTTTTCAGGGCATCCAAAGCGTATTCTCCAATTCCTGTGTCAATAAACTCATCAAAAGAGCCAAGCTTTGAAGGAACAAATACTTGGTCATCCAATAAGAAGCCTGATTGACCATTATAATTAATTTTTTCAAGCTTTGTGTATGGGCTTCCGCCTGCATCAAGGCTTCTAAAGTCAAACATTGTTCTTCCTGCTATTATAAGCGAAGATTTTGTTTGCTGGGTGTTTTTGTCAATATACCAAGTTGGAATTACATTTGAATCTTTTAAGTATTCGTATTGTTTTAATGAAGGATCTGTAGATTTTTTCAGTGTGCCTGATGCTGAATCATAATAAGTTGATGCTATTTCCGCCTGATACATAATAAGCTTTTTTCCTGAGATTGTATTTGTTGTTCCAACATCTTTTGCAACTTCAGTTGCCGGTTTGTATCTTGAATCTGTTGTTGGATCAAAAGGTAAATACCCATATTTATTGTAATAAGATTTTTCATCTGCTGTCAAATCATTATAAGCAATTCCTTCCTGAAGAAGCTTAAATTTAATACCAAATATTATTGACTGCTGTTGAAATATTTTTTTATACCATGGAAGCTTAACAGTATCTTCAAAGACCATGATTGATCCCTGTTCTGGTGCACTAACACTTAAAATGCTTTGTTCTAAAAGCGTAGGTGTTTTTGTTATTGACTGACCTTCACCAAGCTCTATTCTTATTCCATTGGCTTCTATTGCATTAACTAATGAAATGCACAATAACAATAATATTCCAAAAGTTAATAGTTTTTTCATGTTTTCACCATTCTTTTTTTTGTTGATGGATGCTCCTTTCTTAGATGTTTAAACATCTTGTCGATGTATGCTTTTTTTCCTTTGATAATTAATTGTGGCATTATTTTCACCTCATTTGTTTATTAAATAAATAATGATTATGATTGCTCCCAAAACTATTATTGCAATTATGATATAAGTCCATATACTTTCCTTTGCAATGTCAAATATTGATTCTTTTTCGCAGAGACCAGTTATTTCATTGCATTTATTTCCGTCTGCACATTTTGTTGTCATGCAATTTAAATTTGTTAAATCGCATGTGCCATTATAAACGCATTTGTTATTTTCGCATGCAACTGTTTTTCCCTGGCATGGATTTAAACAATCAGTTGTTGCTGTGCAGTCAAATAAATAAGTGTAAGTTTGCTCCAAAACACAAAGACCTGATGTAACATCGCATTTTTTGCCTGTTCCACATGAAGCATCTGATTTGCAATCTGTTTGCTCTGAAACCTGCTGAACACAAAGACCTGCTGATGAGCAGATATAGCCAACTTGCTGATTTGATATATTCAATACCGGACAGCCTGTAATTGAGCAAGATACATCTTTTATATCAGCCCTTATGCAAATTTCTGAATCTGATGGTGAATCAATGTAGCCATCTGGACAGCCTTCTACTGGCTTTTCTATGTATAAAGGAAGGTCTGCAATAGTGTATATTTTTGACATTCTTCCAAGAGGAATTGTATTTGTCCAATAAACTGACTGAATTGTTTTCTTTTCTCTTTTGAATCTTTGGACAACTGTTCCGTTTTTTAATGTTACATTGTAAGGAGTATTTATATATTCATATTCTGTTTTGATGGTTTCCTTTGAACCTGGAAGAACAAGACCAATTGTAGTTTCTGTTTGAATAGCTCCAAGACCAGAAGTCAATAACTGCGGTGATTTTATATAATTTCTTCCTGTTGTTAAATTAACTTTCTGAACAAATTCAATTTCACCGCCAATATTGAAGAAAGTCTGTATTTTTTCAATAGTTGAGATTGTGTATTCGCCAGCTGGCAATGGATTGTCAATTATAAGATTTATTGAGTAATTCTGATCTTTGAATAAATACCCCTGATCATTTGTTGTTATATTCATTCCACCGGTAACATTCAAATCAAGATAGAAGCATTGTGCACCATCATTATTATAGCTTGAAATTGCTCTTGTAAAGTCTGACAAAACAAGGTTTATGTTTGCATCTAATGGAACATTCAAAACAACATTATTGAAGACATTGTTGTATTTTATCAAATATGATTCGTGCTCCTGAATGTTTGTGCATGAACAAATATCACAAGTATATGCTCTTGCACCTGGGCAATTCTTTTTGTCTGATTCATAATGAACGCACGAATAAGCTCCATATGAATATTTAGAACATTCGTGTTCGTCTGTTGTATCTGATTTTGTTATTTTACATGCACCACCAGTTATTTTTTGGTCTTTTGGTACTATGCATTCATATGTTTTATCTGAAGATAATTTGTTTTCATAAGTTGCTGGACATGTGCATCCAGGAGTTCCTCTTTCATAAATGCAGTATTGTTTTGTGATTGAATCTATAGTTATGTCAAGCCCAGCCCAGCATCTATTTTTGCTTGAACTATCGCTGGTTAGTGTTCCAGATCCAGAACTTGTTGAATAACTTTTGAATTTGATTGTTTTACCGAACAAAGCTAAATTCCAGCCCAAACCATCACCATAAGGGCAGTTGTTATAGGATGGATTGCCCGAATAACTTACTCCTTTTCCAGAACCTGCACCTGTTGTTCCTTGTGAATTGTATCTGTTGCCGATTAGAACATTGCCTTTTTCACCAAAAATAGCATTTTCAAATAAGCCGTATTTTACACCAAAATAGCCAGCTACACCTAGAACAATTAATGAAATCAATAATATTGTTGTTGTGTTTTTCATTTTATGATTTTATATCTTTTTGTTAATTGTTTGTATTGGGCAAGAGTGATTGTTTTTTTATTTCTTAATTCTTTATGTAAATCACCAATTTCTAAATATCTATATCCACCTTCAAATGCTGTTGCTTTAACTTTTATCATAATTTTTTTGTTTGGTTGGAGATTTGATAATCTTTTATTTGTTTTTAAATCATAAAAACCAAGGTGATCTTCAAATCTTAAAATCTCAATTGCCATGTTAATGTGTCCTCATGTATGACTTTGCAACAGAAATTGCTCGTTGTTTTGAATCAAACATACTTTTTCTTTTTTTATTTTCAAGAACTAATTCATATTTTCCTTCTTTTGAAAACCTAATAACTTGAATAATTTTTTTGTCATATTCTTCTCCAGATTTTGCATTAATTTTTCTCCAAATAATCATATCTGGTTTGTCGTATGTTTTTTGCCAGTTTTTTATTGCCATTTTTCAAATACTCCTTTTTCTTTATTATATCTTTTAACAATGCCTTTTGTATTTAAGCCCCATACTTCAACATCACTTAAAATATCTTTTGTAAACATTATTTGTGCTTGAACGATTTTCCCTTTTTTTTGCCAATCTTTTGCTACTTTGATTGCTTCATTCACCGAATTATAATTTTTTGAAAAAAGATGTTTATTGCTTTTAGCACTAAGACCATCAATGTAATAAGTTCCTGTTTTTCTTTTCATTGCCATTCTTTTCACCTCATTGCCAAGGCAGACAAATTTCTGTCAAACCTTGTCCTTTTTGTTGTATAAAATAGAATATTATTGCTCCGGCAATTCCTGCAAATAAAACAAACATAATTGTCATTGCCATTCCTCTGCTTGATCTTTCTTTGAAAGAATCTGAATTTGATAACATGAAAAAAATAATCAAAAACAATGCAATTGGGATAGTAAGCAGCCATCTTGTTATTGCATTGTAACTAGCACAATCTATTATTTTTTCAGCAATTATGCCAGTTAAGTTTTCAAATGCCATTTTAGTGTGTTTTCATGTATTGCTTTGCAAAGGCGAGTGCTTGAGATTTTGTTTTGAAAGATCCTAATGAGGAATAATTAAGCAATACTTTTTCTTGTTTCTTATCTTTTTGGACATAAATTATTACTGGTAAATTTCTATTTTTTCTTAACCATTTATGTTCCCCAATTTGTTTCCAGTCTTTTATTGCCATTTTTCACCTCATTTGAATAATCCTTTGACTTTGCTTGCTGTTCCGCTTACTCTGTCTATAAACCAAAGTATGCCATAAATTATTGCACCTACAACTCCTGCCCAGAACCATATCTGCAATAACATATAAGCTGCTAAAGTTACAATTCCTGTTAAAACCCAGCTTAATGCTTTTCCTTCATTTAATTTCTTTTGTGCAAAAGAATATGTGAAGATCAAAACAAAGAAGCTTATTATAATAGAAGCCCAAAACTTTGTCTTTTCTGTATCATTTAAACAATCATAATTTGGTATGATTGTTTTTGTCCCTAATTTTAATATTGGTTTGCATGCATCACCTGGTTGATTTGTTTCTGTTGATGTATCTGATGTTCCTATGTCTGCACCAGTTATAACACAATTATATTTAACACAGGCATATCCTGAATCACATTCATAATTTGATGTGCATTCAACTGATTTTGTTTTTTCTAAGCATTGCCCATCAACACATTCTTGGGAAAATATTGTTTTTCTTGTTTTGTCTTTTGTGTAAACATTCCAAGTATCCTGATAAGGGCATGGTTTTGTTATTGAGCATGTTGCCTTGCTGCTATCAACGCATTTGTGATTTTCACATGCAAAATTTATTCCATTGCAATCTCCAGCATTGCAACATTCAACTTTTCCATAATCTTTTCCTGAATCAATTACTTTGTAAGTTGTTCCGCTTATTGTTTTTACATCACTCAAACCATACATATAGCTATTTTGGCAAACTGCTGTTTGACCATTGTAATCCTCAACTGTTGCCATAGTCATAACAATATCTGAGATGTAATTCCAATAACTTCCTGGTGCTAATCTATCCACCATTATGTCTTCAACATAAGCATTTTTATTGACAAGATTTGTTTTTACAACAATTTCCAATCCTTTTTGCTCAGCCCAATTTTTTGGATTGGCACAATTTTCAGAAGCGGTTTTTGTTCCGCCATTCAAATAATTTCTGTCAACTAATTGGTATAGTTTATATGAAGTCATATAAGTTGCTGTTTTCATATCTGTCCATATTTCCCAGCAAGAATCATCAGCCAAAGCTGCTGTTGGAGTATATGATCCAGAAATTCTGCATTTTGAACTTTTAAAATCCTCTAATTTAAAAAATAGTGAATATCCATAAGGTATTTGTTGAAAAGTTACTATTGTTGGTTGTGTAACATAAATTCCTCTACCATCACCAGCATATTGTCTTGTTCCTGCATTCAAACAATTTGATTGATCATCTGTTTTGCAAATTTTAAAATAATATGCTTTCTCATCTGAAAATAAATTACCATGTGCAGGTATTGTTAAAGTTGTTACAAATGAATCAGTATAAGCATAATTTACTGCTGAAAGTTTAATGCCAGCAGGATCTGCATTAATATTTCCTGTATTGACATCATTGATATAATCACATGAAATTGTTCCCCAGAAATATTTTCCAACAAGTTCATTTCCAAGAGTTGTTCCTTGCAATAATTGGCATCCACTTAAGGATAACATCAATACTAAAAGAATTCCAGCAAAAATTGTTTTATTCATTTTTCATCACCCTCTTTTTTGGTATCATATAATCTTTTCTGTGGCAAAAAGGACACTGATCAGGAAATTCTTTTGTCTTAGCATATTTTGCACTAAAAAACCATCTTGGTGGATGACATTTATTGCAATATATCCAAGCTCCATTCTTTACTTGTGGTTTTGGTTTTTCTGCCATTTTACTAGGATAGTAAAATTTATTAGTATTTAAAGCTTTCGCTGTTTTTGGGCTTATTTTTTGATGATTTTGAAACTGCATAAATTATTATGATTATCAACAATAAAATTCCTAATCCAATAAATAAATATTTTTGAAGTTGATCATTTTGCTGTTGTTCAATTTCATTTACAAATTTTTGTTCTTCCGCTTGTGGAATTTCAACAGTTTCATTTATTGTTTGATTTATCTTAATTGGTATGCAGCCATTTCCATCCCATGTTTTGTTTATTCCACAATCTATAAATCCTGTGCCTGCACTAACTATTGGAATATTTGTTTCATTGATAATAGTTGTTGCAGGTATTCTTAATGTTGATGAGAGATAAGTTCCATCACAAAGAACAACTATATAATCTTGAGTAACATTTACATAAAGAGTGTAAAGTGTTCCTGCTGATGTAAGATTTCCTGATTGAATAATTGAGCCAGTTATATTGTATATTGTGTAATTATAATTTGTGCAAGATAAAGGTGAGATTGCCAAAGTGCAATTTGTATAATATCCTGTTGCAGAATTTGGACACATTTCTGCTGAAACAGAAGCTATTAAAACCAAAAATATCAAATAAATTATTGTTTTATCCATTTATACCACCACCTGAGTTTATTACTAATTTTGAATTTGGATTTATTGCTATAAATCTATCTGAACCTAAAAAAGATAAAATACTATTTAAAGTTAATGTTCCGTTTTCACTTAATAAAACATTTCCATTTAAGTTTGTTGCTATGTTTAATATGCAGTCATCAATAATATTCCAATCTCCACTTGTTGGCGGTGTGCAGGAGTCTAAAACAAATAAAAAGTTTGTTAAGATATTTGATTGTGGCAAAACAACTTCTGAAACTGATGTTGAATTTTTATAAGCAGTCATTGTGAAATTTGTTGTTGTTGCATTTGCTGTTCTGTTCATTGAAATGTTTGTCATACCTATGCTTTCTCCTTGCCCATCATAAGTTTTTTTGCTTTGGTCATAATAATCTTTTATTTCATTTGCTGTAAGGGTTCTGTTGAAAATTAATGCTTCACCGAGCCAAACATCACAATTTGGATAAGCTGGATAGATATTACCTAAATCTGAACCATAACTTGCCATTCCTAACATTAATCTTCTTGTTGTTGTTTTTAATGTATCAACATAAGTTGCATTAGCTACTAAAATTCCATCTCTATATGCTTTCATTTCAGTATAATCATAAGTTCCTGCCAGCATATACCATCTATTTACTGCTGTTGCCCCAGTAGAAAGTGTTTTGTCCCCATTGGTTGTAAGCTGTAATCTCCATTGCGGAACAGTTGTTCCTTTGAAAGCCCAAGAAGCGTCATAGCCTTTTGTAAATAATTCACACCATTGATATTGGTCGGCATATTTAACCCAGAGCAAAACACTTATATTTCCTGTAAGATTATAAGCAGTATTATTCCCTACATCAATCCATCTTTTTGTTGTTGAGTTTGAGCCTGCTATCCTTATCCCTGTTCTGTTTCTTATTCCTTCTGAACCATATTCTACATTGCTTGTTGTTGCATTTTGAGTTCCTGAATAATCAATAATATCTCCACTTGTTTCATTGAATTTAAGATATAAAATATTTCCAGACATATTTAAAACATCATTAACTCCCCTGTTGCTTGGCAAATTTCCACCTGTGAAATATGTTCTTAAAGTATTTGTTTCATCTGTATAATTTATTCTTGCTAAAGAAACTAAACTGCCATTTGAATAATTAACAGATAATTCATTCCAATTTTGAATATTGATAGTTGTGTTTGATGTTGAAGCAAATGCAACTTTACTTTCATTAAATGTTGAACAATTTATTATATTTAAAGTTCCTCTTGTATTTGCTTCTGCATTAACACTTTTCCCTGTTGTTGAAATAAAAACTGAATTTTCTATACTATTATTATCTAAATATCCAGCAGAATATAAATTTACATTAATTACTGCTGTTGTTATAAATGTTGAATTAATTATTCTATTTCTATGTGCATTGTTTCCAAAAGTAAATGCTGAATATCCACCAGAAATTGAATTGTTAAAAGTGTTGTTTATGTAAATACTATCTGCTGAAGTAATATAAGTTCCATGACTTGTTGTTCCCAAAACTTTAATTTGATTGTTGGTATATATATTTTCTCCACCTGAATCAACTATTGGATGTGCGTTTCCACCACCAGAAGTTTGAAAAATATTATTATTAAATGTATTTCCTTTTCCACCAATTTGAATAGCATATCTTCCAGCACCAGTTGTTGAAATAATATTATTTCCTAAATAATTTCCATAAGCAGAAATTAGCGTGCTCGTATAAGCAAGTCCTGATGTGGTTATATTATTATAAGTTATGTTATTATTATTTGCATTTACTAAATATAATCTATACAAATAATAAACCGAACCGGTTTCTATTAAAGTATTATTGAAAACATTATTTCCCCAAGAATTTGTAAAAAGAGTTATTCCATACCCTTTATTTGTATTGATTAAGCTGTTGCTTATTGTGCTATCCCTTGTTCCAAAAAAGTTTATTCCATCACTACTCATTGTAATATTATTGTAAGTTACATTTTTACATCCTGAACAAATTATTTGACCATAGGTTGTATTCACATTTATATTCTCTAAAACAACTTGATTTTTAAGAGAATAATTAAACAAAATAGGGTAACCTTCTGCTAAATTACTTTGGTCTATACTTTGATTGTAATTAACATAATCTGCTGATGGAATTTCATTTAAAACAGAAGCATCAATCCAGATACTATTGCTTCTACTTGAATTGATTTTATTGTTTATTAAAATGTTTCTTGGGCTTGAAACAATATGAACACCATTTCCAATTGAATTCTGGATTAGGGTATTATTATCTAAAGTATTATTTGTTCCTGAACTTAAATAAATTAATGCCTGACCATTTGAATTGATATAATTATTAGATATTGTTGAATTTGAAGTTGTTAGCAAACCAATTGCATAATAATTTGTTGTTATATTATTGTTATAAACATAAAAACCATTTCCAGTTATTCTTATCCCATAAGCAGAATTGTAAGTGGAAGTGATTATAACATTATTTGTTATATTATTATAATCTGCACTTGTTGTTACAAAAATTCCATTTGATGATGTTGACATATTTAAAAAATTGCTGTCAATAACATTATAATCTACATTATTATAAAGGTATATTGGATCTGTATAGATTCCACTTGAATTTGCTATTAGTCTGTTATTTGAAATATTATTCCTATGGCAGTTAGTATTAAAATAAATTGCATAGCCATAATTGCCTCTCGTTGTTATGTTGTTGTTTATAATTGTTGAATTCTCAGAAGTATACATATAAATTGCTGGACTTGATGTTTGTGTTGTTGTTTGATAAATATTAAAATTCTGGATTGTTATATTATCATAACCCAAAGTATTGTTAAAGGCGTGTGCTGTTGCTGTTGATGAATAATTTAAATTTGTTGCATTACCATCAATAATAATATTGTTTGCACCAATATTAAATCCTGTATTGGTGCAGACTAAACTTTCATTCATTGTGCATGATTCAGTTATTGTTGAATTGCAAAGAAAATTTGTTGTTGCACCTACACAACCTGCATTAACAAAACTTGAAAGTCCAATTATTAATAAAAGATAGATTAGCCATTTCAAATTAATTTACCTCAAAAATTAATGCAGAACCATTATTGTAAATTATACCATTGCCAATAGTGATATTCCCACTAACATTAAGATTATTTGAAACATCTAAATTAACAAACCAACCTTTAAGCCATCTTAAAAGAGAACTGCCAAAAGAATAAAGAGCATTTGTTGTTGGCTCATTGGTTTGATTTGTAAACATAACATTGGTTGAGTTTATCTTATTATTTAATGTGTTGTTCATTGTTGTATATTCTGCTGTAGAAGTAAATAGTGGTCTTACCCAATAAGGCTCAATGGCAGTTACGATTGGAACAAACATTAAAATTAAAAATAATATTAATAATTTTTTATTCATGTTGCACCTTTTTTCTTTCGACAAAAATATAAAATAAGATAATCAATAAAAATAATATTGTTCCTGCAAATAAAATATATTTTAATTGATTGTTTTTGGTTTTGGCTTTTGCTGATTCTATTATGTCTGAAGCTGATGATTTTATTTTTTCAATTAAATTTTCGCTTATTTTTTCAATTGAAATGTTTTGCAATGTAGCATTATTTGAAATATAGATTATTGTTTCGTTTATTAGAACACAATTATTTCCATCCCATGTTTTGTTTATTCCACAATCTATAAATCCTGTGCCTGCACCAGTTGTTGGTGTTATTGTTTGAATAGTTATTGCAGAAGAATTTACTGGCAAACCAAAAGATATGCCATCTGATGGAGTATATTCACAAACCATAATATCTCCATTACCATAATTTCCAATATTCAATATTTTTGATGTTTCTCCAGATATAACTACTGAATTTTTAAACCATTGATAGACTGAGCCTGATTCTGCATAGCCATAAGAACTTGAATATGTGCCTGTGCAATTTAAAAATGTTGATGGATAAGCTGGGTTTGGTGTTATTGCTACATTGCTTATGGTAATATTATTATTTAGAGTCAAGAAGAAATCAAAGACATTTGTTGTAAGATTTAATTGTTTTGAATTTGAATTGTAAGTTGTGTTTGTTGCATTGATTGTGTAATTTGTGTAATAATAAGTTCCTGTTGCATTTACATAATATTCTGTTGCATTCTGCCTTTCAGTGTTTCCTGTTGAATTTGTTGTTAAATTTAAATAAAGATAATCATTTAAATAAGTATAATAATTATATGTGATGTTTGTATTATCATAAGTTACATTTGATGTAAATACTCCCAATCCTTCATATCCACCAAACCACGTTGAATCACTACCAGAAATGCTTGAAACATCAGGGATTTCACAAGTGAAATCTGAACCATTGCGTGTGAAAATCATTTCATATTCTGTGTCATAAGATAATGAGTTTCCTGCATCAGTTGCGATTGTGTTATAACTAACACAGCCATAAGTAAAACAAGAATAAATTCCAAGATACCATACTCCACCATATAACTGCTCCCAGCAACCATAATTTCTGTAACTATTATCTGGCTGTAAATCTATTGAAGCAATTACTGACTGCCAACCGCTTGGGCTTGCTGAGCTTATTGAAAAATTAGTTCTGACTTGCTTATATGTGCTTGAATAATATGTGTCATTATTATAATAAGCCATTGCAATATCTGCATCACCCATAAAACCATTTAATTGATTATTTATTATTTCCCAAGTGCCACCACCAATATCAGCATAAGGGTTTGTTTCATAAGTATAATAATCACTATTAAAATGCTCTGTTGATGTTTGACTTATTGGGCTTGAAGCATAAACCAAAACACTTGCATTTTCAACAGGATTGCTGTTTGTGTCATTAACATAAATATCAAGATAGTGCTTGACATAAATAATTGAAGTATCTATTGCTTCAAAATTATCATTATCTAATGTGGTATTTAAAAAATAAAGTGTTCCATTTTCATTTGCATATCCATTGTAAGTATTTGAAGAAAAATCACTATCAAGAATATTAATATAATGCTGTGGATAACCATAAATTAAGGGCATATCATCAAAATAAATACCATATAATGAATTGCTGATATTATTTTTTGAAAAAGTTAAATTTGTTAAAAGATTTTCAGTTGTTATTCCACCATGTGTTGCTCCAGAAATAATATTGTTTTCTATTGTAATTTCGCCAATAAAACCATTGTCAAAATAGATACCATCCTCATGAGTATTTATTAAGTTATTTGATATTGTTCCTATTGAATAAGCTCCAACTTCTATACCATATTTTCCATTGCTTATTGTATTATTTGAAATATTATAACCATTATTTTCTATGTAAATATTTTCATAAGAACCATCATTGCTTAAATTGCAATTTCTAATTGTAACATTACTACCAGACATTATTTCAAGGTTATTTGAACTGCCACCAATTATATTTATATTATCTCTTGCACAATCTAAAGTAAAATCATTTAATAAATCACTTTCAAATGCAACTCCATTTGTAATTGTTGAATTAACTATAGTAATATTTGTTGCACTTGGCAAGTAAAATCCCCAGCCACAATTAGTTATATTTGAATTATAAACCTGTGCATTCCAAGATGCTGTTGTTAATCTTAATCCAACACCATTTGCACCAATCATTGTATAATTATTTATATAAGTATTTTCAGCATTATTAATAAATGCACCCCATTCTGTTGTATTCTCTCCATATAAATTAATTAAAGTTAAATTATCTGCTCCTGAAATAATCATATCATTTGTGCTTTTTCCATCTGATTTTGCCCCATATAATCTATATCCAGTTACATTTGTTCCATCTGAAGGAACACCACCAAAATCATAAATCATAATTCCATAAGTATCTGGATAATGAAGTTCTATATTATTTAAAATTGAATTTGGAGAAGCAAAAATATCAAGTCCGCTATCTGTTCCTTTTTCTTGGTCGCCACCTAAATCACGACCATACATTGTGTAATTTTCAACAATAGTGTTTTCACTAACACAAACACTTAAACCACTTTCTCCTCTTGGATTATCATAAATGCAATGTGAACCTGCTTCATAAGTTTCATCTGCCCAAGTATTATTTATCCAAAGATTATAATAAGAATTATTAATTCCATTTTCTGAATAGATTGCATTTCTTAAATTGTCCTGAAAGCTTAAATTGTCCATTAAAGAATTATTTACACTTGCAAATATTCCTGCATAAAAACCATTTAAAAAACCATTCTTGATTGTTAAGTTGTTTCCTGTTGCGTTGATACCAACTGTGAAGTTTGTTCTGTCTGAAGTGATATTAAATCCTGCCAAATCAATAGTTATATTGTCTATGCTTGAATAAAAACATGATGAGCCATTGGATTCTAAATTTGCGTTCAAAGAGCATGATTCGTTTATTGTTTCTCCGCAAGTGAAATTAAAATTAGTTCCAACACAAGAAGCAGAAAGTGCAGAATACATTGTAATTAAAAACATAAAGATTATTCCAATTCCAATCATTATTTTTTTATATGACATAAATAATCACCACTGAAGCTAATATTAACCAAGTTACAAATAAAGTTAATGGTTTTAATAATGGATGTATTTCTTGTTTATATTCTTTTTCATACCAACCCCATAAAATTGACATAAAAGTTACTATTATTGTGGGAATAAAAAAGACAAATGTCCAATTTGGTATTTTTATTAAAAAGCCAAAAATATTTGCATTTTTGTAATTTTGAAAAATTTGCCTTAAATATTCATTGATTATCCCTGCAATACCATATTTCATATAATTATTTAAAACCCTTATTCTTCCAAAACTATCAGTTGCAACAAAATTAAATATATAACCTTGTTTTTTTGATAAACCGATTGGATCTAAATAAACTATTATTGTTTTTGTTTCTTCTGGAATAAAAGTTAAATTGTTTTGATCAAACCTTATGTGGTCGCAAATTGTTCCATTTATATTTTCACAAGTCAATGTTATATTTAATGGCAATTGCTTTTGGAGATTAATAACATTGAATTTGTTGGTTTTTTCACTTAAATCATTTCCAAATTCCCAATAAAGATACTTTCCTTGATTTGTTGGTTCTATTTTAAATATTGTTTCATTGGCTGCAATGGCAAATGGTTGTCCACCGCCAGCGCTTCCAGTTCCAGTTGTTGATGGAGCAGTTACAACTAATAGAATATAAGGTTCATTGTTTGGTAATGTTGCAGCTCCAAATCCAAAGTTAGTTCCAGAAGAGCAATTTATTGACAAATATCCTTTATATATTCCAGTAGGAACACTTAAAAGTCCTATTTGTAAAGCTTTGGTCTCATTTATTTCTAAACTGAAATTTGAAATTGATGAAGTTATCCAACTTTGACTGATAAAATCAGATGTTAATCTTGCATTGCATCCTGATAAATTCCATTGACCTGTGTTCATTATATCAAAATTAACATAATTGTTTTGATTGTTTAAAGTTGATATTGATTGTGAACATAAATCTGTTGGAGAATTTGTGCAAGTATAATTGGCAGATAAAATGGTTGGCTTTCCTGATGGGGGATTTTTTGCATATAAAATTGGTATTGTTTTTACCAATTTTCCATCAATATCCCTAATAATTGAACAATTTCCATAATATTGATCATCTGGTGTGCTTGAATTTGTTGAAATTGAAATTGATGCTGTTCCTGCTCCTGTTGGTGTTGTTGCTGAAGTTGTTATTTGTGCTGTTGGCGTTATTGTAAATAAAGATGAATTGATCATTATACAAGAAATATTATACAATAAAGACGCTGATGTTGATTTGTATAAAGTTATATTAAATGTTGTATTTAATTCGCTTTCTGTTACTGGTGCATAAATAACATTATCTGGTGAAGTGTAAGTTGTGTCTGAAATATTTGAAGTAAAATTTATTGAAGTATAGGAAGTCGTTATATTATAAGTTAAAAGCCCCGATGTATTTATAAACCAATTGTAAGATAGTTGGTATTCTCCATTTCCTAAATTTGTTAAAATCATTGGCTCTATTGTTATAATATTTGTTGAATTGCTTATTGTTAAATTTCCATTTACATCTGTTCTGTCTGATGTAAATGATTCAATAATTGTTGTTGTCGTATATAATTCTTCGGATGAAGTTGAATTGCTAGTTATTGTTTGATTATTATTAATTAAACTGAAATATCCTGTCCAAGATTTTATTGGCGTTATATTGTCTGTGCAATATAAATTCCAAAGATAAGAACCTGAAACTATTGGTGTAAAATTCCATTTCCAAAGTTCTGAAGTATTTGTTCCTGTTTGATTTGTAAAAATTGCAGTAGAATTTGGATATTTTAAAGTTAAATTACAGATTATTATATCATTATTTATGTCTGTAACATTCATAGTAATGTTTGCTGATTGATTTATTATTAATGCTGTTGTTGAATTGCTGTTCAAGACTGGTTGTAAATTGTCTGTTATGATTATTGCAGAAGAATTTACTGGCAAACCAAAAGATATGCCATCTGATGGTGTGTATTCACAAACCATAATATCTCCATTAGTATAATTTCCTATACCTAAAGTTTTTGATGTTTCTCCAGCTATAACTACTGAATTTTTAAACCATTGATATATTGAGCCTGATTCTGGCTGACCATTAACATCTGAATAAGTTCCATTACAAGAAAGATTTACTGTTGATTTTGCTGGATTTGGCAATAATAAAACATTTTCAATTATTGGGGCGATATTTGCAATATACAAATAGGTCATTGAAATGTAAGGTCGCATTGAAGTATTTATTAAGTATTCTTTTGAATAAAATTTGTGTAAGTCAGAATCAGTAGTATTTGCTTTTATGACAAAAAGATTATTTATCAAATAATTTGTTAAATTATATGATTTCCAACCCAAAGATGTTGATAAAGTATCATTTAAAATTAATGATGAACAATTAACAATTTGTGTTGCTTCATCTGTGCTAATTATTGTTGTTTCATTAAATAAATCATTATCATTACAATAATAAAAATTTGTTGGAGAAGTTCCTGCCCCATAATAGTGATATAAATTTAATAAAATATTTTCAATGTAATTATAATTTATTGAAGATATATTCAAACCTAAATAAGTGCGATATGTTGAATTTGTAGAAAAATAATCTAATGTGCCATAATTTGATGTTGTATAAACATAAGTATCGGCTTTAATCATTGATTTTCCAGTTGATAAATCGATATTTGCCCTATTATAAACCGTGTTATTTGTTGAATTAAATAAATAAGACCCATAATAATCAGTAATGTTTATTTGGCATTTATAATCTTCATTGGCATTTATAATATTTGATGGAATGCCGCCACATGTTGAATTGCTTATGTAAATTGAATTATCTGAAAGATTTGTAAATGTGCAGTTGTATTGTGGCAAAAAGTTTGTGCTATTCCACCAACCTTCTATTGTTAAATTTACATAATTGTTTGTGTTGTTTGATGTAAGATTTATTGCACAATTTATTGAATCATTTACTGCAAACCAATAAGGTGAATTATTTAATGAATTTAAAATGGGTATTTTTGGAACTTTTAATATTGTTGAATTCTGAAAAATACTATTTTGGTCTGTTGTTGCATTTATTTCACAAATCCAATAATCATTCATTTTTGCTGTATTTGAATCAATAGAACAATTTGAATAAATTTCATTTCTTGTTATATTTGAATAAGAACAAGTTTTATTGACAATTCCGTTTTGATATAATTTTAAAGTTACATTTATCTCTTTTGTTAAATCTATATTTGTAACATTGAAAGAACAATTTCCTGTTTGATTTTCTAAAATAATTTGTTGAATCCATGAAATTGAGTTTATTGTTGGCAAAATATTTGTTTGATAAAATTGGTAAATATCATTGCTTAATAAAGCATAAAAATAATTATTGTCTTTTGTTAAAGAGTTAAATGCTGATGTTTCACTTGAATAAGTTGCACTTAATCCAAAAGGGATATATTTTACATAAGAACCATTATTTGATTGATTCATTAAATCAACTCCTGCATATTCACCCCTATAACAAGCATTTGTTTTGTTTAAACATATTAATCCATCTGGTCTTAAATCACCAGAACCACATGTATTTGATCTTGACCAAATTAAAGTTCCATTTTTATAATATTTTTTAAGAATATCGGATGTGCAATCTGATTGATCTATCATAGTATAAATGTAATTATCTTCGGTATCAAGATATTCTATACCATTTCCATTATTTAAAAAAGTAGTATTAATGATTGTTCCATTTCTCAATACTAATTGAACATAATTAGAACTTCCACCACCTAACCAATGTGTTGAATTATAATATGCTAAAGCTCCACCAGCTAAAGTAGATGTTATTGATGCACCAGAAGTTGAACCATTTTTTAAATATTCTAAAAAGTTATTTGTTCCCAAATCTCTTAACCAAAATGTATCATTCTTATAATCATAAGCAATAGAATCCATAACATTTACCCCTATATCTATTTTACTTCTTGTCCAAGTCCATTCTGGCGAAGTTTTTAGTGATTCATATTTAAAAATCGAATTTGCAGAAGATAAACCTTTAACAATATGAAAATAATAATTAGTTGAATCATAAAATAAACCAGATGGAATAAATGTTATTGGATAATTTATTAAATTCGTTCCTGACATATTGTAAATGGAAGTATAATTAACTGAATTAAATGATTCACCTATCCATAATTCTTTATTTGTGCTTTCATAATATATTGAATAGGGATTTCTTTGTGTTGTAAAATTACTAATCAGATTAAAAGTGGAATTATAAATAAATGTTTTATTTGTTAATCTATTAATTATAAAATAGTTTGTTCCATTTGAAGTAATATCTGATGCAGCATTATAATCAGTTAAATTTGCAATTAAACTTTCGGAATTAAAAGTTATGTTATAAGAGTAAATAACGGCATTTGAACCTTCAGAAACAAGAAGCATAAAATTAGTTCCATTCCAATACATTCCATTATAATCTCTTGTTGTGAGTATATAATTTCCAAGATTATTTGTAAAGGTTTTATTATATAAAAGAATATTATCAGTAGAATAATCTCTTAAACAATAGAAAGTGGTATTTACTTCTTCACAATCAATAACATAATTATCTATTGAATATGTTGTTGATAGTTCCATTTCTCTTGCAAATACTATTGGTAAGCCTATAAAAATTAGTAAAAATAAAAAAAATTGTTTTTTTTTCATTCGTCTAAACCTGGTATAGTTGGTTCTTGTTCAAATTTTTTGGATATATTGTAAATTATTACCATTAAAAGAGCCATAATAAGTATTATAAAAATTGCAATTGGTATGGCAATTGCAGGAGTAGCCTTGACAAATAATATTTGAATAAAATTATTGGTGATATGATAAATTATTGCTGGGATGATTGACATTGTCAGTGAAATCATCAATCCTTGGACTAAACCAAATATGAATGTTGAAAGAAATCCAAATTCAAGATTTGAGTATCTTGCACTATGGATTAATCCCCAATAAAAACCACATATAATTGAGATTATTATCAAACTGAAATAAAAAGCAGTTGGAGATTTCCATTTATAAAGCGTTAATAGAGATGAAAGTGAAAAAAGAATTGCATAAAAAACAAATAATTCTGATGTTTCTGATGTTGATGCTGGCTCAACTGCAAGAGCAATTTCTGCACCAGCTGTTATTTGCTGTTCAGTTCCAAAATTTGGAATTCCTGATGCGGGAAAATATGCACCAATTGCAGAATTTTGAAAAATGCCAGCAAACATTGCGAAAGTTATTCCAACAATAATTGAAAAACAAATAAGTAAAAGAGGATTAGATATTATTTTATAAATTACTTTTCCTATTGCATTTTCTCTTGTTGGATAAAACATTGAATTTTCAGGATCAAAAACTGGTGCATCAATATATTTCATTAAAGGGTATTTATCCATAAAAATGTATCTTGCTAATTTATAAAGAAGTATTATTATAAATGCACCAAATGTCGAATAAAGATAAAGTTTGGAAAGATTGATAGATTCTTCTATTCCACCAAACGCAAATATTGAAAATGTTGGAATTAATCTAAATGCAAGATATGTCCATAGTCCAAGAATGAATACTAACATAAGGTCATAATCTTTGTTATTCATTGGTTTCCTCTTTTTGATTAATTTACTAGGATAGTAAAATTTATTAGTATTTAAAAGTTTCTATGGTTTTTTTAGATTTGAGCTTTTAAAGTAATATTTGTTGAATTCATAAAATTTCCAATAACAAATAAGCTTATTTCACCATTTCCAATTTTGCTTATTTTGTAAGATTTTGATTCATTTAATTTATCAATAAAATAGCATTTATCATAATCAAATTTTAGATTTTCGGGTTTTTTTATTCTTTCTATAGGTATTTCAAAATAAGTTAAAGGATATTCCCATGAAAAACATAAGGTTGTATCAATTATTACCCCATCTTTAATGATTACTGCAAGATAATTTGAATCCATTGTTATTGTAAATGATGGTTTTTTTGACATTTGAATCTTGCATTCAGATTGATTTGAACTGCAAATTGCACTTGTATTGTAATATGCTGCATTTGAAACCTGAAAATAATATTCCCCATTTAAATTTGCAACCTGTTCAATTTCATTTTTTATTTTACCAGAGATTATTTTTGAACCCATATCGAGATAATAAGAACCGCTATCAAAAGGAAATGTTTCATTATTGGTGCAATTTGTAAGATAATAAATAAAACAACCTTGTGAATCTTTTGCATATTTTTTTATTTTGCAATAATCATTCTTTTTTATTTCTTTGCAATATCTTACTATTTTTTGCAATGAATAATCAACATTTGAAATTCTTTCTCCAGTTTTGATATTTTCTGGTGTTAAAGTTAATACTTTTGTTGTTTCAGTTATTTTTTCAGAATTTGTTTGATTTTTATTAAAAAATATAAGAACTGATAAAAATATTATGATTATTCCTGCAATAACCAATATCGGAATAATTCCTGCTTTTTTGTTCATTATAAAAAAGAAAAAAAATAATTATTTAATAAAATAATTATTTAAGTTGTTGTTTTCCAAAACAATTATTTCATATCCTTCAAATAAATCCCCTTGTTTTGTTTCACAACCATTTACTGTTGTCAGTTGACCTTCTTTTATTTTGTCATTTACAACAACCAAAGCATAATGATTTGAACTTGTTTCTACAATTTGGATGTAATTTCCATCAATATAGCCAAAACTTTCAATTGTTTTGTAATTTTTGTAGAAAATACTTTCATCAGCTCCTTTTAAACAACCATTATTGATGACTCCATTGTATTTATTTTCTTCTCTGTATTTATTTACTGCGTGGTCTTTTGTAAAACTTTGACTCATTAAGTCCCTTTGGTTTGCATGAACCATCTCATCTACATAGGCTTTTGCTGGCTGAATGGCTATCAAGCCTATAAAAAGAATAGCCAATATTCCAATTAGTTTTTTGTTCATTTTTTACCTCTCATTGTTTTGTTATTTTTATTTCTTCTAATCTATCTTTTTTAAAGATATAAGCTATTTGCAGAGAATCACCATCTTTCCATTTGGCTTTTTCTAAAATTATTTTATTAAATAATATTCCAAGGCTTGCAATTCCCCTTTTTGAAAGTTTCTTTATTTCAAAAAATGGTTTTTCGTTGTTTTGCATTATTGGTTTCTCTGACATATATATTTATAGTAATATGTAGTAATATATAAAGATTATTATTCTGTAGAAGATATATTGAATAATCTGTCCATTTCTTTGGCAGAAACTTTCTTTTTATTTAAAACTCTTTTTAGAAGTGGTTTTTGTTTATTGTATTCATCATCCATATCATTTAATTCATCTTTTTTCATGGTATAAATAAAAACCACCCAGTTTGGGTGGAAAAAACAAGGGAGATGTTTAATATGGGTCTTTTATTGAAATATTAGTAAGAGCTATTATTGCATAAAGTCCTGCAATTCCAACTAAACAATAAATTACTGTTGAAAGAAATCCAGCCCCCAGTAAATAAGCTACTGGATTAACTTGAAAAAAACCTATTGATCCCCAAGCTAATGATCCTGCGATCATTAAGATAATTGCTAGAATGTCATACCATTTCATTTTTGCCATTTTTCACCTCTGTTTTTTATATTGGTAATTTTTCACCGCAATAGCAGTGATTTGTTTTTCTTTCTGTTGGTTTTAAATTTGGATAACCTGGCATTATCAGCCAAAGATGTCCGCATTTTTCACAAATATGATGTTTTGTTTCCATCTTTTAAATGTTTAAACGATTTTTAAAAATTAAAAAAAAAGAAAAAAAATATTCAGATTAAAACCTTACACAATTATAAAGTTCTTTGTCTGAACATCCTGGTATTTTGCAGTGTTCAAGCTGTTGAATGCAAAACCTGCTTGGCTGAATGTTCCATCAGTTTCTACAAATGGCTGGGTAGAGTATACTGTTGTGTAAACTGTACCAGATATAACTTTTCCAGTTGCTGCTGCTGCTGCTAGGTTATAATCAACCTTAATATTTCCAACAAGTGCTGGAAGCAAGAATGCTGCTGCATAACCATTGGTTAGCTGTCTTGCATATCCATTTGGAACTGTTACTGATGTTCCGCCATTCATTGAAATGCTTGATACATTTGCTGGTGTTGATAATTCAATTATAAACAACTGATCACCAGTTGATTTTTTATCAACTCCTTGCATTCTTATTTGCCAGTTGTATGTTCCACCAGCTGCTACTGCAGTTTCATTAACTGTTCCATAAGTTAATGCTGATAAACCATTGTTGCTGTAATAAGTTAGAGTTGCATTTGTGTAAGCATACATTTTATCAGTAATCTGATTTGCTCCACATCCAAGACTTACACCAGTTTTAACTTTGTTCAAGTAACCTGATGCGTTATATAAGATGTCAACTGTTCCTTTGGTTGTTGGTGCAGTTGTTCCTATATATTCATTGTTCAATCTATAGGTTGCTGTTCCAGTTATTGCTGTTCCTGGATTCAAAATGTCTGTCAATGATGTAACAATAGATGGGTTAATTGCACATCCCTCTGCTGCTGCTGTTACCCCAACAGTTCCCTGTGTTCCTGTTTCACCTAGTGTGGTTTGTTCTGTAGTTGCTGGTTTGGCACTTGTATACAAAAATACCGCTCCAATGGCAACAATAGCTACAAATATCATAGCTAGCCAATTTATTTCTGCTTTTTTATCCATTTGAGTTTTCTCCGAATTTTATCCTTTTTTGGACAAAATTCTAATTTAATAGGAAAGAAGCTAAACTTATTTATAAAGGGCTACTCGGAAAACCTAACTTTTATTTCTAAAAACAATCTGCATTTTACAAAAACAGCTTATAGCTGATTTAGATAATTGATTTTCTCTAATCAATTCTTCTAATTTTTCATTATTAATAGAATAAGTTATTCTTTCTTGTGTATTTATTTCGGTTTTTCCATCAATAGTTATTATATCCAATTCAAGCATTTTATTAAAGAATTTCTCTGATGTTTCCCAATCTCCATTTAAATTTTTTATGATTTCTCTTTTGATTATGCTCTTTTGTTTTCTAAAAGGATAAATACCACTTTTATGACTATCAGCAATAAGATACAATTTGATTAATAATTCAAATTCCTTACAAGGTAACATTTTTTTCCGTTGGCATATTTAAAATCGTAGATGAATATTTTTCAATAGTAAGGTAGTTTGGAACAAATAAAACATTATAAAAATAGTTTCCAAAAGCTATTAGTCCTCTTCCAGGTATTATTTTGTTGTAAATGTCTGAGATTGTAAGCTGCATTGGATCTTTTGATTCAACTGATGAAAGAACATAAAAATTATACCCAATAGATAATAAAAACATAATTCCGATTGTTATTGCTATTCCAGGAAGATAATTTGTGGTATTATTTAAATCAATAAATCTTGCAACTAAATAAGTGAATATCATCCACCCAACAAGATAATAGAACCAAAGATTGATTAACATATCAAACCAGATTAAAAATAACCACCAATTGCTTTGAAAATTTTTCCAAAATTCTGTTGATTCCTGTTTTAAGCTAAGAGTATAAAATACTTTATTTTCTGAATTTGAAATTTTATTGACATCATTCCATAAAGCAGTATCTGGTGAAACGAATTTTGTTAAAATGCTTTCTCCGATTGGTTTCCATGAATGAGTTTTCATTCCTTGAGAACCAGCAAGAACAAATGTAAGAATTAATAGAATTATAACTGCAAACCACTGCCATTTTCCAAATGGAAGTAAAATATTTGAAGTTCCTTTGGCAATTGTTGTTAATTCTTCTGCTACCAAGTTTTTCCTCTTTTTAATTGTGCCCTTGTTAACTAGTATTTATCAAGGGCTTAATTTATTGTTTTATATATCCAATTAACCAATAAAAGCATAACTTATATATAAATTTAACTCCGAAAAGTATTTAAATAAGAAAGATAATTTAGATAATATGGATAAAAATGATAAGGTAAAAGTTGAGCTTAAAAAAGATGTAGTAAATGAATTAATCAAAATGAAAAAGGTTGGTAATACTTATTCTGATGTGATAAGTGAATTATTAAAAAAAAATAAGCGGGGGAAAAAATAAATGCCAAGTGATTTTAATTCTGAAAATAAAGAAGAAAAGTTAGAAGATAAGGGCATTGTTAAATCCCATATTGTATCAAATAATGAATTTTATTTTATTGCAGATGATTATTTTGATAAGAATTCATTTAATAAAAAATTGGAAGAAAAACAAAAAAATAATATTTCTGTTGAAGATAAAGAAGGTGATTTTGAAGAAATAACAAAAAATTTTGATTGGAATTCATTTAAAGAATCTGATACCCTATTTATTTCCGCACAAGATCATGTAAATTTTAAAATATATCCAAAAACCAATCTTGAGGTTGCTCATAATTTTATGGTTTGTTTGAGCTTGCTTCCTTATTTTAAAGATGATGAAAATCAAACTATTCAAAAAATAATAAAATTATTTGATTTTGAAGACATACATGATTTGATTGAAAATATAAGAAATTATAATTTATTTAATGATAAATTTTATGAATATAATATAAGTAAAATTGTTAAAAAACATAATAATCTTTTTTTTAAATTGATTGGATTATTTGAAGATAAATTGGTTAAAAACGAGACAAATTACAAATGATATACGACAAAAAAGTATTGAGGATTATGGTTGTTATGAGTTTTGTGTTAATTACAATTATTTTAATATTTGCAAAATCAAATTTGAATCTTCCGAATAATGTTTTTTGGTTTTTAGAAATTGTTTTTTTTATTGTAGGTGCTATGTTTTTTAAATATGCAGAAACATTGGCTTATAAAGATGAATTGATTCTTCAACAGGATTTTGATTATTTAAATGAACACCAAGCACAAGATTATTTAAGTAATTGGTTTCAAAGAAATCCAAATAATTCCATAACTCTTGATTTTTCAAAATCAACCATTTCTTCTTTGCATCCTGATAGAAAAAGCAATGGAAGAGTTTATCTTTGCAATCCTGTTCTTGATGATTATAAAATAATGCTTATTGCATTGAGAGTTGATAGGAGTAAAGATTTTGGTAGTTTATCAACAAAAATTGTTAATGCTATGATGTCTTTAAGAGAACAGGAAGAATGGCTTTTAGAATGTGAAAAAAGAGTATTGGGAAAGAAAACTGAAAAAGATACAATTTCTGAGCAATTGACTGTTGATCCTTTTGGAGCTCAAAAGAAAACAACAACCATAAAAAGATTAGAGGAAGAAGAAAAAGATACTCTTGTTCCAAAAGAGAAAAAAGAAGAAACGGGGGCGGTTTAATATGGCAATGAATTCAATATTGATAATGGGTATTGCTTTTGTAGTTATTTCAGCATTTTATTATAAATTAGAACAAAAAAGGCTACAACAATTAAAAAGCAGATATGTTATTCCAATTTTATCACAAAATAGGAAAGTAACTAAAAGGTCAATATTAAAACCAACAAAAGTTTATAATTTTTCAAATGATCCAAAATTAAAAGGTCATTTTGAATTTTTATGTTTAACACCTGAAGAAGTTATTGGCAAACATACTTTTTTTGATTTAGCACCTACTGATTGGGGTTTGAATAGACAAGAATCAGAAAGATTTATGTTAAAAGCTGAAACTTTGAGTGAATTGTTTCCAATTGATTGTTCTCAATGGCATAAAAGTTATTTTTATGTGCCAAAGAATCCAGATAAGATTACACCTGAATTTTTGGATACTATGCCTGGATCTGTAATTACTGCATGTCAAAAAAGAATAAATGCAGCTCAAAGTGTTGCTGAGATGCAAAGAAACAAAGCAGAATCTCAAACATTAGTCAATAAAATGCAGTTGGGTTCAATTTTAGATAGTTCATTGAGAGAAACCTTAGAAAATCTGCAAAAAATAGCAAATAATACACAGGGAAATAATCAAAATGACCTACCAAAATGAAGAAATTGAACTGAATGTTCAAGAAGAAAAAAATATTGGTTATTCCTTTAAGAATGAATTGGAGCTCTTAAATAAATTAGTCCATGAAAAGAAAGGGACAATGGAAGAGAAGTTCATTCTTAATGCTATTTTAATAGATTCGGTCTTTGTTATTAATGTTTTTGATAAAGAGTTTGATCCAAAACCATTGATTGAGAAGTGGAGATTAAACTTTAAAATTGCAGTTATAGATAAAATGAAATTAATTGATTTTCTTGAAATTACAAATGAAATAAAACAACTATCTTTTCAAGCTATTGAACTCATTAAATTAAAAATAAATGAAGATGATTATTTGAATGAAATTGACTTAACACATGTTGATGGTTTTATTGGCATTGAAAAGAGTGATTAAAATGGAA
>Ga0074195_1000802_pt1 | contig 53751 bp, 42 predicted proteins | sample EPASupsiteHSE623_FD_64525 | JGI IMG/M metagenome (GOLD analysis project Ga0074195, IMG submission 64525) | Bioremediated contaminated groundwater from EPA Superfund site, New Mexico - Sample HSE6-23 | ecosystem: Environmental > Aquatic > Deep subsurface > Groundwater > Contaminated ...
GATGTACTGTCCGGCGAGGGCGAGACTCGAAATGGCGAGGATGGACCAGATTCGACCGGAGGTCAGTACCTTCCGCCAGGCGGCGACAGGGAGTCGGTGCGCTTTGAGGCCGGCCGGCAGGGTAAGGAATACACCTGCGGCGGCCAGCAGGCAGGCCCCGGCGAGGAGCCCGTAGGCGGTCTTCCAACTGGCGAGGGAGCCGATCAGGTTGACCAAGGGAATGCCAAGGGCCGAGGCAAGCGACCAGCCGAGGAAGATGAAGGTGATGGCACTGGCCCGTTGCTCCGGTGGAATGAACAGGGGGAGCGCACTGGCCGCTTGCGGGGTGAAGGCGGCTACGGCCGGGATCATGATCAGGCGAATGAAGAGCAGAACGTGAAAATCCGTGGCCAAAGTCGATAAAAAATGGCCAAAGGCGAAGAGCATCAGGGCGCCGACCAACAGATGGCGTCGATCCATGGTGTTGGAGAAAAAGGCGAGAAGCGGCGCCTCAATACAGAGGAGGGCGCCGCCGTAGGCGATCAGGGTGCCGACGGTCGCCGCATCGACGGCAAAAGACTGGCTCAGGTCGTTGATCAGCCCCGCAGGCGCCAGTACTCCCGTTCCAATCACAAAGTTGCCCGCCAGGAGCGCCCAAAGGGTTGCGGAGTGAGAATTGTGCATGGTCAGGCTCGGTTCTGGAGGGAGGAGGGACATGTCGTCGTGGCGACACCCGCGACAATAGGGTGTCCGGCCGTTTGTTGCAAGCGATATCCGGGACAGGGAACCGACCCTACACAAAGTGGTGGGCACTGCACCGCACTTACCGTAAACGGGGTTGACGCCAGAGGGGGTTCCCGGTTATATAAATAGATTTTTTTTGCCGACAACAAGCCGATCCGCAGGAGGGGCGAAAGAGCGTTGCTGCACCAATTATACAGCGGTCTGGGCGCAGGCGTGTATCCGCTTTTGCAACTCTTCCGGCCCTTGATCGAGCCAACCGGCGGCAGAGTTGCCTACGGGCTGTCCCAGCGGCTGGGCATTTATCCCGAACAGGCGCTTTCGCCCCGACCCGGATGCAGAACGCTTTGGCTGCACGCCGCTTCGGTGGGCGAGGTGCAGGCTGCCCTTGTCCTTGTGAAGGCGCTGCTCGCATCCACCGATAGATTGCGGATTGTGGTGACCTCCACCACCGAGCAGGGACAGCGGTTGGCCGTCGGCAGAATGCCGAAAGAGGTCTTCTGTCTGATGGCGCCGCTCGATGTGCCCCAGGCTGTTCGGCGCGCCCTCAAGGCGCTGCGGCCCGATGGCTATGTGTGCCTGGAAACCGAACTCTGGCCGGTGATGCTCGTCGAGACCAAGCGCGCTGGCGTTCCACTGCTCCTGCTCAACGGTCGCCTGTCGCAACGCTCGTTTGAACGCTACCGGCTTATTCGCGGATACATGGCGTCTCTGTTGGAGGGTTTCCGGGAAGTGGCGGTCATCGGCGAGACGGACGGACGGCGCTATGCGGCCCTTGGTGTACCCAAATCGCGCATAGAGGTGTGCGGCAACCTGAAATACGACATGGAGGCAACCGCTCCGGACCAGATCCGGTCCGCGAGTCGCCGTCGGCTTGGCGTGGATGCGGAACGTGTGTTCCTGTGCGGTTCGACCCATGAAGGCGAGGAGGCCCAGCTTGTCGAGGTCTTCCGTGCCTTGGCCTCGCGGCGGCCGGCGGTCTGGGTGATCGCCCCTCGGCATCTCGAGCGGCTTCCGGTGGTGGAAACGGTGCTGCGCGGAGCCGGACTGCCCTTTGATCGTTTTTCCGCACTGGCAGCGAAGAACCGCACTGCCGATGTCGTCGTGATCGACACCATGGGCGACTTGGCCGATCTCTATGCCGGTGGCGATTATGTTTTTTGCGGCGGGAGCCTGGCGCATCGCGGCGGACATAACATCGTCGAGGCTGCCCGTTGGGGTCGCGCCGTCTATTTCGGTCCCCACATGAAAGATTTCCAGGATGCCGCCGAGATGCTCATAGCCGCGGGTGGAGGTTTTCAGGTCGCTGACAGCGCAGCGCTCGCCCGATTGCTCCTTGCCCATGTGGACAACCCGGAGTCCTACGCGCTTGCCTGCGCCCATGCCGCCGCGATGGCGGTCCGGCAGCGGGGGGCGGTCGCCCGGCAGGTGGCCATGGTGCGGCGCATGCTCGGCGACGTGTGACCCTGCAGCGCATTTTTTCCGGCGGTCGTTCATTGGCTTCGCCGACCTCCATGCTTATGATGACCAACACGATGCCATCCGCCGACCAGAAACCTGACGCGTCGCATCACGATCAACCCCCTCTGTTTGTTCAGGATATACCATGAAAGCATTAATCGGACTTGAAGACGGCACGGTGATGACCGCGCGATCCTTTACCGGACCGGGCGAGGCTGTGGGCGAAATAGTGTTCAACACCAGCATGAGCGGCTACCAGGAGGTGTTGACCGATCCCTCCTACACCGGTCAGCTGGTGACCATGACCTATCCCCTGATCGGCAACTACGGCGTCAATCCAGAGGACATGGAATCGGCCGGGGTGCATCCCCGCGCCTTTCTGGTGCGCGAATACCAGGATCGGCCGAGTAATTACCGCGCCACCGGAACCTTGGGCGATTTCCTCAAACACTACGGCGTGTTGGGTGTCGAAGGACTCGACACCCGCATGTTGACCCGAAAGATCCGTACCACCGGCGCGATGAAGGCCCTGGTCTCCACCGAAGACCTGGATCCGGATTCGGTGGTGCGTCGGGCCCGCGAATGGGCGGGTTTGGTCGGCCGCGACATGGTTGCGCGGGTGGCCTGTACTGCCAGCTATCGCTGGGAAAACAATGGATTGGTGCCGGCCAGCGGCTTCGCCAATGGCACGGGGTCTAAGGTGATCGCCTTTGATTGCGGCATCAAATACAATCAATTGCGCCTACTGACCGGTAAGGGCTGCCGGGTACTGGTGGTGCCCGCCACCACATCGGCTGAAGAGGTGCTGGCCATGGGGCCGGACGGCGTTTTCCTCTCCAACGGTCCGGGCGACCCGGCCGGTGTTCGAGGTGTGGTCGGCAATATCCAGCGGATGCTTGGCAAGGTGCCGATCTTTGGCATTTGCCTCGGGCATCAGATGCTGGGCCTGGCCTATGGCGGCACCACCTACAAACTCAAGTTCGGCCATCGGGGCGGCAATCAGCCGGTCAAGGATCTGCTCACCGGCAAGGTGGAGATCACCTCGCAAAATCATGGGTTCTGCGTCGATCCGGCCAGTCTGCCGGCGAGCGTCGAAGTCACCCATGTCAATCTCAACGACGGCAGCCTGGAGGGCATGCGGCATCGGGAGTGGCCGGTTTTTTCGGTGCAGTACCACCCCGAATATGCCCCCGGCCCCCATGATGCCGAATATCTGTTTGACCGGTTCATTCAACTGATGCAGCAGGCGAGCTGAACGCTCGGCGGAAAAGGATAAAGGAAGATGCCCAAACGCACGGATATACATAAGATACTTATCATCGGCTCCGGACCGATCATTATCAGCCAGGCCTGCGAGTTCGACTACTCGGGCGCCCAGGCGGTCAAGGCCCTTAAGGAAGAGGGCTACGAGGTGGTGTTGATCAACTCCAACCCCGCCACCATCATGACCGATCCCGGTCTTGCCGACCGCACTTACATCGAGCCGATCACCCCCGAGTGCGTGGCCAAGGTGATCGAGCGGGAGCGGCCCGACGCCCTGTTGCCGACCCTCGGCGGTCAGACCGGCCTCAACACCGCGATCAAGGTTGCGGAAATGGGGGTGCTCGAAAAATACGGGGTGGAGTTGCTGGCAGCCAATATCGAGGTCATCCGTAAGGCCGAGGGACGCGAGGAGTTTCGCGACGCCATGCGCAAGATCGGCCTCAAGGTGCCGGAATCGGCCATCGTCCATACCGTGGACGAGGCCATGGAGGCTGGCGAGCGGATTGGCTTTCCCATCATCGTTCGCCCGAGTTTCACCCTGGGCGGCACCGGTGGCGGCGTTGCCTACAACCGCGCCGAATTGCACAAACTGGCCAGTTCAGGCATCGACCTGTCGATGACCAACGAGGTTATGCTTGAGCGCTCCCTGCTCGGCTGGAAGGAGTTTGAGCTGGAGGTGATGCGGGATAAGAACGACAACGTGGTGATCATCTGTTCCATAGAGAACGTCGATGCCATGGGCGTGCACACCGGCGATTCGATCACCGTGGCCCCGGCCCAGACCCTGACCGACCGCGAATATCAGGAGATGCGCGACGCGGCCATTGCCATTATTCGCGAGATTGGCGTCGAGACCGGCGGCTCCAACGTGCAATTCGCGGTCAATCCCGTGGATGGCGAGTTGATGGTGATCGAGATGAATCCCAGGGTGTCGCGTTCCTCGGCGCTTGCCTCGAAGGCCACCGGTTTCCCTATCGCCAAGATCGCCGCCAAGCTGGCAGTGGGCTACACTTTAGACGAGATCAAAAACGACATCACCCGCGAGACCTACGCCTCTTTCGAACCGACCATCGACTACTGCGTGGTCAAGATCCCGCGCTGGACCTTCGAGAAATTTCCCGAAGCCGAGGACATTCTCACCACCGCCATGAAATCGGTGGGCGAGACCATGGCCATCGGCCGCACCTTCAAGGAAGCCTTCCAGAAGGGGATGCGATCGCTGGAGGTGGGGCGGATGGGTTTCGGTTTCGACGGCAAGGAGGACATGAGTGCCCTGCACCAGGACGATCTCGAACGTGGCCTCAACCGTCCCAACTCCAAACGGATCGGCCAGATCTTCGAAGCCCTGCACCGGGGGATGTCCATTGAGCGCATCTATGAACTCAGCCAGATCGACCCCTGGTTCCTGCATAACTTCAAACAATTGGTGGACAAGGGCGAGGAAATTCGCAACCGGGGCTTTGCCGGCCTGGATCGCGACTATCTGTACGAGGTCAAACAGTACGGTTTTTCCGATGTCCAACTGGCCACCCTGACCGGGACCTCGGAGGACGATATTCGCAATCGCCGAATCGAACTCGGTTTGGAACCGGCCTACAAGCTGGTAGATACCTGCGCCGCCGAGTTCGAATCCTATACGCCCTATTATTATTCCACCTACGAACAGGAGGACGAGAGCCGCCGCAGCGACCGCAAGAAGATCATGATTCTTGGCGGCGGACCCAACCGGATCGGCCAGGGTATCGAGTTCGATTACTGCTGCGTGCACGCCTCCTTCGCCCTGCGCGAGATCGGCATCGAGTCGATCATGGTCAACTCCAACCCGGAGACCGTGTCCACCGACTACGACACCTCGGATAAGCTTTATTTCGAGCCGCTCACCCGCGAGGATGTGCTCAACATCATCGAGCGCGAACGGCCCGACGGCGTGATTGTTCAGTTCGGCGGCCAGACGCCGCTTAATCTCGCGGTGCCGCTTGCCAAGAAAGGGGTGCCGATCATCGGTACCTCGCCGGATGCCATCGACCGGGCCGAGGACCGCAAGCGATTTCAGCAGTTTCTGCAGAAATTGGGCCTACGGCAACCGGCCAACGGCACGGCCCACACCCTGGAAGAGGCCCTGGCCGTGGCTGCCGAGATCGGCTATCCGGTGGTGATGCGCCCCTCCTACGTGCTCGGCGGGCGCGATATGCGGATTGTCTACAACGAGCAGGGGATCCGCAGCTTCATGGCCATCCCCGGCATGAGCGGCAGCGAGCATCCGGTGCTTCTCGATCAATTCCTCAAGGATGCGATCGAAGTCGATGTCGATGCCCTCTGCGACGGCAAGCAAACGGTGATTGGTGGCATCATGGAGCATATCGAGGAGGCGGGCATTCATTCCGGCGACTCGGCCTGCGTGTTGCCGCCGCATACCCTGCCGGCAGCGATGATCGCCGAGATCGGCGAAGCCACCAAGGCCATGGCCAAGGAGCTGGGAGTCGTCGGACTGATGAACGTGCAGTTCGCGGTGCAGGGACAGACCCTTTTTGTCCTGGAGGTCAACCCCCGTGCCTCGCGCACCGTCCCTTTTGTCTCTAAGGCCACCGGCGTGCCGCTCGCCAAGATTGCCACCAAGGTGATGTTGGGTATGAGCTTGGCAGAGCTTGGCTTTACCAAGGAAAAAGTGCTGCATCACTGGGCGGTCAAGGAGGCGGTCTTTCCGTTCGACCGGTTCCAAAATGTCGACACCCTCTTGGGGCCGGAGATGAAATCCACGGGCGAGGTCATGGGTATCGACGACGATCTTGGCCTGGCCTTGGCCAAGTCGCAGATGGCCTCCAATTCCCAGTTGCCGCAGAGTGGCACGGTGTTTGTCAGCGTCCGCCACGGCGACAAGGATGCGGTAGTGCCGGTGGCCAAAAAGCTCGACGAGCTAGGGTACGCCATCCTCGCCACTCGGGGCACGGCGGCCCGGCTGGCGGCAAGCGGTATCGCTTGCACCGAGGTCAACAAGATCTCCCAGGGGCGGCCCCATATTCTCGACAAGATCCAGGATGGCCAGGTGCAGTGGATTCTCAACACCTCGGCCGGTACGCGCACCACTGAGGATTCCTATATTATTCGAAGGGCGGCGCTGGATTATCACATCCCCTACACCACGACGATCACCGGCGGTTTGGCCATGACCTTGGCCATGGAGTCCATGCGGCATAAGGAGGTCGGGGTGAAGACCATCCAAGAATTCGCAAAGGGGATTGACTGAAGGAAAAACGATGTTAAAGTAAGCCTTTTACAACATGAAGAAAGGGTACGCAGCCATGGTGGCGAACAGGGGTTGTCCCCTCAAGACGTTTTTTGGAGACGCTTTTTGAATTCTTTTTATAAAAATCTCAGTATGTGGCTGGTCATTGGCTTGACCATGATCCTGCTGTTTCAGTTGTTCAACAAGCCGCAGACCCAAAGCAACTCGATCACCTACAGCGAGTTCTGGTCGAATGTGGAAAGCGGCGCCATCAGCAAGGTGAGCATTCAGGGCGAGGAGATCACCGGTATCGGCAAGGACGGCCGCCCCTTTAAAACCGTAGCGCCCGACGACACCGGATTGATCCCGATGCTGCGACAATCCGATGTCGATATTCAGGTCAAGAAACCCGAGGAAACCCCCTGGTATCTGACGATTTTCATTTCCTGGTTTCCGATGCTGCTCTTGATCGGTGTCTGGATTTTTTTCATGCGCCAGATGCAGATGGGTGGCAAGGGCGGTGCCCTCTCTTTCGGCAAGACCAGGGCAAAATTACAGGGCGAGGGCGAGGTCAAAGTCACCTTCAAGGATGTGGCCGGCATCGACGAGGCCAAGGCGGAACTGGAGGAGATTATCGATTTTCTCCGCGATCCGCAGAAGTTTACCAAACTCGGCGGACGCATTCCCAAAGGCGTGCTCTTGGCTGGTTCACCGGGTACGGGAAAGACCCTCTTGGCGCGCGCCATCGCCGGTGAGGCCGGAGTGCCTTTTTTCACCATCTCCGGCTCCGATTTTGTTGAGATGTTTGTCGGCGTCGGCGCTTCGCGGGTGCGCGATCTGTTCAGCCAGGGCAAGAAGAACGCCCCTTGCATTATCTTTATCGACGAGATCGATGCGGTCGGCCGGCATCGCGGTGCCGGTCTTGGCGGCGGACATGACGAGCGCGAGCAGACCCTCAACCAGTTGTTGGTCGAGATGGACGGGTTCGAAGGCAATGATGGGGTGATCATCATCGCCGCCACCAATCGGCCGGATGTCCTCGATCCGGCCCTGTTGCGGCCGGGCCGCTTCGACCGTCAGGTCGTGGTCCCGGTGCCCGATGTCAAGGGTCGGGAGATGATTCTCGAGATCTACGGCAAAAAAACCAAGTTGGCCGCCGATGTGGACATGGCGGTGATAGCCCGCGGCACCCCCGGTTTTTCCGGAGCGGATCTCGAGAACCTGGTCAACGAGGCCGCCCTGATGGCGGCCCGGGAGAACCAGGACGAGGTCGACGCCACGATGTTGGAGCGAGCCAAGGACAAGGTGCTGATGGGTGCGGAGCGCAAGTCCATGATTATCAGCCCCAGGGAAAAGGAAATCACCGCGTATCACGAGGCCGGTCATGCCTTGGTGGCGCGCCTCCTGCCCGGAACCGATCCGATTCACAAGGTGACGATCATCCCTCGTGGTCGGGCGCTCGGTCTGACCATGCAGTTGCCCATGGATGAAAAATACACCCATGCGCGGGGTTTCCTCCTCAACTCGATCGCCATTTTGTTCGGCGGCCGGGTCGCGGAGAAACTGGTGTTCAATGAAATTACCACCGGTGCCGGCAACGATATCGAACGGGCCAGCGAGCTGGCGCGCAAGATGGTCTGCGAATGGGGCATGAGCGACGAACTCGGTCCTCTCGCCTATGGCAAGAAGGAAGAACATATTTTCCTTGGCCGGGAGATCGCCCAACATCGAGATTACAGTGAATTGACCGCACAGAAAATCGACGCTGCGGTCAAGCAGATCATCATCGAAGCCAACGACAAGGTCACCCGTCTGTTGCAGGACAACATGGACATTCTCAAGGCCCTTGCCGATGAGTTGCTCGAGCGCGAGACCATCATCCTCGACGACATGGAACGGATCATTGCCACTCTTCGGGGGGAAGCCAAGGCGGAGGAAGCAACTGAGGCCGCAACGGCTTGAGCTGACGGAAAATTTTTCTTTCGGGTGGGCGCCTTCGCGTGACGAGGGCCTCCACCCTTTTTATTGGCGGGAGAGCTGGTTGTCGGCCTAGCCCTCTGTTGCCGATCAGGCGCGGTCCGCCGCACGATCATTGATTGCAATGCTCGCCTGTTCTCCAGGAGAAGAGCACTTACCTCTCCCTTTCCTCCCCATTTGTCGAGATCGAACATGGCAGATACACGGATCATGGGCATCCTCAACGTCACCCCCGATTCCTTTTCCGACGGCGGCCGCTGGACCGATGCAACGGCTCTCGATATCCGCATCGAGCAGTTGTTGGCGGAAGGCGCGGACATCATCGATGTCGGCGGCGAATCGACCAGGCCCTTTGCCAAGTCAGTGCCTGTTGAGGAGGAGTTGGCGCGGGTCATTCCGGCAATCCGCGCAATCCGACGGCGCAGCGAAATTCCGATTTCCATCGACACGAGCAAGGCGGAAGTGGCGCGGCAGGCTCTGGCCGCCGGGGCGACCATGATCAACGACGTGTCGGCCTTGCGGCATGATCCGGGGATGATTGACGTCGTCCGTTCTTTTGCCGGGCCGGTGATCCTTATGCATATGCAGGGCGATCCCGGCGACATGCAGGTTGCACCCTGCTATGCCAACGTGGTGGCCGAGATCAATGATTTTTTCGCCGAACGGATCGCCTGGCTGGAGAGCCTTGGGGTCAGCCGGTCGCGCGTCGTCGTCGATCCCGGCATCGGCTTTGGCAAAACATTGGATCACAATCTCTCGATCCTGCGCGCTGTCGCGGCCTTTAAACAGCACGGTTGCCCGGTGCTTGTCGGTCACTCGCGGAAATCCTTCATCGGGCAATTGCTCAACCTGTCGACGGCGGAGCGGGATTGTGCCACTGCCGTGGTTTCGGCCCTTTGCGTTGGCTGCGGTGTGGATATTCTCCGGGTGCATGATGTTCGCGGAACGGTGTGCGCTGTGCAGTTAGCTGAAGCCCTGGCCTGATCGACGAGCCAGACCGCACCCTTCCGCTTTATTCCCTCTTGTGGCGAAACACGCCATTATTCTTGACAAAACAACGCGATTTGCTTTACGGTTTCCCGTTTTTTGCTGAATGCGGCGGATCGGCAACAAGTTTTTATTGTTTGCTCGAGTGAGAACCGTCGTCGTGCTGCCTCCCGGCGGTTGGATACGCTTACGCTTGCATGCTGTGTGGTTGGAAGTTTTCGACAGCGCAGAGTAGCGTCGATACTTTTCCCTTATTATGCCACGATCAACGAGGACGAGAACATGAAGCAATTCAGAATTAAAACGATCAATGCCATTGCCAAAGAAGGGTTGGCGCTGTTTAACGACCGGTTTTCCGTCAGTCCTGATGAAACTCAGCCCGAGGGTATTGTGGTCCGCAGCTCAAAGGTCGATCTTTCCGCCTATCCAGATCTTCTCGCGGTGGCGCGAGCCGGTGCCGGAGTCAATAATATTCCGGTCGAGGAAGCCTCGGAGAAGGGAATTTGCGTCTTCAACACCCCTGGCGCCAATGCCAATGCCGTGGTGGAACTGGTGTACACCTCTCTGGGAATATGGCTGCGCAACGTCGAGAAGAGCATCGAGTTTTGCCAGGGACTCACGGGCATGAACGACGACGAGATCAATCGTGAGGTCGAGGCCCGCAAGAAAAAATTCAAAGGCGAGGAAATGTCCGGGAAAACTCTGGCGGTCTTTGGTCTTGGCAAGATAGGCGTCGGTGTCGCCAATGCCGGGTTGCATCACGGTATGCGGGTGCTCGGGTTTGATCCCTTTCCCGCTCTGGACAATATCCATCACCTGGCACCCGAGGTGATCTTGGCGCGTTCCCGCAAGGAGGCCCTGGCCGATGCCGATTTTATCTCCGTGCATATGCCGCTCAACAAGAATACCAGGGGCTATGTCACCGAAAAAGACTTCCTCGAGTTTGTCAAGAAAGGGGCGGTGCTCATCAACTATGCTCGCGGGCCGATCGTGGACGAAGACGCGGTGCTGTCATCCTTGGCCAGCGGCAAACTCCGCGGCCATATTTCCGACTTCCCTTCGGTGAAATTCCTCGGCCACGAGAAGATTCTGGTCACGCCCCACCTGGGGGCCTCAACCTCCGAATCCGAGGAAAATTGCGCCACCATGGCGGTGCGCGAACTGAGGAATTATCTGGAGTACGGCAATATCGTTCATAGCGTCAACTTCCCAAACATCGAGACGATTCCCACCGTCGACGTGCATACCCGATTGACCGTGATCAACCGCGACCAACCGGGCATGATCGGCATGATCAGCAACATCCTCGGCGGCGAAAAGATCAACATCATGAACTACACCAACAAGAGCAACGGTACCCTAGGCTACAACATCATCGACTGTTCCGGGGCGGTGCCGGAGGATGTGCAAAAGAAAATCGCCGAGCAGGAGGGTGTTCTGCGGGTTCGGGTAATTCCCCTCGAAATTCGGGGACGGGTGTAGTGAGGTGAGTAAAAAATACTCAGTTTGCCGGAAAATCGAGACCAGGGGCGTATAAAAATATTTATCGCCTAAACGTTTGAAATGGAAAATCTTTTTTGGCAAGCTCGACAATTTCGGGCGAAAACGGGTCAAAAATATTTAACTTTTCCCGCGCGTTCTTCAGGCTGCTTCGTTTGGTGTATTTTTATATCCTATTGATTTTATTATTTTAAAAAGTATTTTGTATCGTCTTGTGCAAGGTGGCATGAGGAATGCTTTATGTAAGTAATTCTTCATCTCTTCTCTCCTTTTCCGGCTTGATCCTTTTGTGGGGTCAAGCCGGTTTTTTTTGAATCATGGAACTGGACAGCCTTTCCGTTTCATTGATGGCGATGCAGGCATATGCGGAGCAGGCTTTGGATGCGGCAATGGACCGGTTGCTTGCGCCTGCCCTCGATGGAGTGAATCCCCGTTCTTCACGGGTGGTGCTCAAGCCCAACTTGATCAGCGCGCGCAACGGGCGGCTGGCTTGCACCGATGCGCGAATCATTTGTGCTATGTCTCGATGGTTTTTAGCGCAGGGAGCCAGAGTTGTCGTTGGCGATTCACCTGCCTTTGGGAGTGCGAGATCGGTGTTGCAGGCGATCGGTGCCCTGCCTGACCTGAATCGCCTCTCGGTTCCGGTGGTCGAATTCCGGATGGGCAACGAAATTGTCTTGCCGTGTGGGCACAAGGCGGTTATAGCGGCGGCGGCCATGGACTGCGATCTGCTCGTGAATCTGCCCAAGGTCAAGGCCCATTCCCAGATGCGGGTAACCCTGGCGGTGAAGAATCTCTTCGGGTGTGTGGCCGGTTTTCATAAACCCTGGTGGCATATGGCGCATGGTGGGCGCCATGGCCGGTTTGCCGAGTTGTTGGTCGAGTTGCTCGCCGTTCTTCCCCGCGGTTACACCCTGGTCGATGGGGTCATGGCCATGCATCAAACCGGACCGGTGCACGGCGTTCCCTATCCTTTGAGAATACTGGCTGGCGGAGCAAATCCAGTGGTAGTCGACACCGGGCTGCTGGCCCTGCTTAGTATAGACCCGCATCGGTGCCCCTTATGGTTGGCATCGCACCGCGCCGGTCTCAAGGCAACGGACGTGAGGGAGCTGCTTTTCCCCTTGGCGACACCGACCGATCTTGCGGTGCGGGATTTTATTGTGCCTGAGGTTTTGGGACCTGTTCGTTTCAATCCGTTTCGGTTTGCGAAAAATGCCGCCAAACGAGCGGTACTCCGCATATATGCATGATATAGAAAGAAAAAATCAAGGAGGACGGATGGTTGATTTGCATGGCAAGGTGGCGTTGGTCACCGGTGGTTCGCGCGGTATCGGCAAGGCTGTAGCGCAACGTTTGGCGAAGCAGGGGGCCGAGGTGGTGATCACCTATGTCCGTCATCGGACTAATGCCAACGAGGTGGTGGCCACAATCGAGCAAAGGGGCGGGCGATGTTGGGCGATTCGCGCCAACCTGGCCGACGAGGAGAGTTTGGCCGCCATGTTCGAAGAGATACGCAGTCGATATACCCGGCTGGATATTGTCGTTTCCAATGCGGCTTCCGGTGTGCTCAAACCGGTGGAGGAGTTGAAGAGCCGGCATTGGGATTGGGCGGTCAATATCAATGCCCGCGCCTTGCTGCTCATTGCGCAGCAGGCTGCGCCTCTGATGACGAAGGGGGGCCGGATCGTCGCCATTTCTTCGATCGGCGCGGTCCGTGCCGTTCCCCTTTATACGGTGGTGGGGGCTTCCAAGGGGGCGCTGGAGTCCTTGGTGCGGCATTTGGCCGTGGAGTTCGGGCCGCGTGGGATCACGGTCAATACGGTCAGCGCCGGCGTGGTGGAGACCGATGCGTTGAAAAAATTTCCCAACCGGGAGGAGATCCTTGCCTCGGCGCGGGCTCAAACTCCTCTCGGGCGGCTGACCACTCCGGAGGATGTGGCGAACCTGGTCCTCTTTGTATGCAGTGACCTGGCGGCCATGGTTCATGGACAAACGCTGGTGGTCGACGGCGGTTACGCCATCTATGGATGAGCCGACCGGAGCAAGCGGAAGCAGGTTTCAAAACAGATGATCGCCATCATATACAGGAGCAGGGCGGTGATCAGGGAAGGCCACCCCACCGCATTGCTGTGAAAGAATGATTGCAGAGGGCGGTAGAGAAATGCGCCAAAGCCGGCGGCATGGACCACCCAGAAACCGGGAAAGGTCAAGCCAATGGCTAAATAAAATGCTCGGCGAAACAACGTCATGGCATGATGCTCGGAGAAGAAAGGAACGGGGCGCAAGGCGTGTTTCCTCGAAACTGTTCTCTTCCTGAGAAAAAGGATTGACCCCTTGAGTGCATCCTCTGGGCAAGAGTGGCCCGTTGGCCGGTGTTACGGCTATTTGCATTGAACTCTTTTTATAAATTGTGTATTTATAAAATCTTTATTCAGTTCTTTCAATGTCCCCGCACAAGCCTGGATGGATAACCGCTTAAGTCAGCGAAATTCGATGCCTTGCGACGAACAACGGTCGGAATGGCCGTTCTTTTTTCTTTATTTTTAGGATAACTCCAGAAGGAGACACTATGTCAACACACCTTTTCACCTCCGAGTCGGTCTCCGAGGGGCATCCTGACAAGGTTGCCGATCAAATCTCCGACGCCATTCTCGATGCTATTCTCACCCAGGACAAGTTTGCGCGGGTCGCCTGCGAAAGCTTGGTCACCACCGGCATGGCCATGATTGCCGGCGAGATTACCACCTCGGCTTGGGTCGACATGCCGCAGATCGTTCGGGAAACCATAAAGGAGATCGGCTATAATTCCTCCGACATGGGATTCGACTGGCAATCCTGCGCGGTGCTCACCTCGATCGACAAGCAGTCGGCGGATATCGCCCAGGGCGTCAACGAGGGAAGCGGGCTCGATCTCGATCAGGGTGCCGGCGACCAGGGGCTGATGTTCGGTTATGCCTGCGATGAAACCAGTGTGCTCATGCCCATGCCCATCACCTACGCGCACTATTTGACAAAACGTCAGGCCGAGGTGCGCAAGGCGGGCATCCTGCCGTGGCTGCGCCCCGACGCCAAGAGCCAGGTGACTATCCAGTACGAGGATAACGTCGCCAAACGGATTGAAGCCGTGGTCCTTTCCACCCAGCACAGTCCGGACATCGGCTACGAGGATCTCAAGGAAGCCGTCATGGAAGAGATCATCAAGCCGGTGTTGCCGGTTGACATGATCGACGCGAACACCAAGTTTTTCATCAACCCCACCGGTCGCTTCGTCATCGGCGGCCCGGTCGGCGACTGCGGCGTCACCGGCCGCAAGATCATTGTCGATTCCTATGGCGGGCGCGGGTCGCATGGGGGTGGCGCCTTTTCCGGCAAGGATCCGTCCAAGGTGGATCGCTCCTCCTCCTACATGGGCCGCTATGTAGCTAAAAATATCGTAGCTGCCGGACTTGCAACAGAGGTCGAGGTTCAGGTGGCCTATGCTATCGGCATCTCCAAGCCGGTGTCGATCAATGTCAAGACCTTTGGCACCGGCAAGGTTTCGGAAGAGCGGTTGGTCGAGGTGGTACGGCAGGTCTTCGACCTTCGTCCCAAGGCCATTATCCAGCAACTGGATCTGCTCCGGCCGATCTACCACAAGACCGCGGCTTATGGCCATTTTGGTCGGGAACTGCCGGAATTCACCTGGGAACGCACCGATAAGGTCGATGCCCTGCGGGCGGCGGCCGGCTTGTAAGAATACCCGGAGTGTCTTGAGGGAAATGGAAGCGTTCAATCCTGCGACAGACCGTGCCGGTCTGACCGGTTGCATTTCCCAAAGACCAGTCTGAATGTGGTTTTTGCATTAAACATCCTTTTGAAAGCGCCGCATCCTCGCGCTGCGGAGCGTAGGAGTGCCCTATGAATGATTATAAAGTCGCGGATATGAAACTGGCCGAGTGGGGCCGTAAAGAGATTGCGATCGCCGAGACGGAAATGCCCGGTTTGATGGCGTTGCGTGAGGAGTTTGGCGCGAGTAAACCGCTCAACGGTGCGCGAATCGCCGGTTGTCTGCACATGACCATCCAGACAGCGGTGCTGATGGAAACCCTGGTCCATCTCGGCGCCGAGTTGCGCTGGTCGTCGTGTAACATCTTTTCCACCCAGGACCATGCCGCTGCCGCTGTGGCTGCTGCCGGTATTCCCACCTTCGCCTGGAAGGGCGAAACCGAGGAGGAGTTCTGGTGGTGTATCGAGCAGACCATCTTCGGGCCCGACAATTGGCGGCCGAACATGATCCTCGATGACGGCGGCGACCTAACCCTGGTGATGCACGAGAAACATCCGGAGTTGATGAAGGATGTTCGTGGTATCTCAGAGGAGACCACCACTGGGGTTCACCGGCTCTATGAGATGACCAAACAGGGCAGGCTGATGGCGCCGGCCTTCAACGTCAACGATTCGGTGACCAAGTCGAAATTTGATAACCTCTACGGTTGCCGTGAGTCGTTGATCGATGGCATCAAACGGGCTACCGATGTGATGATTGCCGGAAAGATCGCGGTTGTCGTCGGGTACGGCGATGTCGGCAAGGGTTGCGCGCAGGCACTCCGAGGCATGGGTGCCACGGTCTTGGTAACCGAGATCGATCCGATTTGTGCCCTCCAGGCCGCCATGGAGGGGTATCGGGTGGTCACCATGGAGGAGGCTGCGCCGCGCGGTAATATTTTCGTCACCTGCACCGGAAATCTGCGGGTAATCACCAAGGCGCACATGGAAGCCATGCCCGATCAGGCTATTGTTTGCAATATCGGGCATTTCGACTCGGAGATCGACATCGCCGGCATTCGCAGCCTTCCCTGGGAGAACATCAAGCCTCAGGTCGACCATGTGATTTTTCCCGACGGCAAGCGGTTGATTGTGCTGGCTGAAGGTCGTCTGGTCAATCTGGGCTGCGCCACCGGTCATCCCAGCTTTGTCATGAGTAATTCCTTCACCAACCAGGTCCTGGCGCAGATCGAGTTGTGGACCAACTCCGGGGCGTATGAGCACAAGGTTTATTTCCTGCCCAAAAAGCTCGACGAAAAGGTGGCCCGGTTGCATTTGGCCAAAATCGGCGCGCAGTTGACCACCTTGACCAAGGAACAGGCCGACTACATTGGCGTCGACATCAACGGTCCCTTCAAGCCGGAGCATTATCGCTATTAAGGGCCATCGTTGTGTTCGTGATTATCGGGCAGGGTGATTTCACCCTGCCTTTTTTTGTGGGGGAAAGTGAGGAAAGATGACGCCACAGGTGACGGTGATCGGCGGCGGCCTGGCCGGATGCGAGGCAGCCTGGCAGGCAGGACAACGCGGAGTGCGGGTGGCGCTGTTCGAGATGAAGCCGCATCGGTTCAGTCCGGCCCACGAGTTGCCGCAGCTGGGAGAGTTGGTCTGCTCCAATTCGCTGCGTTCCAACAGTGTGGACTCGGCGGCCGGGTTGCTGAAGGAGGAGATGCGGACCCTGGATTCGTTGGTGATGCGGGTCGCCGACTCGGCGGCCGTGCCTGCCGGGACCGCTTTGGCAGTGGATCGGCAGCGGTTCGCCGTCGCTCTCACCGCAGCCATCGAGACCCATCCGCTGATCTCGGTGCACAGGCAAGAGGTGTGCCGTCTTCCCGATCCCACCAGCGGGCCGGTTGTGCTTGCCGCAGGCCCGCTGCTTTCCGGATCCTTGGCGGATCATCTGCAGGAGGTGACCGGTGGCAAGCACCTCGCCTTTTATGACGCTATTGCCCCAATTATCGATGCCGACAGTGTGAATCGGGAGATCGTCTACCGCAAATCCCGCTGGGACGATGAAGGACCAGGAGATTATCTCAACTGTCCCCTGGATCGGGAACAGTACGAACGGTTCGTCGGTCTGCTTGGCTCGGCCCAAACCGTTCCCCTCCATGCCTTTGAGGATCCCAAGTATTTCGAGGGCTGCCTGCCGGTCGAGATAATGTGCGAACGGGGCCCGGAAACGCTGCGTTTCGGTCCGATGAAGCCGATCGGCTTGGCGCATCCAATAACCGGCGCGATTCCCCATGCCGTGGTCCAGCTGCGGGCGGAGAACCGCGAGGGCACGATGTACAATATGGTGGGCTTTCAAACCAAGCTGACCTATCCCGAGCAGCAGCGGGTCTTCCGCACCATCCCCGGTCTGGAGCAGGCGGTGTTTCTGCGGCTGGGCTCCATCCATCGCAACACCTTTGTCTGCGCGCCTCGGGTGCTGGATGCGACCTTGCAAGTGCAACGGGTGCCGGGATTATTCATCGCCGGCCAACTCTCCGGGGTCGAGGGATATATCGAATCGGCGGCCATGGGCCTGCTGGCGGGGATCAACGCCGCTCGTGCGGTTCTCGGGCAAGAGGCAGCCACTCCCCCTCCGGCCACTGCCCACGGGGCCCTGATCCAGCATCTCATCGCCTCGGACCCCAACCATTTCCAGCCATCCAATGTCAACTTCGGGCTCTTTCCCCCACTGAGCGGAAAGAAAATCCCCAAAAAAATGCGGGGACGGCACCGGGCGGACCAAGCCATGGCGCAGATACGGCAATGGCGGCGGCAACTCGCAGAGAGCGTTAATCCTCCTCGATAAATCCCCAGAAGGGATAATCGAGCCGGTAGGAGGCGATCCTGCCCGGCGTCTGTTCGCGGCTGGCCACCAGCCACAGGTCGTTGCGCCGTTCCTCGGGCGGGGTGTCGCCAAAGGGGTCCCATTGCGGAAGGAGCACCATGGCATTGTCGGCGGAATAGCCGATGTCGCCGGATCCCTTGAACGAGCCGAGATGGGGCTGCCGGTCGAATTGGCCGTCCGTGCCCCGTTCGAGTTCGGAAATCACCAGGAAGCCAGCCCCCAATTCGTCGCGGATCGCCTCCAGTTGACGCAACCAGCCATCAATGCCGCTCCGTTGCTGGCTGATGTCTTTGAACGGCAGTTTATGGAGACTGTCGATCACGACCACAAGAGAATCCGCTCGGGTCTCGTGGCGGAGGAAATCGAGATGCCGGCGCATCGTTTCCGGCGACAGCTTACGGTCGTTGACCACGCGCAGCCAACTCAACATGGTGTGCAGCCTCTGCTCCGCCTGCTGCAACCGTTGTCGTTCCTCGCCAGACAGATGGTCGCCCTTGACCCGATCGATGGCGAGTCGACTGAGCCGGCTGAGAATGCGCAGATAGATTTTTTGCCGCCCATTTTCGAAATCATAGTAGATCACCGGGATCTTACGTAGCGCCATCTCCGAGGCAATCTGAATGAAGAACGCCGATTTCCCGGCCTTGGGTGTCCCACCCATGATATTGAGTCCATGGATACCGCCGAGGGCTCGGTCCATCTTGGCAAAACCGCCGTTCAGATTGGTATAGGATGCGCCGGATTCCTGCACGAGTCGCTCCCGGAACGCTTGGAATTCGCCGGCCGGAGTGGCAAAGGGAGAAAAGGCCCGGGCCTGCCTGATCATGGCAAAGACCTGCTCACGAAAACTCGGGCCGGCCATTGCTGCCATCTGGAAAATCGAGCTGTTGCGGGCGGCCTGCTCGGGCCACTGGATCAGCCGTACTTTGTAGCCGGTCCGGGTTGCAAATTTTCGCGCCAGGGCTTCGGACTCGGCGGTGTGGTTGACCCACAGGAAGATCGTCCGGATCCATTGCAGGCGCAGGGGTTCGAGGTGGTCGAGATCGGCGGCCGTGGGGACTGCGATGCCCGGAAGCCCCAACTGTTTCAACGGCAGCAGATTCTGTTCGCCTTCCACCAGGAAGAGGGCACCGTTTTCGCAGTGCTCGATCTCCGGGGCATTGAACAGGGCGACGTGCTCGCTGGCAAACCGCTCGTCGCCGTACCAGAAGCTATCCTCCGGTCGTTCCGGGTGGACGCAGCGGGCCGTGTAACAGTTGCCGTCCGCCTGGATGTAGGGGTAGACAAGATAGCGACCGTTGTAACCAACCTGCAATTCGCTCAGAACAGCAGGGGCCAGGGCGACTGCCTGGAAACAATCGAGCGACTCGGCGGCGAGCCGATCGGTAAATCCGGCAAGCTCGTGGTTGATGTTTTTCGCCGGATAGTCGGTATCGCGGCCGAAATACGCACGATCGGGGTCGAATCCCGGTGTCCCGGTCAGGGAAAGGCCGCCAACCCTAGCGAAATGCAGGGGAAAACCACCGGGGACGCATTGGTTGAGGCAACGAAAATAGCCATGGAAAAAACTTTCCTGGTTGAGATGCACCGTCAGGATGCCGACCTCTTTGCGCCCTCGTCGGGAACAGAAGGGGCAGGGCATCTGCAGGACGCCCTGATGCACCTTGGCCCCAGGCGACTGTTGGAGATAAAATGCGGTGACGGCGTCGATCATGAAACAGGGCCCTCCGGGAGGTTGAGCGCAAGCGTGCTCGGGCAGGTCGTCGGGACGATCAGCCAAGCGCAAGGGGCGGCGGCAGAGAAATGCGGTGGCGTCTGGGTCGTTCGCATGGACGGCGTATGGTCGGTAGCGGCGTTATGTACAAACATGACCGGCCGCATTGCAATCCTATCAGCCCAGGATGGTTTGCAGACCTTGCTGCTCCAGCGGATGGTCGAATTTAAAGTGAACGGAAAAGTTGTTTTCCTGCTGCTGCACCGGTTGAACGCCGATGACCAGCCCCTTGAGGTGCAGGTGCTGGGCCTTGCCGCCGACCGGGAGGACGACTTGCATGCGCCTGCCAAGCAAGAGCCGGGCGTTTTCCTGGCGGGGGATTCGGATGTGAAAGGCTAACCCCCCTAAGGAGATATCGGCGGTGTCCGCCCGAAAGCCGCGACCGATGGGGTTGTCGAGGTTGCTGATCGGTTGCACCTGAATCTTGCGCGCGAGGGTGAAGCGCTGGTCCTTGCGCCGTTCCAGTCCTTTCTTGGCAAGCATGGACTGGATGGTGTTGCCGGCAAGGTAGTACTCGTACAGTTTGGCCCGTAAGTCGGGAAAACGCTGTTGCCAGTCGCCGAGGACCGATTGCGGCAGAATATGGATTCTGGAGGGAGTGAGCGAGGTCAGGGTCACGGTCCAGAAGGAGGGGGAAAAGAAATTTTCTCCGGCAATCTGTCCGCGGTTGAGGCTGGTGATGAACAATTCGCGCGATCCGATGCGATGCGAAACCTTAAGACTGCCCTGGGTGATGAAAAAGAGCGCATCGTTTTTATCGCCCTGGGCGACAATGGTTTCTTCCGGTTTGCACCAGCGCTCGTCGAACTCGTTGAACAGGGTCTCGAACTCCTGCGAGGTGAGTCGATCGGTCAAGTCCGACCAAATTTCCAGGTCTTCCTCGCGGACCGCACCTTTTCGCTCCTGTTCGATGATCTCACCCGAGCGGATAATATCCCCCAAGGCCAGTCCATCGATTTCGTAGATCCGTTCCTTGAGCCGCTCCGCGGTTGACAGATCCCCGGCGCGGGCGGTGGTCGCGATCAGTTCGACCAGTAGCTGCTTGGCTTGCTCGCGATCGCCTTGCCCCGCCAAACGAAAGATAGCCTCTTCCTGCGACCTCACGGAGTCTGCGGCAGGGCCGATCGGCGGCGCAACGACGGGTGCTCCCGGGACATCGCGATCACCAGCGTTCTCCTCGCCCTGTTCCCTTTGGCTGATGGAAACATCCCGAATCTGCGCCAACGCCATGTCCGCGGCTCGCCGTACATCTTCGCTGTAGCCCGCGAGTCCAAGGACGTTTTTGCTCTGCGCCACCCGGGTCAAGGAGGCGGTGGCCCGTCGGGAACCGATGACGCCCAGGGTTTTGCAGATGGCCAGTTGCAGGTCGTTCTTGTTTTTTCCGAGAAAGGGTTTGGTGCCTTCGAGCAGGTCGGTCAGGGGACGGACGAACCGTTCGTCATGGTGGGTGGCGACATGATTGACCACTCTGAGTTTCAGGGAGTCGTCGATGGTCTGCAGGGCATGGAGCAGAAAATCCTTGAGATGTTCGCCGCCGATCTTGGCGGCGGTGTTGATCACCTCCTGCTGCACACGCAGGTCGGGATGGTTGATGAAGGGCTTGATGGCCGCGAACAGGGCCGGATTGCCGATTTCGCCCAGCAAACGGATGATGTTGCGGATGACGAACCAGGGCGATTCCTTGTGCAGCTGTTCCAGCAGAATGGAAAGAGCCGGATTGCCGGTTTGCTTGATCAGCATCAACAGTCGTTTGCGCTCGAACCGGCTTTCGTTGCTCATCAGTTGCTGCAGTTGGAATTTTGCGGACTCATGCCCCATCTCGACCAGGAGCTTGCCGGCAGCCTCCTGATGGAGTTCGGAATGGAGATAGAGGTTGAGCAACTGTTCCAACACCGGCTCCGAGCAGAGTTTTTTCAAAGTTTCGAGGGCATGGTGCCGGACCTGGGGATTGGCCGCCGAGGTGGAGGCGGTGTCGGTTTGGCCGAATGTTTGCAGAAGATGAGCCGTTTCCCCGGCCAGGACGTACTGTTCTTGGGTAAGGTAGAAACCGGCCAGCCCGCCGATCGCGGTCATTGTCTGCTGAATGGCCCACTCGCCAATTTCCGGCAACTGGAGTCCCAGCTTCAAGGCGGGGAGAAGTTTCTCAAGCCGCTCCCATTGACCGATTTGCGCCAATTGCTCACTGATGGCGGCCATGGTCTGAAAGGCGGTTGTCTGCAAGGAAGGATTGCGGTGTTGCAGGGCGGCGGCGAGCTGCATGAGTAGGCTGTCCGCCGTTTCCCCCTTGTTCTCGAAAAGCAGGTTTCTGACGGTTTCCGGAAGGGCCTGATGAACCTCGTGTTTTTCGAGATCCTTGAGATCGCCGCGGAGCAGACTGTCGAGACTGCTTTGCAGCGTTTTCTGCCGCTGCTCCTCCTGCTGTTTTTTCTGCTGTCGATGCATTTCGACCAAAACCCGCATTTTCTCGCTGCGAACGGTTTGCTGCAACCGTTTGTAGGCCTCTTCGATATTGTCGTTCTCGATGTCGCTGCGGTGTGGGGCGTCCAGCCCTTGGTGGAGGGTTTGGAAATGCTTGGCCAGCTTGGCCACCTTGTCTTCGGAGAGCTGATTGATCACCTGCCGATACAGTTGTTCGCCAAATAGGCTTTTGTACTTGTGCACCAGGAGCAGGCCCAGCTCCTGCTCGTCGAAGGTGGCGAGCTGCGACGCTGCTTGGGTGGCAACCTGCAACTGCTGCTCTTCGTCGAGCAGGGTGTCGTACCGCTCCAGCATTCGGTCAAAAGAATTTAGGTTCGGCCCTGTGGCGGAGAAGTTGCCCGGATCCGTCGCCTGCTGGGCGGCAGAGACGAGAACGGGCGTCGACCATGCCGGTTGCTGGAGACGGGAGACCAGTTGTTTCGACAGGTCGGGCACGGTTCCCGGATGATCCATGAGGGTGCGCGCATCGATGTTCTGGGCGATGGTCTTGGTGATTTCGGGTCCCTTCTTGGTGTGGGCCAGTCGCCTGAGGACACTGTCGTCGGCGGGCTTGAAGTTGGGATCCTTGTCCTTGCCGATCTGCAAGGGGATGTCGCTGGTGAGGGTGGCGATCATCCGGTTGAGTTGCTTGGGGGTGAGGTGCTCGACGGTCTCGTCGAGGAGTTCGTCGGAGACCTGGCTGATCACCTGGTTGTACAACTGTTCGCCGAAGAGTCCCTTGAATTTCTGGGCGAGGATGTTGCCGAGGGCAAGCCCCTCCATGGAGGCCAACTGCGCACCGGCCTGGCGGGCGACCTGGGTCTGCTGCTCGCGGCTGAGCAGTTGCTCGTAGTTGCCGAGCATGCGGTTGAAGGCATTGAAATCGACCTGTCCCGTAGCCTGAAGTTGGGGATCGGCGACCTGTTGGGCGGCGGTGGCGAGGACCGGAGCGGACCACTCGGGATTTTTGAGACGCTGGAGAAGGTGGTCGGGCAATTGGCTCAGGGTGGTGTCGGGGTTGAGCAGCAGCTGCCGCGCATCGATGTTCTGGGCGATGGTCTGTTTGATCGCGGGCTCGCGTTCCTTTTCCAGGCCGGCCAACCGGTCGAGCAAATTGCCGGCTGGTTGTGACTGGGCGGTCGGCGCAGTCGAGGCATGCGGCTGCTGTGTAACCAGATTGGTGATCAGGGTATTGAGTTGCTGGGGAGACAACCGATGCAAGGTCGATCCGAGCATTGCATCGGCGGCCGGGGTGTCCGGTAGGTTGGCGACCAGTTGGGCGAGACGGGTCGAGTCGAGCCCGGATAAGGCCCTGGCCGATAGCTCGATATCATTGCTGCGTTTTTGAACATCGGTTTCATTGCTGAGATTCCGCAGGAAAGCAATAACGCTTTTGCTCACATCCTCGGAATGCTCGTGGGGTTCCCCAGAAGGGGGCAAGCGGTTGATCAGTTCCTGAACCAGTTCGGAGGAAACCCCGGGTACAGTGTCCTTACCGGTGTTGCCGAGCACAAAGCTTGCCAACTCTTCGTCGCTGATATTGAGACCGGAACCGATCAATTCTTCGCGAACGACCTGTTCCCCTTCACGGATCGCGACATAGCGTTTGGCATCCACCGAGACGGAGGCAATGCCGGCCTTGTCCAAAAGGGAGGCGATGGGTTCGGTCATCTCCTTCTCGCCGATAAGGGTCGAGAGGAGTTGGACAAAGGCGGCGCAATCCTCGAGCGTGAAGTTGGAATGGAAGGTAAAGGAATGAATTTTCAGCCGGTTAAAAAGAACAATCATCCCCTGGATCTGTGGACGCGCCTGATCCTTGTCCGGCAAATGTTCGCCGCAGACAATGATTTTTCCATCGGAAAAGGCCAAGTTGACCGAGTCGTCGACTTCAATGGCTATCAAGGCCCGGAACGTTTTGACCACGGAGTCGTTGCTGCGCTGCACCTGCGGATTGGATGCGGGGTAGAGCCGCATGGTGCGGATGGCGGTGTATAATTTGACGGGAAAATCGAGGAAGAGGCTGCTTTGCTCCGGTGTTGGGGATGGTGTATGGCGATTCATGCGCGTTGTGTCATTATCGTGAACCTTTCCGGAAGAGAACCGTCTTGATTGTTCGGAAAATGATCAGCATATCGAGGAAGAAGGATTGATGCTTGATATAATACAAATCATATTCGAGTTTTCGCAGGGCGTCCTCCTCCGACGCGCCATAGGGATAACAAACCTGCGCCCATCCGGTGATCCCCGGTTTGGCGGTATGGCGAAGCGAATAGTAGGGGAGCTTATCGAGCAATTGCTCGACGAAAACCGGCCGTTCCGGACGGGGACCGACAAAGCTCATCTGGCCAAGGATAACATTCCACATCTGGGGGATTTCATCAATGCGAACTTTCCTGATGAACCCGCCGACCTTGGTCACACGTGCATCGTTTTTGCTCGCCCAGACCGCGCCGTTTTTTTCGGCGTCCTGGCGCATAGAGCGAAATTTAATGATGGAGAAAAGTTTTCCCCGTTCGCCGACCCGCTCCTGCCGGTAAAGAACGGGACCCGGAGATTCGATCCGTATCGATATAGCGGTGACCAGGGCAACCGGCAAGCTCAGCGTCAGTCCAACAACGGCAAGCGAGAGATCGAGCAACCGTTTGATGAGATAGGTCATTCGGCTGCAATCGAAGCCTTCGGAAAAGATCAGCCATGCCGGGTTGACCTTTTCGACAAGGATTTTGCCGGTTATCGCCTCGTAGAAAGAGATACCGTCATCGATGATGGCCCCCCTCACCTTGTTATTGAGCAACTCGGCGATGGGCATGGTGCCCCGCCGGTCGTCAAGCGCCACGACAATCCGGTCGATCCGGGAGAGGTGCTGCTCACGGGTCAAATCGCCTAAGCTTGTAAAGACCGGAATATTGGGATGATCGAAGGATGGAGGGCGCGAGCCGATCAATGCCCCGATGGAAAAGCCCGTTTCCTGGTTGTCGGCCAATTCCCGAGCGATTTGTTCCGCGGTTTCGCCCGTTCCGACGAGGACGATTTCCCGGGCGAACATTTTTTTTTCCAGAATCAAATAGTAGAGCGATCTCCAGATCAGTAGGGTGAGGCAGATGATGAGATAGCATCCCCAAAACACGTTGGTGGAGATGATGATGGAGGGGAAAACGGCGTAGAGAAGCGCCAGGATAATGCACCCCACGCCAAAAGCTTGCATCATTCGGACGAAAGTTTCGGCGGTTGTCCCGGGTTTGCGGAGGTCGTAGAGGTCGTAGAAGTACAGCGACACCTGAAAGACTAGCGTCACGGAGAGCGCCCTGAGCGTGAATTCAGAAGGCACGGCCAGGAAGAGTTTCCAGCTGGAAAAGAGCAAGAGAATACCCAGGACGCTGGCAAAGATCAGCAGCCCCTCCCCCAAAAAAAAGAACAGCTTGCGAACGGGATAATATGTGTTGAACAGGTACGGCATGTTTTCTTATACGATGTGTAAAGGCGAGGAACGGATTTGTAAAGTTTATCGAAGGGTATCACATTGTTTTTCGAGAAGTCAAGGTTGGCAGGGCTTTCGGGTGAGGCTCCACGATGGGGTAGCATGTTGTTGCGGCACAGGGGATTTCCTCCTGCACGTCGCTCACCCTACCTGGCTTCGAGGAGGCCATGCATTAAAAGAGACTGCACAACGGTATGGACCGGCAAGCCCACCACATTGCTGCACGATCCGTTTATCGATTGCACGAGAAAGCTGCCAAGCCCTTGTATTCCGTAGGCCCCAGCCTTGTCCATGGGTTCCCCGGATCGAACGTAGGCTTGGAGGATTGGCTCGGCAAATACACCAAAGGTGACTTGCGTGGTGGCTGAATCCACCTCCATGATCTGGCGATGTGGCGCCACAATGGCGAATCCGGTGGTGACCTCATGCGTCTGACCTTGAAGCGCGGTGAGCATCGCCAACGCCTCCCGTGGGTCGCGAGGTTTGCCGAAGATATGGCGATCGAGGGCAACGACCGTGTCCGCAGCGAGGATACAGGCTTCGGGATGGTGATCGGCGATTTGTCTGGCCTTGGTCGCCGCCATTCGCTGGGCAAAGGAGCGGGGAGATTCCGCAGGATAAGGGGTCTCATCAACGGAGGCCGGGAGAGCAGTGTATTCCAGGCCAAGCCGGGCGAGATATTCTTTTCGCCTGGGGGAGGCGGAAGCGAGGATGAGCGGGCAGGTGGTTGAAAACATCGTGATCCGGATCAACAGAATAGGGGCAAGCGGTACTGGATATTTTCGAGAAAGAGGCCGCATGCGGGTGTAGTCGGACCGGCGGCTGCACGGTTTTTCGACGCAAGCATGCCGGCGATCTCTTCCGAGGGTCTCTTTCCCTGGCCGATTTCTATGAGTGTCCCCGACAAGATACGGACCATTTGCCGGAGGAAGCCGTCGCCGGTCACCCGTAGGGACCAGTGGTCGGCTTTTCCCAGTACCGGCATGCAGCCAATGTGGCTGAGGGTGCGAATGGCACCCCTCCCTCCGGTCGCATTTTTGTCGCGGGAACCGGATCGCTCGAAACTGGAGAAATCGTGGGTGCCGACAAGAAGCTCGCAAGCTAACTGCAACCGTTTTGGTTCAAAAGGGCCAAAGCAGTGCGCTTGATAGAGGCGGTTTGGCGGTGGTTGCACCGGCCCAGTGAAAAAATCGTAGCGGTAGGTTTTTGCCAGGGTGCTGAAGCGACTGTGAAAATCCGGGGGAGCCTCCTCGGCGGCAAGGATGCGGATATCGGCCGGGAGTATCGCGTTCAATCCCTTGTAAAAAGCCACGACCGGCACGGTGGCTTGCGTGTGAAAATGGGCCACCATGCCCAAGGCATGGACGCCGGCATCCGTCCGCCCGGCTCCGTGCACGATGATTGTTTCTTTGCACAGAGTGCTCAGACGGAGTTCCAATGCCTCCTGTATAGTTGGTTCGCCTTGTCGCTGCCGTTGCCACCCGTGATAGCCGCTGCCGTCGTAGGCGATCAGCATGCGGATGATGCGGGCCATTAAGGAAAGAAAGGCGCTCCCAGTAACCCCAAGGTTTCGGGAAAGCCGTTCATCAGATTCATGTTCTGCACCGCTTGTCCGGAGGCGCCCTTGACGATGTTGTCGATGGCCGACATGATGATGACCCTGCCGGTACGTGGGTCGGGCTGCAGGGAAAGGTCGCAGCAGTTGGAGCCGCGCACATGCTGGGTGGCCGGCGGAACACCTGGGGGCAGTACCCTGACGAACGGTTCCTCGCCATAGGTCTGTTCGTACAGTGCCTGCAGGTCGGTTGTATTCCCCGCTTCGGAAAGCGACGCATAAATGGTGCTCAGGATGCCACGGGAGACAGGAAGGAGGTGGGGCGTGAAGGAAACGGTCACCTTGGTATCCGCAGCGAGGGAGAGTTCCTGTTCGATTTCCGGAATATGACGATGTGTGCCACCCACCTTATAGGGCTTGAACCCATCGGTGACCTCGCAGAACAAGGTACCCACATTGGCTGCCCGGCCGGCACCGGAAGTGCCGGACTTCGAATCGATGATCAGGCTTGATGGGTCAATGAGGCCGGCGCGCAGCAGCGGAACCACCGCAAGGATGACCGAGGTCGGATAGCAACCGGGGTTGGCGGTGATCCTAGCGGATGCAATCCGTTCCCGATAGAACTCGGGAAGTCCGTAGACAGCCTCGCTCAGCAGTTCGGGACTGCTGTGTTCCTGGTACCAGGCCTCGTACACCGCGGGATCGTGAATCCGGTAGTCGGCGCTCAGGTCAACCACTTTTTTCCCGGCCGCCAGCAGCTTCGGGACGATCTCCATGGCCGTTTTGTGCGGCACGGCGGTGAAAAAGAAATCCGCCCTGTCGGCAAGTTCCTCCACCGGGAGATTCTCGCAAACGATGTGTACGCGCTTGCGGAGGTTGGGGAACACCTCGGCCAGAGGTTTGCCTGCATATTGTCGCGATGTTGCGACGGTGAGGTGAGTCTCCGGATGACCTGCCAGCAGGCGGGCCAATTCAACCCCAGTGTAACCCGAGGCGCCAACAATACCGACACGGACCATGATGGGACTCCTCGCTTGTCATCGTTGAACAGGTGCGATGGAAAAAAAAAGGGAATAACCTTCGTTATTCCCTGGGGCAAGCATGAAAACAGCAACACGGTCAGAGCGATCTGCTCCGACGGCAGCGCGATTAACGTTTGGAGAACTGGAAGCGGGCGCGGGCGCCACGCTGGCCATATTTCTTTCGCTCTTTGGCTCGCTGGTCACGGGTCAGCAGCCCAGCCCTTTTCAAGGGAATGCGCATCTCCGGATCCAACTCCTGCAGGGCACGGGCAATGCCATGAACCAAGGCCTCGACCTGAGCGGACTTGCCACCGCCCTTCACAGTGGCTTGCACATCGTATTGGTCGAGGGTTTCTGTGACAGCAAAAGGCTTGGCCACCTTCGGTTCGAAGAAAATATTACCGAAGTATTCGCTCAAAGGCATCTTGTTGACTGCAAGGTTCCCCTTGCCGGGGGTAAGCCAGACCCTGGCGATTGCTGTTTTCCGTCTGCCGGTGGCGTATGTCTGTTCCTGGGTCATGTCAAAATGCTCCGTAATCAAATCTCAAGAAGTTCAGGTTGCTGCGCCTGATGAGGGTGATCCTTTCCGGCGTAGACCTTTAATTTTTTCAGCTGAGCCCTGCCGAGCTTGTTTTTGGGCAACATGCCACGAACGGCCATGCGGATCAGTTCTTCAGGCTTTTTCGTCTGAACTTCGCGGGCTGTCTGGGTTTTGATGCCCCCCGGATATCCGGAATGGTGGTGATACACCTTGTCGTTCCATTTATTGCCGGTGAGGTGGATTTTTTCCGCATTCACTACGATAACAAAGTCGCCGTTGTCCTGAAAGTTGCAAAAAGTTGGTTTATGCTTGCCACGCAAGCGACGAGCTATCTCCGTGGCGATGCGTCCAAGAACCTTGCCGTCGGCGTCGGCTACAAACCATTTGCGATCAATTTCATTTACCGGCGTGTAATAGGTTTTCATTGTCTGCGCCTCAACACTTTAAAAAAAAAGGTCCGAACAGACGTCCGAACCTTGGAGTCTCCTTTGGAGCGGGAAACGAGATTCGAACTCGCGACTTCAACCTTGGCAAGGTTGCACTCTACCACTGAGTTATTCCCGCTCGTTGTTTTTCGTAACAGCCACTGAATTTAACAAGCACCATGGGGGTGTGTCAATAAAAAATTATCCGTGTAAATAAAATCTCCAGTTTGGGTTTTAAAAAAACCATGACACGGGGGCGGAGAACTGTTGCCATTCCGGAAAAAGCGGAATAGTATGCGATTTAATTCGTATTCTTCTTCTCGTCAAGGGCGGCCGTGCTTGCATGCGTGTTCCTCCTGAGCAAGGATATGCAAGGCGAACTCCCTTGCAATGCCTGAGACGGGGTATGGAAAAATAGGGAGCGTTATTAAAAACGTGTTTGTACAAGGGTGCTCAAACTGCTTAGGGTTGCCGAAGCGATCAATGAGGTGCAATTAGAATGGCAGATACTCAAGCCCGTGAGGCAGCCTTGCAAAGAAGAACCAAGGAGACCGACATTCAGGTGGCCCTCGTTCTCGATGGAAGCGGCAAGGCCTCTGTTCGAACCGGTGTCGGTTTCATGGATCACATGCTGACCCTGTTCGCTGTTCATGGTTTTTTCGATCTTGCCGTGACAGCCCAGGGCGATCTCGAAGTCGATGACCATCACACAGTGGAAGATCTGGGTATTTGCCTGGGACAAGCCTTTGCCCAGGCATTGGGCGACAAGGCCGGCATCTCCCGATATGGCCACGCCTATGTGCCCATGGATGAGGCCCTTGCACGGGTGTGCGCCGATTTTTCCAACCGGCCCTTTCTTCACTATCGGGTTCCCGTGCAAGAACATAAGATAGGCACGTTCGATGTCGCTCTCGCCAAAGAATTCCTTCGGGCCTTCGTACTGCATGCCGGGTTGACCCTGCATGTCGATGTGCTCCAGGGCGAGAATGGGCATCACATGCTCGAAGCGGCTTTCAAAGCGCTGGGACGGGCCCTGAGCACGGCGGCCGGGCCGCACCCGCGGGTCGATGGACAGCTCTCCTCCAAGGGTATTTTGTAACTCGAAGAGAGGCGACGCATTCAACCGATCGAACGATTTAGCGCATCAGTCAGATGGAATCACTATCCACAGAAAGAGGAGGAACAGAGTGACGGCAATAACACAACTGAAAATGGGCTTGGTGGCATGCTGTTGCATCGTTGCTGCGGGGTGTGCTCAGAAGGATGAGCCGATTTCCGCTGCCAAGAATCCCGTGGTCGCCGTCTCTGGCGTTGCCGTAATGCCGGTGCGAGCTGCCGTCGACTTCGAGGACTCTGTGACGCCTGCCGATGAGAGGTCGTTGCGGGACGGGGCGCAAGTAATGAATGGTCTTTTAAAGCAAGTGCTCGCGGATAAAGCCGGCGTTCGCTTTATCTCGGATCGGCCCCAGATGACAGACGGCGAAGGAGCCACCGGCAAACTCGAGGCTGTCCGGCGGATTGCCGCCCAGCATGGTTGCAACACCGTTTTGGAAACCACGCTCAGTCGATACAGCGAACGGGTAGGTGGGGATTATGGCGTCAAACAGGCAGCTGCGGTGACCTTTGCCTATAAGCTGTACGAAGTGGGCGAGGGCCGGGTGCTCTGTCACGGTCGTTTCGACGAGCAGCAGCAGTCGGTCATGGAAAACCTGCTGACGCTGCCCAAGGCGCAAAGTCGGGGTTTTTCTTGGTTGACTGCCGAGGAATTGGCGCGCGACGGACTACAGGAGAGATTGGGGCAGTGCTCCTACCTTGGAGGCAAGTAACCGGCTCCATTCTCTTTTGGTATTGCGGTGCGATTGTCGCGGGTCGTGAACCGGCGTGTCGGTCGGGCCCTGCATGAGTATGCCATGCTGGCCGATGGGGATCGGGTGCTGGTTGCGGTTTCCGGAGGCATCGATTCGCTGGTGCTCGCCTGGGTGCTTGCCGTTTGGCGGAAAAAGGCCCCCATCGACTATGAAGTGTTGGCCGTTCATGTCGACATGGAGGCCGGGTCGGATGCGCCGGGTCCGGCCGCGAGCCTGGTTGGCGGAATGGTTGAGGCAATGGGCTTGCCAGTCCGCATTCTGCCCGCGCTCTGGCGACCCGACCCGCATTCACTGCAACCGGATACACGCGCCGGACACGACCTCTGCTTTCGCTGCGCCCGTTCCCGCCGCACACAGTTGTTTGCCTTTGCCCGCGAGAGCGGCTGCACGAAGATCGCCTTCGGACATCATCGGGACGATATCATCGAAACGTTTTTGCTGAATCTCACCTGTGCCGGCAACATCAGTACGATGGCTCCCCGCCAGGATCTCTTCTCCGGCCGTTTGACCCTCATTCGGCCGCTTGCCTATCTTGATAAAACCGAAATCGAAACGATCGGCAGCGAACTGGGTATGCAACCGGTCCGTTCCAGTTGCCCGCTGGCCGAACAGACAAGCCGTGCCGAGATGCACCGTCTGGCCGAGCACATCTATCGGCAAATCCCAGGGGCAAAGGCCAATATCTTCGCCGCGTTGGGTAATGTTCGCCACGATTATCTGCTTAAACAGACCGGCGTCAGGAGGCCCTAATGCAGACCGGTAACGACTGCCTAGTCTGCTTCCTCCGCCAGGCATTGGCAACGGCACGCCATTCCACCGGCGACCCGCAGGAACAGTGGCGTCTAACGGCCGAGGTGGGCGCCTTGCTCGGAGGTTTTGACCCACACTTGCCGCCACCGGAAAACGCCGTCCACTATTACCGGTTGATCGCTCGGCGAACCGGTGTTGCCGATCCGTATCTCGCCGAAAAACAGGAGGGCAACGCCCTCGCCCTTGGTCTGGAGGCACGGACCAGGGAACTGATCCGCCAGGCGCCCGATCCCCTGCTTGCCGCGATCCAATTCGCGATCAACGCCAATGTCCTCGATCACGGCGCCCAGTATCGCCTCGATCGGGACGAGGCCTTAACCTCCTGCCGCCAACCCCTGGCCATCAATCATTATCCGGCCTTGCAAGAGCATGTCCGACACAAGGCGAACATCCTGTATCTGGCCGATAACTGCGGCGAAATCGTCTTCGACAAACTGGTGATCGAACGGCTGCTCCTCGAAGGGTGCCAGGTGACCGTGGCGGTCCGAGGTGCACCGATCATCAACGACGCCACCATGGACGATGCCGTTTTTTGCGGGCTCGATCGACTCTGCCCGGTGATCGGTAACGGCGCTGATGTGCCCGGCACCCGCTTGCGCGACTGTACCACGGAATTCCGTCGCCGCTTCGCCGAGGCCGATTGTATTGTCAGCAAAGGCATGGGCAACTTCGAGTGCTTGTCCGATGTGCAGAGACCGCTCTTTTTTCTGTTCATCGTGAAATGCACGACGGTGCTTGCCCACCTGCGGCATCGCTTTCCGGACAATGGGCTACAGATCGGCTCGCCGGTGCTGCTCCAGGGCGGACAGGGCACACCGTAATGGAGGGCGCCATGCGGCTGGCGATTCTTGCCGACATTCACGGGAATTATCAGGCATTGGCGGCGGTGCTCGCCGATATCGCCTCGCAGGGCGTAGACCGGATCTTTTCCCTGGGCGACAATATCGGCTATGGTCCGCAACCTGAAGAGGTAGTGTGTGCACTCCGCGATCACCGGGTGATTTCGGTAATGGGCAACCACGAACTGGCGCTGGTCAGTCGAAGCTATTGCAACCGGCTGCATGCCACGGCCCGGGAATCGTTGTTCCTCACCCGCACCCTGCTGAGCGACCGTTCCCTGGCCTGGCTGGAGGATTTGCCGGCCTTTCATCTGGAGGACGATGTCCGGTTTGTCCACGGTTGCCCGCCACAGTCGATAACCGTCTACCTGTTCGCGCCCACGGCAACCCGGTTACGCCGGGTGTTCGCCTCCTACCCGGAGAGGTTCTGCTTTGCGGGGCACACCCATGACCTTGGCCTGCATCGGCTCGATGACGAGGGAATCGCAAGTATCGATTGGCAGGTGGAACGACGAGAACTCGACCCGCAGGCCCGGTACCTTCTTTTGCCCGGCAGTGTCGGGCAACCGCGCGACACGCTCAACTGGCTCGCCAAATACATGCTCTGGGATCGGGACACCTCGACGCTTGAGGTGCGCGCCGTGATCTACGATGTTCAGACCACGATTCGGTTGCTTGGCGAGCGTGGCTTTCCCGTTACCAACGCCAAGCGGCTTTATTGGTGAATACATGCAACAGATCGGCAGGTACCAGATCATACGCCGTCTCGGCAAGGGCGGCATGGGGTCCGTGTACAAGGGCATCGTCCCGGTGATCGACAAGGTGGTGGCGATCAAGCTGCTCGATCCCAGCGAACTTTTGGAGGAGATGCTCGGTGCGGACCGGCTCCGGGAGATCTTCACCTTCGAAGCCCAAACCATGGCCGCCTTCAATCAACCCTTTCTGGTCACAGCACATGACTTCGATCATGACGAACGGGGACGCCCTTTTTTCGTCATGGAGTATATCTGCAACAACCTGGGCGAGATGATCGGCGAGACTTTTCGCATCGAGGAGGATTCGCGCATCATCCGCCCGGCCAAGGTCCTCCATTACGGCCGCCAGATTCTCGCGGCGCTCGATTTCCTGCACCACAACGACATCGTCCATCGGGACATCAAGCCGCAGAACATCCTGGTCACCGACGAGGACACCATTAAAATTTGCGATTTCGGCATGGCTCTTGTGGGTGGCGTCGCCTTTTCTGGCCCGGACAACATGCAGATCGGCTCCCCGTGCTATACCCCGCCCGAGCAGCGGAAGAATCCCAAGGGCGTGGATGGACGCGCCGATCTCTACTCCGCCGCGGTGTTGCTCTACCGCATGCTCACCGGCAAACTGCCCGGCATGCAGAGTTTTTCCCTCTCCCTGGTCAATGCGCAGTATGACTGGTCCTGGGACGAGTTTTTCGCCAAGGCCCTGCGTTGGCGGCCGGAGGAACGTTTCCAGTCGGCGGCGGAGATGTTGGCGGCCTTGGACCGCCTTACCCTGGGGGCGCCGCCCGCGCCGAAGGTGTGCCCGACATCGGTCGCTGGCCGGGAACCACTGCGGCTGCGCAGCGAGCCGGTCAATGTCTGCCTTTCTCGCGCCCAGGCGCATTTCCAGATCTCCGCTTTGTTCCGGCCGATCGCGACGGTGTGCAACCGGCTGGCAATCGGAGGAGAAACGGTGGCCGACCAGGCCACCGACCTTGTCTGGCAACGTTGCGGCAGCCGTTACCCGCTGACCTTTGCCGCTGCGCATGCGTTCGTCGCCCAATTGAATGCCGAGGGTTTTGCCGGGTCTCGCCAATGGCGGCTGCCCACGGTCAACGAACTGCTCAGTCTTCTCTCGGAGGATGGTGCGACGGACATATTCCCGGCATCTTCCGGCCAGCCGGCGAAATGGTTGTGGAGCTGCGACCGCCATGGACATCATGAAAGCTGGTATGTTAACATGGACATGGGGTTTGCCGGGGTCCAGGACGTCAATTGCCTCAACCATGTTCGTGCCGTTGCCACCGCACCGCCGGTCGCCCCTGCATAACATTCCAACCCCTTGACGAACCCCATAGCCCTGGAGAGTGCCAAGCGCATGGAGTACCCCATATCCCATTATTTCCTCGTTCGTTCGCGTTCGGAAGAGTTGGCCGCCCAGCATGTGGAACGCTACCTCGACGGCAACCAGTTGATCAGCTACGCCGAATTCTTCGTACGCGCCGAAGAGGTGCTCAACGGGACAGATGCCCTATTCTGGCGGACGCTGGAGAGCGGCTTGGCCGCCAACGACAGCTTTGCCCGGCGGATGCTCGCTCATCTCAAGGAGGAGGGGGTGACCACCCTCGATCAACTGGTCGATCTGCAACAAGGCTATGTCACCAAGATTCTCCACACGCTGACCCATCTCCTCGATGGGTTCATCGGCATCGATTCGGTCTTGTACAACCTCGTCGAAGACTCGCACCGGGTCAGTCCTCCTCTTGCCCAAGCCATCCGAACGACTCCCGCCGAGTACTGGCTGGTGCCGGTGCGTACGGGCAAGCTCGAAGCCTCGGTGCTGCATCCGGTGGATTGAAACTGCCCGCCCGGTCTTGCCCCATGGTTGCTCGCGGTGTCCTGTCTCCAACCCCGCAGCCTTGCAAAACCATGCGAAGCGCGAACAAATTTGGTATGTTTTTTTGAGAGTCTGTTCGGGAGTCCTTTTTTTCGCGATCGTCGCTCAGTCGGCGCCTCGAACGGGCGAAAACGGAGGATGGGTCGATGCTGCAAAAAGCATTCGGGGATACGATGCGCAGTGTACTCTTTGGTTCCATCCGAAAGAGTCTGATTGTCGTGGTGCTGGCCGCGGTCCTGCCCGCATTGGCCATTTTGTTGTACACCGGGCGCGAACTCCGCGCTCGGGTGGTGCAGGATGCCGAGCATTATGCCTTGCGTCAGGTACAGGCCATGGCCGCGCACCACGAGCGGGTGGTCGAAAATGCCCGCCTGTTGCTGATGGCCCTGGCGAAATCGTCGGAGGCGCGCACGTTCGATGCCGATGCTTGCCAAGCGTTGCTGACGGATATCCTCGGTCGCAATGCCGCCTATGTGTCGCTCCTGCTGGCCGACATCCAGGGGCGGATCGTTGTCGCGGCGCCAGCGGTGCCCAGCGAGTCCCTGGGAGAGACTTCATTCTTTCGGAATGCCATGCGCACAAGGGCCTTCACCGTCGGCGACTACACCCTCCTGAAAACCGAACGCAGGGTTGTGGTCCAATTCGGGCAGCCTGTTGTCGACACGGACGACCAGCCGGTCGGCATTCTAGTGGCCGCCTTCGATCTCGGATATTTCGGCCGTCTTTTTTACGACACCCGCTTGCCGGAGCAGTCGGTGTTTACCCTAACCGATGCCAACGGCATGCGGTTGACAAGGTTTCCGGAAACGGAAAAGTACACCTGGGTGGCCGATCTGCCGCAAATGATACAGCGTATGTCCGGCCGGGAAGAAGAGGGCACCTTCCTCGAAACCGGCGTGGATGGCGTCAACCGTCTGTACAGTTTCAAACGACTCCATTTTCAGGGGGCCTCCTTCCCCTACCTGATGATCCGCCTAGGCATACCAGTGGATCAGGCCCTGGGCGAGGCCCGGGCCGTCATCGTTCGCAATGTCGTTTTGCTGGTATTGGCGGCGATTCTGGCCTTGATGACGGCTTGGTTCGTCGCCGAGGCCACGTTGATGCGCCGATTGGCGCAGTTGATGACCGCGACCGACAGACTGAAAGCCGGCGACTTGAGTACCCGCACCGGGCTCGCGGCCGACGAGGGGGAGTTGGGGCAACTGGCCGCCGCCTTCGACAGCATGGCCGAGGGCTTGGAGCAGAAGGAGAAGCAGCGATCGCTGGCGGCGGAACAGTTACAGCGCCTCAACGAAGAGTTGGAGGATCGGGTCATGCTGCGCACCGAGGAGTTGGCCGGTGCCAACCGCGACCTCCAGCGTACCCTGGAAGACCTGCAACGCACCCAAAAACAGTTGGTGCTCTCCGAAAAGCTGGCGGCTTTGGGCGAGTTGGTGGCTGGCGTGGCCCATGAAATCAACACGCCGGTCGGGGTAGCCCTGTCCGCCGGTTCCACCTTGGCTGAGAAGAATCGGCTCCTGGCGGAGCGCTTTGCCCAGGGCGAGATGAAACGTTCCGATCTGACCCAATATCTTGAAGACTCACGGGAAGGCACGGAGATGATCCTCATCAATCTGGGCCGGGCTTCGGAGCTGATCCGCAGCTTCAAGATGGTGGCGGTCGACCAGGTCTCGGATCATCGACGGGTCTTCAATGTCAAAACCTACATCGACGAGGTGCTGCTGAGCCTGCGGCCCAAACTCAAGAAGACCCGGCACCGGGTCGAGGTCCTCTGCGACGGCGATCTGGTGATCGAAAGCAATCCGGGCGCCCTCTCCCAGATCCTCACCAATTTGATCGTCAACTCGCTCGTCCATGGCCTCGATCCGGAACAAGAAGGTGTCATCCGTATCGAGGCGGTCAGGACAAACGGCAGCCTCGACCTCCGCTACAGCGATAACGGCAGGGGCATGCCGCCGGAGATCCGCGATCGCATTTTCGAGCCCTTTTTCACCACGGCCCGCAGCCAAGGCTCCACCGGCCTGGGGTTGCATATTGTCTTCAATATCGTCACCCGGACCTTGGGCGGCGCCATCGTTTGCGAGAGCGCGCCGGGCCAAGGGACGACCTTTCACGTGACCATGCCCATCTGACGAGGGAATCATGCCCGATCCCGATGATATCGTGTTCAAGGACGAGGCCCCGGAACCGACCCGGAGTGGCAGTCGCGGCCTTGCCTCCGCTGGTGTCGATCCCTGGAAGATCCTCATTGTCGACGACGAGGCCGATGTCCACAGTGTCACTGCCTATATGATCAAGGACAGGGATTACCTGGGGCGGGGATTTCAGTTTTTTCATGCCTACAGCGGCCGGGAGGCCAAAACGATCCTGGCCGAACACCGGGACATGGCCGTCATCCTCCTCGATGTCGTCATGGAGACCGAGGACAGCGGCCTACTGCTGGTGCGGCATATCCGGGAGGAGTTGAAAAACCTGGCCGTGCGGATCGTGTTGCGCACCGGACAACCGGGCAAGGCGCCGGCCGCGAGCGTTATTCTCGAATACGATATCAACGACTACAAGGAGAAGACCGAGCTGACCCTCGACAAGATGCTGGTCACCGTCATTTCCGCCCTCCGCAGCTACAATTTCATCACCACCATCGAAAACAACCGCCAGGGGTTGAAAAAGATCATCGACGCCTCGGTCGATATCTTTGAACGCCAGTCCCTCCAGAAGCTGGGCAGTGGCGTGCTCAGCCAGCTGACCTCCATCCTCCAGTTCCAGAAGGGGGGTGTCGGCAGCGCGGCCTCGGGGCTGACCGCCTCGGGGATCAAGGGCGAATCGGTGGTGCTGGCGGCCCCCGGCCACTATTGCCGCTATCTCGACCGGCCGGTGCGCGAGGTGGATGTCGGGTCGCTGCACACCGCCCTGCAACAGGCGCAAGCCCAGCCCCACGGCTTTTTCTGCGAGGCGGGGCGGTGCGCCTGGTATTTCAAGAGCCAGACCGGGGCCGAGAATCTGCTCTACCTGGAGTTGCCCTGGGAGTTGGACGAAAACGACCACGACCTGCTGGAGCTGTTTTTCACCAACGTCTCGCTCGCCTTCGACAATCTCTTCCTCAACAAAGGCATCGAGGATACCCAGAAAGAGATCATCTTCCAGATTGCCGAGACCATGGAGTGCCGTTCGGCCGAAACCGGCAGCCATGTCCGGCGGGTGGCCGAGTATGCCCGGCTGCTGGCCCTGAAGTACGGCTTGTCCGAAGAGGAGGCGGAAATGTTGAAACTGGCCTCCACGCCGCACGACCTGGGTAAGATCGGTATTCCGGATTCCATCCTCAATAAGCCCGGCCCCCTGACTCCGGACGAATATCGGATTATCAAAACCCACGTGTATCGCGGCCACGACCTCTTGATCAAGTCGTCGAGCCCGGTCATCCGGGCCGCAGCCCGCATCATCCTCCATCACCACGAGCGCTGGGATGGCCAGGGGTATCCCCAAGGGCTGCGGGGCGAGGAGATCCATATTCATGGCCGGATCATCGGGGTGGCCGATGTGTTCGACGCCCTTTCCAACAGGCGCGTCTACCACGAGGCATGGTCCTGGGAGGCGGTTTTTGCCCATTTCCGGGAAGAGCGGGGCCGGCATTTCGATCCCAAACTGGTGGATATCCTCCTTGAGAACCGGGGGGCCTTCAAGGCCATATGGTCACACTACAATGCCGGCGGAGCAGAGTGTATCTCCGCGAATGACAAGGAATAATCGGTGCGGCTCCATTTACGTTGCCTAGACCCGGCGGTTTGGGCCTCGGTGCAACCCTTTGTGGCGGTGGAGCAGAATCCCGGCGTGTGCTTTTTCTTGAATTGTTTTGCCGATCCGGGGTAATAAAGGAAGTCCAACAAAGACGAGTGGCCACTGCTCCCTCAAACCAAAAACCAAGGAACGGACAGGATGGGAAAAATCGGCAGAAATCACCCCTGCCCCTGCGGCTCGGGAAAAAAATACAAACAGTGCTGCTTGCCCGCCAAACAGGCCGGCACACCCGGCAGCCCTATCAATCAAATGAAGATCTCTCTTATTTCGGCCATCGAGAACATGCAGGCGCAGGCAGCCGAAAAGAAGGTGGCCTTTCAGGAACTCGGGGTCTTTTTATTTTTTAGCGATCACGAAGGGGATGCCTGGCTCTTGGAAATCACCGAATCGGATGCGGTGCAGATCGCCCAAGGCGGCGAGCGGCTCGATGTGCCCATCAATGAAAATCCCGAAACCATCGAAATCAATTTCAGTCACACCTTTGCCATCCGCGACCGGGAGTTTTTCCTGACCTCGTATGCCGACAAGATCGAAGTTCGGCTCGACAAGGCCCCCACCCAGCAGATTCATGCCGCCATTCGCCGGTTGCATAAGCGCTATCCCAAGGAGATGCTCGAACGGATGCATGTGCAGCAAGGCGTCGACGCCGCCGGCGGGGCCTAGCCGTTTGCAATGGTTGGGCGAGCATACGGTTATCGGCTTCTCCCTGTGACCCTGGTCATGGGGGGGATCTTTTATCTGTCGCACCAACCCGGCGATACCCTTTCGCTGCCGAATATCGTCAACATCGACAAGTTCCTGCATTGCCTGGCCTATGCGGTGCTCGGCCTGAGCTTTCTTTTTGCCTTGCCTCCGCAATGGCGGCGGCAACGCCCGATCCTGGTGGGAGTCGCGGTGGTGCTCTTCTGTGTGTTGTACGGGGTTTCCGACGAGTTCCATCAATCGTTTGTGCCCGGACGCTCGTGCAGTGGGGCCGATGTGATCGCCGATGGCGTGGGCGGGTGTTTGGCGGCGATCGCGCATTGGCGTTGGGTGAGCCGGCAAGCGGCAAGGAGCCGGTGAGGTTTTCCGATGAACCGTCTTGCGCTCGACGACCGTCGTCATCTTTACTACGAACGGCTTGAGGGGGACAGCAAGCGGCCCTGTCTGGTTTTTCTCCACGAAGGATTGGGCAGTGTCGCGCAATGGCGCGATTTCCCGGCGCGCCTATGCCAGCGAACCGGGTGCCCGGGATTGGTGTATGACCGGATCGGCCACGGGCAATCCTCGCCGCTCCTCCACCCCCGCACGATCGACTATCTGCACCAAGCCGCCACGGACGAGCTGGCGAAGGTGATCGAGTTCCTGATTCCCGGCCAGCGGTTCATCCTCGTCGGGCACTCGGACGGAGGCAGCATCGGCCTGATTTTCGGCGCGACAAGACACCCGAATCTTCTTGGCATCGTCACCGTGGCCGCCCATGTCTTTGTCGAGCAGGTGAGCCTCGACGGGATTGCCCAGGCCCAGGAAGCCTTTGCCCACGGCAAATTGAAAAAAGGACTCACCCAGTACCATGGCGACAAAACCGAGGCGCTGTTCAAGGCCTGGGCGGAAACCTGGACGAGCCCTGGGTTTCGTTCCTGGAGCCTCACCGAGCTGCTGCAGTCCATCGAGGTGCCGTTGTTGGTGCTCCAGGGCCGTGACGATCGGTATGGATCACCGTCTCAAGTCGACACCATCGTCAACCAATCCTCCGGTCCGGCCACGCCGCTCATCCTGGAGGACTGCGGTCACGCCCCCCACCTGGAATTTCCCGAACTCACCCTGGACCTCATGTCCTGCTTCGTCAATCGTCTGGCCAGGTAAACATCCGGCCAAGACGCGAACCCCATGCCTGTAACGGGTTGCATTCTCTGCGGCGTTATTTTTCGTTCAGCAGCCTAGCCATATCTTTGGCAAAGTAGGTGAGGATGATGTCCGCGCCGGCACGACGGATGGCGATCAGGCTTTCGGCCATCACCCGTTCGCCGTCGATCCAACCCTTCTCGGCGGCGGCCTTGATCATCGCGTATTCGCCGCTCACCTGATAGGCGGCCACCGGCAAGTCGAACTCGTCGTGCAGGCGGCTGATGATGTCGAGATAGGCCAGGGCCGGCTTGACCATGAGGATGTCCGCACCCTCGTCGACATCGAGCGTGGCTTCGCGCAGGGCCTCCTTGCTGTTGGCGGGATCCATCTGGTAGCTGCGGCGGTCGCCGAATTGCGGGGCGCACTCGGCGGCGTCGCGGAAGGGACCGTAGAAGGCCGAGGCGTACTTCACCGCATAACTCATGATCGGCACCATGTGGAACGAGTTCTCGTCGAGTGCGGTGCGGATCTCGCTCACCCTCCCATCCATCATGTCCGAGGGGGCCACCATGTCGGCCCCGGCCTGGGCATGGGAGAGCGCGGTTTTGGCCAGCAGTTCCAGGGTGGCGTCGTTGTCGACCTCCTTGTCCGCCAGGCAGCCGCAGTGGCCGTGGTCGGTGTATTCGCAGAGGCAGACATCGGTGACCACGGTCATCTCCGGCACCCGGTTTTTCAGCTCGCGAATGGCCTGCTGAATGATGCCGTTTCTCGCGTAGGCGCCCGAACCCAGGCCATCCTTTTTTTCGGGGAGGCCGAAGAGGATGACGGATCGAACACCCAGGCTCAGGCATTCCTTGGCCTCCTTGGCCAGTTGATCGATCGACAGGCGGAAGACGCCGGGCATCGAGGAAACCTCCTGGCGGACCCCCTTGCCGGGCAGCACAAAGAGGGGGTAGATCATCTGCTCCGGCGCCAGCCGGGTTTCGCGGATCATGGCGCGGAAGGTTTCGGTGCGGCGCAGGCGACGGGGGCGGTATTCTGGAAAAACCATGGGACACCTCGGATTGAAAAAGAGTGGATGAATCGTTAACCGGCATTTGGGACCATGCCGTCTACGCGGAGGGTCCGGTCGCCGGTCGCTCAGGCAGGCAGGCGCCAGGCAGCGCCAACCGGGGCGATTGTTACTTCACTGTGATGCCAAGGGCTTTGACCTTTTTGTGGAGATGGCTTCGTTCCATCCCGATCTGTTCGGCGGTTTTGGAGATATTGCCCTCGTGTTCCTCCAGCTTGGCCAGCAGATAATCCGTTTCGAAGCGGCGGCGGGCCTCTTTGAAACAGAGATGGCGGTAGCCGGGATCGAGGGGGTGCGAGGGGGGGAGCAGCAGCGGAACATTGCCGAGGAACAGGGCAACATCCTCGACGGCGATGGTGTCGCCGGGCGTCATGATCACCAATCGTTCCACGAGGTTGCGCAGCTCACGGACATTGCCCGGCCAGGTGTGGCGTTGCAGCAAGGCCAGGGCCTCGGCGGAAAACTGTTTCCATTCCACGCCTTTGCGGCTGAACTGGTTGACGAAATCGGCCACCAGCTGCGGGATGTCCTCTCGACGGTCCACTAGGTCGGGAACCACGATCGGCACGACATTGAGGCGGTAGAACAGGTCGGCCCGGAAATTGCCCCGCTCGATCTCCTCCTCCAGGTTCTTGTTGGTGGCTGCCAGCACCCGAACATCGACCTCGATGGTTCGCGAACCGCCCACCCGTTCGAAGGTCTGTTCCTGGAGGATGCGCAGCACCTTGGCCTGACTTTTGAGACTCATGTCGCCGATCTCGTCCAGAAAGAGCGTCGAACCGTTGGCCTGGTCGAATTTGCCTTTCTTGTTTTCGGTGGCTCCGGTAAAGGCCCCTTTGACGTGGCCGAACAATTCCGATTCGATCAACTCTTCGGGAATGGCGGCGCAGTTGACCGCTATCATCGGCTGCTTGGCCCGCAGGGAATGGCGATGAATGGTCTGGGCCACCAGCTCCTTGCCGGTGCCGTGCCCTCCCCGGATCAGGACCCAGGCATCGGTGGGCGCGACCCGTTCGATCTGCTGACGCAGCCGCACGGTCAGGGGGCTGTTGCCGGTGATGCTGATGGGTGTGGGGCCGGACTCGCGCAGCAGTTGGTTTTCTCGCTCCAAATGCGCCAGTTGCAGTCCCTTTTTGATTGAGAGAATGGTCTTGTCATAGGAGAGCGGTTTTTCGATAAAGTCGAAGGCGCCGCTGCGCGTGGCCTGCACCGCGGTTTCGATGGTGCCATGGCCGGAGATCATGATCACCGGTATATCGATTCGTTGCCGGATCAGTTTAAGGGCTTCGAGGCCATCCATGCCCGGCATCCAGATGTCGAGCAGGATCAGGCGGATATCCTTTTCGTCGAGCAGTTGGAGCCCCTCTTCCGCGGAAGCGGCGGTCAGCGGCGCGAAACCCTCGTCGGCGAGGATGCCCGCGAGGCTGTCGCGGATGGCGGCCTCGTCGTCAATGATGAGAATGGTTTCGGGCATGAGGGAATATCCGGCGGGGAAAGAGCGATATGCACACGGGTTCGCAGGGGGTGCGACCATCGTTTTGGGTCGTCATCATATCAGGTATCCAGCGGCAACTCAACCGCAAACACCGCTCCGCAAGGGCTGTTGTCGTAGACGCGGAGGTTCCCACCGTGTTCGCTGACAATGGTTTGGGCAATGGCGAGGCCGAGACCGGTACCGGACTTGCGGGTGGAGAAATAGGGTTCGAAGATGCGCAGCTTGACCTCGTCGGCGATGCCCGGACCATTGTCGGCCACCTCGAGGCGAACCTGTCCCGAGTCGCGGTCCATACCGAGGGCGACCTCGATGGTGCCGCCTTCGGCGAGAACCGAGACGGCATTGTCGAGCAGGTTGATCAGCACTCGCTTGATTTGGACGGCATCGAAGAGGAATTCGGGGAGAGCAGGGTCGAGCGTACAGGCGATGGTCAGGTGCTTGTGGGCCTCCTGGTAGAGGACCACGACCTCGCGCACCAGTTTGCCGAGATCTTTACGCTCCTTGTGGAGTTTGGGCATGCGGGCGAAATCCGAAAATTCGCTGACCAGATTCTTGATCTCGTCGACCTGATTGACAATGGTGGTGGTGCACTGGTCGAAAATCTCGCGGTTTTCGGTGATGGTATCGAGGTAGCGTTTGCGCAGACGTTGGGCGGACAGCTGGATCGGGGTGAGCGGATTCTTGATCTCGTGAGCGATGCGGCGGGCCACCTCCTGCCAGGCGGCGAGCCGCTGCGCCTTTTCCAGGTTGGTGAGATTGTCGAAGACAATGACGAAACCGATGGGTTTTTGCCAGTCGTCCACCATCCTGGTCACGTTGACTTGGAGCGAGAGGGTTTCGCCCCGGCGGATGGTCACCCGCAGGTGTCGCTCGATCGTTGCCTTGCCGCTGGTGAGCAGCTCTTTGAGGAAACTCTCGACAATCAACGCATGCTGCTTGGGCAGGGCGGTGTGGAAATCCTTGCCGAGGAAGGCGGCAGGCTTGATCGCCAGCAATTCCTCGGCAAAACGGTTGATGGTGGTGATTTTGTTGGTTTCGTCCAGGGCAATGACTCCGGCGGCCACGTTTTCCAGGATGGTTTCGAGATAGCGGCGGCGCTGCTCCGAGACCTCGTTGCTGTCCTGCAATGCCCGGTGGGTCCGGGCCAGTTGCCGGTTGGAGGCGAGGATCTCCGCGGTCATGGAATTGAAGGAGTCGACCAGCATCCCCATCTCGTCGTCCGCCTCCTTCTCCACAATGAAATCCATGTCGCCATCGGCCACCCGTTTGGTGGCTTCGGCCAGCTTCTTGATCGGCCCGGTGAGGCCGCGGGCGATATAGAAACCGAACCAAATCGCCCCGAACAGGACCAGCAGGGTAATGATCAGCAGGATGATGATCAGGCTGAATTTGATCGGGGCCTTGAGCATGATCAACTGCTGATAGTCGGTAATCCCGTCGGTGATGGATTGGATGGTTTCCAGGCGTGCCGAAGGGATCAGTTGGCTGGTGATCAGCAGCCAGGTTTGCGGGGTTTCCAGATGGACCTGCACCGGCACGACGGCCTGGATCAACTCGCCGATCGCGGTCCGCTGGGTGACGATCTCGGTCCGGTCGAAGGTGGCGGTCAGCCGCAGGGCCTCCGAGGGGAGCGCCGGCGGCGCGATGGTCTCAAGGCGGGGGCCGCGGACCGAAACCACCGGGATGCGCTCGCCGTTGAGCAGCAGGAAGCTGTCCGGAGCACCGGGTTGATCGATTTCCAGGATTTTGAGGAAAAAACGTTCGAGTGCGGGCAGATCGCCTAGGTCCAGGGTACCGCTCTCAAGGAGGGCCGCCAGTTGGAGACCGGCGTATTCGGCCTGCTTGCCACTGTCGTGGAGGGTCGATTGCGCCAGTTTCAGCGAGGACTGCAGAGAGTCTTCCACCCTGGCGTTAAACCAGTAATCCATGGAGGTGGAAACAAAACGCAAGGCTACCATGAACAGGATGGCCGTGGGAACCAGGGACAGCGAGACGAAGCAGATGACCAGCCGGGTGCGGAGCCGGGCACCGAGGATCTTTTGTTTGCGTTCGAACACCAGCTCCACCAGGTTGCGAAGCACCAGGTAGAGCATGAGCAGCAGCAGTAGCCCGTTGATGTTGATCAGGGCAAAGATGAGGATGGTGCTGGAGATGGGCAGGTTGAAATCGCCGCTGAGCAGTCCGCGCTGGACATATCCCAGTATCGGGATCAGGAGGAGGCAGAAGACGATGACGATCCGGACGAGGCGCTGCTTTTTTTTTCTCTGTTGCTCGGTGAGCATGCAGTAGCCGGAATGTGGGGTCAGTATCTGAATTCGATGGTGCGCCAGTCGGTTTCAAAGTCCCACAACGCCGAAATGGGCAGGAACCGGTGCAGGCCAAGGGGCAGGGAGCCTTTCTTCAAGGTAACCTTAAAATGGATGGCATAGGGGGCGTCGGGGACGAGCTGCGCGAGCGCGATCACCTTGACGCCGTTGAGTTCGGTCATCAATTGCTTGGCCTCGTCCAGGTTTTTGGTGGTCACGGCCTTGTTGCCCTGATCGGAAAAAACCACGGTGTACTGCTTGCTGGCCTCGTCGAAGGTCATGGTGTGGGTGACTGCGGATTCGACCAGGGTGGTGTTGAACCAATTGCCGCTGGTCTTGACCAATTCCATCTGGAAGGTGAAGACGATGGGAATGCCGTTTTTGACATCGGCGAGCATCTCTGGCGTGATGCCGTTTTTCACGGTGGCAAAGAGGAGCAGATCGACATCCGAGGTCGTGACGATGATATCTTTGATTTCAGGTGTCTCTTCGGCTGAAGCCGGTGTCAGGCAGGGAGAGGCCAGCACCAGGAAACCGCAGAGGAGGAGCAGTCGGATGTTGAAGAGTCTCATGCTGTTTATATGAAAGTCTCTGCGAAGCACTGGCCTTGCCATGCCAAAGTATTGAGCTTTCATGGTTCGTTGTGATCAACCAATTTGGTCCAGCCAGGCTGGTTAGTGAAGAGTGGGCATGCCTGTGCTCTGAAAGGGTAAGGCTGAAAAAGCTCCCTTGAGCATATACCTGATCGGCGCGGGTTTGTCTATGACAAGGACTCGTTCGGGAGGGAAGTTGCGGCGAGGGGAGAGCAAATGGGCAGTTCGCCTATGCCGCTTGCCGCCGACCCATTGACCCGGTCGGCGAGTTCGAGCCGTGTCCTGAAGGCGGTGTTGCGGCGGATGCTCGCGGAAGAGGTCGGGATCACCACTCGATCCGGAGGATGTTGTCCAGCGGCCGAACCCGGGCGAGACGAATCCGGACGATGTCGCCGGGGTCGACCGGAAAGGCCGGATTGGGGGGGAGGTCGACGTCGAAAAGACAGTCGCAGAGCAGAAGGTTGACCCGTTTCGGTCCGACGCCGACCACCAGGGCGTTGACCCGCTGACCCTCCTTGGGCGCAAGATAGCGCAGGATCCAGTAACGGTGCCGCTGCTGGCGAATGGCGTTGGCCCGCCCGAGATTTTGCTGGATGACGCCGGCGAAGGTCTTGCATTCCTCGCCCGAAAAGAGGATGCCGTGCCCATGGAGCATGTGATTCAACTGATGCTGCATGGCGAGATCGAGGAAACGGCGGATCGGCGAGGTGATGGTGGTGTAGCTGTTGAGGCCGAGGCCGCTGTGCGTCTTGGGATGCGAGGTCAGCTCGCCCCGGGCGAGGAAGCGTCGCTGGTGGGCGATATCGGCCAAACTGTTTTGGATGCCGGAGATGATCCGTTTGCGGGGCGGCGGCTGCGAGCGGAACAATCCGGGGGCCTCCCGTGCCGCCATATAGGCGGCGGCCAGACCGTTGGCGAGAATCATCAGCTCGGAGATCAGGTTGCGGGCCGGGGTATCCACCGGCGACAGGTAGACTTGAATATGGTCGCGATCCCGGATGTCGATGTTGACGTCGGGCAGGGACAGCAGGAGCGCTCCGTGATCGACCCTCTGCTGCCGCAACTGCTGACGCACCACGTTTAGCGGGGACAGTTCGGGGTCCCGGTCGATCAGGGCATCGGCCTCCCGGTAGCTCAGTTGCCGTTTGACCTCGATGACGGCGGGAACGATGGTGGTATGGGCAACGGCGCCTTCCGCCGTCAGAGTGACGAGAAAACTGATGGTCGGGCGGGTTTTCCCCTGGATGAGGCTGCACAAGTCGAGCGACAGCTGCTTGGGCAGCATGGGGATGTGGCCCTCGGGAAAATAGATCGATGTCGCCCGTTCCTTGGCCTCGGCAAAAAGCGGACTCTTGACCGGCACAAAGTAACTGACGTCGGTGATATGGATGCCGACCTCGACCCGACCGTCCTCTTTCTTGACGATGTGGACAGCGTCGTCGAAATCGCGGGTGAAGGCGCCGTCGATGGTCAGAGTGGGCAAGGCCCGCAGATCCTTGCGCTTGGGATCGGCGAGCAGCTCCTCGGCCGTCGCTTCCCGCAGATTTTCGACGATCTGGAGGCAGGGCTCGGGGAACTCCACCGGTTGCTCCGATCTGCGCAGGGCCAGGTTTTCGTCGGGATCCCAGACCCCTGCTTTCACAAGCAATTCGTATCCGGCATGGGGTGCGGTCAGCTCGGCTCTTTTCAGAACCTGGCGAACGAATTCGTCTTCGGGGCATTCGCTGCCGTGCAGCACCGATTGGCCGAGCCAATGCAGGCACTTTTCCCGGCCCGGCCACTCTGCCTCGCTCACGGCTTCGCCCCGCATGATCCGCTGCAAACCGGTTGCGGCCTGCTCCAGCAGTTGCGCCTTTTCCGCTTCCCTGCGCCGCTGCTGTTGCAGTTGTTCTATCTGCTCGGGCGTATGGGCGACGATTTTGCCGTTTTTGTATTTAAAGAACAGCGGGTCGGCAAAAACCGCCCGGAGAAAGGCGGCGCGCTGGTCGTCGTCGACCATGCCGCCAAAATGCAATTCGGTGAGGAAATCGGGAGAGAATTCGCTGTCCGCCTCCTCGCAGACGATCTCCCAGAGCAGTTCGAGGCCGATCGTTGCCGCCAGCGCCGAGCGTCCGGCATTGCGTTCGCGCAGGAGGGCGGTGATCGACTCTCGGCTGACGTCGTGGGGGAAGAGCTGGTGCGAGGCGGTCAGGATGCGGGCTTCGGGCAGGCTGATTTCCCGGCCGTTCTGGCTGAGGAGCTGGATCTTCTTGTCGGCTACGCCGGAGACAAGGCCGCAGAGAAATTTGCCGCCGTCTATGAATTCTATAAGGCTGCCGGGCGAGATCATCTGTTTAACGCATTGCGAAGTTCGGAGGTCATGGTAAGGTACAGTGGATAGCAAGATTCCAACTCTTTGTCATTAGTTTCTTCTGGGGAGCGCCCCGGAGTCGTCAAGAAAGGTACCCATTGAACAGTCCTCCCTACCGCTCGGGGGTGGTCGCCATCATCGGCCTCCCCAACGCCGGCAAGTCGACCTTGCTCAACCAACTGCTCAGGCAGAAAATCGCCATTGTCACCCCCAAGCCGCAAACGACCCGCAACCGGATCATGGGGATTGTCACCGGACCCAGCTTCCAGATGATCCTCCTCGATACCCCCGGATTGCACGAGGCGCGGGAGGAGATGAACCGGCAGATGGTGCGGGTGGCGCTGGAGAGTCTTGCCGAGGCGGATGCGGTGCTGTTTCTCGCCGACAGCGCCGACTTGCCGGCGGGAAAACTGGAGCGACGGGCTGAGGAACTCCGGGGATATCTGGGCAGGGTCACCTGTCCGGTGGTGCTGGCCCTCAACAAGATGGATCTGCTTCCCTCCGGGCAACTGCTGCCGGTGATGGACTGGTACCGAACGGTGCATCCCTTTGCCGCTCTTGTTCCGGTCTCGGCGCTGCAAGGGGAGGGTCTCGACACCTTGTTGGCGGAGCTGGTGCCCCTGCTGCCCGAGGGGCCGCAGTATTATCCGGACGACATTCCCACCGACGCAACCGAGCGGTTCATCGCCGCCGAGATGATCCGGGAGCAGATCTTCTTGCTCACCCGCGACGAGATTCCCTATTCGACCGCCGTGGTCATCGACGCCTTCGAGGAGGGCGATCCGGTGGTGATCCGGGCCACGATCCTGGTGGAGCGGAATTCGCAAAAGGGGATTCTCGTCGGGAAAAAAGGGAGCATGTTGGCGACGCTTCGCAAGTGCGCCACCGCCGAGATCGAACAGCTGCTCGGGTGCCGGGTACGGTTGCACCTGTGGATCAAGGTCAGTAAGAATTGGACGGAAAACCCCGGCAAGCTCCGCGAGCTGGGGTTGGCCTGACCAGCGGGCCGAGTCGGGTACGCCGCCAGGACTCTTTATATAAAAGCGTTGGCTCCGGCGAGAGTGCCATGCCGGAGCGCCGAGCTTTCATGGTTCGTTGTGGCCGACCAATCTGGCCCAGCCATGCTGGTTATTGCGATCGCCACTGACCCGAGGCGAGACTCAGGCTTTTCAAGGTGATGAACGCGGTGCGCAACTGGTTGTCCTGTTCGAGCCGTTTGGCCATTAGCCGGATCTCTTCCATTTTCTGGAAACTTTCTTCCTGGTCGGCGATCTCGCCGCCCTCATCCTGCGTCTCCCCCTTTTTGCCATCCTTCTCGTTGCGAAAATGACGGGGCAGGTCTTTTTCCCTGACGGTTTTCACACTCTGCGGCGTCTCGGTCTTGGCCTCGGTGGCTACATTCAGGGGAACGACCATGTCGGGTTTAATGCCAGTGGCTTGGATGGAATTGCCGCTGGGCGTATAGTACTTGGCGGTGGTCAGGCGGAGACCGGCGCCTTCGGGAAGGGGAAGGATGGTCTGCACCGAGCCCTTGCCAAAGGTGGTTGTCCCCAGGATGATGGCCCGTTTGTGATCCTGGAGGGCGCCGGCGACGATTTCCGAACCGCTGGCGGAACCACCGTTGACCAGAACCACTAGGGGAAAGTCGCTGTTGCCCTCGCCCGGATGCGCCTGGAACACCATTTGCTCCTCTTTGTATCGTCCCTTGGTGGAGACGATGACCCCTTTGTCGAGAAAGAGATCGGCCACCTTGACCGCTTGGTCGAGCAATCCGCCGGGATTGTTGCGCAGATCGAGAATGGCGCCGCGGAGCGGCTGCTTCTTTTTCACGTTCTTAAGGGCGTTACGCAGATCTTTGGTCGTGGTTGCCTGGAAGTTGGATACCCTGATGTAGGCAAAACCTGGTTCAAGTTCCGTGTATTTGACCGAGACCAGAGGGATGGCTTCGCGGATGAAGGTCAAATCCTTGGGTTCCTTCCACTCCTGGCGATGGACGGTGATCGTCACCGCAGTTCCTTTGGCGCCGCGCAGTTTTTTGACCGCCTCAAGGAGCGTCATGGTTTTGGTCAACTCGCCGTTGATGCGGACGATTTGGTCGCCGGATCTGATGCCCTGTTTGTCGGCCGGCGTTCCCTCGATCGGGGCCACGGCGGTGAGCACCCCGTCCCGCATGGAGATCTCGATGCCGATTCCGGTGAAGCTGCCCGAGGTTTCCTCTTCCAGATCCTTGAAATCCTCGGGGGTCATGAAGGCGGAGTGCGGATCGAGCGAACCGAGCATGCCGTTGATCGCGCCGTCGATGACCTTTTTCGAATCGATCTCCTCGACATAGTATTGCTGGATCAGGGTGAGGACATTGGCGAATGTTTCCAGGTCCCTGTAGATGTCGCGCTCCTGCTTGTTTTCGTCCGCAAAAACGGCGGCATGGGTGAATAAAACGAGGAGGGACAGGAGGCAGAGGAAACGTTTCATGGGGCAGCGGGGAAGCGGGATAGGAGATGGAGAAAATCCTCGGAAAGCAAACAATGTATGCAGCCCAGCCACCACAACCGAAGGACAGTCATGGGAGCGATATGGTCTTGTAACTTAACGGGAAACACCGGGCGAGGCAACGGTTATTCCGCATCGTTCGGAAAAACGCCGGGATTGGGGTTCGTTCAGCGGGTGGACAGGGCGCCGGGTTGCAGCCAATCGAGGGGATTTTCAGGTTGTGCCCCATGGCGGATCTCGAAATACAGTCCTTCGCCGAAGGGTGTGTCCGCCTCCCCGGTGAAGCCGATGGTCTGCCCCTGTTGGACCAGATCCCCTTCCTGCACCAGGAGGTCGTCGACCCGGGCGGTAACGGAAAAGTAGTCCTGGTCGTGCTCGACGATGATCATCTTGCCGTAACCGCTCATGTATCCGGAAAAGATGACCACACCGCCGTAGATGGCGAAGATTTCGGCCCGCTCCGGCGTTTTGACGGTGAGGCCGTTGGCAAAGGGGTCGTCTTCGCCCGATGCGTTGGCATCACGGAATCGCCGGGTCACCTTGCCGTATGCCGGGGGCGGCAGTTTTCGCTTGTTGGCCACGAAACCAAAGGCCTTGTGCTGGAGAGCCTGATTGGACTTGGCCAGGACGCCGAGGAGATCGCTTTCCGCCTTTTTCATTTCCTTGAGCGCCCGTTCGTACAACCCCTTCTCCAGTTGGATCTGCCTGAGCACGGTATTCTTTTCCTCGGCAACCTGCTTGAGCGCACTCTTTTCCTTGTCCGCATCCTCCAGAAAATGCTCCTGAACCGCTTTCTCTAATTCGTGGGCGCGTTTCGCTCGGTCGATGTCGGCGACGCTTTTTCGATATTCGACGAACAGTTTCTGGTCGTAGCTGACCAGGGAATGAAAGGCGTCGTCGACCAACAGCAGGTCGGGCAGGGTTGCCGTGGAAAAAATAATGTTGAGCGTACCGGTCCTGCCCAGCACGTAAAAGGATTGCAGCCGTTTGATCAGGTGCTGACGCAGCGCCTCGTTTTTTTGAGAGATGGTGGCCAGTTCCTTTTCCTTGGTCGCGATGACCTGCTCCTGCTCGCGGAGCCGGGTTTGCAGAACCTCGATTTTCGCCTTCAGCGCACTGAGTTGGCTGTCCAAGGCCGCCAACTCGTCGAGGAGCGAATGCTCCTCCTTGCCGGCCAGTTCGATTTTTTCCTGGTGACCGGAGATCTCCTGGCGCAGCTTGTTGATGGTGATCGTGCCGGCTTGACTGTCCTCGTCCGGACCGGCGGCGCAGGGATGCGGGAGCATCAGGCTGGCAAGGAGGGAGAAGAGGGCGATCTGGCGAATCATGGACGCGGCTTAGAGATGGAGAAAGCGTCTGATCGCCGAGAAACTGCCCGCGGCGCAGAGCAGGGTGGCGCTGCCGATGATCGCGCACACGATCGGCCAATCGAAAAAGGCAAAAGGCAGGAGGGTAATGCTGGTCGGGCCCGCGAACTGCAAGGTGATCCAATTGAACAGGACTAAGAGGGCGACCAGGCCGCAACTGGCTCCGATGCAGCCTTGCAGGGCCCCTTCGAGAAGAAAGGGCATGCGGATGTAGTTGTTGGTGGCGCCCACCAGGCGAAGCAGTTCCAGTTCCTGTTGCCGCGACAATAGGGTCAGGCGGATGGTATGGGCCACCATGAAGGTGGTGGTCATGATCAGCAGGGATCCGGAAAGGACGATAATCACCTGCATCAGTTGGATGAAGGCGAAGAAGCGTTCGATCCACTCCTTGCCGTACTGGACCTTGACAACGCCCGGCAAGGTCTGCAGGTAGTCGGAAAAACGCTTGATGCGCGCCAGGCTGTCCAGGGTTCTGACCGGATAGACCTCGATCGAGGGCGGCAGAAAATCGGTGGGAACCCCCTTCAGCACGTCGGCGTTCTCCCCGAGCTGTTGTTCGAACCGTTTATAGGCCTGCTCGCGGCTGACAAAATCGATGTGGTCGACCTGGTCGAACTTGAGGATTCTTCGCTGGTATTCCTCCTGCAACGGCGGTGCCGGGTCCTCGTCGAGATAGACGATCAGGCGCAAATCGTCATCGAGTTCCTCGCCGATATGCAGGGCATTGGCATACACCAGGTAGAAGAACGAAAAGATCAGCACCGAAAGCGAAACGGTAAACAGGGTCATGCACTGCGACTTCCAGGTCAACAGCATATTGCGGCAGGTATGCCGGAGGATAACAGTCAAAAAGCGCATGAGTCAGGACTCCAGGGGGGATGCGGCCAGCGTTTCCTCGAACACCTGGTCGCTGTCGTCCGGCAGGTCGGTTTGCGGGGTGCGGATCCGGCCGAATCGCAATTCGACGACCCGGTGCGTGGTGTCCTGAAACAGGGAGCGGTCATGGGTGGCGATGAGAATGGTGGCGCCTTTGCGGTTGAGTTGAAGGAAGAGATCCATGACCCGGCCGGTGGTTTCGGCGTCGAGGTTGCCGGTCGGTTCGTCGGCCAGGATGATTTCGGGCGAGTTGGCCACGGCGCGGGCAATGGCGACGCGTTGCTGTTCCCCCCGCGACAGCTCGCCGGCGCGGGCATAATATTTTCTCGTGAGGTCGAGTTGTTCGAGCAACTCCCGCGTCCGTTTTTCGATAAACGATCGGGAGCGGTAGAGTACCTCCATGGCG
>Ga0074195_1000803_pt1 | contig 53731 bp, 44 predicted proteins | sample EPASupsiteHSE623_FD_64525 | JGI IMG/M metagenome (GOLD analysis project Ga0074195, IMG submission 64525) | Bioremediated contaminated groundwater from EPA Superfund site, New Mexico - Sample HSE6-23 | ecosystem: Environmental > Aquatic > Deep subsurface > Groundwater > Contaminated ...
CTGGCTTTTGGCGGCAATACTGGGGGCTCTCCCATATGTCTTCTTGGGTATGGGTCCAGTGGATGCGGTCTTCGAGTCTATGTCTGGGTTCACTACCGCTGGCGCAACAATCCTCACAGAATACAACTCTCAAGGCTACTGGATCTTGAATAACGATATGGTCCAAAGAAGCTTGACATACATATCCGTTGAGCATGCAGCAGATTTTCTTCTAAACAATTCGCCAACTGACAAAATAGATCTCGGGTTTGGAGTGACACTGGATCTAAAAGATCTTCTCACCGTTAAGGGAACATATTTTGGTCTTCTTTTCTGGAGGTCGTTCACTCAGCTTCTGGGCGGCCTGAGTATAATATTGCTATTCATAGCGATTCTCCCTAACTTGGGTGTGGCTGGACGGGAGCTATACTCCGTGGATGGCATAGGGCTGACAAAAGAATCCCTCACCCCAAGGGTGAAGGATACCGCCAAAGCATTCTGGGGAATATACCTTAGCCTGATGGCTTTTGAAGCACTTCTATTGATGTTATTTGGTGTGTCGATCTACGACTCTTTTTGCACTGCCTTCGCCAGCGTAGCCACGGGCGGATTCTCTCCGAAGGCTTACAGCATTGCATCATACAATAGCGTCTTGGTGGAAGGCTTGGTCTGCATTTTTCTTTTATTAGGAGGTACCAATTTCATTCTGTACTATCAAGTAATTATAAAAAGATCCTATAAAAAATTAATAGACGATACCGAGTTCCGCGTCTATCTTCTCATAATGGCTCTATCTGTCGTTATCCTTCTGATATGGGGACGGATTCCAGGAGATCTCTGGACAGACCTCCGCGTCTCCATCTTTCAGGTAATTTCTACCATGACCACTACTGGTTTTGTAAATAATTTCAATTATGATGCCTGGTCGCTGGCAGCCAAATTTATATTAATTATGTTAATGCTGATTGGAGGCTGTACAGGATCGACCGGAGGCGGAATAAAGGTGGGACGTGTTTTAATCGTCTTGAAGTACACATACAGAGAGTTGATTCGCAGTCTGCATCCTAAGGCCGTCATAACAGTACGTCTAGGGAAAAAGAGTCTAAATGAGGATGTTATCAAATCAGTGATGCTTTTTGTGCAACTCTATCTATTGATCTTCTTTGGTGCCACCCTGGCCTTTTCCATGGTTGAGTCCGAGAATCCTCAATTCAACGCTATCTCTGCCATCTCTGCAGCCGCGAGTTGCCTAGGTGTTGTTGGCCCGGGGTTTGGTGTGGTGGCCCTGGACTTCAGCAGCGTTTCTCAACTGGGACGGATTCTCGGCATCTTCTGTATGTACATAGGACGACTGGAAGTTCTCCCGGTGATTCTGATTTTCTTGCCCGAGACGTGGAAAAAGTAGGAATTGGCGGCTGCAAGTATTCTGTTCCTTCAGCCATCAATTCATTGCGATACATCTCATCACTGTACCTTCTGGTCGAACTGCTGGGCAACGAAAGCTAGAAACCGGTGGAGCTGCTGGGAGGCATGGAGACCATTCTGCTTCCCCGCACTTTCCGATGAGCTTTGCAAGTTGGTATGGAAATAGAACCTTTCATTTCATCATGGCCTCCAGCAAATCCAATGCGTCCACTGGTTTTACTAATAGTGTACTATCTTCGACCTCCTTAGAATAAGGACCGGCTTTGTCGCAGAGTTGGCCACATCATAGGCAGTGCTTCCTATCCTGCCCTTCTTGATGGCCGCTGCGCCCTGAGAGCTTATGGCAATAAGGGAGACATCCTCTTTCTCCGCTAAGGACCGTATCTCTTCTACAGGATGGCCGACGATGACCTTCGGAGTGACTTTCATGCCCCCTTTGGCTAGCTCCTCCGAGATCTCATTGACTTTCTGCGTCGCTGCGGCGACGTTGGCATCTATCTCCTCATCAGTTTCACCGGTTGAAACAACATTGAGCAGTATCACCTCACCGATGCCAGGCATATTTTTGAAGAAGGAAAGCGCCACTTCGGCAGGTTGGGAGAAGTCCGTGGGGAAGAGCACTTTGGCAAGGATCCTGGCACAATACTTCTCCAGATCTCCATTCTCTAGAGCCTTATAGCGCATTACTAAGAGATGCGTGTTTCCAAAGCGCAGCACGCCCCTGGAGACGCTTCCCAGGAGAACGCTCTCTATCCGGCTTTTTCCTCGAGCACCCATGGCCACAAGGGAAACCTTCTCCTCTTCTGCCACCTTCTGAATGGCGCTTGCCACCTCTCCTTCTAATACAGAGACCGCCTTTACCGTGACATCGATTCCCGGAGCTGCTATAATCTTCTTATCCTCGATCAGTTTTTTCTCCACTTCTTTGATCTCGGCTACAGGATCCCAGACCCTAGTAATAACGCTTCTGGATATCACATTGAGAAGCACGATCTCCTTTACGCCTGGGATCTCGCCTGCGCATTCAATCACTTTATTCGCATGCTTAGAAAAATCCGTTGGAATCAAGACCTTTTCGAACATTCTTCTCACCTTATTCATATTTGCGCTCAGTCTGTATTTCTAATTATCTAATAAAGTCATTCGAACGGGCCTATGAATAAATTAATAATTAAAATGATAATCAATTATTCCACAAAAAAAAACGTATCACTGGCGCAAGCCGCGCAACCACACCATACCGCTGCGGTAACACGCAGCACGCGAAGAACGAAACATTCTTAACCAACATGAGGGGCTCCTTGGCACCGTGCTGACCTCTGCTCAACCTGCGCATCGAGTGTTCCGGGAGAGTAAAGCGAAATAGATTGACATCCGCCTGGAAACAGAGCAAGGTTCAAATTGAATTCGGCCCATCATTCATGATATGCATAGACGGTGGTTGGTATGCGGCTGTTGATCTCTATATTGATCCTTCTGCTGTTGCTCCCTCAAGCATGGGCCAGGGAGTCTGACGAAGATCAGATCGTCTTCAAAGATTTCATACTCTTCATCAGAGACCGCATTGACATCGGCAATTATCGGGCCGAGCTTGTTGACATTCAGTCGGTTAGAGACGGCCTGGTGATGATGCACATCTCCAAGGTGCGAGGCGCACGGGATGAGCAAAGAGCCATCCTCCAGAACAGCGCCAACAACTTTGACGGAGGCGCTGAGGGTGATGGCATCACCATCACAGTAACTGGTATCTTAGACGAACAGTCCGCCAAAGTGAGAGTGGAGTACAAGGAAGGGCTAGGCACCGCCAGAAAACGCACTGCAGAAGGGCTACCAATACCCAAAGATGTTCCCAGGCTAACGGTGCAGAAGAGCTTTGATAAGAATCAGATTGGCGTGGGCGACCAGGTTAAAGTGACAGTTACAGTCAAGAACACGGGAACCGGACAGGCCCTGGATATTAAGGCGGAAGATATGCCGCCGCTTCCCGTGTTTTCTTACATCGCCGGCTATCCGCCAAAGATCAAGAACAAGCTGGACCCAGGCGAGTCCGATTCAGCAGTTTATATGATGACCGCCGTCAAGGAGGGATCTTTCCGGGTGCCAGCCGTTCAGGTCAGGTACAAGGACTCGAAGGAGAATGCCAAATCCAATAACTCTGAACCATTCAACATACTGATCAATCCCAGAAACAAGGCAGAACTAGTGCTGAGTCTCACACCTTCCGGACCGATACCAGTTGATAGCAGCGACGAAATGGATGTCAGCATGTTGAACGCTGGAAAAGCTCCCGCAACCAGGGTGGAGATCGAAGCCGCAATCAAGCCCTCGGTGGGTCTAGAGGCCTTTGGCCTGGAGAAGAGCTTCTTTGAGATCCCACCCAGCGAGGTGGAGAGCTATTCCGCAAAGCTGCTGGGCAGAAAGGCAGGAAACTACACCATCACCCTAAAAGCCAGATTCCAGAGAGGAGACGGAACATTCATCCAGGAAGCAAAGACCGAAGTAGTAGTCCTGGAACGAGTATATGAATACGTATATCTTTTACTTATCATACCTGCAGCTGCTGTAATCGCATGGCTGTATAGGAGGCACCGGGAGTATAAATATTGAGGAGGCACCCTAATCGCATACCTGCAGCCAAATTTATTTATTGCTTGGGGATACAGCTTGTGACTTCCTCCCCGCCCCTGAAGGAGCAGGGCTTAAGGTAATCTATTCCAGCTTTTGGCTATACTCCCAACTGCGGTATATGTGCCAGGTAGCTCTTCTTCACATCCACCGGGTCGATATGGATATATGTCCCTATGCTCCCCCGGGGCGCATCGCCCCTCAGCCATTCGATATACCGCTCTTCCATCCTGGACCTGGAGAGCCAAGTGGCGTTCCAGTGCCTCGTGCAGTGGGGGGTAAAGTGATCCTCGGCCCGATGCGAGCCGGGGTCATGTACTCCCGCTTGCTCGGCGGCTTTTGATATGATGTATTCAATCGCTCCGCGTCCGATCCTTTTTCCTGCCGTCGAGATCCAGAGGGCATTGCTATTCGGCATTCTGCTGGACCGGATCTGCAGCCACCTGCGCAGGTAGAATGCCGTCTCGTCATCGAAGAACACAAGACGGTTGCTGCGCTTCTTGGTGGGCTTTAGGAGGATACTCTGTTCTTGCAGATTGATATCTTCGAGCTCAAGTGCCAGGAGCTCTCCCCGGCGGATCCCCGTCTTGAATAGAACCAGGAGGATGGCCTTATCCCGGGCATCCACACAGGCATTGACCATGCGAGCGGCCTCTTCGATACTTATGAGCTTGCGTTCGTGCTGTTCACCATCTGTTTTATAGTTCTTGAGGTAGCGTTTGCGCACCTCAATAACTGGATTCGTCTCCCTCAGGCCCTCGAAGATCATGAACTCAAAGAGGTGGGAGATGGCCCCGATCCTCAGGCTTATCGTCCTGGGGGCCAGATCCCTTTTGCGGAGATCCTCGATGTAGGCCCGCAGTATCATCTTGTCTGCGCGGGCCAGATCCGTGCGGGATGCCTTAACAAATTTTTCGAAATTCCTCAAGCTCCAGCGATAGCCACGGATGGTCTCCGGCACCATGCCGCGGATGCGGGCGTCGGACTCCCAGGATTCTATGAGGTCAGTCATTTTTGCCACACCCAGCCGCGGGAGATCTTTTTGATAAGCCCCGTCACCTCAAGGCTCTGCAGTTGGGCCGATACGGCCCGGATGGCCTCGTAATCCTGCAGGTCTATTCCCAAGGCGTCGAGAAGTTGGTGGTCATGGATCGGGCCGTCGACCAGCGCTTGCAGGAGTGCCGGATCGTATGCCGCCCTGCCATGCGGCTCTATGTGCTCTTTATTGCGCATCCTGCGGAGCTCGGCTTCGAGGCTTGCTACACGGCGCTCAGAGTCCCGCAGCTCTTCGGCCAGGTGGCTGTTCTCTTCCTTGAGGTCCTGGACTTCCGTGGGATTGATCGCAGCAGGCTTTTTTTCTTGACCCGCCTCGTTGATAATTGATAAAATATATTTTGAAGTGGTGGAGCCGTTCGCTCTTGCAGCATCTCGTATTTTTTTCTTCTGTTCGGGAGAGCCCACGTATAATTCGATGAGGCGTTCATTATATTTTTTCAGGGCCATGAGGGAGGATAGGACGGCCTGGTATATAAACCTATACGGTAATTTTCCATCAATGCACAACAAACATCAGAACATGCCTGGCCCCCCTTCGCGCCGCTGAACTGCAGAGCGACACCATTCACCCGCTATAAAAAAGACATCGGCGTATTTAATGGCCTGGTTCTTATCTGGCAATACAGGATAAATGGGACAGCGCGGCACATGGGATACGCACAACTTACATGCCATGAGCTAATCAACACACTCAAATCGACACTCGTATTCGTATCCCGGACCAAAAAACGTCCGGGCGCAACCTGATGGAACCGGCTCCGTCAAACGGAATATTTTTAACCATCCGTTGTGCTTTAACTTGGCGTGAGTAATGAAATAGAGCTTCCCACAATTCGCCCAGGAAAATCGATAGCTTTAATCGCATTGGGCATGGGTGCCTATTTCCTTTATCTCTACATTGTGGGCTTTGAGGATGTACTGAGCATCCTCAAGAATGTCGATTTGACGCTCTTTGTGCTGGCAATTGCCCTGGCACTAATCGGCGTCCTGTTTGATGCTTTAGCCTGGCAGGCCGTGGCTCAAAAATTCGATTACAAGGTGCCGCTCTGGGACATTTTCCTCATCTACATGTCCTGCAATTTCATGAACAATCTCATCCCTTCGGGCAGCTTCTCCGGGGAGACGGCTCGCGTCTATTTCCTGGAAAAGCTGGACGGTGGATCGCGAATAGACCGCTCATCAGCAACTGTCGCGGCAACCAGAATCATCACAGCCATACCGTTCTTCCTCGGCACCGCCATCGGGCTAATCTACCTGAATATGTCCACTGATGCGCCGCTCTGGGCGCTGGCGACCTGCACGGGCATCTCAATAGTGTTGCTGATCATCAACGCCGTGTTCTTCTTTATCTGCTTCGCCGACAACTGGCTGGAGCGAATAATATTTACACTAGTTGATTTTATTGAGAAATTCTTCCATATTCATGTGGATCGCGCACAATGCAGCAGCATCATGGGGCGGTTCCACCAATCAATGATGATGCTTGCCGACCACAAGAAGACGCTCCTGATCAGCACTTTTTGGGCAGTGGCCAGTTGGCTGTCCATGACTATGGTCGCGGTCCTCGTCTTCCATTCCATGAGCATCTCCGTGCCGCTGAGAGCTGTTTTTGCCGTGTATGCGGTTATGATATTCCTGCAGATGCTGCCCATCTTCCTGCCGGGCGGCGTGGGATTGGTGGATATTGTCATGAGCACCCTCTTTGCCGCCATCGGCCTGCCCATGCACAGCGCCGTCGCGGCCACCATCCTCATCCGACTGATTCAGTTGTGGCTGATAACCGCCATCGGTGGCCTGGCTACCGCGTACCTGGTGAAGAAGATCAACCACAACGCGCTTCAGACTGTGGCCAAGAATCGCGTGGCAAAAGGCTTTTAAAGGGCACCGTCCACTATGGGGAACGGTCTTTTTGGGACAGTGGGGTAGCCTGGTCTATCCTCGAGGGTTTGGGACTCTTGGACCGCGGTTCGAATCCGCGCTGTCCCATTTTCATTTCATCTTTTCCTTTGAGTCGGTATTGCCGTCAAATACATCATCAATAAGACGATTCGATCAGACTATTACTATCTCTTTGCAGCGGCGGCAGGCTTTTTGCATCTCCGATGTCCCGGAGCCGGGGAAGTGATCGATGAGGCACAGCTCCGCCGGCTCTGCTTTGGAAAAGAGACTGGTGAGATCTCCGTGATAAACTTCGATCCTGCAAGCTCCGCCGGCACGGCAGACGAGCCTGGCTTCGCAGCCCTTCGGCGCAAGCTCTTCCAAGGATTCGGTGTATTCTATTTCCGTGATCCCCAGCAGCTTCCTGTTGACTTCGATGTTCAGCAGAATATTCTTCACCGCAGGAAGCCAGGCATCATTCAAAACCACGTGCTCCGCCCCGGCCAGGGCGCACATCAAGCCGAGAGTTCCGGGGCCCGCGAGGCCGTCGACAACGTCGCGAAGCTTGCCCTGGTAGTAGAGATTTTCCAGGATCTTCATCTTGGGCGCGCTCTGCCTCGGGAACTCGATGTGGATCTTGGACTGGCTCTTGTAGACTACCAGATCCCCGAAGAGGCTTTGCACCACATCGGCGCGCATGTCGCAGCCTGCTAAAAGCTCGTTTTCCACGGGCGGAGTATGCCCGTCGCGCACGCCGGGAATGCCCTTCTGCAAGATCACACCTTTTATCTCCGGGATCCGCTCAACCATTAGGCGCGCTGCATTCCTATCAAGCCGCTCACCGATGATTATGAGGCTTTCGGGCGCGAGCCGGGGAGGAAAGGCGAGAGGATAGCCGACGGCTATGAGCGGCGAGCCCACGCTGCGCAGGGCATCGGACCCGTCGCGCAGCCCGGCCTCTTTTAGGATGCGCAGGGCATCGAGCATAACCGCATCCAGAGACCCTCTGCCGCAGGAACGGCACCTCTCGATCGCCTCCGGCAGGTCTCGCAGGGGACGGGTTTTGTCCAATCCCGGTTCGGGTGCGCAGTCCCGGCAGGCCATGTACCTGTATTCGATGCTTGCAAGAATGTCTTCGGCGCTTTTTACGCAGTCTTTTCCGCACGCGGGGCACAACATGTTTCCTTTATCTCCCTCAAGCATTTTTGGCATTCCATCATCCAATAGTTGATTTCCCTTCAGAAAGGTTTGTAAATAAGAAAAACATTAGGGCGGCGAAGGTGGTTTTGGACATGGCACAGAGAGGCATTAGGGAATATGACGCAAAAAGATTGTTGGCTAAATTCCTTCCCGAGTACCTCAGTGAATTCTCCTATAAAGGCGATCTCGCCCTGGTAGGCCCGGATACGGATCTTGAGGAGCTTGTAGCTGCAAACCCCTGGCTAAAGGAGGGACGGCTTGTGGTCAAGCCCGACCAGCTCTTCGGAAAGAGGGGTAAGCACGGCCTGGTGCTCCTGGATGCAAACTGGGACGGGGCGAAGAGATACCTCAAAGAGAATATGGGCAAAGAGGTAGTTGTAGGAGGCATAGCCGGAAGGCTGACTCATTTCTTGATCGAACCCTTCATTCCCCATGAAGGCGAGTTTTATGTGGCCATCAGCTCCAGCTCGGACGGAGACAACATATTCTTCTCTCCCGAGGGCGGCGTTTCCGTGGAGGAGAATTGGGATAAAGTCGTGCAGTTGCACATCAACGTCCTGGCGGGAATCGACAGCATGGACATCAAATCCAAGCTGCCGAAGAGCTTGGCAGGCCAGAGCGAGGCCGTGGAGAAGTTCATCCGGGCGCTCTACAAGTTCTATGCAGAAACCGGCTTTGCATATTTGGAGATCAATCCTTTTGCCATTCATAGCGGCGCAATTGTGCCTCTGGATATGGTAGCAAAGCTGGATGATGCCGATGAATACTGGCAAAGGAAGCGGTGGAACGGCCTTATCTTCCCGGAACCCTTCGGAAGAAGCCTCTCCAAGGAGGAGCTGTTCATCAAGGAGCTTGATTCCAAAACCGGCGCGTCTCTGAAGCTGACCATTCTGAATCCTGATGGCCGGGTGTGGACGATGGTGGCAGGCGGCGGCGCGAGCGTGATTTACGCCGATACCATCTGCGACCTGGGATTTGCCGGGGAGATGGCCAATTACGGCGAGTACAGCGGCGATCCCAATACGGAAGAGACTTACTATTACACCAAGACAATTCTTGACCTGATGACGCGCAAGAAGGACCCGCGCGGCAAGGTGCTTCTCATCGGAGGCGCTATCGCCAACTTCACGGACGTGGCCAAGACCTTCAAGGGCGTGACTATGGCCCTGGAGGAGTACCAGAATAAGCTGCAGGATGCGGGCGTCAAGATTTATGTGCGCAGGGGCGGCCCCAATTATGAGCTGGGCTTGAAGCTCATGCGCGATTTGGGCAAGCGGCTCGGCGTGCCCATTGAGGTTTACGGACCGGAGACCCACATGACCAGAATCGTTCCCTTAGCCCTGGAGGGTGCATCTCAATGAGCAGGAAAGACTACGTTCTCTTTGACAGGAATACCAAGGCTTTCGTCTACGGCTTCCAGACCAATGCCATTCAGCGCATGCTGGACTTTGACTACATCTGCAAGCGGGAAAGCCCGAGCATCGCAGCCATCATCAACCCCAGCCGCGCCGGAATTCACAAAGCTTTCTGGGGCACTAAAGAGATTCTCCTGCCCATGTACAAGACGGTAGCAATGGCCGCCAAAGCCTATCCCGAAGCGGACGTGATGGTGAATTTTGCGTCACACCGCTCTGCTTTTGAGACCACGATGGAGGCATTGCAGGAGAAGACGATTCGCGTGGTGGCGGTCATAGCCGAGGGCGTGCCGGAGAGGCAGTCCAGGATTCTGAGCGCCACAGCCCAAAATCTGTCGAAGGTCGTCATCGGTCCAGCCACCGTGGGCGGCATGGCTGCCGGTGCCTTCAGGATTGGGAACACGGCGGGAACTATCGAGAACATCATCGCATCCAAGCTCTACCGGCCCGGATGCGTGGGCTTTGTCTCCAAATCGGGCGGCATGCTCAACGAGGCATTCAACATCATCTCCAGGAACTCGAACGGCATTTACGAGGGCGTGGCCATTGGCGGAGACCGATATCCCGGCTCCAATATGCTGGACCACATCATGCGCTACGAGGCCAACCCGGAGATCAAGATGATCGCCTGCCTTGGAGAACTGGGCGGCGAGGACGAGTACAGGATCATCCAGGCTTTGAAGACCGGAAAGATCACCAAGCCCCTGGTGGCATGGGTGACGGGGACCTGCTCGCCCGTGCTGCCCGCAAGCGTTCAGTTCGGGCACGCCGGAGCCAAGGCAGATACCGAAAAGGAGACGGCCCAGGCCAAGAACCTGGCCTTCCGCGAGGCTGGGGCTTATGTGCCGACATCCTTCGACGGATACGGAGACGAGGTCCGCAAGGTCTACGATACGTTGCTGGCAAAAGGCGTGGTCAAAGAGTTCGCAGAGCCGGAATCGCCCCGGATTCCCGCCGACTACAGCAAGGCGCTGGCGGAAGGCATCATCCGCAAGCCGACCACCTTCATCTGCACGGTCTCGGACGATCGCGGCGAGGAGTTGCTTTATGCCGGCAAGAAGCTGTCCGATGTTCTGGATCAGAAGATGGGCATCGGCGGAGTTATCGGGCTTCTCTGGTTCAAGAAGGAGCTGCCCGACTACGCGGCCAGGTTCATCGAGCTGGTATTGCAGATCGTGGCCGACCACGGACCGGCGGTCTCCGGCGCACACAACGCCATCGTGGCCTCCTGCGCAGGAAAGGACCTCATCTCGTCACTATGCAGCGGCCTTTTGACCATCGGCCCGCGCTTCGGCGGTGCCATTGACGATGCGGCCCGCGAGTTCAAGAGGGCGAAGGAGACGGGCATGACGCCTGAGCATTTTGTGAACGATATGAAGAAGAAGGGCATCAACATCCCCGGCATCGGTCACAAGATCAAGAGCGTCAAGAACCCGGACAAGCGCGTGCAACTGCTCATCCAGTACGCCAAATCCAACTTCCCCCGCACCGAGCTTCTCAACTATGCTTTGCAGGTGGAGCAGCTCACCACGGCCAAGAAGGGCAATCTGATCCTGAACGTGGACGGCTGCATCGGCATTCTCTTCATTGACCTGATGGACTCCTGCGGGGCTTTCACTCAAGCGGAGATCGACGAGGTCGTCAAGCTCGGCTACCTGAACGGGCTGTTTGCTCTGGGCCGCAGCATCGGCCTTATCGGGCACATCCTGGATCAGAAGCGCCTGGGAGCCAGGCTGTACCGGCATCCCGCCGAGGACATCGCCTACATGATGCCCACAAGCGAAGAGATTCAGTGTAAGCGTTGAGGCTGAGGCAGAATTAGAAAGGCAAAGAGAGAAGAAAAGCAAAGAGAGAAAAGCCGGCGGCAAGCGCCAGAGCTTTTAGGGTAGAGAAGCGATAATACTGCCCTGAGGCGAGTGTGCCGTGCCGACAATCAGCCAGAAAATTTTTTCCAGAGCCTCCGGTTCTGCCAGGACGGCGGAGCCGGGGGAGATCGTTGAGGCCGGGATAGACTATGCCATGTCCCATGACGGGACGTCGGTTCTGGCCATCAAGGCTTTTTTGGAGATGGGATCGGAGAAGGTTTGGGACCCTGAGCGGGTAGTCGTACCTTTCGACCACATCGTTCCCGCCAACAATGAAGTGGCGGCCACGCTGCAGAAGGAAGTGCGCGCCTGGGTTCGGAAACAGGGCATCACCAACTTCTTCGACTGCGGATCAGGCGTGTGCCATCAGGTCTTCCCCGAGCAGGGATTTGCGCTGCCCGGCAGCCTGGTTGTGGGCGCAGACTCGCACTCCTGCACCTACGGAGCCTTCGGGGCTTTCGGCACAGGCGTCGGGGCCACGGACATGGCCGAGATCTACTCCCGCGGCAGGCTGTGGTTCAAGGTGCCGCAGACAATGACGATCAAGATCGTCGGGCAGCTCAAGCCCTTCGTCTCCGCCAAGGATATCGCCCTCATGGTCATCGGCAGGCATGGCGCGGACGGGGCGACCTACAAAGCTGTGGAGTACATCGGCCCGGTCGTTGAGGATATGAGCATCTCCGGAAGGATGACGCTCTGCAATCTTGGTGTGGAGATGGGAGCCAAGGCTGCCATCGTGCCCCCGGACGAGAAAACGGATGAGTGGCTGCACGGGCGAGCGCGGCAGGCTTACCAGCCGGTCCGGTCGGACCCGGACTCCTACGATTACGAGTTCGAGTACGACATCACGGATCTTGAGCCGCAGGTGGCCGTGCCCTTCCGGGTGGACACCGTCAAGCCGGTCTCGGAGCTGGAGGGCCTGGAGATCGACCAGGTCTTCATCGGCACCTGCACCAACGGCAGGCTGGAGGACCTGGAAGTTGCAGCGCGGATCATGAAGGGCAAGCAGGTCAAGGCCAGAACCCTTGTCATCCCGGCCTCACGCGAGGTTCTCCTGGAGGCCCTGCAGAAGGGCGTCATCGAGACTCTCGTTTTAGCCGGGGCCATGATCGCCCCGCCAGGGTGCGGCCCGTGCCTGGGCGCGCACATGGGCGTCCTCGGCGAGGGCGAGGTCTGCCTGTCCACGTCCAACCGCAACTTCCCCGGAAGGATGGGAAGAAACGGGCGGGTCTATCTGGCGTCACCGGCCACGGCGGCCTTTGGCGCAATCAAAGGCTATATTACCAGGCCTGAAAAATTGGCAGCAGACACGACATGAAGCTCGACCTGCACATTCATTCCAACTATTCGGATGGCCGCGCCAGCGTAGTGGAGATCATCGATGCCGCAGTCCGCCGGGGCCTGGACGGCATCGCTCTCACGGATCACGACACTACGAGAGGCATTCCCGCCGCCCGCAGGTACATCGATGAGCAGAAGCTCGACCTGATCCTCATCCCCGGCGTGGAGGTCACCACATCAGAGGGCCATCTCCTCGTTTTGGGCGTGGAAGAGCCACCCCAGCGCAAGATGACCCCGGAGGAGACCATCGAGGCGGCCCATGCAGAAGGAGGCATCACCGATGTGCCTCATCCTTACCATCCCTTCCGGCACGCCATCGGCAGGATTCCGAATGTCGATGCGGTTGAGGTTTACAATTCCAAGCATCTCTTCGGCTTGGCCAATGCCAGGGCCAGGATCGAGGCCGGAAGGCGGCATATTCCGATGGTGGCCGGGAGCGATTCGCACTTTGCCGAGACGGTGGGCCTGGGAGTGACGGAGATTCAGGCGGCGGATGTGGACGGGGTGCTGGAGGAGATTCGAGCGGGGCGGACGAGGATTCTGGGACGCAGGACGCCGCCGAAGTACTTTGCGGGAAATATGTTTACATATTTTTACAGGAAGATTGTGAGGAAGGGGAGACGGAGATAGGGGACGGGATGAGAACTCTTCGTTATAGGATTATTCTGCGAGAAGAAGAGGATGGGACGTTCACAGTGATTGTGCCATTGCTCCCCGGTTGCTTGACTTTTGGGCACACTGTTGAAGAGGCCCTTGCGATGGCGAAGGATGCCATTGAGGGCTTTGTCGAGTGCATGATTGCGAGGGGCGAGGAAGTGCCGATTGACAATTAGACTCATTTAGATCAGTTACTATCAAACCAAAATCGACGAACAACCATATTTTTATAGACTATGTTTCCATCCATCATCATGAAACATGACCACAGCCATATTGCGCAAAGGCTGATTGAAAAAGGTAATTTTATATTAAAAAGCGATTACAAACCATCAAAAGCAGCAGGAGATCCTGAGAATCCAAGTGATCTAAAAGATCCTGCATTTGGTTCTGAGCAAATAAAAAAAGCAAATGATTTAATAAATAATTTAAAATTGTATCCACATGCATTTGTTCTTGCTTGCATTATGGACACAGGTGCTGAAGCAAAAAGAGCATGGCAAGTGCCATATCGTTTTAGTCGGATTGTCGGTGGATTCGAGTTTGAACAACTGTTACGGCTAGAGAAAAATGCAATTATAGAAATTTTTGTAACCAAAAGAAATAATTTTGGGCTTCGTTATCCAAATAACAAGGCAAAGTACTTTCATAGCGCTATTGAGAGGATTCATGAGAATTATGACGATGATGCATCAAAAATATGGGCAAACAAGCCGACAAGTTCAGAAGTTGTTCGAAATTTTCTTATGTTCGAAGGTGTTGGTATCAAAATCGCCACGATGGCATCCAATATCTTAGCCAGAGAATATAAAATCGAATTTCAGGATAAAAGTTGCATCGATATATCACCAGATGTACATGTTATGCGAGTTTTTTCTCGATTGGGGCTGATATCAAAGAACGCAAAAATAGAAGAATTAAATTATTGTGCTAGGCAACTGTATCCAGAATATCCGGGCGTTTTTGATTTACCGACATGGGAGATCGGCAAAAAGATATGTAGAAAAAAAGAGCCCGATTGCATCAATTGCGACCTCAACGACGTCTGTCCCAAGATTATTTAATAGGAACAATGATACTGGTTCCAATATGAAAACTCTCTGTGTTGTTCCCTGTGGAAAGCGCAAGATATGGGATAAAGAAGATAAAGCCAAATCGGGCGCTGCGGCAGCTAAAGACGCTTATACCGGAGCTTATTCAAGAAAATGCAAGGAATACGCAGAGATCTTTTATCCAAGAAACTGGTGCATTTTATCCGCCAAATATGGGTTCGTTTTTCCAGAAGAGCTAATTCCTGGCCCATATAACGTAAGTTTCAATGATAAAAAAACATGTCCAATAACAATAGATGCACTCGTCCAACAAATAAGACAAAAGGAATTAGATGATGTAGAAAAAGTAGTAGTCCTTGGCGGCAAAAGCTATTCAGCTATTGTAGAAAAAGCATTTCAGGGTAAGACAATCATAAATCCGTTGGCAAATTGCAGAGGATTGGGTTATATGATGCATAAGATTAACGAAGCGATTAAAGATAAAAAAGCACTTTAATACTTTTTCAAGTCATACACACTAAAGCTCATGGACATTGAGAACGGATTCGCTGAATTCTCATATTCGAACCCGGAAGATGTAGCATCCAGCTCTTCATCTCGCTTACTGCTTCATATTCTTTGCCTCATGCTCGCCAATCGCTCCTCTAACTCCTTCACCCTAATGCCAACCCACCCACGCGCACGCAGGCTCGCCCGCACCCACGCGAGCGATCGCGCCCGGCTCCGGGGGCTGCCGCGCGGCCAGCCCGGCGAGTGCGCCGCAAACCGAGAATGAAGATAGCAATATCTAGTTTAAAGACCAAACCATTATTTTGGTGATGAAAATCGTTCGGGCGGAATTGGATCTGATGCTCCTAAGCGAGACGGGTGTGCCTTTGGATTATACGGCTAATGATGTTGAAAAGGATCTTCAAACGCTGAATGAAGCGATCTTGATTAGCAAAAAGAGTTGATGCTTCTGAAATATCACGTGATAGTTGAAAAAGATCCTGAAGATGATGTTTACATTGCATCCGTTCCCACCCTTCCTGGATGCAACACCTTCGGCAAAACTGCAAAAGAGGCTGTCGAGATGGCAAAAGAGGCCGCTGAAGCTTATGTTGAAACTCTGCGAGATCTCGAAAAAGAAGCCCCAATGGAAGACGGCGCGAGAGATGGATTTATCGATGTACGCAATTGAGATCTTCTACAGCGAAGAAGATGAGGGCTTCATCGCCATTGTTCCAGAATTGCCAGGCTGCTCAGCCTTCGGTGAGACGGAAGAGCGGGCATTGAATGAGGTCAAGATTGCTATGCAGCTTTGGTTGGAAACCGCAAAAGAGATCGGCAGAGAGATACCCGTACCTCAGAAGCGCAGCCTAGCAGCCGGTTTGATAACCGTGCATAAAAGAATGGATCTGCAGACCATACTGGAAGGAATCATAAAAGAGGCTGGAAAGCAGGATCTCGATAAATTGGAGAAGGACATCGAGGAAGAGGGGAATAGGATCGCACGAGAGAAATACGAGATTCTTGCTGATCACCAACGTCTTCAGGCTCCAAGCAGAAAATAGAACGCTAGAATCTAAATGATTCCCTTGGCCTTCAAGGCGATTCTCATCTCCGCCACTTCGCCCTCCAGCTTCTCAAACCTCTGCTCCAGATAGCTCTTGAGATCTTTTCTGGATTCTCTAACCTCATCCAGGAGATCATGCTGCGAATAAAGTATTTGGCCCTGCATATCAAGCATCTGATGCTGCACATCAAGCATTTTACCCTGCACAACAAGCATCTTATCTTGTTTGTCCAGTATTTTGTCTTGTTTTTCAAGCATCTGGTCTTGCTTGCCCAGCATTTGATCTTGCTTTTGGATCGTCACATCCATCTTGCCGCCGAGGTTGTCATTCATGTTATTGACCGCAACGGTGAGGTCTTTCAGATGGAATGCAGCCGCATCAATTCTGGAATCCGTTTCCCCCGAATCAACCATCTTGCAGAATTTGGAATATTCACCTGTGGCGTCCGAGTACTGTTTTTCAATTGAGGAAACGTTGATCAGAGTATTCTTTATATCGATGGCTTCTTCGAACAGCTTGAGCTTATCCTCATCAGATTCCGCTACAATCTTTACCCTGCCGTCTTCCAGGTTTTCTACCGTTCCCTTGACCTTTAGAATCCTGGCAATTTCCATTACTCGGGCACGGAATCCCGCCTTCTGAACCTTACCTGAGACGTAAGCTGTGAGCCGTTTCATCTGCAAGAATCTTGCAGCTCTTCATATTTGGCATTATCGTCGCCATCGAATGGCATTTTGCCCTTTTCGCATACTTCCGCTGCAGCTCGCTTCTCCGGCCTTCTTGCTGTCTTGCCATCCCCGCCCACGCGGCCACCCACACGCGCACGCTGGCCCGCCCACATGCCCGCGCTCGATCGCGCCCGGCTCCGAAGGCAGCCGCGAGGCCAGAGCGGCGAATAGCGCCGCAAACCGGGAATGAAGATGCGAATTTCTAGCTTGAAATCCAATCACCAAGCACCCATTAGATTTATTAGGATTGCATAGCACAATTGATATGGGTGATGCAGTATGGCTGCAAATTTAGATGATACACAACGCATAGCCATTGAACGCGGTCAAGGAACTCCGGGTCAAGCATCTCCTATGCGGGCAAATGTCGCATCAAACCGAATAACTATTCAGATCGGATTGCCAAGGAGTCAGGATAATCTCAAATTGAGGGTATTTGACATAACAATTCCATCTGAGATGACATCCGGTGAGCTTAAAGGCTTTCTGGCGAAAAAATTCAACAAGAACGAAGATAAATGGGAAATTGTAGTTACTGGCGGCAAAGAAAGCCCAGTGGTCCTCGATAGCGATAAAACATTAGTTGAATATTCATCGGACAAGACGAAGCGCCTGTATTTTTATCCGGGAATTTTTGAGAAATGAGCACCATGTGGTAATTTTTTATGCGTGACGACGGAGAGAGCGTACCACAGAATAATGCTGATGAAATTGAAATATCGGAAGGAGATTCAAGCGGCTATTCCGACCAGGATATCCTGGAAAAAACGATAGAGATAATCGAGCAAGAGCGAAAAGATATTCGGACGATTATTCAATCCTCTTTATCTATCTCCGGATTATTGCTAACGATCTCGCTCGGTGTGATATATTTTGGCTACAGCAACAATTCTACCATAGTCCCGCCAACATCAACCAAAGTTTTGCTTTTCATGTCCTCATCTCTCCTCACGGCATCAATTTTTATAAATATACTTGCACTGAGGTTGAAGCCCATCAGGCCGATAGAAACCGATGACCGAGCAATATCATTGCGAGAGGCTTATGATAACGAGAAATGGTACACGTCTTGGTCAACAATTGCATTATTACTATCGATATTGGGATTGTTTTTCGCAATGGGTGCATTCGCCTGGGATCGTGCCGATCATGCCGGCCAATTATGCATGATAAAAGATGCAATATCATTGCGCATTTAAAATCTAATTCGGCTCGATAGATAAATTGCTGCATCCCCGATGCGGAACTCCGCCCGTACGCCCGCATGCGACCACGCCTGGCGAATAGCGCCGCAACTCGGGAATGAAATGGCAGCATCCAGCACAGCAAGGACGAAATTGGACCATGATTCAGACCCTTTGCAGCGATTGGTCAATCATGTTCCATTCATGGCTTTAGATCCGCCATAGTCATATGTCTTACAGCCTATTTCTCTGGCGTTCTTCCCATTTGGTATGATAAATAATATTAGTGAAAAAAAGTTGCACTAAAGACAATAATTAGATACGCCAAGAACCGGACGAATGAATTTTTTGGCTACGCACAATAATTATGCATGAAAATAATTATGCATAGAAACACCCGACTATTCCTTAAATTCATATCCGCAAGTTCCCAGATTTGAAATATCTTCCGGCGTCAGGGGAAATGCCTTGCATATATCGGGCCGCAGTCTGTATATCCTGCATCTCTGATTTTTTAGATCATGGGCGATGCAGCTTCCGCAGCATTTGCCGCATCTTGCGCATTTTCCATCTCGTTTTGCCCGCCATTTGTTTACTATGTCTCTCTTAAAATACCAGATCAGCCTTCTCCGGAACCATCCATCGCGCATGGCTGTGAGTACGCAATCATGTATTTAACGCTTTACCAGGAGAATCCGGTGTAGAGTTCGGTGCAGTGTTCGGAGAAAAATTCAAATAAGAATGCCTGAAAATTGTTGTTATGATCATTGTAGTCTCCGATGTGCATCTGGCTGAAAAGGCGAATGATTTTCAGGTTCAAGAAGACGACCAAAAGTTTGCAGACTTCCTTGATTTTCTGGTATCAGGTCCCCTCAAAGACGGCGGCGACCTGGTATTGCTCGGCGACATCTTCGACCTGTGGCGGCGCGATTTCGTCAATGCTCTGATGGAAAGCGAGCCGATAGTGTCCAAGCTGATCAATCTCGGCCAGAAGGCCAATGTCCATTATGTGGTCGGCAATCATGATTATCACATGCTGCGGATGTGCGAGCTGTTTTCCGACAAATTTCCCTTTAGCGTGAGCAAAGATTTAAGGCTGCAGGACGGCGGGAAGGCATTCTATTTCCTGCACGGCTACCAACTGGAAGTGCTGGCCAATCCTTATTACAAGTCAATGTCCGCCTACGAGACATTCGCGGAAGGACTTTGCCTCGCCGGAGACGACACGGGCAATGCCGCCGACAAGCTCTGGGAGAGCATCGAGGCATCAAAATCCGCTCTGGACGGCTTGAAGAGGCTGCCCGCAAACATCAAAGAGGCCCTGAACTCGATGATGAATTCACCTGATAACCGATTGAGCGGATCGCATAAGGCTCATTCGCTGGTGGATCAGGTCGCTACGTGCGAAGCGAGGATGATTTATCTCGGCATGCACAAAGACGAGACGCTCGTATTCGGGCATACTCACGACCCGTTCCATGATGAAAACTGCAGGGCCGTCAACACCGGCTCCTGGAAGAAGCACCCCTGCCGCGATTACCGCTACCTTGAGATCTGTGAGGGCCGGGCTAAACCACAGACCTTCTGAATTAAAATCGTTTGAATAAAAACCTTTTGAATCTATAATTTTTTAGAATCATAAAAGTTAATACCAATGATAATGATATTTATTAGGATGTTGAAGAAGAACCCTCAGATCGGATCAATCGGATGAGATCATGGCGTTTCAAAATAATGCTTCAGAGAGCCGTCTGGCAGATATTGTTGAGTTCCTGCCGGATGCCATTTTTGCCATAAATGCACAAGGATATGCCATCGCCTGGAATCGAGCGATGGAAGACTTAACCGGCTGGAAGGCCGAAGAAATCCTGGGAAAAGGCAACTATGAATATGCCATCCCCTTCTTCGGCACCAGGAGACCGGTCCTTGCCGATCTCATTCTAAACCCCGACCCGGCTTTGGAAAAAGAGTACAAAATACTAAAAAAAGATGGCTTGAACATCGAGGGCGAGATCTTCATTTCAACATTAGGAGCTTCCGGCTCATTTATATGGATCAAGACAGCTCCGCTCTATGATTCGGCAGGCATGCTCATCGGAGCGATCGAATCCATTCGCGATATTTCGGAAAAAAAGAGAACAGAAGAAGCGATCCTCGACAGCGAGGAAATGTTCAGATTGCTGTTTGAGCGCTCTGCAGATGCCATGTTTCTCATCGACGGCAAAAAGTGCATAGACTGCAACAAGGCCGCCCTGAAGATGCTGAAATTCTCTTCGAAGGATGATTTCATGAATTTTCAGGCATCCGGAATAATCGGCCCGAAGCAATCCGGTTGCCTGCTATCCCAAGAATGCCTGGATGAGATTGTCCGTCTTGCCATTGATAAGGGAACGCATAGATTCGAGGCGATCTGCCGGCGGTCTTGCGGCGAAGAATTCCCTGCGGAAATAAGCCTGACCGCGATCCCCTGGAGTGGGAGGCAGATACTGCACTGTATCATGCTGGACGCAACAGATATCAAAAGGACGGAGCAGGCGCTTGCAGAAAAAATAAACAAATTCAAAGTAATTTATGAACTTTCATTGAATATGTCGGCGGAAAAGACCCTGCAAGAGAATTTAAAATTCATCGTGGACAAGAGCAGAGAACTGCTGAATGCCGATACGTCCTATATTGCCCTTGCCGACAAAGCTGCGGGAGAAATTTTCATGCATACCGTATCCGGCATTCGCACCGAGGCATTCAAGAATATGCGCCTTCCCAGCGGCAGAGGATTGTACGGCCTGGTCATGGAAACGCATAAGCCCTACATAGTTGACGACTATTTCCAGAATAAGAATATACAGCACTTGGTTGACAAGATAGTAGCAGACGAAGGACTCATATCGGGAATGGCAGTTCCCGTGCAAATAAGGGATAAGAGCCTTGGCGTTCTATATGTGTTCAACCGCCGCAGGACTCATTTTACTCCGAGTGAGCTTGAAACACTATCCCTGTTCGCCAACATGGCGGCGGTGGAGCTGGTCCGCAGCGAATCGACCGATGCAGCCAGGAGAAGCGAAAGCGATTATCGCAATATTTTTGAAAACGCAATGGACGGCATATTCCGATGTACGCCGGCGGGCAGAATTTTAAAAGTAAATCCTGCTTTTGCCAATATCTGCGGCTTTGATTCTCCTGAAGAGATGATCGATGCCAATATCGACATCTCAAGCCGGCTATTCACGGCCAGGTCGCACTGGACGGATATGAAAGCGCGCCTCGACTCGGAAGGATTTGTAAAAAATTTTGAAACTGAATTTAGGTCCCGGAGCGGAAATAGGATTTTGATCCTGATTGCTGCCAGATCGATTCGAAACGAGAGCGGCAGAGTGCTCTACTACGAGGGAATCGCCCAGGATATCACAAAACACAAAGATGCTCAGCGATCAATAGAAGAGCAGTTCAATTTTCTGCAGCAGCTCATTGATGCCATCCCAAGTCCGGTATTCTTTAAAGATATCAATGGCGTATTTTTAGGGTGCAATGCAGCATTCGAGAAGCTGAACCGGCTGCCGAGAGATAGGATTGTGGGGAAGACCGTTCACGACCTGATTGTGGTTCGAGATATGGCAAACTGGCTGGCTCAAAAGGACCGAGATCTACTGCAAAATCCGGGCATTCAGATCTATGAGTCCTCGTCCGTCTTCCCGGACGGCGAGAAGCATTCTTTCGTAAATTATAAAGCCACTTATCAGAATACCGAGGGAGAGGTTTCAGGGCTTGTCGGCGTCCTCCTGGAAATCACAAAGAGAAAAGAGATTGAAGAAGCTCTCCAGCTCAGCGAGGAGCAATACCGGGCTACTTTTGAGTGCACCGGCACGGCTATGATCATCATCGAAGAGGATACGACCATATCTCTCGCCAATCACGAATTTGAGGAATTGACCGGCTATTCGCGCTCGCAAATTGAGGGAAAAAAGAGCTGGACGGAATTCATTGTGCCCGAAGATCTCGATATGATGACCTCCAGACACCGCCGGAGAAGAGAGACAGGGGAGAAGGTCCCCAGCCGCTACGAATTTCGTTTGAAGAATCGCCGGGGTGAGATCAAGAACATCCTTCTGAATGCGGACCTCATTCCCAGCACGAAAAAGAGCGTGGCATCGCTCACGGACATCACCGATCGAAAGCTTGCCGAGCTGGAATTGATCCGTGCCAAAACCGCCGCCGAAGCGGCAACAAAGGCGAAATCCGAATTTTTGGCCAACATGAGCCATGAGATCAGAACGCCTCTGAATGCCGTCATCGGCATGACCGACCTTTTGCTCGACGAGAGCTTATCGGCAGAGCAACAAGACTGCGTTCAGACCATTCACAGGAGTGGAGAGGCGCTGCTATCCATTTTAAATGATATCCTGGATATCTCCAAGATCGAAGCGGGAAAGATCGAGCTGGAGCATATTCCTTTTGATCTGCAAGGCTGCATAAAAGAGTCTTTGGGCATCGTGGCCTTCAGCGCGAAGGAGAAGGGGCTTAAGACTTCCGTTCATGTGGACGAAGGTGTTCCGCAAGTTGTCAATGGCGACGCGGCCAGGCTCAGGCAGATTCTGGTGAATCTGCTCAATAATGCCGTGAAGTTCACCAAGGACGGAGATATTCAGATCGATGTCTCTTGCAGAAAATCGACGCATTGCGACCATGAGATTCATTTTGCCGTCAAGGATACGGGAATCGGCATTCCCCAAGACAAGATGAACAGGCTCTTCAAATCCTTCAGCCAGGTCGATACCTCAACCGCTCGCAGATACGGCGGCACGGGCCTGGGACTGGCCATAAGCAAGAGGCTGGTGGAGCTGATGGGCGGGAGAATCTGGGCGGAGAGCAAGATTGGCAGCGGCTCTACCTTCCATTTTACAATCCATGTTCAGGATGCTACCGGCATGCAAATGGACGATGCGCTGCAGCCTCTCGCCGAAGATCATGACGGCAAGCAGGCAATTGATTTGAGCATCCTTGTAGCTGAGGATAACGGCATCAATCAAACGGTGATCCTCCGCATGTTGAAGAAGCTCGGCTACAGAGCGGATGTTGCCAACAACGGTCTGGATGTCCTGGAAGCGCTGGAGAAAAAGGCATACGATATCATTTTGATGGATATCCAGATGCCGGACATGGACGGCCTGGAGGCGACGAAGGAGATTCGCGCCAGATGGCCGCACGGTCCCCGGATCATCGCCATGACCGCCTCGGCGCTGACTGGAGATAAGGAGAAGTGCCTCGCCGCTGGAATGAACGGCTACCTCAGAAAGCCCGCCAAGATTGCGGAATTGAAGGCTGCGCTTCTATCGTAAAAAATTCGCATTATTTTTCACACTTAATTTAGCCTTAATATTCACATTAAGTTATAATATAAACCCGTCACATCTAACATTTGGTATCTCAATTCATTCTTCCGTCTCTTCAATTTCAGTCTCTTCCATCTCTCAATTCCATCTCTCAATTCCACTCCTCAGGCACGCTTCCGCCTCTCTGAGAACGTATGATCGATGCTCCAATGCCATGCTGAGGCGCGCCATTCTCAGCCAGCCCAGGCTCATGAAGAACGGTAGAGCGCGGGTGACATCGAAAAACTCCTGCTCATTGCGGCAGTACTGCCAGACGTAGTGTCCGATGTAAGGCTCGGCCAATGCCCCGTTTCCCTGGTGGACGGCAAAATAATGCTTCAGCTCGGCAGCAATCAGTCCCAGGTCGTGCGCGTGGTGAGCATGATCTTTCGAGCTCTCAAAGTCGATGACATAAACTCTGTCATTATGGAAGAGATAGTTCATAGGGTTGGCATCGCCGTGCACCCGGCAGCCGAAGGGCAGATCGAGCCGCGAGCTATGCCACCACCGTCCCAGCAACTGATTGTACTTCATCCGGGTCTTATCGTCCAATCTCAATTGATTCAAGACTTTATGGAATCTGGCGAAGGCATGATCCTTTCGATATTCGGATCTCGTTTGTGTGTGCAGCCTTTTTTGCACCTGGGCTACGGCTGTGAGCCGGTCGTATATGCAATCGTCTTTTTCGAGGCATTTGTAGAGCGATCTGCCCTGCACGTAGTCGGTTAAAAGAGCGCAATGAAAGTCTCTATGCGTGCCCAGCGGCTGTGGGATGTCAATGATCCGGCCCATCTTTTTTAGAGTATAAAACTCTTTGTCGAGGGCCAAAACCGGATCGTAGTCCCTCTTCCATCCGGTCGGTTCACCGTAAAATTTGGCCACGGCACTGAAACCCTGCGTCGGGAACTCATATCGACAAACAGTATGCGAGGATGGCTTGATCCTGTAGACATTGATGGGGCAATTCCGATCGCTTACTCTCGATCCTAACGCTTCCACCAACCAATTCCGAAATGCATCTTTGGAGCCTAATGCCCCTACTCTCTTCTCTCTTGCCATTCTTTTCCAACCTCTAAGAGCGCGACTGCTTGGGCGTATCCTTCACATATCGCGAATTGTCATGCAAGAAATCCCACTCACTCTCCGCAGACAATTTGGAGAAAATATGTATCTCGTAATGAGTATATATATTTTGCGAAGGTTGTACGAAATACTTCAATAAACAATTTGAAAATGGTTCGCGAAAAGACATGATTGCAGTGTTTCACAATAAAACCTGCGGGAATTTTTCGCAAAAATGGTCATAGAAATATTTCGCAATTAATTATATCGCGAGGCATCATTTCGGAGGGATTATTTTTGAAGCTGAAATTGAACCATCCTAAAATTGGCTATCGCAAGATCGATTCATCCATAACGGGTTTATCTTTCAAATTGAGTTTCTTGCTACGGATTTCATTTTAAAAAAGAGATTTGGATATTCAATAGACGCCAAAGAGCCTCCACGCCTCTTCGATGTGCATGGCTTTCATGCCGAGCTTGGTGGACGGGACGATGTCGTTATCAAAATTGTCTCCGATGAACATAGTCTCTTCGGGCTCAAGCCCCAGCAGCCTTGCACCTTCCAGGACGATTCTCGGGTCCGGTTTTTTATGGCCGAAATCCGAGGAAAAGACCACATGCGAGAAGCGATCATAAATGCCGAGGTACCTCATCTCCAGCTCTGAAAAGACGCGCTGCCCGTTTGACACGATGACCTTGGGGACGCCTTCCAGCTCGCCCAGCAAGCGAAGGGTCTGCGGAAATAATTGCAGCCGGCGCAGAGATCCGGCTCGAAAGGCTCGCGAGGCTTCCGCGCCAATTCTGCTCTCGTCAATGTTCCACACGGCGTGGCTCCTGCATATGTTTGCGAAGACCTCCTCCACCCTGACCTCGGGATATTTCTCCCATCGGTTCTCCATGTCTTCCTTGACAAGCCTCTTGTACTCGCTGCGCAATTCGTCCGACGAGATTCTCACCCCTTGGTAGATCAGCCATTTGCTGATCGGCTCGTAAGTGCTGCTGCTATCTTCATCGGTCTTGATGTCTATCAAAGTGTTGTACAGGTCAAAGATCAAACCCTTGATTCCCGTGATTCCTTTTTCCTCTAGCTTCGTCATTGATGCCGCGTCCTCCACCTGCCGCAGGGCCGAAATCCGCCGCCCATATCATCCGTGGTCTTTCATTCATTGATACTTCTTCATCCAACGGAAGCGAAATGAGAATTTCTTCGAGGTTATTTGCTGCCAAACTTTATAAAATAATCGCATTGGCGGGCAAAGTGGACAACCATATTGTCCGGTGCTCTGCCTCAGATAGGAAACGTTAAATCCTGATAAATTCAATTATTCAATGGGGGTTTTTGGAAAAAATGAGTGCAAAAATTTACGGCCCGGAGCTTATGGGCGAGGCAGAGAAGATCGTAAAGCCGCAGTATCCCACTGCAGTTCAGGTAGAGAACATCGGAACATCATCCCTGGGCCTGGCAGGCAACGCAGAAGAGGTCGATCAATGGAAGTTCGTCTTCACCGACATTGACGGCTCGGAGATCGTCAGCATCGAATATGCAAATGGATCTTTCAGCAAGGCAGCGCGTGAGGCGAGGCCCTGGATCAAGACCCAGATCAAAGAGCTTCCCCGGAATATGCCCTTGAATTTGGCGTTCTCCTATCTCAGGAATTCCGGTTACGGCGATAAAATAAAAACAGTGATATTAAGGTCCCCGTTCCCTTCCGAAAAAGCTGCGTCTTATGTATTCCAAACGGAGACGCGGACGATTTATTTGGATGCCCTGGGCGGAGAGATCACAAGAGTGGTCGAGGAGAAGTGAACGCTTCGCCACGTCCAAATTTACAAAGTGGTCAAGAAAATATTTATTCATCAAAAACCATTTTTTACATAGCTTCAAATTAATGGGGGTTTAAATATATGAGGAAATCATTATTAATACTGCTGCTGATCCTGCTCATCGGATCGGCTGTTGCAGCCGCCGAGGATCAGCAAAGCAAGCAGCTTCAACTGAATTTGGGCGGCACAAATCTTGAACGGATCACAGATCAATCCGGACCAGCGAGCACAGTGGCCATCAAAAGCTACTCATTCCAGCCTTCCACGCTGACGGTATCGCCCGGAACAACCGTCACCTGGAAGAATCAGGACAGCGTATCGCACACAGTTACCAGCGACTCGCAGGGGCTCTTTGACTCCGGCACGCTCGCACCCGGCAAGGATTTTTCATTCGCCTTCAGTTCCCCGGGAAGCTACAGTTACCATTGCAATTTGCATCCCGGCATGAAAGGCACCATTGTGGTCAGCGGCTCAGCGGTTCAGGGCTCGTCCATAACCAAGTTGACCAAGAGGGCGACCTTCACATCGACCACTCAGGGGAGCAGTGCAAATAGCGACCAGAGCCAGCAAAGCCAGGGAGCCTCAGGCGGCAAGTCTTCCGCATCCTGGAGCGAGGAGCCACTCAGCGAAGATGAGACCTCCGGTTTGGCATCCGTGCCTGCATCACAAACAAAGCTGATGAAGCTGAAACTTCCCGGTTCCGGCCAGAGCACAAGCTCCGGCGAGAGCCAGGAGAGCGGCTCCGGCGATAGCTCAGGCGGCAGCGAAAGCAGCAGCGCAGTCCTCAAGTACTCACAGTATTTTGAAACCAATTCTCTAGGCTCGGCTGGACAGACTTCAAGCCAGCCTATCTCGGCCCCGAAGAAATTCGATTTGACCGGGCAGGAGCCCAGCACGCTCTACTTCGGGTCCACGCAAAAAGCCGTGCCGTACACGCAATACAAAGCAATGGTGCTGAACACCGGCGCAAACTCCCTCTGGATTCAGGGGACATCGAGCTGGACCCAGTACGCGGCAGTGCCCCTGGGAGCCGGCCTCTCTCTGATAGGCACATCCTCCACGAGCGGTTACGGCTACCTTTATGAGATCTACCCAGACGGGACATTGAGCACGAACAGCTACTACTTCTATCCCTACAACCAGATCGGATTTTACGCGGATCAGATCGGGCAGCACCTGCTGTTCTTCAACATTGCCGGCCAGCCCAGCAACATAATCGTAGTCGATGTGCAGCAGTACGAGCCGCCAACCCCGCCCATCAACAATTATGCTCTGGTGACAGTTCAATCGAGCTGGCTGAGAGGATACGATGTATCGCTGGACGGAATCTATCAGGCTACGGAGGGGATGACCGGGGAGGCCGATGGCACGGTCAGCATTTATGTGCCCGGAGATCAGTATCACACCGTGGCCGTCAATGGAAACGGATTCTCGTTCACCGATTACAAGTACTTCCATGCAGGAGTAGCTTACACGCTCTTTGTGTAAACCGATCTTGCGGCAACCTTTTTTTGCGCGTGTCTCTTTTTCGCCAGAGTGACGTCTACCTGCTGGATGTGGACTATATTATATTTGCGACGATTTTTGCGTTAATTAAATATCAAGGCTACATCGCCGCCCAAACAGTCAAAACTTTTATAATCAATTAGGACGAAGACAATTCTCACTCCGACATGGATACTCTGACATGGTTACTGATAAACCAAGCACAACGGTGATTGACGGCGCAATTTTGGGCGCGATGAGACTGAACTTTTGCAGCATGAGGCGAACACGATGAGCGACAAAGGCCACGAAGGAAACAATGAGACGACCATCACCAGCAAGGGCCGCATGTTCCTGGTGATCTGGACCGTGGGGCTTCTCATCCTGTCCGTCTGGGGCGGATACTTCGTGGCGGACCTATTTCACCGAGAGGTTTCGGGCCAGTTGCAGGTTGAATCGAATTTGACCTCAGGACAGTCGACAAAAGAGAATATACAGCTAAGTCTATTTGAGTCCGGGCATAAATCGAGAAGCCCGACGGAAGTTTTGACGGGAATCTATGTCGACCGCATCCCGAGCTTATCCATAAAAGACGGCATCTGGAAGACGGAATTTTATGTGTGGTTCCGCTGGAACGGCAGCGCGGATATCGATCCGGGAGAGAACCTGCAAATAATCAACGGCGAGGTAATATCCAAAATAAGAGAAGAAAATGTGACGACGAATTCCGGTCGGTACGAAGAGTACAGAATCATCGCCGAGATCAACAAGATCTTCGATGTCAGCCGGTTCCCGGTGGACTCGGATGTGCTGAAGCTGGAGTTCGAAGACAATCTGAATTCATCTAATGATCTCGTTTATGTTCCCGATATCAAGGGCTCGAAGGTGAATCCGGCGGTAAGGCTGTCCGGCTACGATATTACCAATATCAGCATCACAGAGAGTCCGCACTATTATGCGACCAATTTTGGAAATCCCATCCGGCGAGACAATGAGATTTGTTCCTATTCTCGGCTGAGCTTTGACATCGAAATTGAGAGGCCCGGATGGGGCTGGTTCTTTAAGATATTCCAGGGCCTGTTCCTGGCGGTGGCCATATCGATGCTGGTCTTCTTTATCAGGCCGGATGACGGAGACAAGCGCGTCTCCCTGGCTGTGGGAGCAGCATTTGCGGCGGTGGCAAACTTCTATATCTCCACATCCATGATGCCGGAAACCGACATGATGACGCTGGCGGATATGATAAACGGCATCGGTATCGTTTTCGTATTCTTTTCTCTGGTTCAATCCACCATATCTCTTCATATCTACGATCAGATGAAAGAAAGAGAATTATCGAGATTATTTGATTGGATATCGGCAGGCATTTTCGTAGTGAGTTACATCGGTGTTAACCTGGCGCTGGTCCTGGCGGCTCGCTAGCAGCTCGTCAATTTTGGCGGCGGCGAGTCATATCATGGCTGAAGGCTCAAGCAGGCTTTAAAGCTGGATTTGAAAATAAGGCTGAGGTGAAGTGCGGCTTATTTGATCGCGATTCAGAGCACGAACACCTGCACACCCATCACTGCCGCCGTGACCACGACACCCGCGATGAGCACGCCCGCTGCAATGGCCGCGAACGCTGGCCAGAAGCGAAAGCCGAGCAGGAAGGCAATGACGCAGCCTGTCCAGGCTCCGGTCATGGGCAGAGGAATGGCCACGAAGACCGCCAGTGCCGTCAGCCCGAAGTTCTCATGGTCTTTGATGTATTTGCTGCGAGTGCGAGCGAAAAGCCAGGAGAAGAACCGGTCGCCGATTGAAAAACGCCTGAGAAAATCGGAAACCGGACCCAGAAATAACAGCAACGGAATTATGGGCAAGAGATTGCCGAGGACGGATAAAAGATATGCCTGCAAGGGCGAAAAACCGTAAACGCCTATGGCCAGAGGAATAGCACCCCGAACCTCGGAGATGGGCAGGGCAGCCGCGATCATGGTCATCAGCCATCCGGGAATTATGTCCGTTATCATGACATCCGCCCCGGATGCACGGATGAATGGCTTATTGCTGATCTATGGGCGCAAGCGGCATCTGTGAAATCATTCGCCGCAAGATTATTTGCCACAAGATCTTTCATCTTGAGATTATTCGCCACATGATCATTCATCTTGAGATTATTTGCCACATGATCATTCATCTTGAGATTATTTGCCACATGATCATTCATCTTGAGATTATTTGCCACAGCATTATTCGCCGCAAAGTCTTCGATAATAATTATTCTCCCGATCCGTTTCTGCAAGCAATCATTCGCATTCTTCTCTCATCGGCCAATGGTTCCCTGGTCTATTCGCCGATAGTTCCCTTGATCTCAACCTTGAAGACGGTCTCCTCTGCCGGAGATGTCACGGAGATGGTCAGATCGACCGGAATCTTGCCGAGAGCAATGGACAGGGGCGCGCCGGAATTTGCAACATCCACTTTTACGCCCTGGGAGAGCCTGGTCAGCGCCGCGACGACCGCGCCGATGTTCAACGTCTCTGCAGCAACCTTCAGGTCCGGCACAACGGTGACGGGTGCAATTGAGATCGGCCCGACTGCGACGGGATTTTGGGCATCGCCGGATATCCTGGCGGAAATGGGGCCGTCTCCCGAGACCTGAACGCTCAAGGCACCGTCTTTTCCCGTTCCCTTGACCCTGGCCACTATGGGATTCTTCTCCTGATCCTCCGACCCCTGAACCCTGGCAGTTGCATCGACGTTGAATGTCACCATCATATCACCGACCAATGGTTTGGATATTCTCAGATATAAAGGATACAGAGGCCGGTCATGTTTCATATGTTAATGAAATGCAGGTCTGCAAACGAAATCGCCTTCAAACGATTATTATCGCATTTTAACTATAATTATTAATCCAAAGGCGAAAGACTAATATCTTGAACCAACCAGTAAAAGCGCGATGCTTGAAGTAGGATATCTTCATATCGACAATCCCATTGCCGTCATATCTTCATATAACCAATCAGCATCGGAAAGCAAAGCCGGCTTACGGATGCTCGATGGTTTTGACCTCGATGATGTTTCCTTGAATGAGATGGAGTCGCGCCTGGATGAAATGCTGAAAACCGGATCGGCTGGAGCTGTCGGCATAAGCGCCACTTGTTCCCGGGACGAGCCGCTGCTGGGGGCGGCCCGCATCGCCAGCCGGCGGCTGTGTTTGATGGAGCTGAGGCTCACCAAGATCCGTGATGCGATCCGCCTGCTAGAATTGATTCCATTGTTGAAGCGCACCGGCGTCACCCTATCCGTGAGAATCCGACCTGAAGACCTCTCCGACACTCTTCTGGATAAGCTCAACGAAACCGAACTTGATATTGTCCATCTGGACCTGCGGGGGCTGAACGGGGCCGGTCCCAGGGTTGTAAAAAAGGCCAGGGACAAGCGCGGTCCGGCCATCATGGCCCTGGCCGATGTGGGTGTTTTCGAGGATGCCAAAACCCTGCTGTCTATGGGCGCGGATGTCGTTTCCTTGCGCGGCGCGGACCCTGAGTTTTCCGACTGGCTCTCCGGGGCGATGGTAGAGTACGAATCCCTGAGCGGCTGGTGCAACGCTCCCAAGCACATCTGCGCGGGCGGAGACCTGCGCGGCCTGGCTTACTGCTGCCCGCCTGTGAAGCACTGCGCAGTTTTGGGCGCACTGAAGAAAGCTGGCATGACTCCCGAGGAGTTCGTGGAAAAGAAGCTGCGTCTCGCCAAGGGCACGCCCCTGGAAAAGGGCGAGGGAACCTGCTTCGGCAGCCTGGTGTGGTGCTGCAAGATCTCGAAGATGTGTTACTTGCGGGATGCCGTGCTGGCCAGGATGGGGCTCTCGGCAAAGGAGTACATGGCGCTCAAGAAGAAGCTGGCCGAAGACCTTCTGAAAACCTCTTGAAGACCGCCCGAATACCGCCGGATTATAATGAATATGATGAGCATATGAGCATGGGTCCGGACTTTGTTGCCCAATGCGCACAGTTGGCCATGCTCCTGGAGCTTTCTTCCAGCCCCAAGCCGGGCAATGTCGATCGGTGCCACGATTTTTCCGAGATCAAATTTAGCGATTTTCTGGTGAGCGCCGTTTCCGCCTATCAGGTCTTTCGTCAGGCCGCCCAAAACCAGGGGCAGGTGGGCTACCTGATATTGCAGGGCGTGCAGGCCTGGGGAAAATGGAAGCTGCAGAGCAACACTCACTTCGGCTCCCTGGTGCTCATGATCCCCCTGGCCTGTGCCGCCGGAGCTGCCGCGGCCTGGAATCCAAAGGACGGCGCGAATGATTTGCGCTGTGAACTGGCCCGCATCTTGCGGCAGAGCAGCGTTGATGATGCAGTCGATTTTTATCGCGCTTTCTTTTTGGCCGGGGCCAGGGTTGCGGATGTGAATGAGTTCAGCCTGAAAGATCCGAATTCCGGGTTGCAGCTCCGCCGGAACGGCAAAACGCTGCTCGATCTGATGAAGCTCTCCCAGGGGCATGACCTCATCGCCCGTGAGTGGTCCACCAACTTCGAGCGGTCTTTTCGCCTGGCCGATCGAATAAAGGAAAGAATCGGGGAGCTTGGCCCAAATGACGGCATCGTGCTCACGTTTCTCGAAGCGCTCCATCAAGTCCCCGACAGCCTCATCTGCGCCAAGTTCGGGTCCGAAAAAGCCGGGCAGGTGTCCGCGCGGGCGGGCGAGGCCATGCGAGACGAAACTCTTGAGGCGGCGAGGACATTGGACCGTGAGCTGCTGGCCGAGGACATCAATCCCGGGTCCACGGCGGACCTTATTGCGGCATCTTTATTTATCTCCCTTCTGAAGGGATTGAGGTTTTGATCATGCTTTACGGTAATCAGGCTTTGGAGAAGCTGGGATTCCTGGACGGGATCAATGAGGTCATCGCTACAACGGAAAAAGGCGGAAGGGTCAACGCCGCGCCCCTCGGCATCATCAAAGACGGCGACAGCCTTTATGTGCGCCTCTTCTCCGGCACGCACACCTACGAGAATATCCTGGAGAACGGCTGGTTCGTGGCCAATGTGACCCATGACGCCTGGCTGATTGCCGAGACGGCATTGGAGGACCTGACCCCGGAATACTTCACGCGTCGCGAGGACCTGCCCGTCCTGAAGGACGCCGAGGCCTGGGCGCTCTTCAGATGCAATCCCTTCGCCTCGGACATCATCATAGCCCAGGTGGCACTGGAGAAGGGCGAGTTCTTCAGATGCGATTTCCGCGCCTGCAACCGGGGAGCGAACCTGGTGGTGGAGGCGGCGGTGGCTGCCACCAGATATATGGCGCTTCGCACAGACAACTATTATGAAGAGCTGATGAAGATGCAAAGGATCATCAACCGCTGCGGAGGCCCCAGGGAGCGCGAGGCAATGGACCGGCTCATGGATAGGGTTGATAGCTACTCGCATATTTAGAAAAGCCGAATCGATAATCGAACCGACGATAAATAACGACATAACGACAAAAAATACCATGCTCGACCGACTGCCTTCCGGCTGCCAGAGCCTTGATTTGATCCTCGGCGGTGGATTTGAATCCGGCATAATCACCCAGCTCTACGGTGAGTCGGGCTCGGGCAAGAGCAACATCGTCCTGCAACTGGCTGTGCAGGCCGTGGCGAGAGGAATGCGCGTCATCTTCATCGACACGGAAGGCTTCAGCGCGGAGAGGTTCAAGCAGATCGCGGGACCGGGCGCTGAGCAGATGGCGGCCAGGATCATGATCTTCGAGCCCATGAGCCTGGAGCAGCAGGCGGTATCCATTCGCGAAGCCAGGCAGATCGCCGGCAAGGATCTGGGGCTCGTGATTCTCGATTCCGCAACATCGCTTTATCGCGTTCTCCTGGAAGCCGAGGACAACCGGTCCGTGCGCAGGACCATGACGCTGCAGCTCTCCGAGCTACAGGAGCTGTCTCGCAGGCACAGTATTCCCGTGGTCATCACCAACCAGGTTTACACTGACATCGAAAGCAACGCGCTGCGGCCTATCGGCGGCACATCCCTGGAGCACATGTGCAAAGCAATAATTTTCCTGGAAAAGACCGGCGTTGGAAAGCGACGGGCCAAGCTGATGAAGCACCGCTCCATGCCGGAAGGGTCATCGGCGGAGTTCACGCTGACGGCTCGCGGCGTAGAATGAGTATATACGGCAATATTATTATATGATTGATACTAGTATATAATTAATACTATTATATAATTAATACTATTATATAATTAATACTATTATATAATTAATACTATTATGTAATTAATACTATTATGTAATTAATACTATTATATAATTAATACTATTATATAATTAATACTATTATATAATTAATACTATAATATAATTAATACTATAATATAATTAATACTATAATATAATTAATACTATAATATAATTAATACTATAATATAATTAATACTATAATATAATTAATATTACTATATAGTGATATTATTCATAACCAGAATTAATCCTAACGGCTTTTATTCTCAGCCGCTCTATTGAAAATGCTGCTAAAGCCTGCGCCTCATGATGATGGCCGCCTCGCCGTCCGAGTAATAGGCCGGGCACACTCCGATCATATGAAAGCCCAGGGACGAATAGAGGGCCTGTGCCTTTTTGTTGCTCACCCTCACCTCAAGAGTGGCATTGAGGGCACCGAGCCGCCTGAATCGTTTCAATACTTCCAGCATCAGCCTCGTTCCGATGCCGCGGTTCTGGAAGCCGGGCCTCACCGCGAGCCAGAAGACCCGTCCCTCGAACGGAAGATGCTTGAAACCGAGGATGAAGCCTGCCACCTGCCCACTCACATCGGCAACCAGTGTGCTGATGGGGTGATACTCGTAAAAGGCGGCAAAGATATTTGGATCGTAGCCTCCGAATACCTCCTGGTCGATTTCCAAAGCGGAATCAAGATCCTCCGGCATAAACCGCCTGATGATCACGGAATCCTTTAAGACCTTCTCATCGATCCCATCTTTGAGCCGACCGCTGCTTTGTTCATCGGGCCACATCCTCGTCCTGTTGGATTCTTCGGCGGAAATAGTTTATTGAAAATGGCCGCAAAAAAATATTGGCGGCAGGCTCTTTTAAACCTGCCAAGACCGCTTTTCAGGCGCTGTTCCGCGACGGGACGAGTTTGTAGATCTTTCCGGCTTCCCCTTGAGGGCCTGCATCATCCGAAGTCAGAAGATACAGCTCACCCAGATCATCCTGGCCGAAGGAGCGGATGTATTCGTTTATTCTTCCATCCGGACGGTCGGCAATTCCGACCTCCTCCATCTTCCAGAGACCCTGACCTGATGGCCGGGCCAGATAGAGCGTCCCATCGCCTCCTGCAAAGCCGCTGGACCAGTCTGCGAAGACGTAGCTTCCGTTCAGTTCCGGAAGGGCATTTCCTTCATAGACGTATCCGCCCACGATAACGGTTCGATCCTGATGATCATATTCGATTATCGGGTCAAGGAGCGGTTCGCCGCGCATGCCCTTGTCGGAGCAGTTGGCCGGAGACTTATTCGGATTGTCGGGATCGAAACAATGTGTCCCTTCCCGGATGTTCCAGCCGTAATTGCCGCCCTTGGTCACTAAGTCCACCTCTTCCCAGAGGTTCTGACCGGCATCGGAGGCAAAGAGGCGGCCCTCTCCGTCGAAGGTGATCCTCCAGGGATTTCTAAATCCATAGGCCCAGATCTCAGGCAGGACGCTGCTCATGGTAACGAATGGATTGTCCGGGGGAACGGCATACGATCCGCTGCCGGATCCATTGCTTGTATCATTCACGTCGATGCGCAGGATCTTCCCGAGAAGCGTCGTCGTGTCCTGAGCATTTCCTCCCGGTGCGTGGCCATCGCCAACGTCGTTCGCACCGCCGCCGTCTCCCAGCGGGACGTAGAGGTAGCCGTCCGGTCCGAAAGCGATGGTTCCGCCGTTGTGGTTCATTTGGGGCTTGTCAATCTCCATGAGTACTTTTTCAGAATTCATGTCGACAACATTCGGATTTTCTGAGGACACGGCAAATTCCGACAGATGATTGGTGCAGGACCAGCCTTGCGGCGCGCCTGAACGCAAGGGGGCGCTGTAAAATACAAACAACCGCCCGTTCCTGGCGAAATCGGGATGGAATGCCAGCCCCAGCAGCCCGCGCTCATCGTAACCCGGCGAGAGCTTTATCATCCGATTCCCCAAATCAAGGAACGGCTCGTCAAGAGTATTCCCATCGGAGTCGATTATCTTGATGACGCCCGTCTGTTCTGCGACAAACATTCTGCCCGTGCCGTCGCCACTGCTCACGAACTCCATCGGCGCAGCAAGTCCCTGGGCGATCAGCTTCAATCCTACCATCGGCACATTTGCCGCACCGGCATCCTCAGCACTCATGTTCATGCCATCAAACCCCTTAGTGCCGGAATTTGAATCAGAAGAATTCGTCCGAGTAGCATCGGCCTTCGGCTCATTCATCATCTGCCCGGTGACAACAACCTCGCCAACCATAGACGGATGAATCAAGCATTGATACTGGTAGGTGCCGGGATCGGAGAATATGTGATTGTACATCTCTCCCGTTTCGATATTTCCTGAATTGAAGCTGCCATCCGTGGCGGTTATCGTATGCTCCGCCGAATCTCTATTTATCCAGGTGACCATCGTTCCAGCCGATATTTCAATGGAGCTTGGCTGAAAGGAAAAGTTGCTGATCTCAACCATATTCGTCTGCGAGGGTGACTTTTCCACGCAACCGGAAAAGCCCACCGACATGCCCACGATTAATACAATTAAATATATTCTGAATAATCCCATATTATCTCCCCATAGATCGGACAAAATGCTCATTGATTATCCGTTAATGTTTGCATCTCTAAAGAATAAATAAATTTTCAAATATGTTTAATACTGACTTACTGACGGAGTACATAAAAAAATCGGTGGGATGACGTTTTATTTTAGCCCGACTTAAGGAAAAAGAGATAAAAATTTAATGGATTAAATTTAAGAGATAAAATTGATGCATCTAAATGTGTTCTGCCAGACTCGCCAGCGATTCCAGCACTAAATCAGGAATGACACCCGAATTTGCCGCCAAGTCCTCGCGATATTTTCCCGTCTTGACCAGGATGCCTTTCAGTCCCACCTGCTGAGCGCCGTGCACATCGGTCAGAATGTCGTCTCCGATCATGGCCGCCTCCTTCGGGCTTTTGCCGAGGTCCTTGAGCGCCATCTGGAAAAACTCGGGCGAAGGCTTGCCCATGAGCATCGACTGCTTGCCGGTAGCATACTCCAGTGCCGCCACAAATGGCCCGGTGGAGAGAACCAATCCCTCCGGCTGCATCCAGTATCGGTCTTTTTCCAGGGCCATGATCTCTGCGCCGTCCAGGATCAAACGGAGGGCCTGGTTCAGTCGCTCAAAGGTGAAGCCGTTTCCTGCATCTCCCACCACCACATAATCAACGTCGTCTTCGGCAACAGTGATGCCCGCGCTCTCAAAATCCTCGCGCACGTCCCCCATCGTGAGCAGGAAGCACCTTTTCTTGCCCGACTCTTTCATACGGTCCACCGCAGCCAGGGGCGGAGTGAAGATATATTCCGGCGGCACATCATATCCCAGGCCCTGCAGCCTTTTTGCCACGGAATTGCGGCAGCGGCGAGTGGAGTTGGAGACGAACCTGTAGCCGTATCCCTGATCCTTCATCCGGTCCAGGCACTCTTTGACGCCCGGTACGGCCTTCGTTCCCGTGTAAAGAACGCCGTCCAGGTCAATGAGAAATGCATCTATTCCGAGAAGTCCATTTGTTTTCCAGATATCGCTTCTTTTTTCGCTCATGGCAAATCCGTTCTGCCCTATTTATTTTAAAGAAATGTCATCATATGTCGTCGGCATCTTCCAGTCTCTCAAACCTTCAACTTATTCCAATCTCTTCAACCTTCAACTTATTCCAATCTCTTCAACCTTCAACTTATTCCAATCTCTTCAAACCGTCAAACGCCATCATGAAGCATCAATTGGCCGCTCGTCGCATATCAAGGGATCGGGCCGACTCACATTCTTCCATTGCCGCCTGGCATCTGACGAGAGCTCCGGCAAGCTCTTGAATTTGCACGGGCTTGCTGATGTAGTCGTCCATTCCCGCTCCAAGGCATCTCTCGCGATCTCCCTCCATCGCGTAGGCGGTGATGGCCACGACTTTGGGGCCTCCGGTGGGCCACAGCTCCCTGATGCGCCTTGTGGCCTCAAGGCCGTCCATCTCCGGCATCTGCACATCCATGAGCACCACATCGTAGGGCAGGCGCTCCAGGGCCTGCAAGACCTCCAGCCCGTTGGCTGCCAGATCGGCACGGTAGCCTATCTTCTTGAGCATCTTCAGGGCCACCTTCTGATTTACTGCATTGTCTTCCGCCAGCAATATGCGCAACGGATGGCGTACGGCTGGTGTCGTCTTCTCTGGAACCGAATTTTTGGATGCTTTCTCATCAAAGATATTGAGCAGTGCCTCATGAAGAAGGGCCGGCTTTATTGGCTTGCTCAAGAAAGATGCAAACTGGTTACAGTCATCCCGCTTCTGGCCGAAGGACGTGCACAGGATGATCGGCACGGAGATTTGGTTGGCTCTCACTTCATTGGCCAAAGAAACCGGGTCCATTCCTCTGATGCTTGTGCTCATGACCACGGCATCCCAAACATCGCCCCTCATGCGATCCAGAGCATCCATTGGACCGGATGCAACAGTGGGCTTCATTCCCCAGCTTTTTGCCAGACGGTCTAAAATCTTCAAATTGGTATCAAAGCCGTCCACGATCAAAAGCTTCTTTCCGGCAAGCTTCGGCTGGCTTGGGTGTTGATGAGCCTTGGGGCTCGCGGGCCGCACCTCCGTTACAATGGTGAACTGGAAGTCCGAGCCCTTGCCGGTCTCGCTGTCCACCCAGATCCTGCCGCCCATCAGCTCGACCAATCGCCGGCTGATGGCGAGGCCAAGGCCGGTTCCGCCATATTTTCTGCTGGTCGAGGCATCGATCTGGCTGAAGGAGCGAAAGAGCCTGTTCTTCTGAGGCTCGGAAATTCCAATGCCGGTGTCTTTTATGGAAAAGCGAATCTCGTGATATTCATCCACCAGGTGTCGTGATGAGACCGATACCACAACTTCCCCGTCGTCTGTAAATTTCACGGCGTTGCTGATCAGATTTACCAGGATCTGGCGTAGCCGCGTCAGATCTCCGAGAATGGATTTCGGGGCTCCCTCATCCATGAGGTATGCCAGGTTCAGTCCCTTCTCGGCAGCCTTTGCCGCTATCAGGTCCAATGATTCCTCGACGCAAGTTGAGAGGTCGAAGGGCAGGCGCTCCAGCTCCATATTCCCGCTGTCGATTTTAGAGAAGTCCAGGATGTCGTTGATGATGGCGAGCAGCGTGTCGCCGCTGCTGCGAATGGTCTCGACGGCGTCCTTGCTCTCTACAGATAGATCGGCGTCCAAAAGCAGCCCGGTCATGCCGATGACGGCATTGAGCGGAGTTCGGATCTCATGGCTCATGTTGGCCAAAAACTCTGCCTTGGCTCGGGCCGCCTCCTCTGCCGCCTCTTTGGCCGCCCGAAGCTCCGCTTCCGAGGTCTTGAGGTCGGTGATATCGATGATGACCTCGACAAGCCCGGCCAGGCTGCCGTTCTCATTGGTGTAGGTTGCTTTGTTGGAGATTATGTCCGCCTTCCTGCCGTCATATAGCTGCATAGTCGTCTCTTCAATGCGAATTCCCGGCTCGGAGAACAGGAACGCATCGCTGGACGAGCAGGATTTAGCCTGGTCGGGAGGAAATATGTCGTAGTTGGTCTTCCCAACAATTTGGTCGCGGCTCAGATTCACGAATTTTTCAAAGGCCAGGTTGCACCTTATGAACCGGCCATCCATATTTTTGCAGATGATTGGGTTGGGGATGGTGTCCATCAGCTTTTGCATAAAATGGAGGTTCTCGCGCAGCGATCTCTCTGCAGTCTTCCTCTTGGTGATATCGTCCAGGACGGACATGATTCCCTGAACCGATCCCTTGGCGTCTCTTATGGGTGCCGAAGAGAGGCTTATCTCAATTGTCGTGCCGTCCTTTTTCACCCTCTGCAGTTCTAGGCCTGCGAAGACTTTTCCCTGAGCGGCAATATTAATCAGTGAATGGAATTCATGCATCCTGTCGGGCGTGAGGAAAGGCGGAAAGCGGCCCAGGACCTCTTCCTCCTTCCAGCCGAAGATGCGTTCTGCCGCATCGTTCCAGCTCAATACCCGCCCTGCCGGATCAAAGGTTAAGATGGCCAGGGGCGAGGCTCGGATGAGGGCCTGGAGCTTTAAATTGGCCTCTTCCACGGCCTCTTCGGACCGCTTGCGATCGGTGATGTCCCGTATGGATTCGATTGCTCCGACGATATTTCCGTCGTTGTCCAGAAGTGGAGTAGCCTTTGCCCAGATGAATATCCGCCCTCCCGGAAGATGCACGATATTGCACTCGGCATAAATTGTATCTCCCTTTCGGATAAAATAGTTGTACAGCGCCTCAATCTCTTCATCTTTGTCGGACACGAGATCGATCAAGATTGGCCGCGCCTTGCCGTAAAATGGAATGCCGTATGCATAGTCGCCCTTGCCGATAATGTCTTGCTTAAGGACGCCCGTCATCTCTTCGATGGCCCTATTCCAGGCGATGACGCGCTTGTCTTTATCGATGACAAAAGTGGCATCGGGCAAGAACTCGATTATATCCCAGAGCTGCTGATGGGCCAGCCGCAGGTCGCGAACGGCGCGCCTCCTCTCGGTGATGTCTTCGCATGTGATAATTCTCTCGCCGTCTTTCAGTTTCACCATGATGAAGCTGATCGCTTTGTTTGTCCCGTCCTTGCACGCAACATTATATGATCTGGGCCCGATCTCGCCGACGACGAAATGACCAGAATCCTCGATCCAGGACCTTATGGCCTCATGACGGTATGCAGCATCGGGAAAAGCCTTGCGAAACCAGATGCGCCCTTCGGGGATATCGTGGAGCCGGTATCCGAATAGCTCCTCGAATTTCGGATTGATATATTTGATATTTCCTTCTCTGTCGATGAGGGACATGGCAACCGGGGCGTTCTCTGCGAGCTTTCTGAACATATCCCCGTCGGAAGACTGCTTTTCCGATTCCGGGCCAGCGTTTGCCGGATCGGTATGCGCATCGCGGGCGGCGCAATGCCGATTATTGTTCCCGCTCATGGTGCCCTCTTGATTTGCCGCTCTATCATCTACCCCTCGTTTCATCACCGGCAAAGAGGAGTCGGCCCCAAGCGATCCAATCCTGGGATGCCGAACCTTCTTTAAATTCTGCCGGCCTTGGACGCGCTATTCGCCGGGATCAGTTGCAGATCACGCAATCGCAGACCGCGGGTCGCTGATCCGGGTTCGAGAGATCGTGAAATCGCCCTATTACGGGATCATGGCATTGATTTCATAATGAATGCCGTTTGAATCATTTTATGCGATTTACGTGAATCATTTATGCGAATCAATTACGCGATTCATTTTATGCGATTCATATTATGCGATTCATTTTATGTTATTCATTTTATGCGATTCATTATTCAATTTATGCAATTCGTATCTTATGATCTAATACTATTATTTATGTTTCACGACTCGTATCCTGCGGCAAATATTTTGTTAGATGGGAGAGTGCCTGGGTAGAAGATATACCTTTTTGATTGATTGTCGTTTGCCGGTTTTGCGATATTTCGATGTGGCTATGGACTTTATAGGCTGTATAGCTCTACAAGCATAGATGTATCATCTCGTAAGCATAGAAGATATCGCTCCGTAAGCGCACCCTTGATAAATATGGAGCGCGCCACACTATTTTGTGGAGATGCGCGATAATACCATGAATTGCAGCCCCATTGCCGGAAAAATGAGATTGGTTGCCCTGTTTCTGATAGCCTTCGCCGTTATCGGCCTTGTCTGTCCTGCCTGCCCTGCCGAAGAGTTCAACGGAACGGTCTATCGCCTGGGGCTAAAGGAGGCAAAGGTCACAATGCCGGTCAATGCCAGCCATCTCAACCTCACCCTATTCGAAAAGACCGAGAACATCACATTGCGGGACCAAAACAACCGGAGCGTGCCGTTGAACAGCAGCTATCTCTTCTGGCGGGGGAACCATATCTACAGCCTCACCTTTGAGAGAAACGTCACCGGCGAGCTGGTCTACTCCATTCCCGTGCAGGGCCAGCAGTTCATCCTGCCCATCCGGGATGCGTTGGCTGTGCGCATCATCCTTCCGCCCGGATACACCACAGGCAACCGATTCCTTGGAATTGCCAACCCGGTGCCGGACGAATTCCAGGAGGATAAAGCGGGAAGCGTTCTCACCTGGTACAATACCACGAAGATTCCCTACATCGAGATCAACTACTATCGCGATAACGCCATGCAGGCGCTGGCGATAATCTTCGGCATCATGGGTCTGGCCGGCGTCGCTCTGCTGGTGGAATACTACTTCAGCATCAGAAAGCTCCGGGCCATCCGGGAAGAGGAAGAACGGAAGGCCAAGGTCTAGGGCCGCTGCGTCTCCGATCAAGTCCGAGCATAAGCTCTAAGCCAATGGAAATAAAAACGACCGGCCATGAGCAGAGCAAAGGCCGTTTGCGATAGAGTTTACATGGTGGGCGGTTCGGGATTTTCCGCACCCGAAGACGCTTACGTTTATCTGGTGGATGCCGGCAGCGAGCAGGTGCTGATCGATTCCGGCGTGGGCTACGGCATCGATCGGATTGAGGATAATATCAGATCGCTGGGCTTTGAGCCGGCCGGAGTCTGGCACATCATTGCCACTCACTGCCACATCGACCACATCGGCGGCCTGGCAGCCTGGAAAGAGCGCTACGGCTCCAAGATCATCGCCCACGAACTTGATCGGGCGGGAATCGAGGGCGAGAACAACGCCCTTACGGCTGCCAGCATGTACGGCGTGGACTACAGGCAGGTCTTGGTGGACACGCTCCTTTCGGGCGGGCTGCAAGAACTGATGCTCGGCGACCTTAAATTCAATTTCCTGCACACGCCCGGCCACACGCCCGGCAGCATCTCGGTTTACATAGATACCAAGGACGGCAGGGTGCTATTCGGCCAGGATATTCACGGGCCGTTCTCGCCCGCCTGGGGCTCGGACTTAAAGCAGTGGCGGCAGTCTATGCAAAAGCTCCTGGCGCTAAAGGCGGATGTGCTCTGCGAGGGACACGCCGGTGTTTATCGGGGTGAGAAAGTCGGGAAGTACATCGAGTCGTATTTGGAGAGGTATCGGGTCTAACGGAGTTGGACAATTTGTCTCACTGTCTGAGTGGCAGTGAGATGGATTCTTACGCAATATTTTTGAAGCATAATAGCTATCCAACTTGAGGATGAAACAGAACAAAGGAGGCTCGCAATGATCCCACCAAAACGCGTCGCTGATAGGTTAGAAAAATCGTTAGCCAAGTTTCAACAGGTTCTCCTAGATGCAAAAAACAGAGATGTGAGTGAGTCAGATACAGTTTTCATCATCGGTGACATGCTGGCAGATCTTTTTGGCTATGACAAGTTCTTGGAAGTCACCAGTGAACTTGAGATCAAAGGGACTTACTGCGACCTTGCAATCAAAGTAGATAATCAAATAGAGTTCCTTATCGAAGTAAAAGCCATCGGCACGAATCTGAAGGAAAACCATTTGAATCAAGCCATAAACTACGGCGCAAACAAGGGCGTTCAATGGGTGATCTTAACAAACGGCCTGCTGTGGCGAGTCTACAAGATTCGCTTTGAACAGCCAATAGGCATCGACCTTGTCTGTGAATTCGATATTGCTTCTATTGATAGAAAGTCCGAAGAAGATCAAGAAAAGCTGTTTATCATCTGCAAGGAAGGAATAAACAAGGACGCTCGAGAGCAATTCTATGAGAGGACTCAATGCCTCAATCGCTTCATGCTCGGCGCGCTAATCATGTCGGGTGATATCGTTTCAGTGATTCGGCGAGAATTTCGAAAATTGTCGGACGGTTTTTTTGTTACACCTGAAGAGATCAAGCAAGTCTTGGAAAACGAGGTGCTCAAAAGAGACGTAATCGAAGGAGAGGATGCAAAAAAGGCTCAAAGTCGCGTAAGACGATTCTATCGCAAGACTTCTAAGGAAAACGTCGAAGAGTCCGCGTCGGATTCCCTCGCGGCACAAGACCAGCCTGATTCGGTCTAATTTCTAACCGATTTCGAAATTAAGTCTCCGGTGAAGCGCCAGGTATCGATGATTAGTATTTGATCTCATTATGGATTAGATGCCCGATCTATGGCTGCCTTCAGATCTTCCAGGTTTATGGGCTTGCACAGATAATCATCCATACCGGATTCCAGGCACTTCTCCCGGTCGCCTAAAATGGCATGAGCGGTCAGGGCAATAATCCTCGGTCCGCCCGACGGCCAGATCTTCCTGATCTCCGCCGTCGCTTCCAGGCCGTCCATCTCCGGCATCTGCACATCCATCAAAATCAAGTCGTAGTGCTTGAGCTGCAGGGCTTGCAGGGCTTCCAGGCCATTCCATACATAGTCGGCTTTGTATCCGAGCTTCTTGAGCATGAGAATGGCCATTCTCTGATTCACCGGATTGTCCTCGGCCAGAAGAATGGACAGATCCTTTCCGTTCTGCAGGTTGTTTTGCGCCGCTTTTTCATGAGGATCGGAAAGAGGCTTTTCCTCCGGGCCGGAGAATTGGCCTGCCCGAATGGTGAAGTGGAATGTGCTGCCCCGGCCTTCCTCGCTCTCTACCCAGATCCTGCCGCCCATGAGCTGCACCAGCCGCTTGCTGATGGCCAGCCCGAGGCCCGTGCCGCCGTATTTTCGCGAGGTCGAAGCATCCGCCTGAGAGAAGGGCTGGAAAAGGCGCTTAGAAGTCTCAGGGGTGATGCCGATGCCCGTGTCTCTTACCGAGAAATGAATTTCGTAGCCGCCGGAAAGCCTTGTAGCCGTCGCCCTGACTTCTATCTCGCCCTTTTCGGTGAACTTCACCGCGTTGCCGAGGAGGTTGATCAGCACCTGGCGAACCCTTGCTTCATCGCCGACAACCGTCTCCGGGATCTCGCCGCCTATTTTGTACCGGATGCGCAGGTCCTTCTCAGCGGCCTGCGGCGATATGAGGTTCAGCGCTTCCTCTATGCAGTGCTTTATTTGCATCGGTCCCGCTTCCAGCTCCGTCTTTCCGCTCTCGATTCTGGAGAAATCAAGGATGTCGTTTATGATGGACAGCAGCGCCTGGCCGCTGTTTCGGATCGTCTCCAGATATTCTTTTTGCTCCGGGTTTAATTCGGTCTGCAAGATTAAGCTGGTCATACCGATGACGGCATTCATGGGCGTTCGGATCTCGTGGCTCATATTGGCCAGAAACTCCGATTTGGCGCGGGCTGCGGCCTCTGCCGCATCCTTGGCCTTGAGCAGGTCCTCTTGAATCCTTTTGCGTTCCGTGATATCAAGGGCGGTTCCCACGATCGCTGGCCGAGACTCAAATAGCGTCATCGATCCGAAGACCTCGATGTAGACGGTATCTCCAATTCGCGTCCGCCCCCTCAATTCGTGATAGAGGGATTCCATCTCCCCAATGGCTTTTTCTTGAAAATTCTCTTCAATATTCTGCCAGTCCGGCGGCAAAATTATGTCCTTTGGCGAGAGGCCCGCAAAATCCGCAACGCTGTATCCGAATATCTCCGCAAATTTGGGATTGACGTACTTGAACGACATATCCTGGATGATGTATATTCCCACCGGCGACTGCTCGGCAAGGCTTCGGAATTTGTTTTCGGATTCCAGCAATGCCTGCTCGGTTCGTTTGCGCTCGGAGATATCCAGGAAAATTCCTCTCACGCCTACCGTCTTGCCGTCCTTCGCCAGCGGCATGGAGTAGGCAATGGCCGGGAATGTGCTGCCGTCCCTCTTTTGCAGCCGGCACTCCAGCACCCGCGCCTGTCCTTGCAGGGCTTGCGCTATGTCGCGCTCAAACCTCTCCCGATCTTCGGACGACACAAATCGCCCGACGCTAAAGCCGGTAGAAAGGTCTTCCAAACTGTAGCCGAATATCTGCTGGCCGAATTGGTTGAGAAAGACCACATTTCCCAAGGAATCCAGCTCGAAGACCGTTTGAGGAAGCTGCACTGCCAGCTCGCGATATTTGCGTTCGCTCTCTTTCAATTCCTTCTGGGTTCCGGAGCGCTGTCTGATATTCAGGGCGGAGATGATGACGAGGCCGAGAACAATGGACAGTAGCATCGTTGCCAGCGCCAGAATCAATGAATCGTTCTGCTCAAAGACGGTTGGCTGATTGTTGATCACCAGGCTGTTTTTCGGAAGCTGCCGCTCATCAATGCCGAATCGCTCGAGCTGCTGAAGGTCAAATGCGGCTGTGGCGGCAATGCTTTGCACGGCGGGCGGCCTCTCTCCTTTTAGGACCCCGGCGGCAAGGCCCGCCGCATTCTCGCCCTGCGCCTTGCCCGATTGCAGCATTCCTCCCACTATGCCGTGATCAAGCTGAAGGTCCCATAAACCGTAGACCGGCACGCGGCTTTGCGAGCTGATTTGCTGTGTGGCGTCCCACAATTCCGAGTCGTTGCCTTCTCCCCCCCGACTGCCAAGCAGAGCGCAAAGCACGAGGCTGCTATTATTCAGACCTCGCACGGCTTGGAGAGCTTGACTCATATTGGTTATATTCAGCACACGAATGCCGGGACGGTCCCCAGAGGTTGAGATCTGCTCTTCCAGGCACTCTTGAAGTGCATTTTTGTTCTTTGTACTGTCCTGGATGACAAGAACCTCTTCTGCATTCGGATGAAGAGTCCGCATAATCTCCAGCGTCCCGGCTACATCGGGTTTTTCCAGTACGCCCGTGATATTGTCCCGGCCATAGATCTTTGAGAGGTTGGCGGTGTCGAAGGCGTTGAGCCCGGCAAAAATCAGGCAGGAATCTGAAAAGAGTTCCTTTCGGTGCTTGAGCGCAAAGAACTGGGCGGGCGGATCAAAAACAATGACTGCGTCAAGCCTCTTCCCGGAGTATCGATAGCGGAAGACATCGAGAAGATGCCTCAAATTCTCATCATCCGGATATCTGTTAAGAGCCATGAATTCGATCAAGGGCTTTGACGAAGGCGTTTTTTCCATCAGTCCATCATTTGATCCATCATTAGATCCTTCGTTTTGTCCTTTGTTCGATCCTTTTGCATACGCATTCATGAATCCTTGCAACTCTTCATTGGTCCAGGAAGAATCTTGGGAATAAGAACATAAAATCAGAATCTGAGGGCTTTGGTTATCCGTTTTTGCCGGTGCCGTCGCCACAGTCGCTAAAATCAGGATGCAAAGGACACAGCAGAGGTATCTATATTCTGTTGAAGTGAACATCCGCCTTCTCCTCAAATCCATTTATGCACCCTATCTTTGAAATGTGCGTGAGCAAGCCTCCCATCCGGATCGTTCCGACACGAAATCTCTTATCCGAGAAATTGGGCAAAGCCGTTCAAATAAACGGCTTTAACTATAAAAAGCTCACTTAGGAAGCTATGATCTCACAAATCAGTTAATTGCTGCAGACGACCCGGTCGTTCCCGGCCAATGAGCGCGATTTGAATGCTGCAATTGCGGCAATATATCAATTACAGCAATATGAAACAACTATACGGAATGCAAATTGGCAAATTGCAGTATTATCTTAACCTCTTCGAAAGAAAATAAAGAATTGCTATTGGATTATCTCTTCGATTGCCATTAAAACAGTGAATGCCATTGAACAACTAATGTTATCGATTCGTGGTCGCTGCCAATCGCTCAATGAATTCCGTGCTCATGCGTGTGCCCGTCCATGTGGGCGTGAACGTGTTCATGCACGGTCTTTCCATGAAAATGCATATGCTCATGCACGAGGTTCACGCTGAGGAGAAGCGCCAGGTCGTCCAGCACTTTTTGCGTCGATCCATCCTCTTTGACCATATGATCTTCGCCCATGACGATGGCGCGCTTGCTGATCTGATCGATTATCTCCAGGTCATGGGTAGCTGTAATCACCGTCTTGCCGGATTCTCCCAGCTCCTGCAACAGCTCCACCAGCCATAGCTGCGTGCGCGGATCAAGCCCCGCCGAGGGCTCGTCCAGCAGCAGCACATCGGGATTGTTGACCAGGACGGAAGCGATGCACACCTTCTTCTTCTCGCCTCCGCTCAGCGTGTGGGGCGAACGATCCCGAAGCTTGGTGATCTGCATCATCTCCAGGACATCCTCCACCCGCGTCTTGACCTCATCAGGAGGAATATCCAGTTGCAGCGGCCCGAAGGCAATCTCCTGAAACACCGTGGGACTGAAGAGCTGCACATCGGAATTCTGGAAGACGAAGCCGACTTTGGTGCGGAAATAGGTTCTGAATTCGTTGTCTTTGATGGAATCGAAGGCTTCTTCCGTTATCTGATTGTCGAATGCGTAGAATTCTCCGGACGTCGGGTAAACAAGGCCGTTTAAAATGGCCAGCAACGTCGATTTGCCGCTGCCGTTGGAGCCGATTATGCAAACCCGCTCGCCCAGATCGATCTTGAGGCTGACGTCTTTTAAGGCGTCGATCTTTCCCACGTAGGAATACGATACATTCCTCAAATCAAAGATAGGTTTCATACTCTTAGACCCGCAAGACGCCATGAGATATCAACACCAACACTACGCTCAGGCATAAAGCCGTTGCCCCTGCCGCATAGTCGCGGCTTTGCATCTTGAATTCCTGCATGATCTTGACGTCGCCGCTAAAGCCGCGGGACATCATGGCCATGTGAACTTTTTCGCTCATGTCTATCGATCTGATCAGCGTGTAGCCCATGCGCCCTCCAACCCATTTTTGCTCCTCAAGCATGCCTCTCGATTTGATGGTTCTGGCTTTCTTGGCCACATACATCTCGCGCACCAGATCCATCAGCAAGAAGATGTATCTGTAGGCCATCTCCAGCGTCAGGACATAGACCTTGGGAACGCCGATTGTGCGCAAAGATTTGAAGAGGATCTGCTGGGGCGTGGTGAGGAAGAGCAGGACCACGGAAGAGACGCAGGCCGCCACGCGCATGGTGAAGATGATGGCGGCATTGACACCCTGGCTGGTGATATAGATCGCTTCGGGCAGAGAAAACGGTCCGAGATGAGCGCCGGGACCAAGGTACGCTACAGGCAGAATAGAATCGCCCGGGATGAATATATTAAAGATCATGGGCAGGGCGATGATGCCCGCAAAGACGGGGATGAAAAGCCAGACGCGTTTGATGAAAAACCAGACGGGAATTTGGCTCAGATACGAGAAGAGCAATGTCAAGAGGTAGATGAAGATCAAGATTTTCAGGTCCCCGATCATACTCGTGGCAAAGATCACGGCAAGAATGGAGACTAATTTAGCTCTTGGGTCAAGGCTTTGCAATAGTCCGCTCTTTTTGGAGTAGACCTCTGAGACGAATGCCTCTTCCAGGAAACTGAAGATGCCGTCTATCGTCTTTCCCACGAAGCCTTTCTTGCCGTGGCGGGTGGCAGAGCATTTGCATGGACTCGCGTCCACTTCCTTCATCCAGTCCGGTATCATTGTCTTCCCCTTGGGGTGGCCTCGTCCCAGTGGCTTCGAGGTATAACCAGTGATCGACTAAATTGGATTATTTCGTTCCGTGATTTTGGTCGGTTTGCGACCAAGTCAGTTTGTGATCAGATCGATTTATGATCGAATATGATTATGGCTCAGGATTCAAAAAAGGGATAAAATAAAAAGCTGGCGCTAGTCTTTGGCAACCTTCTTGCCGATGAAGTAAAGGATGCCGCCGCAGATCAGGACGCCGAGAACTGCTGAGAGGATATAGGCTCCGGCAGCAGCACTCATCGAGTCGCCGCCGCCAGGCAATGCATAGTCAGGAAGAGGCGCGCTCCACAATCCGGATAGATGCTCCAGCCCCGGCGGAACAAAGCCCAGCTTCTCCTTTACTTCTTCTGGACCCCACTCACCAAAGGTCTCACCGACAGCCAACAGCCCTAGTGGCGCAAGAATTATCAGTAATATCAGGCCAATGGCAAAATTTCTCATTATCTTATCCATTGTCTTACCTCATGCGATAGTTGCGCTCTTCTTACTCTTTTTCCGCGCGGCAATTTTCTCGCCGTATAAGATAGTCGTATCAGTTCTCTGAATGTAGGCGAAGATGAGAGCCGTGACCAATGCTTCAAGGATGCCAAAGCCGAGAGCGTGCTCTAAAACCATGGCTGGAACCGTTACATTCAGCGAGTAGGGCATGTAGAGCGGAACGCCTTCTGCTGTATGATGCAATAGCGGCTGAATTCCGAATTCAAATCCTGTAAAGGCTGCGGCTATGGTCAGGGAAAGCCATCCTGCAATGGCGGATGCAATAACTCTTCTTGAGGAGGTGATCTCCGTGTTTGCGCTTATGGCTCGATACACATAGTATGCGACAAAAGGCATCACTACAGCCATATTGAAGCAATTGGCGGCAATTGCCGTAATGCCGCCGTCGCCGAACATCAGCGCCTGCAATACGAGCGCGACGGAGATGGCAATTACTGCGGCCCAGGGACCGAGTACTATTCCAATAATGGCTCCGCCTACCGCATGGCCGGTGCTGCCTCCGGGAATGGGGACATTAAACATCATGATCACAAAGGAAAAGGCTGCAGCCAGTGCCAGCAGAGGCACCTGTTTGGATCTAAGCTCAGTGCTAAGCTTATTGCCAGCATAATACCAGATGGGGATCATTATGATCCACATTGCGATGTAAGTGTATGGCCCCAAATAGCCATCAGGAATATGCATTATTTCACCGCGCAATAGAAGTCTCTTTTAATTATAAAAGGATATCGCATATGCATAATAAGTATGATAAAATTTAAAAATTTATGCTTCTTCTGACCTGCATGCCCGTATCAATAGCTACTAAATCAGATTAAATTAAATTTGTGTCGCAAAACAATTCAATTAAACAAATTATCTGATCCATTGTGATTTATTGTGAGCATTTGGCGACAAACCGAAAGCATAAATTCGCATCCCAGAGTGCCGGCCATTGAACCTATCGCCAAATGAAAGCTATGCGATCGCTATGAAGCCAATTCGTACCCGGCTCAAGAACATACCTATTGCACGATTGTTATGCATTAGTTATTAATGATATCAATCGCATGTAGATATCTTAAAATAAGAGGACATCTACGTCGTATTTGAAAAATTTGGCCGTTTTGGGAGGGATGTATCTGAGAGATATCGTGTTGCTGTTGGCCTTGTTACTTCTGATGGGAGCAAGTGCCGCCCTTGCAGAAGAAAGCTATGTTCCGTATGCGAATCCTTCAAGCCTTGAAACAAAGAATCTGACATTCAATATGGAGCAAAATGTCAAAGGCACGGGATTCTTTTCTGCTTATAAGTATGCTCTCATGCCGGACGCCGACGGAGAAGAAGGATATATGTATAACGGCGTCGAGGCCAAGAATAAGGTTCACGGAAGCGGCCAAATCGACTCGAATTCTCTGATGTATGCCGAAAGCAAATACATGAATCGTACCTGGATCGACGGGGCTTATGATGAAGACGGGGAGTTGGTCTTGCAGGACGATGAGCCCTATCTCATAGACACGGAAGCCAACATCGCGCTGAATGACGATAGCGATATGACCTACAACCCGCAGGCCATGACCGTCGGCTCGCGATATTATGCAGCTCACCCCATCACCTTCAATTCGCTGCTCAATGAGCATGTGTCGATGAAGAATCGCGGGGAGTTTAATTCCATCAGCCATGATGTGCGATATGCTCATGCCCTTGATCAACTGCTGGAATCCGAAGCCGATCTCTTCAATAATTCAATTAATGTAGACGAGAATATTACAGACGGCCAGGCTTACTTTGGCGTTCTTCAATTGGCCGGAATTCCTCGCGATGAGCTTTTGGAAGACGAGGAAGAAGACTCGGATGATCCCGATCTGCAAGAAAAGCAACCCCTTGGCCGGGCTATGAAGGCATGGCATAAGCCGGATTTGGAAATGGATGAAGTCTATGTAGGATCATTCCACATCAAGAAAGGCATTAATCTCTACGTCTATGAGGATGACTATAAGAGAGTAGACAATTGGCTGCCCTGCTGCTTTGGCGGATTCTCGGATATGACCATATGGGACCAAATAGAGAAAAAGAGCGCTCGCGGCGTATTTGACTGCACCTGCTTCAAAGTTCCAAATACTGCCCAGTTCGAGAGAGTCTACTAAAAAGGTGCCCGCGGCGCCAGGCCAGCGCACCACAACTCTTTTTTATTTTGCGCCGCTATGGATTGAATTATGCTTAAGCGCGCCAGGATCATAGCCGACTACCAGTTTGGCAGAGGTGCAGGGACGGCTCTTTTCTCCGATGATACGACCTACAGCCTCTCCAAAACCGGTCGGCTGAGATATCTCTACTCCGGGAAGGAGCGGATCGCCACCGTCCGGGCAAACGACAATCTCCTGACGCTCTCCATGCTCGGCGCAAAGAGGCTTCATGCCGCATTCCCCGGCCCGCGGCTCAGAGTGGTGGCCTCGAACGATGCCGCGCCCTTTGTGGCCAAGGGCGGCAACATCTTCGCCAAGCATGTCCTGAGCGTCGATCCCGAGATTCGCGCCGGTGAAGAGGTGCTTGTGGTGGATTCCTCTGATTCTCTGCTGGCAACGGGCACTGCGGTGCTCGCGCCTGAGGAGATGCTGCAAATCAAGCGCGGGCTGGCAGTGCAGACCAGGAAGGCGGCGGAGCATTAGCCCGAAAAATAATATTTGCTGCGGTCTTATTGCCCTATCTTATTTGCTGGAGGTCTTATCTGCGGGCGGTCTTATTTGCTGGCGATCTTATTTGCCGCTATCTTATTCTTCCTGGGGTCTTTATCTGCTCGCGGTTTATTTGTCGGCCATCCCTTTGTCATATCATAGTCCAAGGTTTATTGGCTATCCCGTCGCCAACAGCAGAGCCACCAGCACCATCAGCCTGACCAGGACGCTGATTCCCGTGGAGACCGCAACCAGCGATAGGCCAAGCCTCATGCCGAAGACGGAAGTATAGTTGGGCATCAGCGATCTGATGGAGTAGAAAGGCAGCATGAAGAGGCTCCCCAGCATCAGGACGATTAAGGCTTTCATCTCAGTTATGCCGCCGTTTTGGATCATGGGTCCGAGAAGTGTTATCCCGGCTTTTGGACTGGCCACATAAATAGTCAGAGGGATCACGGTTTCCGGAGGGACTTTAAAAAAATGTGCCACAGGCAGGACATCCAAAGACTGCAAGATGCCTTCCTCGCTCAGATAGAGGACGAGGAAGGTCATGATAAAATAAAGAGCTGTCATGCGGAAGAATATCCATTTCTGCCCCTGCAGAGATTTTATGGCAGACTCCAGCAGATTTTTCTTCTCCAGAGATTCGAGCACATGCGGTGATTCAATCGAATCTGCATCGAGATATGCCCTCCCCAGGATCATGACCAGTAGCAGCTTTATGATGCCAGTGGAGACCGCTACCACCGCATAAATGCCTCCCACAAAAAGCCCGAGAACCGGCACCACAAAGGCTAACTGATAGGTGAAAAGCTCGCGGAAGTAGACGGGAACGCTGTTCATGATGGCGGAGAAGAATGCCTGGCGCTCCGTCAGGTGTCCTTCGTCTTTCAGCCTGGCGATCATGGTGTTGGCGGCCAGGGCCGATCCCAGGCTGACCACAAAGGTTGAGGCCGCCGCAGAAGGAAGATGGGAAACCGATGCCAACGGTCTGGCAAGGTGCGAGAGACGAAAAAACATGCCCATCTCCGTCATGATTCCGGTAATGAAGAGCATCACGAATACCGTGGTCATGGTGGTGACGGTATCTTCCAGAGTCCGGGCAATCAAGTCAAGCATAATGGTCTTCAGCTAATTACGGTCGCTTCCGCGCCGTAACGCACCTTTCATATTATTATCTGGATTCATATCATTATATAACATTATCCCATCTTCGGGCTTTTTTTT
>Ga0074195_1000804_pt1 | contig 53682 bp, 48 predicted proteins | sample EPASupsiteHSE623_FD_64525 | JGI IMG/M metagenome (GOLD analysis project Ga0074195, IMG submission 64525) | Bioremediated contaminated groundwater from EPA Superfund site, New Mexico - Sample HSE6-23 | ecosystem: Environmental > Aquatic > Deep subsurface > Groundwater > Contaminated ...
GCTTCATGGCTCCGACTCAAAAAAACTGCTTACAGGCAACGAGCCTGCTCGCATTTTTTTGAGCCGAATCCATTTCGCCCTTTTACGTCTCGGTTCTCGCAAGCAACTGAAACTTTCAGGCTATCGTTTCGTCAGGATTGCGGCAGCCTGCGCGTAGGCGGGGTCGCCGTCAGGAATTCTGCCGGGATAGGCGGACAGAAACCGGTTTATCCGCTCCTCATCCTGCTCGCCGGACGCGAGCATCACATCCGGCGTTATGCCTTTGCCCGCCAGCGCAGCGCCGGACGGCGGCGTCAGGTAAGCCACGGTCAGCCTGAGAGCGCGTCCGTCTGAAAGCGGAAACATTTTCTGGATGCCGGCCTCTCCGGCGGTTTTGGCGCCGACGAGCAGCGCACCCGCGTTTTCGCGCAGGGATTCGGCCATTATTTCCGCGCCCGATGAGGTCTGCCGGTTGACCAGCACGGCGCAGCGCAGATTGCCATAGGGGGCGCTGGCGCCGGCTTTGTAATCCGTGTTGTAGTCCGGCTTGTCGGACCTGGCGGAAAAAAGTATTCTGCCGCCGCCGACGAAAAGCCGCAGGACGCCGGCCGCCTCGGACAGCAGGCCGCCGTTGTTATAGCGCAGGTCAATGACAAGGAAACGGACGCCCGCCGCGGCCAGTTTCTCCATTTCGGCGCGCGCGTCGGCGGCGGCGGTGAAGGTGAAATTGGCTATCCGCAGGTAACCCACGCCGCCGGGGCCGATTGAGGAACTGACAAGCGGCACCTTGTACAACATCTTTCTCAGCGTGAACTCGAACCGCCAGGCTTGGGTTCCCTGCCTGCGCTCCACCATGATTACGACTTCATTTCCGCCTCTGGCGGCCAACAGCTCTCGCGCCTGCGGCATGGTCAGGCCGACCACGGATTTGCCGTTCAGTTCCAGTATGATATCTCCTTCCATAAGCCCCGCCTGCCAGGCCGGAGAACGCTCTATGACCCTTGAAATCTGGATATAGCCGCCGTTTTGCACGGTGAGTATGCCTATGCCGACGGCACGGCCAGACGACACCTGGTTCATGGCGAGGCGTTTTTGCGCGCTGCCGGCGATAAGGCTGTATTTGTCCAGCTCGGCAAGGCCGTCCTTGCCCTCGCTGAGCAGCACGGACCGCACCTCTTCCGCCGTTATTTTGGAGGCGCTGTGCGCGGTGAAAATCGCGGCAACCTCATCCACCGCGTCCGGTTTGCGCGAACAGGCCGAAAGGGCCGCGATTGAAAAAATGAGAATGATTGCGTTGCGTGCTTTCATAGTTTCTCGCGGCCTCCAGCCGCCGACTGTCAGAACCGCCCCCCGGAGTCTGATTCGCCGGGCCCGGCCGCTTCCTGTCCGTCATAAGCCGGCGCGCCGGTTCTGGTCTGCGGCGCGGCGGAGGTGTGCTGCATGTCGAAACTGAACAATCCCGGCAAGCCGCCGAACAGCGGATTTATCAGCCCGTCTGCCGCCTTGCGGCCCGCGCCGCGCGCGCCGCCGCCAAAGTCCGGCGGAGGCGCCGCCGGGTCGTCCACGGCGGGCACGGCGATGCCGCCGGCGCGCGCCAGGCTGAAGCCGTTATCGCGCAGAATGCCCGGACTGGCGCCGTCGGCAAACTTGTCAAGCCGCGCCAGACCGCCCCGGTAATGAAGCGCGCTGGCATAGTTTTCGCCGAGGTCGAAACTTTGCGCCGCCAGCGCGCGCGCGGAATCCACGGACTCGTTTTTGCCGGCGTGGAGCGAGAGTCCGGCGGCGTATTTCAGCGAATCGAGCGCGCCGGGTTTTCCGGACAGGCGCGCCGCCGCGCGCGTTTTCTGGCCGCCGCCAGCGACTGCCTCCGCTTTTCCTCCGCCGGAGACCGCGACGGCCTCCGCGGCGGACCGTATTTCCTCCCCGCCGCCGGTTTGCGGACGACCGGCCACGCCCGGCGAAGACCGGCTGTAGACAGGGGCGTTCGCGAAAGGCTGACCGTCAAACCGCTTTGGCGCAACGCCCGGCCCGCGCTCAAAAGGAATCCGCCCCGAAGACGACCGCGCGGCGGCGGCGCGGGACGGCCCCGCGGCGGACGCTCCGGCCCTGCCCTCGGACATGGCGGAATCGGACTCGGTAAATTCCTCCGGCGGGACGCCGGATTGCGCGTTTTCGCGGAGCGAAAAGCCTTTGTTTTCCAGCGAGGCCAGGTCGTCGTAAAGCGCGCGGCGGGCGTAACCGGACTCGGCTCCGCCCCCGGTAAGCCGCCGCGAGCTGTCCTGCATGGCATGAAACGCTATGAACGCGCCCGCGCAAAAAAACAGCAGAATCAGCAGCAGCCGCGCCCACCGGTGTTTGCGGCTCCTGTCCCTGAACAGACCCGAAACCGGCGCGCCGTCATATCCGCTCATGAAAATCACCCTCAATTCCCCGCCGGAATCCGCTCGCCGGTTCCGCCGCCGGCTGCATCACGCGCGGCGGCTTGCCGCATTTGAGCATGACGTCCGCTATCTCGTCGAAATCCAGTTCCTCTCTGGCGAGCAGCTCGCGCACCAGCGCCTCGGCGGCGGGCCGTTCCTCGCGCAACAGCTTTTGCACCTGCGCCAGCTGCCCGGAAATTATGCGCTGGGTGTCTTCATTTAGCTTTTGCTTGACCGACTCGGAAAGCTGGGTTTCTGGTATCACGGTGTAGTCGCCCGCCAGGGCGGAGTCTCCCATGCCCAGCCGCCACACCATTTTATGCGCCAGCTCCATGGCTGCCGCGAAATCAAGGCCGACGCCCTCGGTGGTCACTCCGTAGCGCAACTGCTCCGCCGCGTAGCCGCCAAGCGACACGCGGATATGCGCCAGCAGAGTGTCGCGGTCGGCGCTGTGGATTTCCTCGCGCGGCATGGAATGCACCACGCCCAGCGCGCCGCCGCGCTGGCGGATGGACACCTTGAAAACGTCGTTGGCGGGATGCGTCAGGTAGAGGGCCAGCACATGCCCCGCCTCATGCCAGGCCGTCATCTCGCGCTCGCGCGGAGTGAGGCTGAGCCGGTGCTCGACGCCGAGCTCTATGCGCTCTATGGCGGAGGTCATGTCGCGCATGGTGGCGAAATCTTTTTTGCCGCGCGCGGCTATCAGCGCGGCTTCGCGGACCACATTCTCTATCTCGGCGGGGGTTTTGCCCACCGCCTTGCGCGCCAGGCGCGCGACATCGAGTTGCGGGTCCCGCTTTATTTTTCCTAGATAATAGCCGAAGAGCAGTTCGCGTTCCGCCAGGTTGGGGCGGCCCACGAAAATCTTCCTGTCAAAACGCCCCGGGCGCAGCAGCGCCGGGTCGAGAATATCCTCGCGCGCGTTAGTGGCGCCGATTACCACTATGTTGTCGCCGCCGCCGGAGAGGCCGTCGAGCTCCAGCAGCAGCTGGTTCTGGGTGCTGTTGGTCTCCGCCCCGCCGCCGAAGGCGTCGTGCAGTATCCTGGTCCTGCCGATAACCTCTATCTCGTCTATGAAAATTATGCACGCGCCGTAAGCGGCGGCGTAATCGCGCGCCTGCCCAAACAGCTTGCGCACCCGCGCCGCGCCCACGCCGACAAAAACCTCCACGAATTCCGCGCCGGAGACCGACAGGAAGGGCACGCCCGCCTCCGCCGCGATGGCTTTGGCGAGCAGCGTCTTGCCGCAGCCTGGCGGTCCCGACATCAGCACGCCCCGCAGAATATGCCCGCCGATGGAGTTGAGACGGCGCCTGTCGCGCAGCAACTGCACCACTTCCCAGGCTTCGCGCTTGGCCTGGCCCAGTCCGACGACATCCGTGAATCTTACCCGCACGGCCTCGGAGTTTATGCGCACCTTCCTGAACCGCGCGAATCCGCCGCCGAATTGCAGCAGGTAGAGAAAACCCACGAACACCAGCGTATTCGCCAGCCCCCACGGCAGCGAGGCCACGTTCATCGCCACCAGATAGCGGCGGGTGTTCTCCTCGAGTCCCGCCAGATAAACCGCCGGCAATATTATGGAAACCGCCGCGAGCAGCGCTATGCACACCCAAAGCCAGTGCCTGCTCCACCACAAACGCAGTTTATGCCGGAACATGAGACTTTGCTCCCGAATAAGGTTTATGAGGCAAAAAGACAGGATTTTGGCTTGCAGCCAAGCGGGGTTCGGCGAGCACACTCCGGCGGGGTGTGTGAGCCGAAGCCCGCGAAGCTGCAAGCCGAAAGCCGTGATTCTTGCCCAAAAAATTATTCGGGAGCAAGTCTATAGTCATTGCAATCCCGGCAGCTCGAACTGGATGGGGCGGTCCCGGTTCGGCACGTATTTTATGGCCGTCAGCGCGCCGCCGGAAGTGCATAAATAGTTGTAGCCGCGCTGGCAGTTGAGGCCGAAGGGAGCGCCGCAGACCCGGTTCCTGTTGTATTTGCAAAGCAGCTTGACGCCGGAGGGATTGGTGGTGATTTGCAGCGTCACCACGTTCCACACCGCGGTGCGGGTTATGGAAAGCTTGGCGTCCTTGAGGTTCAGGAATCCTTTTATGCTGCGGCTCTTAAAACCCAGATATTCCTTCACGTTGTCTTCGATATCGTTGCGCAGCCAGCCCTGGTCCCACGTCATATACTTGGTCTGGTGATGGGACTCCAGCTGCCAGCGGCGCGCCGCATAATACGAGGATATCTCCAGCTTCTGAATCAGCACCAGCAGCGCGAAGGTTTTTACAAGCGCGAACATCAGTATCATGAAAACCGGAAACAGCAGCACCATCTCGGTGGTGGCCTGGCCTTTTTTCCCTGAAATCCTCAAGATTCTCATTATCCGCTTGCCGCCTAAGGATACAGCCTGGTCTGATATTTCGGCGTCGGGTCCGGCCAGACGCAGTTGTTGTCCTGCGTCAGGCGCGGGCATTGCGCGGCGATTCTGGCGTGCACGCAGGGCTTGCCGGTCTCGCGGCAGTTGAACGACTTGAGGTTCACCTTGAAATAATTGGAAGGCGGGTCCCAGCCCTGATAAACCTCAAGGCCGCGACCTATATTGGTGAGGACGCTGCGGTTGCTTACGGTGGCCAGTTGGAAAAGGCCCAGCGAATTGCTCTGCGTCATGTCTATGGGCGGCTGGGTCTCCACCACTTTGAGCGGGTCCAGGCCGCCGACGAATTTGCGGGCCGCGAAATAAATCCTGTTCACGTAATGCATCTTGGTCTGCAGGACGTTCGACTTGAATGAATTGTAGCCCACGCTCACGCCCTGGTCGCCGCAGGTTTCGGGATTGCTCTGGCAGTCGCCGGTATTGAGATAATACGACTTGCGGAAGAATTTATGGTCCTCGGTCAGCCGCTCATAGACCGATTTCTGGGAATCCTGCACGGAGCCGAGCAGCATATAGACCCTGGCGTACAGCTTGTAAATGCCCACCGCCGCGTCCCAGGACAGAATCAGCTTTACCATGCGGTCGTGCTGGAACAGGTCGAACTGCGGCGGAAACTGCGGGTCCGGCACGTTGAGGTCCACGCCGCGGCCCTGGCTGAACTCGATGCGCCACTTGTCCGACTGGTCCATCATGGTGTCATTGCCGTCAAGGTTTTTGGGGAAGCCGCCCATCTCGTAGACAACGTCGTAGAGGCATTCGCGCTGGCCGCCGTCGGTGCGCTCGATATAATTATCGTCGGGCGGGCAGGAGAACGCCTCCTTGAATATGCGGTGCGGGAAGGAGCCGTTGACATACGCGGTGCGATTGAGATAATCCGAGTAATTGGTCATCTCAATGAAAGCCGCCGAGTCCACCGCGAACTGGTGGCGTATCTTTTCGCGCGAGAGTTTCGTGGTTTCAAACAACAGGTAGATGAACAGGAACATCGTGGGGAAAATAAACACGGCGGGGATGACTATCTGCCCGCATTCCGACAGCAGCACACGGGCCGTCACCGCGGCACGCGGGCCGGTCCAGGCGGATAACGCACGCTTAATTCCCATATACATCTGCCTACCTCGGGGCGGCGCTGCTGCCGATAATCATGCCCACTACAGTGAAAAACCCGCCCGCTATCTTGCGGTGGAACATGACGCCGAAAATCACTATCATCGCCACCACGGTGGCGAGCATGAGCATATACTCCACCGTCGTCTGGCCGCGTGCGCGGCCAGACTGCGCCCGCAAAGCAAGACACCACAGCCGCATCGGCAATTCCCGCAGCTTCATATATGTTATAGCCCCGGCAAACCCTTTATTCAACCCGCATTTCACGGCACAGGCCGGCGCGCCGGAAACTCCCGGCCCGGGCGCGCCTAACACTACTCCGTTAAGTATATGCGCCTATTTGGAGGCGCGCAGCGGGATAAACAGCCCATACGCCCGACGCAGCCCTGCACAACCGCGCAGGCAACCCGCAGCAAAAACATCCCCATTCCTTTATATGCGCCTCCCCTGCGGGCAAGGGCGCTTTCGGGCTGCGTCCGCGTCGCTCGTCGCTTGCATACAACGAGTATGCGCGCTCCTCGCTCCTTGCCTCGCCTCAAAATCGCCCTTGCAAATAGCCGCATATACTTAACGGAGTAGTGCTAAGAGCCAACAACCGTCAGTCAGGCATCTTGCTGTCTTCAGCCGAAATGAAGCCCCTGTCTATCGCCTTGACCACCGCCTCGGTGCGGTTTTCGACGCCGAGTTTCTGGAATATCCTGTTGAGATGGTTTTTGACGGTCTTGATGCTGCAAGTGAGCTTTTCGGATATCTCCTTGTTGCTGTTGCCGCGCCCGAGCAGGTCCATGACCCGTATCTCGGTCTTGGTGAGGGTGGCCGGCGTCGGGGCGCCGCCGTCGCCGCCGAACTGGCGCAATCCCTGAATCAGCCTGCCCATGAGCTGCTGGGGTATCATCACGCCCTCGCAGGCGAAGGTCTTGAGCGCGTTGACCAGCTCGGCCGCCGGCAGCATTTTGGAAAGATAGCCGTTGGCTCCCGCCTGAATGGCTTCCATGACGTGCGCGTCGTCCTCGAAGCTCGACAGTATCAGCACGTTGGTCTCGGGCGAATCCTGCCGTATGAGCCGCGTGGCGGCGATGCCGTCCATTTTGGGCAGCTTGATGTCCATCAGTATCACGTCCGGCTTGAGCTTCTTGGCCAGCCGCACGGCTTCCGCGCCGTCGGGCGCCTCGCCCACGACCTGTATCCATTTCTCCCCTTCGAGCAGGTCCTTTATGCCCTCGCGGAAGAGAGTCTGGTCGTCGGCTATAAGCACCGATATCATTTTCCTTGCCATACCGTTCTCCTTAGTCGTTATTAATCAAGATTGCCGCGCGCGCTTCATTTCTCTTCGCCGGAGCCGCCGGCGGGCAGCGCCGCGGCGCCTCCGGGATTGACCACCGCCGGCAGGGTGAACTGGAATGTGGAGCCTTTGCCGATACCGTCGCTTTCCACCCAGATGCTGCCGCCGTGGCTGGTGACTATCTCGCGCGCGATTGAAAGCCCCAGTCCCAGCCGCCCTTTCTGCGAGCTGCCGCCCGGCTCGCCCTGATAGAAGCTGCGGAACAGCTTCGGCAGCACGGCGGGGTCTATGCCGTCGCCCGAGTCCTTGACCGCCACTTTGACTTCCCCCTCGCCGGCCATGCTCACGCACACCGATATCGCGCCGCCGCGCGGCGTGTGGCGCACGGCGTTTTCCAGCAGGTTGAGCAGCACCTGGGTGATGCGGCGGCGGTCGGCGCAGACCATGACGTGCTCCATCCCCTGCGCTATGACGGGGGCAACCGATATCTGTTTCTGGCCCGCGCGCGCCCTGGGGCCCTCCACCATCTCCTCCACCATTTTCGACATCTCGAAATAATTTTTTTCCAGCCGGAACTTGCCCTGCTCGATGGAGGCCCAGTCCACCAGGTCGTTTATCAGCCGTGAAATCTGGGTTATGCCGTTGGTGATGAAAGTGATTTTCTTCTGCTGGTCGTCCTCGGGCTTCATGGAGGTCACGAGCATCTCGAAGCTGATTTGCAGCGTCATCAGCGAGTTGGACAGGTCGTGCGAGGACATGGAGAGGAATTTGGATTTCATCTCGCTCATGCGGGAGAGCTCCTCGTTTTTCTTTTGCAGCTCGGAAACGAGGTTGCGTATGTCCTGCTCCAGCCGGAGTTTTTCCAGCGCCTTGCGGATGGCGCGCTTGAGATAGTTGAAATCCACCGGCTTGATGAGGAAGTCGTACACCGATTCCTGGATGGCCTTGACCGCCGTGTCCAGCGAGGCGTGCGCGGTCATCATCAGTATCTGGCTTTCCTGGTTGAGGCGGCGGATGTCGCGGATGACCTCGATGCCCGTCTTGTCGGTAAGATTGAAATCCATCAGGATGACGTCAAAAAATTCCGACGCCACGTGGTTCATGGCCTCATGGCCGCTGCCCGCCTGAAACACCCGGTAGCCTTCCATTTCAAGAAGGTCCTGGAGCGTTTCGCGCAGGTGCGCGTCGTCGTCCACTATGAGTATTTTGGCCTGCTGTCCGGCCATAAGCTATGCCCGCCGCGAATCCGGCGGGGCCTCCTTGTAAACCGGGATGTAGAGCTTGAAAAGCGTGCCCGCGCCCGGGGCGCTTTCCAGCGCGACCCTGCCGCGGTGGCGCTCGAGCACTTTCTTGACCACCGCGAGGCCAAGCCCCGTGCCGCGCGCCTTGGTGGTGAAAAACGGCGCGAAAATCTTTTCCGCCACGGCGGGGGGAATGCCGGGGCCCGTGTCTTTTATCCCTATGACCGCCAGCCCCTCGGCGTTGACGCGGGTGGAGACGGTCAGCGCGCCGCGGGCGGGCATCACCTCGACGGCGTTGCCCAGCACGTTGCGCACGGCCTGCTTCATTTCCTCGGCGTCTATGTTCACCCGGGGATTTTCCGGCGCGAACTGGCGCTCCACTTCCACATGCTGCGGGAACGGATAGGAGGCCAGCAGTTCCTCCATGTAGTTGTTGAGGCTGACCGGCTTGGGCATCAGTTCGCGCGTGCGCGCGAAGCCGAGGATTTCGCTTATTATGCCGTTGGCCTGCTGGATTTCGGATTCTATTATCGCGATATGCTTTTCTATCTTGGGGTCAACGCCGCCGGCGGCGCCGAGCTTCGTCTTGATGAAGTAGGCGGAATTGTTGATGACGGCGAGCGGGTTGCGTATCTCGTGCCCCACGACGGAGGCCATCTGCCCTATGGCGGCGAGGCGCTCCTTGTTGATGAGTTCGTCCTGCGCCGCGCGCAGTTCGCGCGTGCGCGCCTCCACCCGCGATTCGAGAGAGCGGTTTAGCCTTTCCAGCTCGTCGCCGGCGGCTATCAGCTCGGCGGTTTTTATGCGCAGCGAATCGCTCATCTGGCTGAAGGTCTGCGCCAGGTCGCCGATTTCGTCGTTGGGCATTTTCAATTCGGGCAAATCCTCGAACCGGCCCTCGCTCAGCTTCAGGGCGGCCTCGCGCAGCGCCTGTATCGGCTGCACGATTATCAGCGACACCAGATATCCCAGGAACAGCGCGAACACCAGCACGAACCCGAACGCCTTGAGCGTCTTTGAGACCATCACCGAGGTGGCCCTTTCCGCCACGGTTATCGGCTGCTGGATGTACACCAGCCAGCCCAGGCTTTTCTCCTCCGCAAACGCCCCCAGCACGCGGGTGCCGTCCTGCATGAGTATTTCGCCGCTGCCCTCCCGGTCGGAGGTGTTGAGCAGGATGTCGAGCACCTCCCTGGGCAGGCGGGCGTCCGGCCTGAATACCTGGCTCATGTCCGAGTGCGCGATTAGAAACCCGTCCGGCGCGATTATGGCGGCCTGGGACTGCGACGACTCGGGAAAACCGGTTTTCAAAATGCTGGTGAGCCCGTTGAGGTTGAGCTTTCCCGCCAGCACGCCCTCGGGGCGGCCCGTGGCGTTGTTGAGCAGCTGCACGGCTATCATAAGAGTCGGGTACTGGCCCTGAAAACGCTCCAGCGAACCCATGTACTGGCCGTCTTTCACGGCGGAGCGGAACAATTCGTCCTGCGAGAGATTGCGCAGGGAGGGCGATTTGAGGAAACGCCCCACGCGCACGATTTCGTTTCCCGAGGAGTTTATCACCGACATCTCGATGAACGCCGCGTGCAGCTGCATGCAGTGGCTGAGCGCCTCCTGCAGGCGCGCCGGGTCGGAGGACTGGAGCTCGGGCTCGCGCGCAGTCTCCGAGAGCAGCGTTTTGAACGCCATCACATAGGTGTGGACGTTGTCGGTGAGGCCGGCGGCCAGGGTGCGCTGGTCCGTCAGGATGGCCTGTTTGAGCACGTCCTTGCTGAGGTTGAGCATGTAATAGCCGACAAGCGCCAGCGGCCCCAGCGAAACAAGCAGGAGCACGAACATGAGCTTGTAAAAAAGCTTTCCCCTTCTTCTGGCCATCCGGTCAACCCCGCGGCTATGAAACCGGCAGTCCGCCGCCGCGCGCCAGGCCGGCGGCGGACTGCCGTATGCCGTCCGTTATTTGTTGCAGGAGCCCTGAGCGGCGGCGCCGCCCTGCACGGGCTCCACTTTCTCGAATCCGGGAATCTTTTTGAGGCCCGCGATTCCGCCCACCAGCGTTCTTCCCTCCCACAGGAAAGTGGGCGAGCCGCTGACTTTATTGGCCTCCGAGTAAGCTGCTTCGGCTTCCAGCAGGCCCTTGGAGGCGTCGAAGTTTTTGAGCACTTCCTGCGGGTCTATGCCCGCCGCCGCGGCGGCTTTGTCCCACAGGCTGGAGGTGTAATCGGCGTTTCTCGCCTCGATATATTTCCAGAGCTTGTCGGGATAATTTTTGGCGATGATGAGCTGCCTCAGGTCCTCTTCCCATTCCGCCGAGCCATGCAGGCTGGAGAAGGTTACGACCCCGTCCGCGCCTTTCTTGGCCGAGAGGATGTAACGCAGCGTCAGTTTTACATCCTTGGGCATCAGCCCCTTGTTGATGGCGTTCACGAACGCGTTTTGCGCCTGGACGCCGTAAGGGCAGTGCGCCATCACGAACAGCTCCAGTTCGCCGGGTTTGCGCTCCTTGTTGAGGAACACGCCTTCGCTGGTGCCGCCGGTGATTATGAAATACCTGCCGTTCCTTTTGACCATGCCGTTATCCAGATACGGTTTGAAAACGGCCTCGGTGTCCGGCGTCGCCGCGACGAAATAATAAGGCAGGAAGTCTATGTTGAGCTCCTTGAATTCCGGCTTTTGCAGCGTGAGCTCGTAGGGAATCGTCATCACCTCGGGCTTGCCCAGAATGCGGGTGAGCCCGGCGGTGAGCCCGGCGTCCTGGTCCGCGCCGGCCATGCCGGTGGAAACCACTATCCAGAGTATGGCGGGCGCGGCGGTGGAAACAACAACCGGCGCCGCGGCGGGCAGCTCAATCCGCGCCTCCTTGCCCAGCATGGAGTTGAAAGACCGCAGCACCGCGACCAGGGACAAATCGCCCTGGTACGGCGCGGAGTTGACCAGCATGGATGAGCCCTGTATCTTGCGGGAGGAGACGTATTGCCAGGCCTTTTCCAGCTCGGCGTCGCCTTCTTTCGACACCGCGGCTTCTAGTTTGGCGGGGTCCACGCCGGCGTAAACGGCCGCGTCCTTCCAGGCGCCTTCCGACGCGTTGAAAGTGCGGGCCCAGAGGTAATCCCAGACCTTCGAGGGATACCGGGCGGATAATACCGCCACGCGCCGCGATTCCGCCACTTCGATATCGCCGCGCGGGGCGGAGAACTTGCCGTTCTCCTTGGAGATGATGGGAATGGTTTTCACCTCCAGCCTGGAGCCCAGGCGCCGCTTGGCGGCGTCAAGCAGGAAAAACATCTGCCAGGAGCGCTGGTCCTGGAGCTCCCAGGCGAATTCCACCTTCACGGTTTTCGCCGGGGCTGCGCTTTTTTTGCCGGCGGCCTCTTTCTGGGGAGTTTCCGGCTTGGCGGCGGCAACGGCGGCAACCTTACCGCCGGCGTTCGCGGGCGCCTGTGCCGCGGGCCGGGCATTCTGCGCAAAACAGACAGCCGGCAGCGCCACGGCGGCAGCCGACACCAGCAGCATCATAGTCCTTCTCATTTTCTCTCCTCTCCTGATTGTACCCCGCCGCAAACTCCGCAGCGCGGGGTTTTGCGGCAAATCTTCATGCAACACTTTACATATTTAAGGGCCTGGTTTGAAACCGGCCAGTCCGCCGCAGGCAAACTGCTCAGCCGCCTGCGGGCCTGGAGCTTCGCGCCAGAATGCTGCGTATGCGGGCGGACAGTTCGCGCAAATCGAACGGCTTTGTGATGTAGTCGTCTGCGCCGAGCTGCAATCCCTGCGTCTTCTCCTCCGTGCTGAGGAACCGGCCCGTCATCATTATTATGACGGTATCCCGCGAAATCTTTTTCACGCTCTGGCAAAGCTGAAAGCCGTTGGAATCCGGCAGCTGCAAATCCGTGAGCACCACCGACGGCTTGAGCTGCGCGGCCAGCCGGACCGCTTCCTGCGCGGTGGCGGCGCGCGCGCAGACGAAGCCCTCCAGTTCCAGCACTTCGCACAAGCCTTCGCCGAGCTTGGCGTCGTCGTCCACTACCAGTATGTTTTTAGATGCAGTCACTCAGTCACCAGCCTTTCCGGTTTGTCCCGCGGTCCGGCAGGAGTTGGACTCCTGGCGGAGCGGCCGCGGCGACCACTTGTAGCCCACGCAGGCCACAGTGGCGATCATGTCGCCCGACGGGCCCAGCTTGCTTCTCAGCCGCCGCACGTGCACGTCCACAGTGCGCGGCGAGCCGAAGTAATCGTAGCCCCAGACCCGCTCGATGAGATACGGGCGGCTGAGCACGCGCTCGGGGCTGCTCAAAAACACGAAAAGCAGGTCAAATTCCTTCGCCGTGAGCGGCACCGGCCTGCCGCGTATTTTCAGCGCGTAGGCGGACACGTTGAGCTCCAGCGGCCCCGCCTTTATCACCTCCTCGCACGGCATGGCCGACGTGCGGCGCAGCACCGCCCTTATTCTGGCGAGGCATTCGCGCAAGTCCTGCTCCAGCGAGAGGCATTCGTCGAACCCCGCCTCCAGATACGAAACGCGCAGCGACGCCCGCTCCCCGGCATCCTCGCCCGGTTTGGGCACGTCTAGCAGCGCCACCAGCGCCGCGTTTTTGGACAGGCCGGCGCGGCGCGCGGCCCTGGCCAGCTCCAGCGCCGCGGAGTGGTCGCTGAACGGCCCGGCAAGCAGCACGGCGGCGACGACGCCTTTTCGCGGAGAAAACAGTTTCTCGCGCGGCTTCGTCTCGACGCGAAAACCCGCGCGCGCCAGAAACCCCAGAAGCACCGAGGCTTTTTCCGGTTCGCAGGCCGTATGCACCGCAAGCGGGTTGTTCACGATAACGCGGCCGATGACGGCTCAGGCCGCCTCGGCCTCGTCGCCGTCCTCTTCCTCCTCCGGCTCGCCGCCGGCGGCATCGTCCGACAGCGCTTCCATATTCAGGCGCACGCCGGGCAGTCCCAGCGCGGAGAGCGTGTTATAGATGAACGCGCTGACCACTATCACGCTCAGGACGAGAAGCATGTAGACAAGCGAGAACACGCCCGTCGCCATGGCGCGCGCGTAGGGAGTCATGGGCTCGAGCATTTCGTTGGGCGATATCACGAACGCCAGCAGCCCCCCGACCAGCCCCATGATAAGCAGCGTAAGCGGAAGCGGCGACACGACCAGCGACGACAAGGGCACATTCTTTATTTCACATTTCATGGTTCATCTCCTTGCTGCAATTCAACAGACTTGTCCCCGAATACGCCCGCAGCTCTCAGGCGCGCTGCGGCTCGAAAAGCACCAGCGTGCGCCGCGCGTTGCCTTCGGAAACGATTTGGACCGCGCGCACATGCGAGGACTCGCCCTTGAACACGGTGTCGCCCTCTATCGTCTGGCGGGGCGTGTCCATGGCGAGCCCGATAAGCCGCAGCACGTCCTGCTGGCGGCTGTCCACCACGTCGAGCAGATGTATCTTCTGGTCGGACGCGGCGGCTATCTCGAAGTTGGAAAACATCACGTTGTTGTCCTCGTCCACCACGAGGGCGCGCGTGCCTCTGGGCACCGCCGTGGCGAGCACGGCCTGCCACCAGCCCTGCTCGTAATTCTGGCGCTGGCGCTCGTTGTCGGTCACCGAGGACAGCTCGACGCGCACCTTTTCCAGAAACGCGCCTATGGCCTCGGCGAGCTCGCCTATCTCGTCGCGGCGGGCAGCGAATTTTATCTCGAAAGTCTTGGTGGAGATGGAATCCACGCTGTCGCGCAGCGCTATCAGCGGATTTATGACGTAGTGGTTCATGAAGAGGTAAAGCGGTATGCCCAGCAGCAGCAGCACGCCTATGGCGCCCACTATGTATTTGCTCATGGCGGAGCTGATTACGCGCTCGGCCCCCTCGCGCGAGACCAGCATGCTCAGTATCCCTATTATGACGTCCCCTTTGGCCTTGAGCGGAATGGCAATTTCATAAAACGGCTGTTTTTCCACCAGGCGCACCTTGGGCTGGCCGAGATAATAGGCCTGGGCTATGGCGTCGGTGGAGAGACCCACCTCCTTTTCGTATTTGTCGAACGGCATGCCCAGGTAGGCGGCCTGCTTGTGCCAGCGTATGGTGCCGTTGCCGTTGATATAAATGACGTCGGTGATGCGCTTGTCCGTGCGCAGCCAGGTCATGACGTCGTACTCGTCGAAAGTGATGACTTTCGGGCTGCGTATGAGCCCCTTTATCAGGTCGGGCGACTTGGCGCGCGCGAGGTCTATGACGTCGCTTTTGAGCTTCTCGTCGAAAGTCCACTTGAAAAGGTTGTAATAGAACACGCCGCCCAGCACCATGACATAGATGCCTATCAGCGAGAACCATAAAACCCACTTTGGAGTCAGTTTCATAAACGTTCCGGCCCGTTACTGCCCCGCCCCCAGCATCTGGTCGAGGCGGCGCAGCCCCGCATCCACGTCCAGATTGCCGGGGTCTAGCTGCTTTGCCAGCTGCCATTCGACGCGGGCCTTTTCGTAATCGCCGTCCTGATAATACTTGATGCCGTTCTGATAGCGCTGAAGCGCGGCACTCTTGTTCTCCGTGCTTATGGCCGGCGGCGTGTTGGCCGGCAGCTGGACCGCGCTCTGGTCGCCAAGCTGGGTCTGGATTTCCTTCTTGGCGGACTCCTCCTGCTCCTTTTTCTGGCGCTCGAGCGCCTCGGCGGCCTCGCGCCTGGTCCGTTCGGTCTCGCGCTTGCGGTCCTCTTCCTCGCGGCGCATCTGCTCGCGCGCGCGGGCCACAAGCTGCCCCACATAGCCGGCGTCGTAGCCCCATTCTTTGGCGCGGTTCCAACTGCTTATCGCCTGCGTATAGAGACGGGAGGCGTAGGCTTTCTTGCCGTCGCCAATGTAGCGGCCCGCTATCTCGTAACGGATTTCGCCAAACATTTTCTGCGCCTTGTAATCGCCCGGCTCAAACTCCAGCACGCCCTTGAGCGCGGTATACGAGTCGGCCAGATTGCCCTCCCCGTAAAGCGCCAGCGCGCGCTGCAGGCTGCGCATGGCCTCCTGGTGGCGCAAATCATTTTCCGCCCTGGATATTTTGGCCACGAGGCGCGGATCGTTTTTGCTTATCAGTATCGCGTTATACCACTGGTCCAGCGCTCCGCGCAGATTTTTCTCGGCGCTGGCCTTGTCGCCCCGGGCAATGTACTCGTCCACCATCTCGCCGCGCGCCTTTTTAAGCCAGTAGGCGGCTTTCATGTTGCCGGGGGAAAGCTTAACCACCTCCTCCCATTTGCGCACCGCCTCCACCAGATGCCCTTCGCGGTAGAGCGCAAGCGCGGCGGCGAAGCGGTCTTCCATCGCCGTTTTTTCGGCTCCCCTGCCCCGCGGCGCGCCCTGCAATTGCCCGGATACCTGCATGACCAGCTTGGCGTCCTGAAAATCGGGGTCTATGGCCAGAATCTTTCCCGCCAGCTCCTGGGCCTGCTCATATTTGCCGTGGCGGTAGAGCTCGAGCGCGTTCTCATAGACGCCTTCGAGCATGTGCTGCTGTATCTTCTGCTTTTCCAGCTGCACGGTCGTCAAAAACTGGCGCTTTTCCTCCAGGCTGGATATCGTGCCGAGGTTGAGCTTGCTCAGCCCCAGCAAAAGCGATTCCTCGCTCGCCGCCGTCCTGCCCTTCTGCTGCGCGCGCGCCGGCGCGCCCGCCGCCGCGAGCAGGCACACCATCGGCAAAATGCGGAGCGCGCGGAGGCTCATAATCTAGAACGGCAGGCCCCCCTTGAGCAGGCCCATGACCATCGGCGACAGCATCAATATGAACACCGTGGGGAAGATGAATATGAAAAGCGGTATGAGCATCTTGGTGGAAGCCTGCGCCGCCAGGCGCTCGGCGCGGTTTAGGCGGCGAAAACGCATGTCCGCGGCGTAGTTGCGCAGCAGTTCCACAAGGCTGGTGCCCAGTTCGTCCGACTGGATGATGAGGCCCACGAAAGAGCGCACTTCCTGCAATCCGGTGCGAGCGGCGAGATTGCGCAGCGCGTCCCGGCGGGCATAGCCGAGCTGGACTTCGTTTAGCATCTTTTCCATCTCCAGTTCCAGCTCGCCGCGGTGGGGCGTGGTTTTGATTATGCGCTCGAAAGCGGTCATATAGTCCAGGCCCGACTCTATGATGAGGGCGGCCAGGTCCACCATCGTCGGAAAGTTGCCGATGATGTTCTCCTGCCGGCGCTGTATCTTGCCGGAGAAAATCACGTCCGGCAGCATGAAGCCGATGACCGCGGTGACCGCCATAAGCGGGGTGCCGGTGAGCAGCATGAGAAACACCGGCAGGCCCACCGCCATCAACTCCTTCATGTGCAGCATGTGCAGCGGGTTGGGCTTGTCGGGGCTGCCGAGCAGCATGTGCATTTCCTCCAGCTTTCTCTGCACGCCCACGGTCCTGGCGAGGAACAGGTCCAGCTTCTCCAGCATGGTGCCGTCGGGATTGAGGCGGTCGAAAACGGAGGCGCTCTTGGCGGCTTTTTCCTTGACCAGGTCCGAAAGCGAGCCGCCCTCCTCTTTTTTGGGCGGGGAGAAAAACCGCTGCACCACGATAAACAGCCCCATGGTGCTGGTCAGCGCCAGCAAAAAAAGGAATATCTGAGCGGCGTCCATATGTCTACACCTTTATGTCTCCCAGCTTCTGCACGACTTTCATGCCTATGGCTATCCACATCGCGCAGAAAAACAGCACCGTCGCGCCGACGGGGCTGAAATAAAAAGTCCTCATGGCCTCGCCCTGGAACACGAACATCACCAGCAGCATGACCCACGGCATGAGGCCCACCACGATGGACTGTATCTTCTGCTGCGCGGTGAGCGCCTTGGTCTTTTCCTCCAGCTTGCCTTCCTCGCGGATGTTGTCCACAATCCTCTCGAAAATCTTGGTGAGGTTGCCGCCGACCTGCCGCTGCAGGCTGATGGCGCGTATCATGTAGGCCAGCAGGCGGCTGGACACGCGCGCCTCCATGCCCTCCAGCGCGCGCTCGAACGCCGTGCCCAGCTGGTAGTTCTTTATGACGAGCCCGAATTCCTCGGCGATGGGCGGCTGCAGGTCGCGCGAAACCAGCTCGAACCCCTGCACGATGTCGAGGCCCGACTTGAGGGAGTTGGAAAGCAGTATCAGCGCGTCCATAAGCTGGGTGTCAATCTTCTTGCCGCGGCGGGTTTTGAGAAAATCCAGCGTCCAGGCCGGCATGTGCAGTCCCACGTAAAAACCCCCCGCCGTCAGCACCAGAAATCCCGGCGCGCTGAAAGTGAGCAGGCCGCCCAGCGCGAACACCCCTATGGGCACCAGCACGAGATACTGCACCTTCACCTTCAGGAACTGGCGGTTGAAATCGTCGGTCCACTGGACCACGCGCTTCATATAGTCGTCAAGCAGCTTGTTGATGCCCTCTTCGTCCCTGCCCAGTATGCGGCGCACGCCGAAGAATATTATCAGCATCCCCAGTATTTTAAGCGCCAGCGGCAGAGCCCTGTCCACTGCGGATTCCGTGTACTTCTCCTCGGCCTGGCGCGGCGGCTGGAAGAGCTGGCTGAAGGCGTTCTCGCCGAGGGTGGCTATGCTGAACACCGAGTCGGAAAACCGCTGCGGGTTGTTGCTGGAAAGCGAGTCCGCCACGGACTCCATCTGGCGGTGGATGAGGTCGAAATAGGCGAGCATGGCCCTGCCGCGCCCGTCGAGGGCGTTGTGTTCGCGCGCGCGGTAAAGCCTGTCCAGCGACATCTGGAAGCGCACCCTTATGTCGGCGTATTCCTTGACCAGCAGCCCCGGCTGTATGCCCTGCCCGCCCTCCATGGTGGGCGGAAACGTTTTTCTGGTGATGTCGCAGAAGGAATAGAGCAGCGAGACCGGCGTCTGCCAGAGGTTGGCCTCGCTCAAATCGCCGTCCACGGGGTCGCGCCAGACTTTTTTGGCCAGCATTGACGGCAGCTTGTCCTCAAGCCAGGGCGGCACCTTGTAGCGCAGGTCGCGCCCGTTGCATTTGAAGGCGTAGTCGTTTATCGTCTTGTCGCGGTTGGGATCGAAATAAAAATAGAAAAGCTGCATCTTCTTGCCGGCGCAGTCCACCTCCTGCATACGGTAGTCGTTGAGCACGGCGGCCCGCGCCGGCGCGGACGATAACACCGCCGCAACGCCCGCCGCGGCCAAAAGAGAGAAGAATATGCGTTTGGCTTTCATCACTTTCCCCGCGCCTTTTTCTGCTGCTCCGTCCAGAACGCCTCCACGGGGACGTGCATGCCCTTGGTGGCGAATTCGGGATAGAATTTCGGCGGCTCGCCGGTGGCGGTGAATTTCCCCACCACCTTGCCGCGTTCGTCCACGCCGGTCTGGACGAAACGGTAAATGTCGTGCGTGAGAATCTGGTTCTCCTCGCGGCCCGTGACCTCGGTGACATAGGTCACCTTTCTGGTGCCGTCGGCGAAACGGGAAAGCTGCACCACCATGTGCACCGCGGAGCATATCATCTCGCGCAGCGCCCAAATCGGCAGGTCGGCGCCGGCCATGAGGCACATGGCCTCTAGGCGGGTCAGCGCGTCACGCGGGGTGTTGGCGTGGATGGTGGTCAGCGAGCCTTCGTGGCCCGTGTTCATGGCCTGCAACATGTCCAGCGCCTCGGCGCCGCGGCACTCGCCGACCACTATGCGGTCGGGCCTCATGCGCAGGCAGTTCTTGACGAGGTCGCGTATGGTGACCTCGCCCTTGCCTTCGACGTTCGGCGGCCTGCTCTCCAGCCGCACCCAGTGCACCTGCTGGAGTTTCAATTCGGCGGTGTCTTCCACGCTGATGATGCGCTCGTCCTCGGGGATGTAGCTGGACAGCGCGTTCAAAAACGTGGTTTTGCCGGTGCCGGTGCCGCCGCTGACTATGATGTTCTTGCGCAGCAGCACGCACGCCTTCAAAAATTCCATGCACTCGCGGTTGATGGTGCCGAACCGGTAGTAGTCTTCGGGGCCGAAGGGCTTCTGCGAGAAACGACGGATGGTGAGCGTGGGGCCCGAAACGGCCAGCGGCCTTATGATGGCGTTCACGCGCGAGCCGTCCTGCAGGCGGGCGTCCACGAGCGGGACGGATTCGTCTATGCGCTTGCCGAGAGGGGCGACTATTCTCTTGATGACCTGCACCACCTGCTCCTCGTCGCGGAAGCGCACCTTCGTCAAAATCAGCTTGCCGGCGCGTTCGGTGAACACCCGGTCCGGCGCGTTGACCATGATTTCAGTGATGGACGGGTCGCGCAGCAGCTCCTCCAGCGGGCCGTAGCCCAGGATTTCGTCTAGCAGTTCGTTGACGAAACGCTGGCGCTGGTCGCGGCTCAGTTGCAGATTGGGCTGTTTGGAAAGCAGTTGGTCGGCTATGCGCGAAACCTTGGCGCGCGTCTCGGGATTGGCGCCGGCGTTGTCGCTGAGGCGGACATGCTCCACCTCCAGCGATTTGACGACTTCGCCGTGTATGCGCTGCTTGAGCTCCTCCCAGAACGGCGGCAGGTCCGCCTTGCCGGCAAGCGTGGGCGCCGCCGAGGCCTGCATCGCGCTGCCGATGGAGGAGGGAGCCGGCCCCCCGCCCTCGAAACCGCCCTTGGCGGACCAGAGCGCGCTTGCCGCCTGCTGGAAATCCTCGTCCGACACGGCGGAGGCCCAGTTCTTGTCTATAGTCTGGAGGTTGAGCACGCGCCCCAGCAGCATGCGCAGGCCTTTGACCCACAAAGACTGCGGCTGCTCCACCACCTCGATTTTCACCTGGTTGGCCAGCAGCGGTATGCTTTCCTCCCACGGGAGGAAGACCAGCACCTTTTTGTTAAGCTGATTGAAGAACTTTTCGACCTCCTCCGGCTCTATGGAGCCGGGCAGGTCGTAGGAGTTGCAGACCACCTCGAAGCGGTCCAGCGGAAAGTGCATGTCCCGGTAATCCTGGAACATGCTCACCGTGGCGTTGAGGTTGTTTCGCGACGGCTGGGTCACCCAGACCACCATGTCGGCGATGTCGAACGCGAAGGTCTGCATGGGAAAGCTCGATTCCACGTCCAGGAAAATATCGAAGGTCTGCGACAGCTTGGCTATCATCGGCAGCAGCACGCGCGGCGATATTTTCTGCACGTCGGCGCGCTTGTGGGCTATCGGCAGCACGCCCACGCCCCATTGCGAAACGGGGATTTTGCCCTTGAGCAGCCCGCCCGCTATGGTAAGCGACTGCGCGCCCAGCGCCCTCACCAGGTCCGCCACCGACGGCGGGTTGAGCCCCAGCGCGGCAGTATGCTCGCCGCGGACAAGCGGGTCCAGCGGCACTATGAGGACGTTGCGGCGCTGTATGCCGGCCCAGGCGAGGGCGAGGTTGAGGACCACCGTGCTTTTGCCGACGCCCTCTTTGGGGCCCGCGAAAGCCAGTATCCTCCCCTGTCCCTGACCTGAAGTGGTGATATCCATTCGGTTATTTGACGATTTCGATAGTGATGAAAAGGAACAAAGACGTCTGCGTCTCCTTGACGTCTTTCTGCCTGAAAAGCGCGCCTATGAGCGGCAGCCGCCCCAGAAAGGGCACCCGCGCGGTGGAAACGTTCCTGGTGCTGCTTTTAAGCCCGCCGATGACCAGCGTGTCGCCGCTTTTGAGCTCCACCTCGTTTTGTATCTGGCGCGTTATCATGGAGGGCACGGTGGTGTTCTGCACGGTGACGGTCTGCGAATAGTCCGGGTTGGAGACCTCCAGCTGGAGCTGCACGTCCACATAATCCTTCTTCTCGGCCAGTATGACCGGCAGGACGTTGAGGATTACGCCGTATTTCTTGTAGTCCGCGCCCACGCCCTGGTTGTTGGTATAAGGTATGGGAACCTCGCCGCCCACCACGAAGTTGGCCTGCGTGCCGCTCTTGGTGATGACCTTCGGGTTGGAGAGCAGCTGCGCGCGGCCCTCCTGCTCGAGCAGCTTGAGCGTGGTGGACACCCCGGTCTTGCGGTCGAACTGGTTTATCGTGAACACGCCGGGGATGGAGCGTTCGTCGAACTGGAATGACTGGTTCCAGGTGAACCCCACGGTGGTCTGGAGCGAGCCGCTTATCTCCACCACATCGGCGCTCACCGCCACGAGCTCGCTTTTCTGCGCGCGCGCGGCGGAGGCCGCCAGCGCCAGGAGGGCGGCCAGCAGCGCGAGACGGGGCGGTTTGTTATATCTCATAAATCACTTCGGCCTGAACAGCTTGGCGAAGCTGGCCATCTCCATGGGGTGCATCTCGGTGTCGCCGAGGCCGCGCACCGCGAGGGAAACGTCGCCGGATTTCTGCATAAGCGCCAGATACTGCACCTCGCTCGGGTTGAGCGCCAGGCTGATGACGCCCTTGTCCGAGAACGCCGCCGTCTCCGCCTCCTTGTTCTGCTGCTGCTTGGCGAGGCGCGCGTCCATGCCCTGGCCGAGGTTGGCGCCCACGCCCAGCACCAGCACGTTTTGCAGCATGGTGGCGGTGACCTTCTCCTTCCTGCCGTCGTTCATGACGGCCTCGAACGTCACCAGCAGGTCCACCCGGTCGCCGGGCTTGACCAGCTTGATTATCTCTTGGTCCACGCCCAGCACCGCGCCGCGGTAGCCGGGCGGCACCTTCACGCTCAGGCCGGCCTCGGGGCTCAACTCCATCAGGGCGGACATCGTAATCTGGTTGCCCTTGGGGATGCGCACCGCGGTGACGAGGTTGACCACCTGCTTTAGGTCCGTGGGCGAGTTTATCTGATAGGCGTCCTGCTGCATGAATTTCTTGGGGACTTCCACCTGCGCTATCAGGTCTTCCTTCAGCACCGTTCTCGGCGGCAGGTCCGTGGCCGCGGTGATGACGGTGGCGGTGACGTAGGATTGGCGCATCTGGTTCTCCCGGCTGGTAAGCACCATCCAGTAAATCATGGCCGCGCCCACCGCCAGCGCGAGAGGAATGAGCATTCCCTTCTTTTCCATCGCAAGCTCCTTAAGCCTGTAATCTGACCAAAATCAAGCGCCGCGCTACTTGAACAGCGGCTTCTCTATGGGCATTTTGACCGTCGCCGTTATCTTGCGGTAGCCCCGCGAGTTCGGCGACGACAGCAGCCTGCTCGAAAACGGAAAAACCAGCCGCGCCGGATAAGTGAGCGCCACCACCATGTCCTCGTTGGTGGAGCCCGACTGCGGGTCCGGCCGCGACGAGCCTATGGTGACCGACAGCACCGCCCTGCCGTAAGTCTGCGGAAACATCTCCTGCAGCGCGGCCTGCATCTTAGACCTGGCCAAGCCGGTGCTGACCTGGCCGTTGCGCGCGTTGGACTGGTTGGGTCCGGCGATAAGCGAGCCTATGCGCGCCAGCTCGTAGGCGCAGTGATGCACCAGTATCGTCTGGAACGCCACGTTGCCGAGCTCCATGATGAAAAATATCATCATCAGGAACACGGGCAGTATGAGCAGCAGTTCCACCACGACCTGCCCGCCGCGTTTTAACGCTGCGAATATACGCGCCGGCAACATAGCGCCATCCTTGCCAATCTTCAAAACTTCCCGGCACGGAGCCGGGTGAACTCTTCAATACGCCGGCTAGTTGTTTCCGCCGCTGGAACCCAGCGAGCCTGCGGCGCCGCTTACCATGCCCTGTATCTGGTTGAACAGCGTGGGCATGTATTTTTTAAGCGCCATGCCCGCTATGAGCACCACGCCCACCACGACGGTAAGCATGAGCAGATATTCGACAGTGTTCTGACCGCGTTTGTTGCCCAGGAACTTCATTTTCATGATATTGCCTCCATAATAATATACGGCAAATCCTCCGCGGCATTACCACGGGTCCTGCTTGTACATCTTCAAGATTATGCTCGCACCGCTTCTGAACTGGCGCGGCATGAACCAACTGAAAAACCGGTACATCGCCGTGAAAACGAAAAGCAGCGCCAGCGTGGTGAGCAGGTACTCCACCGTCGTCTGGCCCCGCCGCGAGCGCGTGGAAAACATAAGCGGCTTCAGAACGCCACTTTCAGGCTGAGCTGCGTCGCCCTGCCCAGCTCGCCGTAAGGCGCTATCGCGATATCCAGCCCCGCCGCATAGCCGAACACCTCGCCCGAATAGATGCCCGCGCCGAAAGTGAGGCTGGAAGTCTTGTCGAGCTTCAAATTCTTCAAAAGCCCGTCGTCGTAATTGGTGCCGTGGTCGTCGGCGTCGTAATAGCCGGCGCGCAGCGCAAAGCGCCCCACCTGGAGCACTTCCTCGGGCAGCGTAAGCTCCAGCCCCAGCCTGCTGCGGGAACGGTTGTCCGACGGCGACTCGATTTCCGCCGCCAGGGTCAGGTACTGGTTGAAAGTATAAGCCGCGCCGTATCTCGTGGTCCGCACCACGTCGGAGGAGCCGCCGGAATTCTGCACCGCCAACCCCAGCGCCAGGCTGTTGTTGAACAGCCGCAACTGCGCGCCCGCGTCGGCCACTATCGAGGAATAGTTGTCCCCGTCGTTGCTTTCGTACACGCGCTTGAGCGCGCCGCCGACGGAGAGTCTTTCCGCGAAAAAAGTCCGCGCCAGCGCCACCGTGAGGAAGGTGTCGTTGACCGTCACGTCCTGCGAGGGGGTCGGCCTGCCGGCGGCGTCGCGCGCGTCGAAATTGTCCGCCCCCAACCAGCCGAGGTTCACGCCCAGCACGTTCTGCCCCAGCGGATGCACGTAGGCGGCGTAGTTGCCGCCGTAATCCTGCAGCCAGGTGAGATGCGAAAACGAGGCTTCGCGCTGCTGCGAAACCGCGATGGCCGCCGGGTTCCAGGAGAGGCCGTCCGCGCCCGCGGCCAGCGCGGTGTACGCCCCGCCCATGCCCATGGCGCGCGCGCTGCCGAGCCCGATTTTCATGAACGCGCCCGCGCCGGTGCCGGCGTTGGAGTCTATGGCGCGCGCGGGCGCGGCGCAGCACAGCCCCGAGGCCAGCGCAATCATGAGTAATCGTGCGTTCTTCATGGCAATCCCGCTACGGCGCGCAGCCTGACCCCACCGCCGCGCCGTCGGCGCTGCTGGGTATCAGTATTTTCCTCACCAGTTGGCAGCTCGCGGTGCTGCCCATGTTGCCTTTCAACTCGAATGTCGCGAAATATATCCCGCGCGCCAGCTTGTTGCCGGCGGAATTGGTGCGGTCCCAGTCCAGCTTCAACCGCTGCTGCGCGGCGGCGTTGGCCCACTGGTAATCGAACACCCGGTCCCCCGCCACGTTGTAGAGCCGCAGCGAGTAGGTGCCGGGCACTGGCGCCCTGCCCACGTCGAAACAGCCCCTGCTCTGGCGGATGGGGTTGGGATAGAACATCGCCTGCGTCTCCAAATCCGCGCACGGGTCCGTCGAGTCTCCGCGCGAAACCGACACCCCCAGCGGCGTGAGATACACCTGCTGGTCGGCCACGTTGGCGATGTTGTTCTGCGCGATGGCGCCCGTGTAGGGGTCTATCAGCGCGGCGTCGGTGGAGGTCACTATGCGGAACACATAGTTGCCGTCGGGCACCGGGCGCATGGTCATGTCCGTGCCGTCCCATTCCTCGGTGGACAGCGTCTGCATCGGGCGCATTCCCATAAGCACCTTCACAAGCGAGCCCGCCGCTATCGGCGGACTCGGGTTGCCGCTGCCGTCTATTCTGGTGCCGGGCTTGAACACCTGCACCGCCACCTTCATCGGCACGGACAACTGGTAGTTGATGCCCGCCTTGCCGGTTTTCAGCCCGAGGTCGTTTATGGACAGGTCGTACACCTGGAAGTTGTTGAGCTGCGGCGTCTGCTGCACCGTGGTGGCGCTGTAGAGATTCTCGCCCGGGTAGTTGTAGGCTATGAGTTGTATCGTATAGGCGTCGGCGGGCAGATACTGGCCGAAGGCGTCGGTGCCGTCCCAGAATTCATGGTTTACAAGCCCGGCGTCGTAGAGCTTGCCCGAGACTATATACTTGCAGACCTTCGACGTTCCGCACCACGTGGGCGAAAGCACGCGGATGGTCACCGAGGACAGCCGCGTCACGTCGAAACTTATCTCGAACGGGGGCAGCTTCACCGGCTCGCTCGACGCGGTGAGCGTGGGAATCGTCGGTATTATGGTGTAGTTGTTCACGCCCACGTCCCCGCGCGAAATGGTCAGCTTTTTGACTACATGGTCCGGCGCGTAAAAGTTGGAGTCAATCGTGACTTTGTTGGCCGCGGCGTCGTAAACCGCCACGGGGCCGTTGGATTTGGCCGCGATAACCACGGTATAGTCGCCGTCCGGCTGCATTACCGTCCCGTCGGGCGCGTTGCCGTCCCAGTACTCCGTTATCCTGAACCGGCCCGGCGCGGAGGGGTGGGTGAACGTTTTAACGGGCAGCACGCCCACGACGGGCGGCCACGGGCCGTTCACATCCACGTTCGTGGACGGATAGATTGAAACCGTCGTGTTCATCGGCTGGCTCAGCAGATACGAAATCGTGGCCTGGGCCTGCGGCGACGTCCCGCTCAGCAGCGGCGTGGTGTTGACGTCGGTGATGCGGAACAGGTCCACCGTAAACGCCGGCACCGACATGGAGAAAGGCGGTTTGGACGGGAAAAGCGGGTCGTACGCCAGCATTTCGGCCATATAGGTGCCGGAGCTGACCATGCGGCCGTAATCGTCAAGACCGTCCCACTCGATGACGTTGGCGAATTTGTCGCTCACCGCCTCGTTTATTTTCAGCCGCCGCACCACCGCGAGGGTGGAAGTAAGGATATTGAAATCAATGGAGCAGGGCCGGTTGAAAGTGAACCCGAACTGGAACGGGTTAAGCGCCGCCACCGCCGTCCCCGTCGAGCCGATGACGGCCGACGACATCTGCAAAAACGCGACAGGGGAACCCCGGTTTATCGAAATATTGCCGACGAAAACCTTCGAGCGTATGGTCGTTCCGCCGGTGGCGGGGTCGTAGCCGGGCGTCTCGGCCCAGAGGACGTACGCATAGCTGCCGTCGTCCATGGCGAGACGGTTGACCGCGTGCCCGTCCCAGCCGACGTTGCTGCGCCCGTCCCAGACGACATTGGGCACCTGCGTCGCCTGGCGGTAAGGCTGCTGACCGACGCTCTCGAATATCGGAGCCGTTCCCCCGACCGGCTGGGGACCGCATACCGAGGGGTTGGAATGCCCGGGAACGTAGCTGTTATCGCCGCAGTTGACAAACTTGTCGGTGGAACTGAAGTATGTGCCGGGCGGGTAAATGCGCGCGTAGCCGGTGGCCGCCTCGGTGACCAGGTAGGTTATGGTGGCCACGTCCGTGCTGTTGGGTCCCAGCGCTTTTATGCGGATATCGGTCATCTGCAGCGGGTCCAATCCGATATAGCCTCTGACATGCGCCGCCGTGTCTTTCCCGCCGCCGACGCCGGGTATCAGTTCTTTGTTGTTTGCCCAGGCGTTTATTTCATAGACATAGGTTCCCACGGTTCCGGCCAGCAGCCGGCCATGTTGGTCCCTGCCAGTCCAGGAGGCGCCGTTTGTGAGGTTGGTTGTGCCCTCGCCCTGGCGATTTGCGGGACCGTCTATAGTGGCCACAAACGCGCAGTTTTGCCCTGTATCATCGCAGTGTTCCAGCGTTATTGTAGCTGTGGCGTCCTTGCTCAACCTGTACTGAATATTGTACGGCGCCGCCGACACGGCGGTAATCGCGCCCACCGTAGTTACCGTGCTGCGGTGGGAGTGGATGTTCACCACGTCCATGGTCATGGGATGTTGCTGTCCGTTAGCCGGGAAGGACATCGTGTTTTCAATGCTGATGTTGCCTATGGTGGTGCCGGTCTGGTTCGTTTTCACAGTCGCGCGGTAACCGTACTGGCCGTTTACCTTGCCTTCGAAGCCGTCAATGTTCCACCTGCCGTCCCAGCCGGAGCAGTAGGTGCCGATTTCGTACGACGTGACAGTTACGCCGTCAATATCCAAACCCGCGTTGGACGGGCAAACGCCTACGTTGGTCATTGTCAACGTTTTCACCGGCGGCGAAGAAGCGGGGTCAAGCACATTGGAACCCGCGGCGTTCTTGAACACCTCGAAGGTAACCGAGTCTATGCCGAACGCCGGGTTGGTGGTGCCGCTTTGGGTGTTCACGCAGTTGATTGTGGCGCAAAGCGCAAGGCAGGCGCCGGGATAGCCCGTATGGGACATGGCCTGGTCGAACATTATGTACGAGGCGGTGTATATTGCGTCCACCGGCGTAACGCCGTCCGATGGCAGCACCGTGGCGCCGTAAGAGCGGCAGCCGTCCGAGTAAGAACATTTTCCGCTGGGATTGGTATAATGACCGATGCAGTAGGCATCGCCGGAATCCGCGTGATACACATCGGCAGCAGAGACATACAACTGCTGCGCCGAAACCGGCGCCGCCGACAAAACCAGCAAAGCGGCCGCCGCCTGGGCAAGCAGAAGACCCTTCAAACCGGCAATGCGTGTTCTCATAAAAACGCGGCGCGCTCCCGTGCGAATATAGGTCCAAAGGCCTATGTCGTTATATGCCATGTCAATTCTACAAGTTTGCAAGCCGTAGTCAAAGGGATTTTTGCGCACGAAAAAACGCAGGCGGCCCGCCACATATCCGCCACACCCGGATTACAATTAGTCTACCCCAAAAACCCCAACAGTCAACCCCAATTTGCTAATTTTGCCAATTTGGGACAGTATGCTAATCTTACTGTGTCATAAAGCTGCGTGGACCTAATCCGCAACAGGGACAAAATCTGTGTTAATCTGCGGCTGGGTTCTGTTGTTGCAATTGAGAAGCCCATCAGTTTTCGTGTATTTCGTGTGTTTCGTGGCTAAAATGCAGCCCTGTAGCTTTGTTGTGCTTACGACACAGCAGGACTAGCGGGCGGTGCGCCGCTTTGCCGGTTTTCTGGCGGGCAGTTTGCCTTTTTTCTCGGCTTTTTTGATGGCGTTCCACTGGACCAGCACTTCCTCGGCGGTGGCGAGCTTTTTGCCGCCGAAGACGTGCGGATGGCGGCGCACCAGCTTTTCGGAAATGCCGTCCACCACGTCGCGCAGGTCGAATTTGCCGGCGCGGCGCGCCAGCTCGGCGTGAAAAACCACCTGGAGCAGCACGTCGCCGAGTTCTTCCTCGAGGTTTTTCCAGTCGCCTTTTTTTACGGCGCGGCGCACCTCGTCCGCCTCGGAAAAAAGGTGTTTGAGCAGCGTCTCGTGCGTCTGCTCCCGGTCCCAGGGACAGCCGCCCGGCGCCAGCAGTCGTTTCATTATGCCGTCAAGTTTCTCAACCGATTTGCCGCAGTTTCGTGCCATAAAACCTCCGCTTGAAGCATATTAGCTAAAATCCGCCGTGTCCGGCAAAACCGCGCCCGTTTTCAGATAGACCGCACAACGCCTAAAGATATACAATTTCGCATGACCCTAATATCCTTTATCTCAGCGGCGCTGCTGGCCTTAGCGTCGTGCGCGCCGGCGCAGGACGGCTACGTAGTCAAAACGGAAGGCTCCGCGGTTTATCTGGACATCACCAAATCCTCCCGCGCGCCGGCGGCGGGCACCCGCTTTCTGGTGTATGAAGACGGCGCGGAACTGGTCAACCCGGTAACGCATGAAAACCTGGGCCGGACGCGCGTTTCAATCGCCACCGGCGCGGTGACGCAAGTGCAGCCCAAATTCGCCGCCGGCGAGATTGCCTGGAAGCGCGACGAGGTCAGGCCGGGGCAGTTTTTTGCCTGGCTGGATAACGCCGCCGCCCCAACCCCGGCGGCGGACTGGACAGCGCAGGCAGCCGCCATCGCCGCGCCGAGTCCCGTCATCTGGAAATCATCGGCCCCTCTTGATTACACGGCTGTGGCGCTGGCGCTTGGGGACTTTGACGGCGGCGGCGAAAACGAGCTCGCGCTCGCCTCGGAAAAAACCATAAAAATATACAGGCTGGAAAACGGCGCGCTAGCGGAAAAATATTCCGCCTCGTTGGGCGGATTGTACCGGATATTATCGCTTGACGCGGAGGCCGGGGCGGGCAAAGGCGGCGCGCGGATTTTCGCCTCGCTGTTCGACAATTTCAGCGGCGATTTTCAGACCGCGGTGTTTGAAATCAAAGACGGGCTCAGGCAAACCGCCACGCTCGGCTGGCTGACGCGCGCGGCCTGCCTGTCCGGCGGCGGCAAACGGCTCTACGGCCAGGAAATCTACCGCACGGGCGAGTTGAAAAAATCGCAAATCCGCCCGCTCGAGTTCAAAGGCGATTCCGTAACGCTTTCCACCGCCGCGATTGACATTCCACGGTTCGACTGGGTTTACGGTTTCGACATACTGGCCGAAACCGGCGGGCGGGCGTCCGCGCTGCTGATTACCGCGCCCGAAGGCCGCATGCGCGCGCAGTTCGGGACCCGCAAGAACTATTTCGAGACGGACGCGGATTACGGCGGAACGCCGAACGTGCTGCGGGTCTCCGGCGAAAAACTGTCGTTTTATCCGCGCGCGCCGGTGAAAACGGGAGGAGAGCAGCCGGTTTTATACGTCCTGTCCGGCGTCGCCAAAGAAGGCCTGCTTTCCGAAGCCTTCGCGCGCTACAAGGACGCGCGGCTGCGCGCCCTGCGCTGGACCGGCATGGGGTTCGAGACCGCCGGCGAAATCCTGCTCGGGGGCAGCGTCTACGACATAGACTCCGGCAGGCTGGGCGCGCTCGACGACGGAATAATAGCCGCCGTAATCGGCCCGGACGACACAACGACGGTGAAACTATTCAAATATTGATGAGTTTCCGAAGAACGTTTTTTTCCGCCGTTCCGGCGGCGGCTGTTTTGCTTGCCGCGCCATATTTCTCCGCGAATGCGGCGCAGGCGGACGCCGCGGCTCCCGTCCTCCAGGCGCGAAATGTCATTTTTTACGACAGCCTCAAGCCGGAGGAACCCTCACGGCTCGACGCGCCGCGCTACGCTTCGCGGAAAGCGGGAATTCTCATCATCTCTCAGCCGGGCGGCAGCGAATGGAGGGAAAAACTCCGCCAGGCCGCCGCACCCTGGCGCAGGCAAATGCCGGTGGAGACCATCTCCGGCGCGGCGGACTTGCGCGCCCTGGAGGCCGCGGCGGCGAAACTCGACTCCTACGGCGTGAAAAGAATCATCGTGGTGCCGCTGTTCATCACCTCTTATTCCGAGGCGCTAAACCAGACCCGCTATCTGCTGGGCCTGCGCCGCGACCCCAGCCCGACTTTCCTCAAGGGCCAGCATGAAAGCGCGGATATGCGCTCCGCCCGGCGGCTGCACTCCAGAACCCCGCTGGTGATGACCACCGGGCTTGACGGGGACGAGCAGGCCGTGGCCGCTTTCGCCGGCAAGGTGGCGCCGTTCAAATCCGGCGTGAGCGGGCCGGTCTCGCTGGTCATCGCCGCGGCGGGCCCGTCCGCGGATTCGACTTCCGCGCTTGCGCAGGCGCAGTTCAACTCTATAGCGGCGGCTCTCGCCTCCAAATACAAGCTGGCGGACGCGCGCGCCGTACTGCTGCGCGCCGATACGACGAGGATGGACGCCCCGTTTCCCGCGCTCGGCCTGAAAAACACGGTCCTGCCCCCCGCCAGAACGGGACACGAGGCGGTTGACGCCTCGCGCGCGGAGCTGCGCAAAACCGTCAGGGAATTGTCTAAAATTTCCAAAGTGCTGGTGCTGGGCTACTCGCTTGACGCGGGAGAATTAGATAAAATAATAGCGTACGCGCTTGAGGGTGATTTTTTCGCGTGGGGCGGAACGGTCTCGCCGGACGGGGCGCAGGTGTCCGCGTGGCTTAAATCGCGGATAGAGCGCGGGCTTAAAATGAAGCCGCCGCCGCGCTATTTCGAGCCCGTCTCGCTGGAAAGGAAAAAGCATAATGACAACAAACCCGCAGCATACTGAGATTTCGATAGACGTGCTGGACAAGGGCTTCGTCCGGCTGGTGGATTTCATGGGCGGAGACTTGCGCGCCGTGCAGTCCGCCAGGGTGACGTTCGGCTCGGCGTCCAAAGGCGAGGAGCGGGACCGGAAACTCATAGAGTACCTGCTGGCCAACGCGCATTTCACCCCGTTCGAGCATTGCTCCTTCCAACTGCACGTGAAATGCCCGATTTTCGTGGCGCGCCAGTGGATGCGCCACCGCTGGGGCTCCTACAACGAGGTCAGCGCCCGCTATACCGAGGTGAAGGACGAATTCTATACGCCGGCGGAATTCCGCGTCCAGGACGCTCATAACAAGCAGGGCTCGCTTGCCGGAGCAAAGCTCGACCAGCGCAGGCTGCTGGAAGATTATGCCGCCGCGCAGGAGGCGTCGTTCGCCGCCTACCGCGGGCTGCTGGAGGCCGGCGTGGCGCGCGAAATGGCGCGCATGGTGCTGCCGGTGGCGCAGTACACCCAGTTCCACTGGACGGTCAACGCAAGGAGCCTGTTCAATTTCCTGTCGCTGCGGGCCGACGCGCACGCGCAGCGCGAAATCCGCGATTACGCGGAGGCGCTGATAAAAATTTTCCGGGCCAAAATGCCCTGGACCTGGGAAGCCTTTGAAAAACTGTATCTGGTCAAAGGCGCGCTGTCGTTTTCGGGCGAGGCGATGAAGGCGTTCTGATGATGAGTTCCACGGCGAAAACTGTTGCGGCCCTCTTCGCGCTGCTTGCGGCGGCGGGTGCCGCTTTCGCGCAAAATCCGTTCCCGCCCGCGCAGGCTCCGGCGGCGCAGGAGCAGCCGCAGCCCTTTCCGCAGCCCGCCCCGAGCGCCGCGGCGACGCAAAACGGCGCGCCGCCGGACGGCGCCGCGTCACTCCAGCCGCCGGGCGCGGAAAACGGCGCAAGCGCGCAAACCATGGAAAAGAGCGCGCCGCAGGTTTTCACCAAACCCGCGGCCCCAAAGCGGGCGAAGCGCAAAATCATCAAATCAGGCCTCGGCGCCAAAGCCAAACCCGCGCCGAAAACCGCGGCTAAAGCCGGGCGGGCGGACTCACCCGAGGCTATAGAGGCGAAATCCGAAACTCCGGCGGAGAAAGCGGCGAACCAGAAGCTTTTTGAAAAAGCCGCCTCGCTGCTCAGGACAGAGCGTGTGCAGGGGCCGGGGTTTCAGATACTGGCGCGCTTTACGGGCACCACTGCCGCCGAGGATTATTTCGACCTCAGCGCCGGCTTCGACGGAAAAATTTCGGAATTCGACGCGGTGGATTCTCAGTGGGTGGAAAAGGATGAGTCGGTGGGGCTGCTGGTCTCGAGGGAACTGGCGGCGATTCTCAACGCCACGGGCTCGAAAGAGTCGGCGAAAAGGCGCTGGGGCAAGGTCTTTGATATGGCCAGGATAGCTTCGCCCGAAACCGGGCTGATAGTAAAAACTTTCGTGAAAGACCGCGACGACGTGCTGGAGGGCGACAGGCTGCTCACCGTGGCGCGCAAGCTGCGCGTGCTGGCCAGGATAGACGGCAAGCACGCCGGCAGTTTTGACACCGGCATGGCCGCCGTCATCACGGGGCCGGGCGGCGTCAAGGCGCTGGCGCGGCTGGAAAGCTTCAAGAAGGAAAAGACAGGCGGGTTTTACCGCCTGAAACTGCTCGTGACCTCCGCCAAACGCGGCATCGGCCCGGGCATGACGGTGGAAGGCGGGCTGGTGCTGCTGGACCATCCCGGTTCCCAGCGCGTTCCCGCTTCCGCCCTGTTTCGGCGCGGCGGGCAGACCTATCTGCTGACGCTGACCCCCGTGGAAACCGGCCTGTCCGACGAAGGCGACGTGGAGCTCGCGGGCGGCGCGCAGGCGGACACGGAATTCATCTATCCGCGTTCGCTGCTGGCAATCTACAAAGCGCGGTCCGCCGCCCAGACGGCAAAATCAGGGCCGCGCCGGGAGTAGCGTTCATGGAAAAGAAAAACCGGCAGCCAGAAACTACCGTCTACACCAATTTCCTGTTTCTCAAGGCGGACCGCAAATTCCGCCACCTGATGTCCAACGAGCGCATCGCCGCCAAGCAGGAGCTGGAAAACACGGTCTGCGCCGTGCAGGAGGAAGTTTTCCTGCGCACCTATTCGCTGGTCGGGCTGGACGCCGGCTCGGACATGCTGCTCTGGATGGCCGCGCCGGACATCGGCAAAATCCAGAAGGCCTGGTCGCGCATCTCCACATCCGGCGCGGGCAGGTATTTCGACACGGCGCTGTGCTTTATCGGCATGTATCCGCAGCCCGAAGGCGTTCCCTCAAAAAAAGAGGCGGGCGGCGTTCCGGCGGGGCTGTTCGGGAAATCCCGCTACATGCTGCTCCATCCCCTCGTGCGCGAGCACGCCTGGTACGAGTTGTCCGAGGCGGAGCGCGGCCGGTTTCTGGCGGAGCGGCAGACGGCGCTGGCCAAATACCCGTCGGTGACGGAGCATTTTTTCCACTCCTGCGGACTAGACGAGCAGGAGTTCATAGTGGTGCGGGAATCCGATGCGCTCGACGACCTGGCCGCCGCCTCGCGGGAGTTGCGCGAGCAGCGCATCAAGATGTTCACCAAAAGGGACACGCCCAACCCGCTCTGCGTGGGCGACGATTTGCGCAACATTCTCGACAGCCTGGGCTGACAAACATCGAATAAAAGGGGGCAGCACATATGCGGACACTGGGAATAGTGATGGCGGGCGGAAAAGGCGAGCGGCTCTACCCGCTCACCAAGGAACGCTCCAAGCCGGCGGTGCCGTTCGGCGGAAAGTACCGGATAATAGATTTCGTCATCTCGAACTTCGTGAACTCCGGGATATTCTCGAGCTATATCCTGGTGCAGTACATGTCGCAGTCCCTCATCGAATACATGCGCCTTAGCTGGCGCCAGAACGGCATCACAAACGACCAGTTCCTCACCGTCGTGCCGCCGCAGATGCGCCTGGGCGAGATGTGGTACCGCGGCACCGCCGACGCCGTGCGCCAGAACCTCAACATCATCAGCGATTTCAACCCCGACGCGCTGGCGATATTCGGCGCCGACCACGTCTACCGCTGCGACATCAAGCAGATGCTCAAATTCCACGAGGAGATGAACGCCGACGTCACCGTGGCCGCGCTGCCGGTGCCGCTCAAGCAGTCCACCTCCTTTGGCGTGCTGTCTGTGGACGCCAAGGGGCGCATGAACGGTTTCGAGGAAAAGCCCGCAAACCCCAAGCCGATTCCCTCCAACCCGGGCTACTGCTACGCCTCTATGGGCAATTACATCTTCAACTACAACGCGCTGGTCAAGATGTTCCACGAGGAGTACGCGGAAATGCCGGGCCTCGACTTCGGCAAGAGCATACTGCCCGCCATACACAAGCGCTACCGCGTTTTCGCCTACAATTTCCCCTCGCAGGTGTTGCCGGGCATGAAGCCGTACGAGGAAAAGGGCTACTGGCGCGACGTGGGGACGATGCAAAGCTACTGGCAGACCAACATGGACCTGCTGGGCCAGACGCCCAAGCTCGATTTGTACAACCCCAAGTGGCAGATACATTCCGCCAGCTTCAACTCGCCGCCCAGCAAATTCATCGGCGCCGACATCCGCGACTCCATGATAAGCGACGGCTGCATAGTGGACAATGCCTCCATCCACCGCAGCATACTGGGCCGGGGCGTGAGCGTGCACGAGAAATGCCATATCGAAGATTCCATCATCATGGACCATTGCGAAATCCGCGCCGGCACCCGCCTCAAAAAAGTGATAGTGGACCGCTTCAACACGCTGGGCCCGAAAATCAGCATCGGCCACAATTCCGACGAGGACGCGCAGCATTATTACATAGACCCCTCCGGCATAGTGATACTGCCCAGAGGGCGGACGCTGTCCTGATTGCGCCTGCGCGATGAGTGGCATGGTGACGAAAAAACTGAGGCTTGAAACCGGCGGCGAGGCGCTGAAGGTTTTGGGCGTTCAGGACCGCCGGCTGCGCCAGCTCGAACGCGAGCTGCGCGTGGCGATTTTCGTCCGCCACGACCCCGAAGGCGAAGGCGTTACGCTTTCGGTGCGGGGCTCCGTCTCGCGGGTGGACAAGGCGCTCTCCAAAATACGCGCGCTTCTGGCGGAGTCAGCGCAAGCCGGCGCAGCGCCGGTCTCCGGCGAAAGCCGCGCGGAAGCGAACGGCTGGCGGCAGGAGGAAATTTCCGCGCTCAGGCCGCGCGCGTCCTGCAAGAACTCAAAAAGCACTCCGGTCGGCGGCATCCTCTACCGCCCCGAACATGCGACGCCGGTGGGACCGCGCTCGGCGCGCCAGCAGGAATATGTCTCGGCGATTTTCGATCATGACCTGACGGTGGCCGTGGGCCCCGCCGGCACCGGAAAAACTTTCCTCGCCGTGGCGGCGGCGCTGCGCGCGCTGGAGCTTAACCTCGTGGACAGGATAATACTCACCCGCCCGATAGTGGAAGCGGGCGAGAAGCTGGGATTCCTGCCCGGAGACCTCTACGAGAAGGTCCACCCCTACCTGCGCCCGCTCTATGACGCTTTTTACGCCATGCTCGGCCCCGAGCGGATGCGCGCCTGGCGCGCGGACAATATCGTGGAAATCGTGCCGCTGGCCTACATGCGCGGACGTACGCTGGAAAACGCCTTCATAATACTCGACGAGGCGCAAAATACCGTGCCGGAGCAGATGAAAATGTTCCTCACCCGCATGGGCCTCAACTCGAAAATGGTCATCACCGGCGACATCACGCAGATAGACCTCAAGGAAAAAGCGCAGAGCGGGCTGGTGCACGCCATGAGCGTGCTCAAAAAAACTCCGGCGGTGAAATTCATAGCTTTCCAGCACGAGGACGTGGTGCGCCACCCGCTGGTAAAAGACATAGTGCTCGCCTACGAGGTGTACGAAGGAAAGGGCCAAAAACAGTGAGAGTGAATGTTTTCTGGCAGGCGAAAGTTCCCGCCGCGCAAAAACCTTCCTCCGCCCTGCTAACGCGCGCGATGCGGCTGGCGCTGGGACGCGCAAACGTGCGCGGCGAAGAACTCAACGTGATTTTCACGGACAAGCCGGAGATACGGCGGCTAAACCGGCGGTTTTTGTCCCGCAACCGGCTTACCGACGTGATAGCGTTTTCGTATCCCGCGTACGGCGCGCTGGGCGATATTTATGTCTGCGCGGAAGTGGCTGCAAACCAGGCGAAACGGCTTGGCCACAGCCTTAAAAGAGAGCTTTTGCTGCTGGCCGCGCACGGCGCGCTGCATCTGGCGGGAATGGACGACGCCGATGCCGCGCAGCGCCGGAAAATGCACCTCGCCGCCGACAAGATAGCGGCAAAACTTGGATTTCAGGAGACTTTATGACGGCAACTGACACGCTGTGCGCAACCGCGACCGAAATTGAAAAAACCATCTCCAACCTCGGCTTGCGCAATTACCACTGCGACAACCTGGAGATGCTCTGGACCGGAGAGCTGGAAACCGACGAAACCGGCGAGCCGCTTGAGGAACCCGCCGCCATAATGGAATGGGACGGCTCGCGCGACGGGCACCGCGGTTTTCTAAAGACCGCAAAATCGCTGTTCGTGCCGCTGATATACACCAAAGTGCGCCGTTTCGACTGGCAACGCGAACTCTACGAGTTCATCGAGAGCGAGTCCGGCATGACAAGACAAGAAGAGGACCGGCTTTCCCTGATAGCCCGTGGCTTTGAAAGCTACAATAGCTACGTCAGCTATATCCTGCTGGCTTTCAAGCTCGGCGACGTATGGCACACCTATCAGGAAATGGCGCCGTGGTATAAACGCTATCTGGATTTGATGGAAGGCTACGAACCGCCCGCCGGCACGGGGAACTGACCGGAGAGTTCGATCGGCTGAGAATTCGCGCGATTGACCGCGCCGTTTCCCCGCGCCATTCTGCCCTAAAGTCCCAAGACAGCGTAGGTCCAAAGCCTGCGTAAAAATGGCCCTTCCGGCCCTATGTGGAACCTGCGGTTTACGCTAAACTATTCGCATAGGGCAACGCTTGAAGTTAACAAACTCGCACATCAGCCCTGTCGGAAATCGTAAATTATTAAGGAGCGTGAAATGAAAAAGACAATACTTGCGGCAGCGACCTGTCTGTTACTGGCGGCGGGCGCGAAAGCAGCCCCGTCCTTGTGCGACGCTATCGATGAAGCCTATAAAATCTGCATGAAAAACGCGCAGTTCAATCCACAAATGATAGAGTGCGCCATGGAAGCCGAAAGCAACTGGGATAAGGCTATCGATGAAACAGTTCAGAAACTTATGAAGGTTCTCCCGCCTCAGGGACAGAACTCGCTGGAGCGGCAGCAGCAAAGCTGGCTTGCCCGCCGCGGCGAAACCTTCGACGCGATGGACGCGTCATGCTCCAAGCCCGAAACTGGTTCCGAGTGCAAGGTTACGGCGGCTGTTTCAAAAGCCAAGTTTGTCCGCGCCAGAGCGCTGGCTCTCGAAAAAATGCTGAATCACAACACGGGACCAAAAATCAGCGGTTCCCCCTCAAACGCTGCAAACTGACAATAAGCGGACGGGCTACCGAGACCTGCAAAAATACTGTTAGCGGCAACAGGTTTAACCCTGATTGTGCAATAGAGTAGCGGGATTCGACGGTGGCTGGCGGGATATTTCTGTGTAAAATTTGGAGCGAATAGCCGTAGCTATTCGCTCCAAATTTTACGTCGAACTATCCTCGCCAGCCACCGTCTCGGTCCGAGCTATCTATTGCACAATCAGGGTTTAATGCCTGAAGTGGCGCATGCCGGTGAATAGCAGCGCGATGCCGCGTTCGTCGGCGGCCTGTATGGACTCGGCGTCGCGCTGCGAGCCGCCCGGCTGCACAATCGCCGTAACGCCCAGTTTGGCGGCTTCGTCCACAGAGTCGCGGAACGGGAAGAACGCGTCCGAGGCCATCACCAGCGTTTGCGGCTTAGGTTTGCGCTCCATATACTGAGACAGCTTCATCCCCGCCAGTTTCACGGCATCCACACGCGACATCTGTCCCGCGCCGATTCCCACAGTCTGATATTCATCAGCCAGCACTATCGCGTTCGAGCGGACGTGCTTGCACGCCGTCCACGCGAATTTCAGCGCGCGCAGTTCCTCCGGCGAAGGGGTGCGTTTGGCGGCTATTTTCCATTCCCCCCCGGAAATCTGAGCGTCAGGCTCGGACAATAACACCTCGCTCCCCGCGGAACGGATAACCAGCGCGCGTTTTTGCGCCGGATCGCGCCGCAGCAGCCGGATATTCTTTTTTTGCGCCAGGATTTTCAGCGCCTCGGGGTCGAAGTCCGGCGCGGTCACTATCTCGGCGAAAAACGAGCTTATCATCTCCGCCAGTTTGGGCGTCACTTTGCGGTTCACCGCGATTTCGCCGCCGAAAGCCGACAGCGGGTCGCAGTCCCGGGCGCGTTCAAAGGCTTCCTCAAGTGTGGAACCAACAGCGGCGCCGCAGGGTGTCACATGCTTGAAAATGACCACCGCCGGTTCCTGAAAATCCAGCACGGCGTCCCACGAACCAGCCGAATCCAGGATGTTGTTGAAAGAAAGCTCTTTTCCGTGCAACTGCTCGAAAGACGGTTTTCCATCGGATGAATAAAGCGCGGCTTTCTGGTGCGGATTCTCGCCGTAGCGCATCGCCTGCACGCGCCGCAGCGGGATGGTAACCGCCTCGGGAAATTCCCCGCCGGACTCCGCGCTGGCGAGTCCCGCCGCAATTGCGCCGTCATAGGCCGCCGTATGCGCAAATCCCTTCACGGCGAGGCGGCGGCGCGTGGCGGACGACAACGCGCCGGCGTTGGCGCGCAGTTCTTCAAGCGCCGCCGGATAATCCGCCGGTTCGGTCAGCACGGCCACGTCTTCATGGTTTTTGGAGCCCGCGCGGATGAGCGCCACGCCGCCGATGTCTATGTCCTCGATGACCTCCGGCTCAAAGGCGGATTTGTGCTTCGCCAGCGTACGAGAGAACGGGTACAGATTCACCACCAGCATGTCTATCGGCTCAAGCCCGAACCGCGCCGCTTCGGCGATTTGCGCGGGGTCTGAGCGGCGCAGCAAAATGCCGCCATGCACCATCGGGTGCAGCGTTTTCACGCGCCCGCCCAGAATTTCAGGGAACCCCGTAAGCGTTTCAAGCGGACGCACCGGTACGCCCGCTTCGGCCAGAAATTTAGCCGTGCCGGAGGTGCTCACCAGTTCCACGCCGATATCCGAGAGGCCTTTGGCGAATTCAGCCAGTCCGGTCTTGTCGGAAACCGACAGCAAGGCGCGTTTGACTTTGCCGGGCTCGATTTTTTCCGGCAGCGTTTCAACGCGGCTGCCTTTCAGCTTCAACCGTCCGGCGCAGAACAGGGCAACGGCTTTTGGAAAAATCTGGTGTTCACGGGCAAGCACGCGGGCGGCGAGAGTTTCGGGGGTGTCGCCGTCGAGAACCGGGACGGTTTCCTGAAGCGCCACCGGCCCCGAATCGTAATCCGAGGTGACAAAATGCACCGTGCAGCCGCTTATTTTCGCGCCCGATTCCAGCACGGCCCTGTGCACGTGCATGCCGTACATTCCCTTGCCGCCGAACGCCGGTAAAAGCGCCGGATGGACGTTTAAAATCGCGCCGGAGTAGGCTTTCAGCAATTTCGGGCCGAGCTTGAGCATATATCCGGCAAGGCAAACGAGGTCTATCTTGTTTTCGCGGCAGAGCGCGCAGAGTTTGGCGTCCATCCCCGCCGAGCCGGCGAAATCCCTGAGGGTGACGATTTCGGTCCGCACGCCGGCTTTTTTGGCGCGCGCCACCGCTCCCGCGCCGGCGCGGCTGGACACCAGCAGCGCTATCTCGCCGCCGAGCCGTCCCGCTTTATGCGCGTTGAGCAGCGCCTGAAAATTGGTGCCTTCGCCGGATACGAAAACGGCTATTCGTTTCATTCCGCGTTCTCCAGCATGATATTGTTTTTGCCGCGCACCACTTCCCCTATGACCCTGATTTGAGGATTGGCGCGGAGCGCGGCCCTGACGGCTTCCTTGCGCACGCATACCACCATGCCCAGCCCCATATTGAAGGTAGCCCACATGTCGGCGGACGAAACTTTGCCGTCGCGCTGGAGGTCCAGCATCACCTGCGGTATGCGCCACGAGCCGGCGTTGATTTTAGCGGCGCAGTTTTTTGGCAGGAAACGCGGCACATTGCCTGGGATGCCCTCCCCCGTGATATGCGCCATGCCCAGCGCGTCATACCCCGCTTTTTTGAGCGCTGCGCGCAGCGCGGCGATTTCCCTCACATAAATTTTGGTCGGCGCAATCAGTCTCTTCGCGCGCTTTCTGAGTTCGCTGTCTTTATATACCTTCCGCACCAGCGAGTAGCCGTTGGAGTGGAACCCCGTGGAAGGCAGCCCCAGCAGCGCGTCGCCCGGTTTTATTTTAGAGCCGTCTACGATTTCAGAATCATGCACGATGCCGACGGCAAAACCAGCCAGGTCGTATTCCCCCGCTTTGTAGAACCCGGGCATTTCGGCGGTTTCGCCGCCAAGCAGCGACATTTCGCCCTGGCGGCAGCCTTCCAGTATTCCGTCCAGCACACGGCGCGAGGTCTTCAAATCCAGTTTTCCGGTGGCGTAATAGTCCAGAAAAAAAAGCGGCTTCGCGCCGCAGACAATCAAATCGTTGACGTTCATCGCCACCAGGTCTATGCCGACGGTGTGATGCAAATCCAGCAGGAAAGCCAGCTTGAGCTTCGTGCCCACGCCGTCGGTGCAGGCCACGATGTTCCAGCCGCCGCCTTTGGCGTCCAGCGGGCAAAGCCCCGCAAAGCCGCCTATGGCCGGATTTTTTTTGCGGAGATACTCCACCAGCGCGTCGCCCGCGGCCACATCCACTCCGGCTTTTTTGTAGGTAAGCGGCATCACTGCCCTCCGTATAGCTTGGATTTGGCGGGGCTCGTCCTGGCCGCGGTTTCCCTGCGCAGCGAGGCCAGCTTGGCGGCCAACTTTGCGTCCGAGACGGCCAGTATTTGCGCCGCCAGCAGCGCGGCGTTCGCCGCGCCGTCAATAGCCACCGTCGCCACGGGAATGCCCGACGGCATCTGCACTATCGAAAGCAGCGAATCAAGGCCCAAAAGTTTTGAACTGATAGGCACGCCGATGACCGGTTTTATGGTCAGACTGGCCACCACGCCGGGCAGATGCGCCGCCATTCCGGCGCCGGCTATATAGGCCAGCGCGCCGTCTTTTTCGAATTTGGCCACGGTGGCGCGCAGCAATTCCGGCGTGCGGTGCGCCGAAGCTATGGCGGTTCTGGAACTTATGCCCAGCGAGTCCAGCGTCTCCACGGCGCGGCTCATCACCGCGAGGTCCGATTCGCTTCCCAGCAGCACGGCTATGAAAGGTTTTTTCATAAAGTTTTCCCTATGTCCCTCCGGTAATGCATTCCCTCAAAGCGCACACGGCTGGCAGCCTCGTAGGCGCGGTTGACCGCGTCGGGCAAATCGGCCCCTTGGGCGCTTATCGCCAGCACGCGCCCGCCCGACGTAATCCAGGTCTGCGGCGTTTTTTTAGTTCCCGCGTGAAACGCCGTCACGCCGGGCAGTCCCTCCAGCTTGTCAAGGCCGAATACGGGTTTGCCGCTTTCAGGCAGTTCAGGATATCCCGCCGAAGCCAGCACCACGCAGGCGCTGGCTCCGGGCGACACCCGCACCAGCTCCGGCGACAGCCTGCCTTCCACGCAGGCCGCTATGATTTCGGCGAGGTCGCTTTCAAGCAAAGGCAGCACGGCCTGCGTCTCCGGGTCGCCGAAACGGCAGTTGAACTCCACCACCTTCGGACCGGCGGCGGTAATCATCAGCCCGGCGTAGATTACGCCGCGGTAATCAATGCCCTCTTCCCGTATGCCTTTTACAAAACGGTCGAACACCTGCGTTTGAATATCCGCCGCGAGGGCGGCGTCAACATCCGGCAGCGGCGAGTAGACGCCCATGCCGCCGGTGTTGGGGCCTTTGTCCAAATCCAGCAGCCGCTTGTGGTCGCGGGCGAAAGGCATGGGAACGCAGGTTTTCCCGTCGCAAAACGCCATAGCGGACACTTCACGCCCCGTCATGAACTCCTCCACCAGCACCTTGCGTCCCGCTTGCCCGAATACGCGGCGCACCATGAAGTCTTCCACGGCCTCCAGCGCTTCCTCGCGCGCGGCGCAGACGCGGACGCCTTTCCCCGCCGCCAGCCCGTCCGCCTTTATCACCACGGGCAGCGAGGCCGAATTGACGGCGCGTTTCGCCTCTGCGGACTTAGTGAAAGTTTCGGACTTCGCCGTGGGAATGCCGTGGCGGAACATGAATTCCTTGGCGCGGCTTTTGGACGACTCCAGCAGCGCGCCCGACTGCGACGGGCCGAAAACCGGCACGCCGCGCTTTTTAAGCCCGTCGGCTATTCCGGCAGCCAGCGGCGTCTCCGGCCCCACCACGACTATATCAACCGCTTTGGCGGCGCAAAACTGGGCGATGCCGGCAAAATCCACCGGATTTAAGTCAACGCGCTCCGCCAGCAGCGAAATAGCGTCGCTGGAAGGCGCGCAGTAAAGTTTTTTGACGCGCGGGCTTTGCGCCAGTTTCCACGCCAGCGCGTGCTCGCGCCCGCCGGAGCCGATGATAAGCAGGTTCATTTTTCCACATCCGGATTTCTTGCGGGATATTTGCCGGTGAAGCAGGCGGTGCAGAAAACGTCACTGCGTCCGCCGCAGGAGGTTTGCAGCAGGCTGTTGAGACTGAGGTAATGCAGCCCGTCAACCCCGAGATAACGCCGGATTTCATCGGGCGTCATGCGGTTGGCGATTAGTTCCTTTTTTGTCGGGGTGTCTATCCCGTAATAGCAGGGCGAAACGATTGCGGGCGAGCAGAGCGCCAGGTAGATTTTTTTCGCGCCCGCGCGGCGCAGGCTTTGCGTTATCTTGCGCGAGGTGGTGCCGCGCACCAGCGAATCGTCCACCAGCACCATCGTCTTGCCTTTGACCAAATCCTTTATGGGCAGCAGCTTCAGGCGCACCGTCAACTCGCGTATGGACTGCGTGAAATTGATGAACGAGCGTCCCATGTAATGGTTGCGCATCAACGCCATTTTGAGCGGTATGCCGGACTCTTTTGCGAAACCGAAAGCCGCGTGGTTGCCGGAGTCCGGCACCGGCACCACCATGTCCGCCTTTATTCCCTTCATCTCGCGCGCGAGGCAGCGGCCCATGTCGTAGCGATAGGATTGTATGCTTTTCCCGCCTACGATTGAGTCGGGGCGCGCGAAATAAATCCTCTCGAAAATGCAGGCCGCCGTTCTGCCGGTTTTTTTGAACGGGTGCAAGTTTTTCACCCCATTTTTGTCTATTATCACGACCTCGCCCGGCTCTATTTCGCGTACCACTTTGCCGCCGATGGTTTCGAGCGCGGGGGTTTCGGAGGTAAGTATATAGGACTTGCCGAGTTTACCCAGTATCAGCGGTCTGAAACCCAGCGGGTCGCGCGCGCCGATAACCTTGCCGGGCGTCAGAAATATGAAGGAATACGCGCCGCAAAGTTTGGGCAGGCTTTTTATGATTGCGTTTTCCACCGGCCCTTTTTCGCGCGCCATGAGGTGTATTATTATTTCGCTGTCGGCGGAGGACTGAAAAATAGCGCCCTTTTTTTCCAGTTCGCGCCGCAGCACGGCGGCGTTGGTGATGTTGCCGTTGTGCGCCACCGCGATTTGCCCGTGCACATGCGAGCAGAGCAGCGGCTGCGCGTTTTTCGCCGCGCTGCCGCCCGCCGTGGAATAGCGCACATGGCCCACCGCGTTTTTGCCCGGCAACTGAGACAGGTTCCTGTCCGTAAACACCTGCGAGACCAGCCCCATCCCGACATGGGCCGACAGCAGTCCGCAGTTGTCCACCGCGATGCCCGCGCTTTCCTGACCGCGGTGCTGGAGCGAAAAAAGCCCCAGATGCGCCAGCTGCGCGCTTTTAGTGTTATTGGTTATAGCGAATATTCCGCACATTTACGGTCTCCTGAAAAACCGGCTGTCAGCTCACGTGTTTAACCGCGTTTCTGAGAATTTCCAGCCCCGCCGCGTATTTGCCGCCGTGGCGGTGCCACGCGGGATGCTGGAACGGGAAAGCATAACGTTCGGGATGCGGCATAATGCCGAGGCAGTTGCCTTCCGGGTTGGAAAGCCCGGCGATGGCTTCCTGCGAACCGTTGGGGTTTTTGACGTAGCGGAAAGCGATGCAGTTTTTCGCCTTGAGCTCGCCCAGAACTTCGGGCGACTGCGCCACGAATTTCCCCTCCCCATGCGCGATGGGCAGCTCTATCTCATCGGGCAGGCCTTTGGCGAACAGGCAGGGGCTGTTCTTGTTGATGCGCAACCGCACCCATTTGGCGGTAAAATGCCCGTTATCGTTGAAGGTGAAGCTGGCCTGCTGCCCCCGCCCGGAAAACGGCAGGAAGCCCGCCTTCACCAGCACCTGAAAACCGTTGCAAATGCCGATTACCGGCCTGCCTGAGGCGATGAATTTTTTAAGGTCCGAGGCGATTTTTTCCAGCTGCGCCGTGACGATGCGTCCGGCGGCGATATAATCGCCGTACGAGAATCCGCCGGGGAAAACCAGAATGTCGCAGTCTCCTATTTTCACCGCGCCGGAGGTCAGTCCTGCGATATGCGCCAGTTCGGGTTTTGCGCCGAGGTATTTGAACGAATCCGCCGTTTCCATATCGCAGTTGGTGCCGGGAGCGCGGACTATAAGGACTTTGGGAGTTTTCATTTGGAGCCCTCCAGCGCAACGCCTAAAGCGAGTTTCCACGACTGCCGCAGTTCGGCGATGTCGGCTTCCATGAACGTTTTGCCGCCGGGAGCGGTAACGGAAAGCAGGCCGGTATCCGCCGCCGCGCCGATTTTGGAAACCGCGCAGCCGCCGAGCAGCCTGAGAAATTCCCGCTCGTTCTCCGGCGCAACCTCGACAAGTATTCTGCCGGAGGTTTCGGAATAAAGCAGCAGCCGCGGGTCGGCCTTGCCGCCGCGGTATTTTACTCGCGCAAGGTCTATATCCATGCCGATTCCGCCGGTGAAAGCCATTTCCGCCGCGCAGGCGGCTAGGCCGCCCTGCGAACAATCGTGCGCGGAAAGCACCAGCCCCTTACCCATCGCCGAGTAAAGCGCCTTGTAGAGTTTGAGCGCTTTGGCGGGATTCGTTTTTGAGATGCTGGAATCCTTGAACCCCGCGATTTCGCGGTAGATTGAAGGACCCATGTCATCATCGGTCTCGCCGAGAAGATACAGGAAGGAACCGGCGCGTTTGACGTCCATGCTGACGGTGCGGCGCACATCCTCCACCGGTGACACCGCCGATATCAGCAGCGTGCAGGGGATGGGAGTGTCCCTGCCGCGCCAGTCGCGCGCCTGATTGTAAAAACTGTCCTTGCCGGAAATAAACGGCGCGGAGTAGCCCATCGCCGCGTCGTAACAGCCACGCGCGGCCAGCACCAGCGCGCCCATCAATTTTTTATTTTCCGGGTTGCCCCAGCAGAAGTTATCGAGGAACGCGACGCGGTTTATGTCGGCCCCGGCGCAGACCAGATTGCGCAGCGCCTCGTCGGCGCACTGCAGCGCCATTTCGTACGGGTCTATTTTCCCGACAGCGGGATTTATGCCGTGGCTTATCGCGAAACCGCTGAAGTCGGCGGTGTCGCCCGTGGCGGCGTGGGGCCAGATGACGCAGGCGTCCTGCGGGCCGTTGAACGGGCCGGAAAGCGGCTTGAGTATCGTGCCGCCCTGCACCTCGTGGTCGTACTGGCGGATTACGGTTTCCCGGCTGCACACATTCAAATGCGCCAGCACGGCGGAAAGCATTTTCGCGTTTTCGTCCACGCCGGAACGCGACGGCCTGAGTTTGCTCTTTTCCGGCTTGCGCGGCGTCCATGCGGCGGTTTTTTCGATGCGCGGGCAATCGCCGTGCAGAAATTCCATCGCCAAATCAACCACCGTTTCGCCGCCGTGAGTGACCAGCAGCCGCCCGTCGCCTGGAAACTCTCCCAGCACGGTGGTCTCGCTGCCTTCCCCGTCGAAAATTTCCTTGAACGCGCGCAGGTTCTCCGACGGCACGGCGAAAATCATGCGCTCCTGCGACTCGGACACCCATATCTCCCAGGGGGTGACGGTGGTGTCTTTCAGCCTGGCCCGCTCCAGATAAACCCGCGCGCCGGTTTCGGAGCCCAACTCGCCTATCGCGGAGGAAAATCCGCCCGCGCCGCAGTCGGTGACGCCGCGGTAAAGCTTTTTGTCCCGCGCGCGCAGCAGCGCGTCAAGCACGCGCTTTTCGTTAAGCGGATGCCCGATTTGCACGGCGGAGGCGGGCGAATCCTCCTCGATATCGGCGGAGGAGAACGTCGCGCCGTGTATGCCGTCGCGCCCGGTGCGGCCTCCGGCGCAGACGATTAAATCGCCGGCCTTCACTGATTTATCCACCGCCCAGACCGGCATTATGCCGACGGTGCCTACGAAAACAAGCGGGTTCAACGCATAACCTTCGTCGAACCATATCGCGCCTGCCGCGGTGGGTATGCCGATGCGGTTGCCATAGTCGCGCACGCCGCGCACCACGCCGCGCATCACCCGTCCCGGCGAAAGCGCGGTTTTGGGAAGGCGCTGCTTCGAATCGGGCGGGGCGAAACAGAAAATATCGGTGTTAAGCACCGGCTTTGCGCCGAGGCCGACGCCCAGCACGTCGCGTATTACGCCGCCGACGCCGGTTTCCGCGCCGCCGTAAGGCTCAATGGCACAAGGATGGTTATGGGTTTCGGCTTTATAGGCCAGCGCCCATTTGCCGGTTTTGCCGAACTCGATTACGCCCGCGTTGTCTTTGAAAACAGAGAGGCACCATTTTTTATCCAGCTCGCTGGTGGCCTTTACTATCGTTTCCTTGAACAGGTTGGGGATACGCTCCGTTTTGCCGCCGCAGGTAAAACGGACCGGGCCGGAAAAAGTTTTGTGCTTGCAGTGCTCGGACCAGGTTTGAGCTATGGTTTCCATCTCGCCGCGCGATGGCGGGCGGCCCAGCTTTTTGAAATAGTCCCGGACCTGCGTCATCTCGGCGGCGTTGAGCGACCAGCCGCAGTCCCGGCTCAATTTTACAAGCGCGGCGGCGGGCAAACTTAAGAAGTTTTCAAGAGGACTTTTTTTGACGAGTTCCGCCTGCATTGTTCACCCCATGATGACGACTTTATGTATCAGCGCGTTGGCGAGAGTCTTGAAAACGGCCTGCTCCAGCTTCGCGGCGGCGGCGTTGGTGCGGAGCAGATAGGTCTGCGCGCAGCGCACGCGGCATTCGGTTCCCGTTATGGAATGAATCGCGTCGGCGACGCTTTCGCCGGTAACGTCGGTAACGGAATCCTTGAACCAGATTTCCACGCGCTTGACGCCGCGCGGCGGTTTGGAGGCTGCGCCTGCGCGCCAGTTTTCGGTAACCGGGTCGGCAAGCAGCGCGGTCGCGGCGCGTTTTGCGAATGCGGCGTCAACTTCGCCGGAGATTTTATAAACCGCCGCGCTTTGCGCCTCGGCTATTTTAACCGTGCCGAGCAGGTTGAGGTCGTGGCGCGCGCCCTGCGCCTGCGCGTCGAGAAACTGCGGTTTGAGCGCGACTTCTATTTCAATCATATCAGCCTCGCACCATTCCCCAATGGCTTGCGTCTATGACGGGGAAACCGCCATAGCAGCCCTTTTTAACCATTCGGACCCTGTTCTTTGTGATTTTATACCCATTGTCCAGCAAAAGCTTTAAGGCGGAATGCTGAGTGGAATGCAGCGGGACAATGATTTTCTGCGCCCCCTGCGCCAGCGTATGGTTTTCCAGGGCTTTCACAAACGGCAGCAACCCGCCTGACCGGCAAACGAGCGGATTGGCATGGATATGTTTTCCTGCTTTGTCGGCGCACAACCGGGTGATGCAAAAACCAGAGTCTCCTGCGGACAGCGGCGCGCCCCAGCCGAACTCAAGCGCGTTTCGGGCCTCCGCGCCGTAGTCAATTCCGCGCAGCAGTTTCTTGCATATTCTGGAAACTGATTGCGCGCCGATCGCGCGCAATTCCGGCGCGGCGGGCGATAATGACAATCCTGTCTTGCTCAACGGGAGCATCGGCGCAATCATTCTGAAACCCTGCTTGAGATAGAGACCCATGTTGTATGACGAATCAGAAAACGTTTCAAGACCGATGATTTCGCATTTTTTGTCCAAATCGGAATACGCGCGCTCAAGCAGGTTTTTGCCCACGCCTTTTGACCGGCAATCGGTGTCAACGCCGAATGAGCCTATCCAGCCCAGCTTGCCCAGCTTTCTTGAGAATATGTATCCGGCGAGCTTGCCGTTTTCTTCGGCGACAAAACAACCGGATGGGTTTAGCGCAAGGCAAGCTAAAATGTTTTGCTCCGTGCGGGGCACGTTGTCCGAATAGTATTCGCGGAAAGCACGCAGATGCAAGTCTATGACTTGCTGAGCGTCGCTTTGCGCCATGTTTCGGATGTTCATGATTATCCTCAGGCTATGCGCGAGAGCGCTTCCTTATATCTCGCCAGTGTGTTTTCCACCACCTCGGCGGGAAGCTCCGGCGGCGGCGACTTTTTGTCCCATTTGGTGCCGCTGAGATAGTCGCGGACGAACTGCTTGTCAAACCCCGGCGGCGTGCCGCCCGGCTTCCAGAGCGCCTTGTCCCAGAAACGCGAGGAATCCGGCGTGAGCATCTCGTCTATAACGATAATGGAGCCGTCTTCAAGCTCGCCGAATTCGAATTTCGTGTCCGCCAGCAGCAGGCCGCGGCTTTCAAGATGCGCCGCCGCAAAATTGTAAAGCGAAACACTGATATCGAGCAGCTTGACGGCCTTTTCCCTGCCGATGGCGTCCACCATTTTCTCGAAATGGATATTCTCGTCGTGGCCGGAATCGTTCTTGGCGGCGGGGGTGAAAATAGGCTCCGGCAGCTTGTCCGCCTCGCGCAGCCCTTTGGGCAATCTTATGCCGCACACGCAGCCGGATTTTTCGTATTCGCTCCACGCCGAGCCGGCCAGATAGCCGCGCACAACGCATTCGAAATCGAGGCGTTTGGCTTTTTTGACCAGCATGGCGCGGCCTTCGTGCCACGCCGACAGCTTGACGCCGGACGGCAGCCGCCGCTGAATTTCCGCGACGTCGCAGGAGATAAGATGGTTTGCCACTATGTCGGCGGTGCATCCAAACCAGAAGGCGCTTATCGCGGTAAGCACCGCGCCTTTTTGCGGCACCGGTGTGGGCAGCACGAAATCGAAGGCCGAAATCCTGTCCGTGGCTACTATAAGGAGCCGGTCTTTTAAATCGTAAACGTCGCGCACCTTGCCGCGGCGCAGAAGCGGCAGCGGCAGTTTATTCCCATTCGATTGTAGCTGGCGGCTTTGAGGTGATGTCATAGACAACCCGGTTGATGCCTCTTAGTTCGCTTACGATGCGGCTGGAAATCAGCCGCATGAGTTCGTGCGGCAGGCGGGTCCAGTCCGCCGTCATGCCGTCAGAACTGTCTACGGAGCGCAGCACTATCGTGTGCTCGTAGGTGCGCCCGTCGCCCATCACGCCCACCGACTGCACCGGCAAAAGCACGGTGAAGGACTGCCACGCTTTTTTGTCCCAGCCGGTGCGGCGGAATTCGTCGCGCAGTATCTTGTCGGCGGCGCGCAGCAGGGTCAGGCGTTCTCTCGTGATGTCGCTTAAAATTCGTATCGCAAGGCCGGGGCCGGGGAAGGGCTGTATTTCCAGCACGTCTTTTGCAATGCCCATGGCCGCGCCGAGGCGGCGCACTTCGTCCTTGAAGAGATATCGCAGCGGCTCGATAAGCTCCAGCTTCATCTTTTCCGGCAGGCCGCCTACGTTGTGGTGGCTTTTTATCGTCGCGGAAGGGCCAAGCACGGAGACAGATTCTATCACGTCCGGATAAAGCGTGCCCTGAGCCAGAAACCGCGCGCCTTTTACGGCGCGGGCCTCGCGCTCGAAAACTTCTATAAAGGTATTGCCTATTATCTTGCGCTTTTTTTCCGGGTCCGAGACGCCTTTGAGCCGGCCCAGAAACAGCGCGGAGGCGTCCACCGTTTTTACGCGCAGGCCCAGCGAGCGGCCCAGATGTTTTTCCACGCGCTCGCGGTCGCCGTCGCGCAGCAGTCCGGTGTCTACAAAAATGCAATGCAGCCGTTTGCCTACGGCGCGCGCCACAATGGCTGCGGCTACCGACGAGTCCACCCCGCCGGACAGGCCGCAGATTACCGCGCCGTCGCCCGCCTGAGCCTTTATGCGCGCCACAGTGTCTTCCAGCATAGCGGCGGGGGTCCAGCGGCCTTTTATGCCGCAGATTTTCCGCGCGAAATTGTCGAGAATTTTAGAACCCTCGCCGGTGTGCGCCACCTCGGGATGAAACTGCACGCCGTACCAGTTGCGTTTTGCGTCGAACACCGCGGCGAAATCGGAATCGCCGGTGCGCGCGGCGGTTTTGAGCGAGGAACCGGTTCCGGTAACGCCGTCGCCGTGGCTCATCCACGCCTGAAATTTGGGTTTTACACCCACGAAAAGTGGGCAACTTTTCAGCGCGACGCGCACTTCGGAAAATCCGTACTCGCGCTTTCCCGCCGGAGCAACCTTGCCGCCGCTTTCAGCGGCCATCAACTGCATCCCGTAGCAAATGCCGAGCAGCGGCACGCCGAGAGAATAGACGCCGGGGTCCGGGCGCGGCGATTTGGCCTCGTGCACGCTGGCGGGGCCGCCGGAAAGGATTATCCCTGCGGGGTTTTTGGCCTCTATCTCCCGAAGGAGAGTATGAAAAGGAAATATCTCGGCGTAGACGCCGTTTTCCCGCAATCGTCTTGCTATGAGTTGGGTGTATTGGCTGCCGAAGTCGAGGATGACTATCTGTCTCATGAGCTCCTTGCGTCGTGCGAAAAAATTTTCTCAACGGAACCACGGGGACAGGTACCCAGATAATTTAGCAAATTTTGAAAGCCGGTAAAATTTAAACGGGAACAGCAGCAAAACTCATGCACTTACATACACCACTGCTAAAATAGAAATTGAAGTTAAATTCTTACCCGACTCTCAGAAATTCTAAGAAAACAAATGGTCGCTGTCCATATTTTAGTCCCTATTTTCTCTATTTTCCTGACATATGTCTGGCCAAAAATAAGGCTTGAGGCCTATATTTTCCAACTCTTTCCTTTACTGGTACTTTTTTTGATTTCAGGACCCGAATTGACGAAATATCCAAATTCCCCACATTTTTATCATAATTGTGTAGTAACAAATCTTTTCCAATATCATGTGAAGCCACAGTAGCTCGTCCTCTTGCATCAAACCACCAATGAAATGATAGATTGACAATTGATTCCGCCGTTTCTTGGTTGCCAGAAAAGAACAACATATTCGGGCAATTTATAAGCTGCAAAGCATTGAGGCTTTGTATTTCATAGTCCATGCTTATCGTAAAATTATCTACTGAGTTATGAGTTGTTGCATATATTGTTGGGTCATAAAGAAATAATAAATATCTAGGTGATATGGGCATGAATATTTGCAGCCCCAGGCAAGCTAATCCATTGGTCCCACGATACATGCAGCCCTGACAATATTGATTAAATACTACAATTGGGCTGTCGCTTGTAATAAACTCAAGGTGTGAAGTATTAATAATAATTTTAGGTCTCAAGTCTGATAACACTGGAGCCTCACCTTTTATAATGGTCTGACAAATTCGGACAGTTGAATAAGGTGTGGAAGTGCTGCATACTAACGGTGTGGAGGGCAAATGCAGCGGAAAAGATACAGCGACGAATTCAAAGGCCAAATCGCATTGGAAGCGGCGAAAGGTTTGCGCACGATAGCCGAAATAGCCAGCGAGCACGGTCTGCATCCGAATCAAATATCGCAGTGGAAAAAAGAACTTCTGGAAGGCTTGCCCGCGATATTCCATGACAAACGCAAGCGCGAGCACGCGGACGAAGAAAAGCTCAAGGAACGGCTGTACGGGCAGATAGGCCAGCTTAAAGTCGAACTGGACTGGCTAAAAAAAAAGACAGGCTTTATCGATTGAGCAGCGCCGCAACTTGGTCGAACGCGGCAACAAGGTCATCAGCGTCAAGCGGCAATGCGAGTTACTGGGTATAAATCGCGGTGGGCTGTATTACAAGCCGCGCCCGGCGGACGCCGATGACCACGCGCTGCGGCAGCTTATCGACGAGGAATACACGAACCATCCGTTTTACGGGCAAAGGCGCATGCGGGTGTTTTTGAACGGGAAGTTCTGGCAGGTAGGGCGGGTGCGGATAAGGCGGCTGATGGCGGAACTGGGGCTTGCGGCGATATGCCCCAAACGCAATTTGAGCCGTCCCGGCAAGAACGCAAAGAAGTACCCGTACCTGCTGCGCGATTACGCGATAACGCGCCCGTTTGAAGTCTGGAGCATCGACATAACCTACATCCGTCTGGCGCAAGGTTATGCGTATCTGGTGGCGATTATAGACTGGCATAGCCGGCATGTGGTGTCGTGGGAGCTTTCAAACACGCTGGACAGTTGGTTTTGCGTGGAGGCGGCGAAGCGGGCTTTGTCTACGGGAACGCCGGACATATTCAACATGGACCAAGGCTCGCAGTTTACGAGCGAAGCATTTCTGAGGGTGTTTGCGGGCAGTGGCGTGCAAATCAGCATGGACGGCAAGGGTCGGGCGTTGGACAATATCTTCATCGAACGCCTGTGGCGGACGGTGAAATACGAGGAGGTGTATCCGAGGCAGTACCGAGATATGAGTGAAGCGCGTGAGAAGCTGGCTAAGTATTTCGAGTATTATAACACGGTCAGACCGCATCAATCGCTGGGCTACAAAACGCCGGAGGAGGTGCATTTCGGCAGGGAAAGGAGTAAAATCAACGGAGCGGCAAGGAAGCAAGTAGCAACAGAGACGCAAAAGCCGCGCGACGCGGCGACAGCACGATACACCTTAATCAAGGCTTAAAACTGTCTTGACAGACCAGACCAGCTTATACAGGATTAGGATGTTTGACTAATAGCGTTTTTAATCCATCACGTTGTTCCGAAGTAAGATTCGGTTTTTTTCTAACATTGCGCGCGCAATCTGTGTTGCCATCACATTAAGATGTTCACCTGCAGCAGGAGTTCGCCTTAATTGATATATGATGAACATTAGCAAATCACAAAATTCGATAGAGTCTTGTATTGGAGGATGCTTGTTCAATAACATCCCAGAAATGACTCTAGAAGCACGAGCCTCCATATATGCTACTGACCTTTCCCTATTAGCTTGAATATCAAAACAGCCTTGACGCCCTCAAAAAACCCGTAAGGATGTTTGGCTGGCTTCGTATCCTGCGATATCCTTTTTTGACGCAGGCATGGACAATT
>Ga0074195_1000805_pt1 | contig 53678 bp, 53 predicted proteins | sample EPASupsiteHSE623_FD_64525 | JGI IMG/M metagenome (GOLD analysis project Ga0074195, IMG submission 64525) | Bioremediated contaminated groundwater from EPA Superfund site, New Mexico - Sample HSE6-23 | ecosystem: Environmental > Aquatic > Deep subsurface > Groundwater > Contaminated ...
AGCGAGAGGCCCGCCTTAACTCAGCCTGGTAGAGTGCGCGGCTGTAGTATGTCTCGCACCGTAGAGGTGCTACGCGCAGTCACCGCGATGTCCCCGGTTCGAATCTGGGAGGCGGGATCTGTAGAGTCCGGATGGTGTAGTGGCCCATCATGAAAGCCTGTCGAGCTTTCGACCCGGGTTCGAATCCCGGTCCGGGCGTTTATTTACGGGTAAAAAGATGAGGCTGTATCATAGTCATTGCTTTGCACCACAAAACAATGACTTAGGGATTAAGCGGAGGCCTCACAAGGGTTTCCGCTTTTCTCTAGCTCTGGCTCATGTTTGTCTAGGTATTCTTCGATAGCATTGACTGCTATTCCACTCTGACCGCGAAAAGAACCCGTTTTCTTATAAACAAAGTCCTTCAGCCTTTTCTCCAACTCATCCGGGAGATATACGTTAACCCTTCCCATGCTGTATTAGTGCGCGTTTTTTGCTTAAAAGCGTTATGGTGCAATAGCACCAAAATCTTCTTATACTTATCAGTGCTATAGTGCTATTGGTGCAAAGCAAATGTCTGGAAAGAATCTATTAGAAGGCCGAACTGGCCCGGTAACGCAAAGCATAGACTCTGTGAAAAGCCTATTAGCCTTTGTAGGAAGAGCGAGTGACCCATTACCAACCGACGTGAGCTTGAAGGGCATCGTCCTGGTGTTGTCGAATAAGAAGGATGTTTATTACACCGTGACCGATAAGGCGTGCTCCTGCCCAAGTGCCACTTATCGCGGAGGGCGGTGCAAGCATCAGCGCAAGTACTTCCCACAAGTGCAGGCGGCAACAGCAGCCGAAAGCATCCGGCCTACCGGCAAGTGGGCAGGCGGCATGAATGGGCCCGTAGACGAGATCCCGGGGGTGGCATAGATGGATACCTCCAAGATGCCCATCAAAATCAGCCTGCAGAAGAGCCGGAATTACAATTGGGAAATCAACGTGGCCGGCACCAACGTTGATGATATCCTGGCGACGATCAAGGATGCGGACAGCAAGCTTAGAAGCGAATACCACAAAGAGGAGGCTGTCTGAGATGGCCCAACACCCTTTGATAGAGTTAAATGAAAAGCTTGAGGAGATCGAGCCAAATCGGCTAGAGCGCATCGGCTGGCTTGTTGATCGCCTGTATGCTGAGCTCAATGAAACTGATGTGGAGGTGACTTAACCATGGCCTCATCATCTTTTCCAGGGAGTGCTGCTGACATAAGGAGCCTGGCCAATCCCGCGGTACATGAAGTGCTGAGAGCCTTTCTCATCAAGGCCAGACAAGTGGCCGATGCCAAGAAGGCCGCGCTGGAGTCTGAGACAAAGGCCCTTGAGCTCCTTCTCGGCGAGATGTGCCTCAATATGCATCTCCTGGATCCAACTGTAAATGATCCATGGTATCGCAGAAATCTTGTATTAATAAATCGAGTCCAAGAGATACCCTTCGGAGAACGGGACAAGATAGAAGTGGAGGATAAGCTGACGCTCTACGAAGATGAGCAACTGACGCGATCTTCCGTGGTTACTGTGAAGGGCATTAGAAACTGCGTTGTGCTCGCCGATGAGAAGGACATAAGCACGGAGAAGGCAATAGAGTATTTCGGTTATAGCGAGATCTGCGAAAACATAATCGTGCTGATCAAAGACCGACCTTCGTCGAGTTCGCAGATGGGGGAATACCTGGGCAGGATCTCGAGAGCAGATACACTTCTGGAAGCAGTACGGAAAGAGATAAGCACTTTTGGAACTGTGGGGGCTCAGCAATGAAGCAAAGTGAGAAAATGAAATCAAAGCAAAGATCGGATGCTCTACCATCCTCGGAGCCCATCCGCCTCCATGAGCGCGACTCATACATCGGCCTGCTCCAGGACATCATAGAGCAGGAAGACTTTGTGCTCGCGGTCTTCGTGGGCGCACTGGTCGAGATGCCGAAGGAATTCGCGTCCGATCTACTAACAATGGTCGGACAGAGGGCCACGGTCGGGCTATTCGGTGGAAAGTACCGCATAGGCAAGTCGACTCTTTAACCACAAACTAGCCAAAATCGCGATAATCTAAAGATGGCGCGACACGTTGCAGGCAGGCCGGGGTCCTGCTCTCGGGTGTTGACTGAAAAGCTGGTAACGGCTCCTTCAGTGCAGCCCAATATGCAATGATGCTGTCGAGGTGAGCCGCCTGAGCTGCTGCTGGAAGTCGAGCAGGTGCGGAGGCGGCTATGATCCACTTTCTTTTGCCCGGCGCGGCCGTCCTTCCACAGCCACGAGACGATCACCGGCCAGGGCTATATGATTCATTGAGGGAGGAGATCCGGGCCGTAAAGGTCATTACAGAAATTATAATAAAAAGATGATATAACGGTCAAGTTGTGAGATTAGGAAAAGTCTTTTGAGATTCAAACTGCTTTGTGAATTATGCCACAAAAGAGAAAAGAAGACATCGACAAGTCTAATCGCAAAGCCCGAGAGGACACTATCGAGAGGCTTAAATCCAAGGGCCATGACCTTGTTATAATCAGCTCGACTCCCACCGGCTGCTTGATGTGTGATCCGTGGGTGGGCAAGGTATTTTCTATAAGTGGCAAGGACCATGAATATCCGCCCCTCTCGAAGGCAATTGCCGGTGGTCTGTTCCATGATGGTTGCCGTCATGTCGTGAGCCTCGCACCAGCGGCCAAAGATCGCTACTTAGAGCGGCTACAGAATCCAGAGACGAGGGACGCGGAAATCAAAAGACTGGCCGCGAAGCATAATAAGGAGCACCCGAAAAAAGAGGCACATGGTTTGAGAAAATGGTTGGGATTTTAGAAAGACCACATGGGTCATTTTAAAAATAATATTCTTGGGTTTATGAAAGTCATTGTTCCGATCCTCAGCTCTCGCTCCAGAGTTTAGATAGATCGTACTTCCCTAGATCCTTTTTTCGTATTACGCTAAATGCTTTCAAAAAATCAGTCATTGATGTCTCAGATGAATTGGGTTCATAAACCGTGCAGTAAATTTCATCTAACGTGAAGTTAACAAAATATGGAGTTAGATCGTTTGCAGTTTTTCCAGTGAATAGAGTTGTTTTTACAGGATTCAGTTGACCTACGGTGATTTCTTTAACTGCCTCTGGAGTAAACAAGAATGTGTCATCTATGGGCTTCTCGGAAATTTCGATAACTGTTGGATATTCACTCACTAAACCAGATTCGCCTTTTGCTAATACAGTTCCAATTTTTATATTATAATAATTATCTTTTACCAATTCGCGCGAAATAATTGGCTCAAATCCGATAGTATTCCACGCTTCCGCCCCACCGATGTCCATTATTTCCATGTCCTTGTCCATAATCACAGCAAACGGGCCTGCTTCAAATATTACAGTGCTTGCTTCCACTATTACAATCGATGAAATGCAGATAAGCGCCGCCAGAATTGAGACAACAAGTGTTTTCATCAAGTCCCTCCGTATTTTGTTTAAAGATTGAAGCTTCTAACGAAAAAGTTTTGGGTGGTCACCTCACCGGCGTGAGATCAGCCACCCGGACGCCATCCCCAAGAGGCGTGCCCCAACAGCCCTTCAGCTTGCATTCACCGTTGCCAGGATAGAACTCGCAGGTGGTCACCTTGCAGGGCTTCAGTTGGGGCGCCGCATTGGAGACCAGCTCCTCCAGCTTGACGGGATTGTCAAGCACGTCCTTCCTCTCATCCAGCGCCAGCCTGAGCGAAATGAGCTCCTGGACCGCCTGATCGTGGGCGCCCTCGAAGCCCTCTTGCCATGTGCCAGCCATGGGGAGACCTTTCACAGTCCTCAGGCTCGGCACCAAGGATTCGCCCCAGTCAGGCGTCAGATGCTTGCCGCAGATGGTCACGCCATCGTCGAAACAAAGAAAGCTTGCGAGCTTGCCGTCTTTGCCTGCAGGAAGGCTGATCCTAAGATCGATGATGCATTTTTGCCCCACCATCGGAGCCTCATAGCCTGCCTGAGATATCTCAACCAAAGCTCCAGGGATCCCCAGAGGGTCCTGGAAAGTGATGCTTCTAGATCCATCGTACTTCATTTTTATCAACTCGCTTAAGATTTTCGAATGATCACAAGATGCTGAAAAGGGATTCAAGGTGCGGATTTGCACGGCTCGATCCAATCATTTCTTCCTCACAATTGCAAGGTATTTGTAAACTGGGAGATTATCATAGGCAGCTCCGGTGAAGGCCCCTGGGTGAGTGTGAGGCTGACCGCCGCCGACGTAAGAAGTTACAATCGCGGTAGGTGTACCATTCGCCGCAAAATTTGCATTATAACCGCCTGCTGCTCCTGTATTCACATACCATTGCGTCAGTGTATAAGACTGATCAGTATAAGGATGTGTATGATAAATTTCCTGAGTCGTGAGAGTATGACCCGCAACGTTGACAGTGCCTTCCAGTGCTATTGTAGCATTCCCGACCGCCGTACCTACCGAAAGCGTGCCTGATGCACCTATGGGAAAGCGGCCACGCATGTCATAGGTTCCGTTTTGTCCATCGCAGAACTCCCACGCCGGATCAAGGGCGATGTTCGGATTCCAGAAAATCATCAAGCCCGCAGGCGCACCCCCCTGGATAGCTGCGGCATGTACTCCCTCCAACATATCCACATTGAGCCCCGAGCCGGCACCATCGTTTCCAGTATTCCAAAAGCAAGATTCGAGTGTGGGCTTCTCGTAATAAATGACATGGCCAGCTGCGTCATGGATTGCAAGATCGGCCGCAATCTCTTCCACCTGTGTCTCGATGTGATTCATATCGGCCACTGATACTGCATCCCCTGCATCCCAGTTTTTTGGAATATAAGTCATGCAGCCACCCTCGCAAGAAAATACAGTGCCCGATACGCCTGGGCCTTCGTAATCGAATAAAATGATACACTTGCTCCCGCATGCCCATGTGGATCGGCTTCCGCCTCGTGATTAAAAGATGTAGATCTAGCAGTAGCCGTGCATGATCCTGCTCTGGTGCCTGTGCCCTCATAAATATTTGGCGATATCTGATCCGTTCGATAATCTGCCAAATAATGAGCATGACTCGGTATCTCATCTATAATGAGCGTATGATCTCCCAAAACAGCCGTTCCTGTCGGCGTTATTGTGCTACGCCCACCGGTGCCGGTTCCCGAGATCGTATTGGGGCAGCGAGGGAAGTAGCCGCGCATATCTATCGTAGGAGTGCCGCCATAGGTGCCGCCGTCGCTGATGTGCCATTTGTTGCTTGCCTTCAGGTAGCCGCCGTTCTCGAAATCCGCATCCGAACCATAGTAGAGCATGACCCCGCCAGGCGGTATCTGAGCGCCGATGAGGTCATCGAAGCTGATGCCATCGATCAGGTCGGCATCCAGCCCGGCAGCCTCTGGAAAGCACAGGGCGTCGGATTGCGCCTTTGAGTAGTGGATAGTGGAGTGAATGTGCGCATCAATTGGTGGCTTCACTTCCACGGCCATAGTCTCCATGTGATTCAGATTTTTTGCGGAAAGAAATGTTGATGCGGTCCAATCAATCTTTTCGTATGCCATTCTCATCAGCTCCGCATGATGAATTTCACCGCTCTTGATGGTGGCCGATTATCTACCGTGCTTGCGGTCACATGCCCGGTGAGATCTCCAGTATAACCGGTCAGGGTGATCGTACTGCCGGAATGTTTGTGACCCGCGATTGTCGAATAATTGCCTGTAATATATTTCCAGAAGTATATCCGACATTGAAATTGGTGTACAAATAGTAATATCCCGCACTGTACCCACCCAGCGGTCTATCCAAGTTCGGACAGTTCTCCGTATAAGTATGCTGATGTCTGGGAATCTGCGCGCTTGTTAGCGTCGTGGTCGAACTGTCGAAAGTGCTTGCGACGGGGGTCACCGAATTCGAGCCGCCCGTTGCACCGCAAGCCAGGCCCGCGCCGCAAGCAATGGGAGTTCGATCTTGCACGTTGGGTGTACCTCCAAATCCATCACATTCATGCCAGCCGGAAGGGATGCTGCCCGCGCCCCACATGCCGATCATCTTGGACAAAATGCCGGCCGCCAGGACCTGAGCCAGGGTGAGGCCGTGGAAGAGATCAGCATCTATGCCACATCCTTCGCCGGTGTCTGAGCGCCCGGATGGATGGGCAGGCGTCCGAGCGTAGCGGGCGTCCGCCTCTGCCTTGGTGTAGATGTCGTGAGTCATCGCAGTCATGTAAGCGAGTGAAAGCGGAGAGATGGACTCCAGGTTGTTCAGGCCGGCGACCTTGGCCTCTGGCGTCATCTTGTGCTCCAGCCATAGCGTAGGCTGGTAGTCACGTAAATCAGTCAAATTTAATCACCTCCGAAAAAGATTATTTGCTGGGCGGTGCCCGGTCCAGGTCCTGCAGAAGAGCGGCCCGTACGGGGTCCGGCTCATCCTCGTGGCGCGGCTTCTTCCGTGTCATCGTTGTCCTCATGGGTCACATCTTCCGCGTGCTCTGCTTTGTATTTCAGACGGCGCCCCCGCCTGTCTTCGTAATTTTCAAAAAGCTGCTCTATCGCATCGTCCTGCGCTTCTTGGAGATAGTAGATTTCCCGCCAGTGGCTGCTGCCGGTATGCTCATCGATCGCGTTTATCAGTTCGATAAAGGGAGGATCGGTTTCGTCCAGTCCCAGCACATCGGACCAACGCTCAAGGTCTTCGCTGAGAAGTTCAAAGTGATCAATTGCCCAAAACCACTCTTCCAAAATATAGGAAATGCCCTTTTCCATGGCGTCCATGGCCGCACGGTTCGGCATATCACCATCATATTTGGCCAGAAGCTTCTGGAGGACTTCTCGGGCTGCAATGGCGGCTCTGGCATCTTCTTTATCATCGTCGTCATAATCCGCTATGGTCTCCTCGGTCAAGTCGAGCGATTCCGGCCCATGATTGCGGAGGAACATCTCCCACCGCAGACGCTCGCTATTGGCCTCTCTCCAAGCTTTGCGCTCTTCGGCTGCCTTTTGCTCCTTGAGGCTCACAAGGGCATCCTCAAGCTTCGATGCTCTGCGATCCAACCCGCTCAGCGCCATTGCTTCATCAGCTCCTTCAACTCGCGGCGGGCTTTGGCCATTTCTTCGAGCCCTTCGTCATCCTTTGCAGACTGGTAGCGTCTGAGGTCCTCCAGCTCGGAGAGCCGCTTCTCCAGTTCCTTGACATCGATGAGCTCCATCTCCACACGGAAACTATTTGTCCAGGCGTTCGACAGCTGGGCGAAAGCTCCGACGTGCTCCAGGGGCGACCGGCTCATCAGGATCTTGTTGATCATGCGCTGAATGGCTGTCCTGAGATCTTGGGGTGTGCTGATTTTCGCCCAGCCCGATCCTTTCTTTTTACGTTTCTCTGTAACCATCTCTACCTCTCGATTTTGATTTTTCATTATCACAGGGGGTCTTCGAAGTTTGCTTGTGTAATTTTTGTGCAGTTTTGGAAGGTTCCAGCCTAAAACGGAAGGTTCGGAATGTTGCGAAGGTCAAGAACCTTAATGCGAAGGTTGGAAGACTCGGCATTTGAGAATTCTTTCCGCGGATTTTCAGATGAAAACGAAGTGCCCCGGCATCTTTTTTGCTTATGAGCTTTAATCAACCTTCCAGAGCTTCAAGCCCCTGGGTTTTCGCTTCGCTCGATCCATCATTGGCTCTCCGACGCCTGGCTGCCGTCGTAGGCCTGCCTTGGATAGGCCCTCTTCTGCCAGGCATAGGCTCGCCTCTTTGCATGCTGCTCCAGGCGGTGCTGCAGGGCTTCGGGGTCGGTCAAGCCGAAGCCTCCACAGGCAGATAGAACACAATGCCGGCAGGAGAAGAATCGTCTTTGCGGGCCCAATGAGCACCGCTCAGGTAGCTCTCAATGGACTCTTTGGCAAGCCCGGTCTCCTTTACTAAGAAGTCTATCCTTGGGGCCATGCCCTTCATGAGTAGGCCACGGAAGGAGCGGCAGATCTTATCAGCTTCCTGAGAGGAAGTATCATAAGGGACGCTTCCGGCCATCTCCGAATAGGACTTTGGCCTCTTCGGGGTGTGCTTGTCTGCCTGCTCCCTGGTCTGGGCCTCATTCACTTCCCTCTGCTCTTCGACTCGGCGGAGATCGGCTTCTATGCTGTTGGGCTTCTCTTCCACGACAGCTTCTTTGGGCTTCACGACAGACTCTTTTTCGTCTGTCGCGGAAAAAACCGCTATCTGCTGAACCTCTGCGACAGATACGGCGGATACGACGGATTTTTCGAGATAATTCTCAAAACAAATATCTCGTTCATTTTGACGGGATGAAATAAACTTAAACATCCCCTCAATCTCGCTTATTGCTTCAGATAGTACTTTATCTGTCGCATTTGTCGTATTGTTCCCACAGATACCGTTTTCTATACTCCATATCTGTCTTAGATCTGTCTTAGGGGTGTCGTACTTGTCGTAGAAAGAGAGTTTTATCTCGGCGTTGGCAGTACCAGCCGATTTGATCAGATAGAGTCCGGGGTAATAACGATAATCAACCTTTTTACTCTCGACCGTCGTTGAGGTATGCACAGATTGAATCCCGTATCGCTCAGAGACGTATCGGCCAAACGGCACTTTGTCTGCTGGGGTAGTGACATTGAAGAGCTTGCAGTACGCAAGATATGCTGCGTAAGCGTCGTCAACCTTCAGCTTCTCGGGATTCTCGCCTTCTGGGTCCCTTTTGGTATACGGCCATGTGGTGCTCACGCAGTCATCAAAGAAGGTCGCCAGGTGGTACTGCTGCCGCCTAAGTTCGTCCTCCTGCTCTTCAGTGCTTTTTCGCCTGTAGATCCGCCGAGACTTTACCAGCTCAGGTGCCCTGGCCGCAACTATCTGGGCAATCCCTGCCAGGACCTCGGGGCAAGTGAGCTTTTCCTCAAGGTGTCGATCAATCGGCCTCATCCCCTCAGCATCACCGAAGGTGTAGGGGAAATCAAGCTTTGCCACACGCCGCTTTCGGCCATAGCTGTTATCCCCAAAGTCAAACGCGTTATTTGCATCGAGGATGGGTATCGCGTGCGGCGTACCTTGTACCCGTTCGCCGTACTTGACATCTACGTCTATCATCTCGCCGGTGGACTCGGCCTTCAGGACGCTCATCGCATCCTTGACGGTCTCAACTTCGGTGACTATCCAGACGTCTTTGTTTAGCAACGCACCGGGACCGAACCTGGACCGCTTCATCTCTTCCAGCTTGACCGCTGTTGCCCTGGCCATCGTGAACAACGCCAGGATCACTTTCTCGAAAATGCCCTTGCCGTTGCTGCCACCGCCGAAGAGGAGCACTATGATATCAAAGGGTATCCTTATTGCTATCGCAGTGACGATATCGAGTGCCGTGAGAACGTCTCTTGGATCAGGCAGCGAGGAGCACAGGAACCATAGGAATGGTCTGTAATCAGCTGCAGGATTATTGAACTCTGCTCCATAGCGGAAAGTGAGATAGTCGTCTGGTGTGGCTGCTCTGAATGCTCCTGTCCTGAGATCAACAATGCCATCCAGGGCCGGGAATAAGCATGGACTGCTATCGAAGGCAGTTATTGCCGTTTGTGACCGTATCCGCCTGAGTGTCTCCCTCAATCCCTTCTCATAAGAGAGATCGCCTATTGCGGCATCAATGGTCTTGATGATCTCCCTTTCGCCATCAGACCGCCAGATACCGCCATCGTACCGCCAGATCTTCGCCTTGTCGCTGGTGTCTGTCTCGGAGATCCTCAGCATCATGGTGTCATCTATGGCTGTGGCGGCCTTCGACGGGCTCAAGACTCGTTTGGCAACGATCACCGGCTTGCCTTCATCGTCCAATACGGGGTCGCCGGTGTCTGGGTCGATCTGCTCTATCTTCCCGGTCGCTTTGGTGAGCTGCTCCAAGGTCAATACGGGCAACTCTGCGATCTTGCTGGATCTGATTTTTTCAAAGAATTGAACTACAGTCACCAGGCCATTTGTCGCATTTCTCATCTTGCTTGCAGACTCCGAGCCCCTTCAGCCCAAGATGTGGATAGCCGGCGCCATCTTCTTGGATCGTCTTGCATGAAGGACAGCTTATCCGCCCGAAGCATGAATCAAAAATATGATCGGCATTCCCTAGTCCGTTGTGGTCTGAGACAGCCTTAACGAGACTCCAAGCCTCTTCATTGTCCCATCCCATCTGATAAAGAAATGTGGATAAAACCGCCGTGAATCTTGTTTTGCCCTCGCCAGGGTTTGCTATGCCGAGGATATGTTTAATGCAGGGCGGGAAGTCTTTTTGATCGGCCGGTGTGCTTGATCTCCATATCTCGTTGAAGTGGTGCTCAGATCGCTTTTTTCCTTCCTCCGACTCTTTAAACTCATCCAGAAGCTTGAGCAGAGGTTCACGCTCTGCAGGGTCATGGGTTGAATACCATGCCTTGGCCTCTGCAAGCATATCATCCTGCAGAGGCACACGCGCCCGCTCAAAGTCGATCTTAATTGCATCCCGGTTAAGCGGTGTCACTGCATAGGGTTTCTTTTTGTGGATGGAGAGGACACACTTGAATACTCTCTTAGAATTATTCAGAGCATCATATTTTACTTTGCCTATATATTCAGGATGCGCCTCGAAGAATTCCTTGGACACGTGCAATATGAAACTATTGTATCTATCTGTGACCAGTTCAAAGACTTCCGCCCGGCCCTCGGTGGTGTTTGGCTTGCAGATCTCATGATGAATTTCAACATAAATACCACCGCCACTGAAAAGTACCCAGACACTTTCATGAATGCCGTACCGCTTCAGATAATCGACCAGGAATTGAGCCGCCGCCTCCACTGCCTGCTTTGTCTCAGGGTCCTCGATATCGGAACCATGTCCTTTGTCTATGTCGGTTCCGAGGGTGTAGGCTACCGTGTCCGATGGCGTCCCTAGTGGATTGTCGGAGGTGATCTCATCTTTCTGCCTGGCGACCGTCCACAAGCTTGGATCAAAGACGTTTAGAGTCTGGTAGAGAGTGCGATAAGCGTTAGTGATCTCGTCGTAGTCCTCGGTCGCATTTATCAGCCGAGCAAGTCCGCCTTCCTTAGAATACCGATACCAAGCATGGAAGTCTCCATTCAGTGCTCGCCATGTGCCTTCCCCGGGCAATGCGAACTTGCTGATAATCTCGCGAACCTCTGGTCGCTGGTAGTGCTCGCGGGTTAGATCGGAGGCAGTGACAGCCATCACCTCACCGCCGTCACAAAATGGATATCTTCCAGCCAGCTATCTCGCGGCGGCACGCTCATCTTGCTCTTTCGGCAGGCCCGCCGCAGCTCCTTGACCATTTGCATCGTCTTCCTGTCTGGTTGGCTGCCTTCCGGATAGGAGCAGCGTATCCTAAATCCAGGGATTATTTGGAATACGCGGACCAGTGCATTTTTTGTACTGATCATGCCCGGCCAGAACTCCAACGGATGTGGCGCGCGGTCGTAGAATCGGGCCTGCGGATGGTCTTCGAAATAGCGTCGGTCCTCTTTGGACACAAAATCCACGCCCGAGCGGGCGGGCTCTGGCATCTCGATAACTTCTTCTGTGGCCATCAGCACCGCCGCCCGAATTTGCGCCATGCGCTTTCGTCTCTGCTGTTGCTTACGAATTGTGGAGCATCAAGAACGCCGTGATCCATCGGCACGCGGCCACATTTTGGACAGGATTTGCTGCCAGCCAGGAGCGTCCCATTTCCTTCCTTTCCTACAGTGCATGGGCAAACCCAATCACATGGTAGGCTATTGCGGATCTTTTGCCCTTCTCTCGGGTGTCCTCTCGGATAGGTGGGATAGACCGGCCGCCATTGTCGACGCTCCGAGGGAGATCTTTCAGGGGTGACCGCCCGAGCGGTGGATGTCTCCAGATCGTCAGGCATAGCCCTCAGCATCCAGATCGCGAATATGATAACCATCGAGTCTAAGAATACCGATTTTTCGACCTATCAACTCGCGTAACTCCCCAGCGAACTCTCCAGGAAGTGAAATTGCTCCATGCGGAAAAACAGCCACCACGAAGCCTTCAAGCTCGGTTACTTTGAGCAATTTGCCCCGATTTTCCTCTAAGTTTTGAGGCTGATGGGGGCCAGGATCCGAAAGCCTTTTTGCCTCAAGGCAGAAATAATTCAAATGAACCCCTCGGTAAATCCGTGTGGTTTTCTCTGGTCTTGCGGAGCTGACTGGACATCTTCACCGCAAGGCCTGCTTGTTCTACCTTTTTCTAACAGCCCCTTGTTTAGATCTGAGCCGAGCTCATATGAAATAGGACCGCTCTGTTTCTGTTGCATTTTCCAGCACCTTTTAGCACTCGCTGGAAACGCTCGCTGCTCCTGATCTGTTCAAGAGAATAGAAGGATCTCTTTCAACCTGATCCAAGGCTAAATTTACCAATACCCGGATGAAAGTTGAATGAGGTAAGCTCAAAATAGCTGCACTCTTCGCTACTCTCTGCCTGGTTTTGCTAGGCAGCCTTACGCCAATTGCATTTTCGTATGACATTGGATTCACCTGTCTGGAGGTAGCTACCACCAAGCGGCGGACCGCCGCTATAATAATAGCCTATAACGGATGGGAAGCTTCGGCTTTGTGAAAAATCACCAAGCAAATTGAAGCTTAATATTTCTGTCACTTCGTTACTCCTCCGACCAACAGCCACTTACAAAGCCTCTTATCTTCAATTTCTGCCAATGTCTTCCTGTTCTCTGCAATTCGGCATATATCATTTCATGTTGCTTAATTCGGCTGTGTTCGAATGGAGTTAATTGTATTCAATAAACTACTTGAAGATTTCGCCACGGATATATTTAATGCGTGGGCAAATTTTTCATACGTTCACCTGGCGGCATGCCTCGGCGGGGAAGACCGTAACAGAGATCGCCCCCTGGTGGCGGTCAATTCTTTCCGAAGCATGGCGTTTCGCACCGATAGGCCATGATTCTGTGCCGCGAACTCGTCAAGCATCTTGAGAAGATCACTTGCAACGGGACAGGCTCGGCCGTCCCACGCAGAAAAGGCTTTATCCTGAGAATCGGTATTCATGCGACCTCCGGTGCTTCGATTCTCAGTGATCCATCTGTCTGAGCGATCACGCGGAGCCTATCACCTTTTGCGATCCCACGACTCTTAACCCAGGATTTAGGTAAGCATAGCAAAGCCGCTCCCTGATAATCCTGAACCCGTCTTGTACCTAAGTCGAGTTCCATGCCTGTATACTAATATACTTCCAAGATATATAGAAATAGATACAAAAATAATGGTTGCTTGTCAACCATTTCTTTGTCAACCAATTCTGCATATCGAAAGGTATTTTAATGAATAACTTGTAGATTATCTTTGAATGGTAAACGATGAAATCGGATTTAACGATGCCGAGTTGAGAGTCTTAGCTTTTTTGGGTGATGAAAAGGGACACGCGCAATGGGAAATATGCGATAAACTGAAGATTAATAAGGCTTATGCATCGAAGACCTTGAAGGGACTAAAGAACAGGGGGCTAATTTTAAATGAAGAAAGATCTTTAATTCGACCAGGAAAAAGAGGGCCACAGACAGAATACCCCTATTACGTCCAGAAAGATCAATTACCATTCATCACTAAAACGATTCTCTATAAGATAAGGCGTTACCTGAGTGAGTGCAAATCAGTCGGTTCTGAGCGAGAATTGTTAAGAGCGGAAGGCACCTTAACACCGACACTTGAAGAGGAGCTTTCATCACGAGCACTTCTTCGTCTCGGGGCAGCGGAAAGAACCATAATGGTATTTCGTGATCCGTTATATAGAGACTGTTTATCAAAAATTTATAACATGGATTATATTTCTTATGATGCTGCTCGCAATCTTATATACAGTGAATTCGGTATTGTATGGTGCTCAAGTGCAGAATCAGATAAAATAAGCCCAGAAGATGCTTTTCGAAAATTGCTTTCAAATATTGAGCATGAAAAAGAGATCGAATCGGAAAGAAGAAAGCTTGAGGCCGATCCAATTGCCCTTCAAAAGATAAAAGAGCTATGGGACAAAGGCGCGAGAACTGGCACGGATTATTCGCAATTCAAAAGCTTTGATGCCGTGATTGCTCAAATTAATCAAATGCTTGCCTGCAAAGAAATATCTTAATCCATTCCCGTCTCTTTCTACCTCATCTCCACATCCTCAGCTTTGCCAGTAGCCGCCCACGCCAGATTCACCAAAATCTTTTTCGTCAGAGCCCTCTTTCAGGAAGACTCGTAGGTGAGGTGTTAATGGGTTTCCTTGACAAGCTCTTAGGCAAAAAAGAGGAGTTCAAATCCTACCATACGCGATATGGGGTTAGCGTGGAATGCGATGAGCGTTTCAATGCCTCGCATTCTGGTGACTTCAATCGAATGATGAAACAGCTCTACAAGAAAGGAGATCCTGTCGACACTCACTTTTTATACCTCAGCCTCATCGACCAAGCCTATACCCGTCGCAAAGAGCCTGAGATGCGAGCGCTTTTCAAGAAGCTCGCCATCGAGCATGTAGCGAATTTTGACGCCATACGCGGGCCTTTGATAAAAGACGTCGGTCTCCTGCCTCGCGTCCCCACTTTTCAATACTTGGCGACCGTCTATACGGAGGACGACGAGTATGAGAAAGCGATAGAGGTATGTGAGAAAGCCATTGCCTTTGGCCTAAACGATGGCACCAAGAGCAGTTACCAAGGACGAATTGAGAGGATAAAGAAGAAGATGTAGAGCGACACCCTCGCTCATAGAAGTAGCAGCTCCTAAGACAACCAGTTGTTGCCTGAAGGACTCAGCCGGCCACCCGGAGTATTAACCGTCTTGGTCACATCGCCGTATCTATCAGCCCAATAGTAGCGTATCCCAGTGTAGGTGTTCAGGCGCGACTCAACCCACGTTGTGCTGATGACCGAGTTCTGCACATGCGAAGCCGCATCTGCGGCAGTCACTTCCCATACACTCACGACCTGCTTATAGTCATTCACCAGGCCGATGCGTAAATAGCCGCGGTAACCCATCTGGGTTACAACCCAGGCATAGTTCGCGATTATCTGCCGGACGGCTTCTGCAATCGCGTTGTCATCACCAGTAATGCCACGCTGGATAGTAATGCCCATGTGGCTATCATCGACGCTCACGAGCGAATTGTAGATGCCGGGCTGCTGCATCGTCACGCGTTTCATGGCTTCGGCAATCTTGCTATTTTCCGATTGTGGCGAGCGTATTGATTTGAAGATATCCGGCGCGGTGCCGCTCAACTGGGCGGGCGTGGTACCAATTGCCATACCAATCATTGTCGCCAGGACGAGCACTGTTATTATTATAAATCTATTCATGATTTTGGTCTCCCTCCACAAGGCTGGCATTTGCGGCTTAATTCTTGAAGAATTTGCACTTCATCAGGGACCGCGTTCAGCGCCTTCGCCTTCATCCCTCGGGCCTTCTGCAGGGCCGCTTCTCGTGACATCACCCTGCAGCTTCCCAGGTACACCTTGCGACACCTGCCTCCCTCTCTCCATGATGCTACCCATCTGTAATAGGTCCTCTTACCCTTCTTGGTCTGCTTGACCAAAGGCTCCTGCATCACAGAGAGATCCTCAAGCCTCGCCCTGTCCTTCAACGCCCCGGCCTCTCGCTGCAGCCTGGCAACTTCGGCCTTCTTTTCCTTGGCCAGTTGGGCGCCCCCCTCGACGCCCTCCAGTGCCCGGGCCTCTCTTGTCAGCACCCGCGCCCTTTTCTTCAGATCCTTGGCCTCTCGCCTGGCGGCCACATTGTGAACCATCTTTGCGCCTCTGCATCTCAGCAGTATATGGTAGTGTAACATCATATAAGTATTTTATGTATAATGCTACACTACTAACCGCCGGATGGGAGAGACTCGCGCAGAAACGCTATGCAAAAAAGCATCGTCCAACCAACACGCAGGGCGCGCTGGAATTCGTCATCATTTGACCTATCTATCAAGTACCCATCAAGTACCCATCAAGTTCGAGAAGCCGCCTGAGCATTTCGATTGTCCAAGATTCTGACGGCATTAACACCCACATTGATCCAGTTCCATCAAGTACCAATCAAGTAATTGCATCCCTCGTTGGGTCGGCCCAGAACGGAATGTAGCGCATCAACTTCGGAGCCGCGTCTGGGTCGTAAGGTAATACGAAGCCCGCATCCACGGCTTCGCGGATGAGGCGCGAGGCAAGTGCAATATTCTTCTGTTCAATACGGAACCGCTCTCGGATAGAAGTATTTGTCGTGTTTTCTCGGTTAACGTAACGCAGGCAGGCGTGCAAATACACCGCCCTGATGCGGTCTGCTTTATCCATCTTTGTCAGTGGACGATGCGCAAACAGCACCACCCTAGTATGATCGCATGTGGCCTCTGGTAAGGGAGCAGGAAGCTGGTAATACTCCGTCTGAAACACTACCTTATCCCACCCACTGCCGCGCTCTTCGCAAATTCCAAAGCGGCGCATGAGCGAAGCTAATGCCTCGTTGCGCGATCGAGGTGGCGTATCAACAAAGCGATTCGTGTCAACCAATGGTGCGCCAGGGTTGGTGATCTCAATGCGGTCAGCAAAGATTTCTACCATCGGGCTTACGCCAACAACAAAAAGGTCCTGGTGGATGAGCGCGTTGGCTACAAGTTCGCGCACTGCCAACTCAGGGAACATCGGTACTCTCTTACGCAGGGCTTGCCCAATCAACTCATTGGAAGGCAGCAAGCCATTGATATATTCAATAAGCCCTTCGAAACCGCAAGCATATCCCTTTCCAGGGATATATTCCTTAATGGTTTCTATTCTACTGTTTCCACGATACTGAATCACTCTCAAAGATTTGCGTCGGAGTGCCGCGAAGCTATCTATCCTCTTGGCGAGCAAAATTGCACCAAGGTTGGAAATATCCCAGCCCCCTGCTTCGCAGGGCGCAATTAACCGGTCATCGGCCAGCGCTTCTAGGATGCCAGCGCGACTCTCCGGCAAAGGGCGCTTCAATAAGTCAAAATAGGCGGGATAGTCCAACAGCGCGAGTACATCCTCACCACTAACCCGCTCGGCAGCAATGCCGCTCTCAAACGGTGCTCTATCAAAAAGGCGCCAGAGTGCACGCTCCTTCTCCGGAAAATCCTTGAGCCTCTTCTTGTATGAGCCGACGCGGATGAACTCCTTCCCCTGGAATTGCACGGGTTGGCGGAAAGCTCGCTCGATCTCCAGCAACACCACCGGTAGCCCATCAACTAGGATCTCAAAGAATCTAAGATGGATTTTCGGTGCTAGCGCGCGAAGCAGCCAATTCTCTAGCTCCTCATTGCCCACCTTTGCAGTCCTTGGTGAAAACTGAGTGCCAACTACTGCATGATCGTTATCATTTAAGCCCCAAACCAGGTATGCAGAGGCTTTGCCCACCAGTGCAGCTGAGTTTGAGAGCGCTGATATATATTCACCGATCTCCTGCGGTTCGGCATAATTGTGCTTGAACTCTGCCCACTCGGTCTCTTCCGGCAGTTTGGAAAGCTCTCGCACCAGGCTGATAATGTAATCTGTGGTCCGTTCGGTTGTAATGAATATCCCTCGGGCAGTTTCGAGATCCTCGTCACTTCGGGCTTATGCCCTCAGCCAGTATATCCTCATTATTGGGAAGGTAATCAATTTTCCCTAATTTGGCTTATGAATATGCTACTCAGCTAAATCCCTAGCTGCGGAATGCATGCCAAATAAGCCTCTTTTAATTCTTTTAAATCTATATGGTTATACAGATCAAATGCCTCTTTCCTGCTATCACCCCTCAGCTCCTTGATGTACTCTCGCCTCATCCCGGCCCGGAAGAGGTGAGTGCAGTACCAATGGCGGCAGCAATGCGGCCCAAAGTGGTCTTCCAGCCTCTCGGAGCTGGGATCATGCAGGCCCACGCGCTCAGCGGCCTCAACTACGGTATTATAAACGCCTGTCCTGTTGAGCCTCTCGCCTTCATGGTTCAGGAATAGCGCTGTGCTGCCCTTCTTGTTTAGGCCCTCCCTGATCGTCAGCCATCGCCGGAGGATGAAAGAGCACTCGTCATCAAAAAAGACAGTGCGGTTGGTCCTCTTGTGCGTTGGCTTTAGTCGTATTCTCATCTCGACCAAGTCCACATCAGAGACATCCAGGGTAACGAGCTCATTCCTGCGTATGCCTGTCTTCGCCAGCAAAGCGATAACCGCCTTATCTCTAATATCCAGTGTGGAATTGATCAGCCCGGCCATGTCTTCCACGGAAATGAGCTTCCTTTCTTCCGAGTCCTCTTTGTAGCGGCGGATATACCGCGCCCGGACTCCTCTTATATAATTTGCCGATGCTATATCCTTGAAAACCATATATTCCCAAAGGCTGGATAGAGCCGCAAGATATCGCTTCACAGTCATGATTGAAAGCTCTCTCTCCATCCTCAATGACTCAATGAAATCGACCAAATCATCCTTGTTTGAGGTCAGGAAGTCTTTGTCGAGGCCCATAAGAAAATCCCGGTATGCTTTGATGCAAGTGCAATAGGACTCGATGGAGCGGTTGGTCATTCCTCGGACTCTGCAATCTCTCTTGAAGTCCTCGATCAGCCGATCCACCGCCAGGACCTCCCGTCCGTCTTGATGAGCTTGTAGGCTTCCAGCTCTTCCAGCTGCTTGGAAACTGCCTTGACCAGCTCAGACTCCCTTGGATCGATCCCAAGGGCCTCCAGGAGCCTGTAGCTATCCACAGAGCCGCGCTTCTTGAGAATCTCTACCAGCTCTGCGGAGTAGGGTCTCATGCCCTGGTAATCTTCGGCCTGAAAAGGTTGAGCACGGTAGCGCTTGAGCTCGGATTCATAGCGCTCCAGCACTATCTCCTTCTGCCTGAGGTCGTCGCGAAGGGTTTTGTTTTCGGCTTTCAAGGCCTCACTATCTTTGAGCAGTCTGCCTCGCGGCTGGAATTCGTCTTCTTCTGCCAACCGCTCCTCAATAATCGATATGCAGAACGGAGATAATTTGGTCTTGGCTTTATCCGCCAAGGCCTGCCAGCGCTCCTTATCTGCTTTCGAAGGCAGATAGAGCCAAATATATCGCGATCTATCTGGTTTTACCACATGCTCACCTGATATTGGTGTGGCCATAAAGGTATTTAAGCTTTACTTGTAAAATAAGGTTATCATCCCGGTCCGGGCGTAATTTATGGGTGGGAAAGCGAGGGCTTCACAAGGGGCTCTCGCTTTCGCTAACGGTTTTGCTTTTTTCAGCGATATTTCGGCTGTGTTATGCGCTCTTTTCAAAAAGCGGCTGGATAATCCTGCAATTTTTGTACCACGCGTTTATATCGCCGGAAGGCAAACATATAGACAAAAGATCAGCCATACGATGCCTTTGGAATGCAAACCGGATATTAAGGCCGTATTTGGCGGGATGCTGAGAGAATGTCTCGGATATCTTTATTGTTCGCGGTTCTTTCTCTGACCTGGATCGTTCTGGCGCTGACATCGGCCACTTGTTCAGGGACAGGCTACTATAACAATTCGGATTATTGGCCTTACCCCAAATCGCCATATGTGCAGCAATATGTTTGGGATAATGAGATCAACTTCTTTCTCAATGAGTATGGAGAGGGGTATTATCCGTCCGTAGCGCACTACAGTTATAGCCTTCCGGTTATTTTTGGCTATAGCCTAACGGGCAATATGTCCGCACCGATATTCTCAAACGCGAACTACCCGTCGATTACGCATGGTCAGGGGGCCTAAGTTACGGCTGACTTTGGGAAATTACTCGGTGGCAAGTAGGCTGCAATAGCCTGGCCATTTAGATCCTTTCGGCCAGAACTTTCTTGGATCATGGCATATCGTGCTGCCCGCATCCCGTTCGCCCGGATTTTTTTTTTGGATTCATGTCCCAGCACACCTTTTTCCTCGATACCTTTATGTGGATAGTGTTTCGTATTCTCCGATGAAGTATCTTTACTTTCTCTAATCTGCTCATGAAAGTTTTAGCATGTCGACTTTTTCGATCCGGTTGGTTGTGCTGAATACAGCTTTTGAAGTAGTGAGATATTGCACTATCATCTTAATCGTTCAGAACATCCTTGATGAGTTTATCGATATCTGCTTTCCTTTGCGGATTCAGGGATACATGGAGCCCGTAACCAGTTTGCTTAGGAATCAGCAGCCCTTCTGAGATAAGCTCTTCCGCCGCGTCTTTCGCCTTGCCACGAAGATGTTTTGGAAGGCTCTTCGGGAGATCATCGAAAGCGGTATGGCATCCGCCCCAATTGCCACGTCTACGCAGCTTCTTTAGTATCTGTGCTTTCAGGACCTGCATAGCATTAGCATTCAGCCAATCACCTTTATATTTCAAATTTATTAATTATATTCAAATACGTTTTTTAAAACAATAATGATAAAGTATTTAACCATTGCGTTAGGGTGTACGTGGTATACTTGGTATCACTGGTAACTTGGTAGACGTGCATCCATGCCGATATGATTTGCGTGACACCACGGAACTGTGAGTGCGTGGCATTCTAGCTCAATGTAGCCTTTAATCCTAGCTATCCCAAGGTGATATCAGTTAAAAAATAAAAGTTAAAAAAAATGGAGGATAATTTAAAATGGAAGATTCCCTGCTCATTAGGGAACTTGGCATAAAGAGCCCAATGCTGAAAGTATTGGACTTCTTGATGGATAATGAGTCCTTTGACTATTCGAAAACCGACATAGCAGAGGGCACCGGGCTGAGCAGAGCCACTTTATTCAAGGCTTGGCCCAAACTAGTGGCGCTGGATCTCATTACATCTACCAGAAGCGTAGGCCAGGCCAAGATGTACAAGCTGAACAAGCAGAACCCTATCGTTAAGAAGCTCATGGAGCTGGACGATGTCATTTCTGAGTATTTTGCTCTGAAGCACTGCAACCCAGAAGTTAGCATTACCAATGCCTTCTCGGAAGTTGTGGGGCCGAGACATGATTTGATTAAGGCCATAGTCGAGTACGAGACAGATTCGACGACGATGAAAGAGACAGACGCGAAGAGCCGCTCTCGGCCTGATGATAGTAGACCCTGCAAGATTTAAAATAGCGATAAACGATAGAACCAGCCGTGTCCCGGTGCTCACTACAGTCCGCTCAGCAGCCGTCCGTGCCGATCGATCTTTCCCTGCGAGATCCTGGTGGAGCTGATGCGCACATTATCCTGGGCCAACTGATACTCGATCACAGAGATCTTCAGAGGCTTCAGTTTTTTCTTATCCCTCAGCCGGTTGATCCTCTCTGCCATGGGCAGGGTTTCCGGTGATACGACAATATAATCAAAATCCTCGTAGATCGATGGGCCACACTGATCGTCGATCTTGGTGATCTTGGCGTCATCAATGCCGAAGCATCTCAAGATGACGGCTCTCAGATTCTTCTCCCTGATGGAAAAATCCCGAACAGGTCTTGTCCGGCTCTCTCTGGCCATATCGTTGGATGTAAGGCCGATAACTACCTCTCCATTCTTTCCCAGCTCGTAGGCACGCCGAAGCAAGCAAATATGCCCGTCGTGAATGGGATCGAAGGTGCCTCCTACCGCAACTCTGGCCATACAATTGGCCGCAAATGAGGGAGCTATATAAGTACTTGGCGGCCTAGACGCGCCGGCCCCGGAAGCGCTCCAGGATTTTGGAGGCGATGCGCCGCGAGCTGCAAAGAATGCAGGGCTCCTGGGCCTCGATTCGCACAATGCGGGGATGCAGGCCGCGCTTGGATAGCTCGGCCTCGAGAAAGGATGCATCGAAATGCTGGTCGAAGCCCAGTGTGATCACGTCCGGCTGGAGCTTCTCGATGGTGAGAAAGACATCCTTCTCTTCGCCCAAAACGGCACTGTCCACCGGCTTGAGAGACTGGACCATCTTCAGCCTCTGATCCTCGGGCACAATCGGCTTGGGCTTGTGGCGCACGTTCACATCCCTGGCCACGATCACCACCAGCTCATCTCCCAGGGCCTTGGAGCGCTCCAGATAGAGAACGTGGCCCGGATGGAGGAGATCAAAGGTGCCTGTGGCCACCACTCGCGTCATAGCTCTGCCTCATTTGCATCATCGATCTGCAACTGCAACATCGTCCGTTCCATCAATCGAATTCTTCATCGAAGTCATCGTCAAAGCCGTCATCCTTGAATTCCACGTCCAGTATGGGCAGATCGCGCCGCACTCCTTCCACGCTGTAGCAAGCCCAGCTGGACAGATCGAAGGGCGGCCCCACGATGATGTTGTAGTCCCCGGTGCGAGAGAAGAACTGAATGTCCGGCTTGGAGGGCGTGAGGACTCCGGAAGGGTGGCTGTGTGCGGAGCCGACCACCTGCATGTTGGGAAGCATGTAGAGCCGGATAAGGGCGCTCATGCGAGAAGACTCGGTGCCGGGCAGGATGAGAACCTCGGTGATGATATCGTCCTCCGCCTGCAAGAGCCCGGCGAACTCCATGGGGAGAGAGGATCGGGAAGCCTCCAGGATGAATTGCAGCGTGTCCCTGGCAATGCCGCGAATCTTTCTTTTCTTCATCATGCAGCCTCCAGGGCACGAAGATGAATACAGTCTCCGGCCAGCACGCGGTGACGCTGCCCGCTATGGTCCCGGACCATGAGTGCTCCGTCCTCGGCCAGGTCTACCGCCTCGCCCAGGAGATCGCCCGAGACGGAGCTGATGCGCACCTGCCGCCCTAAAGTAACCGAGCGATTGCGCCATTCCTCCCAGATCTCTTTGCTGTCCCTGCGCTGGTATGAATCCTCTATCTCCAAAAGAATCTTCTGGATCAGCTCGAAGCGCGAGACCTCGCGGCCCAGTTCCTGCCGGAGAGATGTCGTTTTCCACTCCGCCGGATAATCGGACACATCCACATTGGCATTTATACCGATGCCGACCACCACGTACTCCAGCCGGTCGACCTCAGCGCTGACCTCCATGAGAATGCCGCAGATCTTCTTCTCTGCGATCAGGAGATCGTTAGGCCACTTGATGCCGGCCTCCAGGCCGTAAAGGTCGAAGAGGGCTCTGGAGATCGCGACACTGATAGCCATATTGATGCGATAAGCTTTATCAAGGGACATTTGCGGCCTGAGAATCAGACTCATCCAGACCCCCCCAGGAGGCGAGGTCCATGGACGGGAGAGCCTGCCGCGGCCCTGCGTCTGTGTCTCGGCCAGGACGACAGTGCCGTTGACGGTATCATTAACCGCACTATCGAGCGCATCATTAACCGCACCATCAAGCGCGTCATTCCGGCATTCACGGGCCATTCCTCTGGCGACATCGTTGGTAGAGGTCACTTCTGCCAGACAGCGCACATCCCGGCCCAGCCACTTGGTCTCAAGGCCGGATCGAATCAGGTCTGCGTCCAGTAGATCATGCTTCCTGGCCAGGCGGTAGCCCTTCCTGGTGGAAGATTCGATCTCGTATCCTCTCCTGCGCAAAGATCGAATCTGTTTCCACACAGCAGCACGGGAGATGCCCAGGCGGGTGGCCATCTCCTCTCCCGAGACCCACTCGCCTGAGCCCAAAAAAGATAGAATATCCTCTGTGGCCACTCTCAGCTCTTCTCCCCGGCCTTCTGCTGGCTGAGATAGGCCCCCACAGCTGCAGATATGGCCGCAATCTGGCGGTTGTCGGCACCCAGGGCAGAGGCCAGAGACTTGCCCTTTTCGTAGTCTTCCACAGCGACGTCCTTGACGGCCTCGATGATGTTCTCCTCTTTGATGAAGTGCGTATTGATGTCGCCGGTTCTGAACCTCGCGTTTCTGAGCACTGCCTTGTGGAAGATGATGTTGGTCTTGACGCCCACGATTATGTACTCGTAAAGGGCGCGCTCCATCCTGGCGATGGCCTCCTTGCGATCTTTGCCGTGAGCCACGAGTTTGGAGATCAGGGAATCGTAGTAGGGCGGGATGACGTATCCGGTATAAACTCCGCTGTCTACCCTTATGCCGGGGCCGCCGGGGCTCCGATACCTCTTGATCTTTCCCGGCGAGGGGGCAAAGTCGTTGAGCGGGTCCTCGGCATTGATCCTGCACTCGATAGCCCAGCCGCGAATCTTCATGTCGCTCTGCTCGTATCCCAGCGGGTAGCCGGCGGCGACCAGGATCTGCTCTTTGGCCAGGTCCACGCCTGTGACCATCTCCGTGATGGGATGCTCAACCTGCAGACGGGTGTTCATTTCCAGGAAGTAGAAGTCGCCTCGCGAATACATGAACTCCACTGTGCCGGCGCTCACGTAGCCGATGGCCTTCGCGGCCTTGACGGCGATGGAGCCCATCCTCTCGCGCAGCTCCTCGGTCATGACGGGCGAAGGAGACTCCTCGATGAGCTTCTGGTGGCGGCGCTGGATGGAGCATTCACGATCGGAGACGTAGAGGGTCTTTCCCTTTTTGTCGGCCAGGATCTGAAACTCGATGTGTCTCGGCTCGGTCAGGTACTTTTCGATGTAGATGGTGTCGTCGCCGAAGGCGTTGCGGGCCACCGACTGAGACGAGATGAGGGCCGGCTGCAGCTCTTCGCGGCTCTGCACGATCTTCATGCCGATTCCGCCGCCGCCGGCGGCGGGCTTGAGAATAATAGGATAGCCGATCTTCTCCGCGATCTCGGCTGCTACTCCCGGATCGGTTATGCCCTCCTCGATGCCGGGAACAATCGGCACCCCGGCTTCGAGCATGGTCTTTCTGGCGGTGATCTTGGAGCCCATGGCGTCGATGGCAGAGCTTGGCGGTCCGATGAAGACGATTCCATTCTCCTCGCAGGTTGAGGCAAAATGGGTGTTCTCCGAGAGGAAGCCGTAACCGGGGTGAACGGCATCGGCACCGGTTTCAAGAGCAGCTTTAATGATGTTGTCGATCTTCAGATAGCTCTGCGATGACGGAGACGGCCCGATGAAGACTGCCTCATCGGCGTACTTGGCAAAGAGGGCGTTTTTATCCGCTTCGGAATAGACGGCAACAGTTGAGATGCCCAGTTCCCGGCAGGCACGCATCACCCTGATGGCGATCTCTCCGCGGTTGGCGATCAAGATCTTGTTGAACATCCCTGTGGGAGAGGCGCTACCAATGTAAAAAGCTTTGGAGTGGACAATTGGCCGGTGCTGCAAATTAATGCACGAACTTATTAAAAATCATTTTTAATTTATTTTCTTGATATTCATTCTTAATTTTAGAAAACCTCGTCCTTTCATTTCAACCCACCACATGAATCACATGCTTTTGGCACCAATAATGCCTTTACTGAATGAGAATATTATTAAGGTGAAACATTTATATCAGGAGCGGACCATTAAGCTGTAAGAAAAGGATAGAATGCAGCTATCGAAAGGGAGATTAGTGACAATGGTTCAGGTCAACATAGCGGTTGTAATGGGGGTGCTCATAATACTGACCGGCATCGCTCTGGTGGGCGTGCAGGTGATGGAGAATGGCGGCCGCCAGATGGAGGACAATCACAGCTTCAAGCTCATCGGGGCCGAGGCAGGGGCTACCAGGTTTCAAGTGGAGACCACCTTTCCCGGCGTGCCCATGATCGCTCTGGGGATGCTGCTACTCATCATCGGCGCGATCATGTCGCGAGGGTCTTGAGATGCATATTCCTGGAAAAAGCTAAAATCCAGGAGGTTCATTTTTGGCACATGAAGCCCAGGGAATTGTCCAGGGATGAGTGCATCACTCTGCTTTCTGCCGTAAAATTCGGCCGGCTCGGCCTGTCCAACCGCGACCTGCCCTACGTTATACCCATGTCTTATGTTTATCACGACGGCAAGATTTTTCTTCACTCTCGCGGAAAAGGAAAGAAGGTCGAGTACGTGACAGGGAATCCCAAGGTGTGCTTCCAGGTAGACGCTATGGAAAAAGACCGCTGGTCCAGCGTCTTGATCTCTGGCACCGCAACGCTCTCCGATGACATCGAGGCCAAGATGAGGATGTTCGAGGCCTTCACAGGAAAAGAGATGAAGGGCCATGGCGGCAAGCAGTTCAAGCGCGAAGATCTGGATAAGATGCCGATGACCATCTGGGAGATCGGGATCGAGGAGATGACGGGCAGAGAGGGCATCTGGTAGCAATGGCTGCGGTGAAGTGGACGGAGAAGTACCGGCCCGATACCTTGGCTCAGGTCCTCGGCAACGGCAAGGCTATCGAGGAGCTGCGCGCCTGGGCGGTGGCCTGGGAGCATGGAGCCCCTATCACCGGAGCCGCCATTCTCTACGGACCGGCAGGAACCGGCAAGACCTCGGCGGCCCTCGCCCTGGCGCGCGAGTTCGACTGGGACATCATCGAGATGAATGCCTCAGATGCGCGCACGGCCGGCATGATCCAGAAGATCGCCGGGCCAGCCTCGCGGAGCATGACGTTCTCCGGAAAGCCGCGCCTGGTGGTTCTCGACGAGGCCGACAACCTGCACGGCACCGCGGACCGGGGCGGCGCGGCGGCCATGCTGAAGCTGGTGCGCGACACCCGCCAGCCCGTTCTTTTGATCGCCAACGAGTATTACGAGATCGAGAAGCCCCTGCGGGATGCGATCAAGGGCATCCAGTTTCGGTCCGTTCGTTCCACCACCATCGCCCAGGCCCTGCGTGAGATCTGCAAAGCCGAGGGCGTGGCCTGTGATCCGGATGCGCTCATGCTCATCGCCGAGCGGGCGGGGGGCGACATGCGCTCCGGGATCAACGATCTGCAGGCGGCAGCGGAGGGCTCGAAGGAGCTGAAGCTGGAGGACGTGGCCACTGCGGAGCGGGATGTCAAGTCTTCCATCTTCAAGGTCCTGGAGGTCATCTTCAAGGGCGAGAACGCCCGCGAGGCCCTGCAGGCCTCTTACGCTCTGGACGAGAGTCCTGAGGATCTTATCAACTGGGTGGATGAGAACCTGCCGCTGGCCTATGCCGGTGAGGACCTCTGCCAGGGCTACGAGTGCCTGGCCCGCGCGGACGTCTTTCTGGGCCGGGTGAGCCGCAGGCAAAACTACGGGCTTTGGCGCTACGCAGGCTTCCTCATGACGGGCGGCGTGCAGGCGGCCAAGGCGGCGCGCCGGCACGGCTATGTGGCCTTCCGGCCACCGAGCAGGTGGCGCAGGATGGGCCAGACCAGAAAGGCGCGCAGCGTCCGCGACTCCGCGGCCAAGAAGATCGCCCGGCGCTGTCATGTCTCCGCAGGCTTTGCGAGAGCCGAGCTGATGGGCTTCGTGGGGCTGCTGCTCAAGGACAGGAAGATCGCTGCGCCGCTGGCTGCCGAGCTGCAGCTGGATGCGGAGGAGATCGCTCTCCTGCTGGGAAGCACATCGACCACCAAGAAGGTGCAGACCATCTTCGAGGAGGCATTGAAGATCCGGTCGGCGGAGGAGATCGAGGACATCGAGCTGGCCTGGCACGGGACGGCGCAGCACGCGCTCTCGCACGTGCCCGAGGCGCGGGCGGGCGCGGGGCTGGCGGGCTTTGCCGGGGCGGGAGTGCAGGCGGCTGAGCCTCAGCCTCGGGTGGCGGAGCCTGCCAGGGTCGAGAGGATTCCGGCAGAGGGGCCTGCCGGGAGACCTGCGCCGGCGGAGCCTGCGGCGGCTGCCAAGCCGGAGGGACGCAAGCGGGGGAGGCCGCGGAAAGTGAAGGCGGAGGATGAGGCGGTGGGTGAGAAGGGAGCGGCAACGGAAGCTAAGCCGGAGGCGACACCTGCGGGGAAGAAGCAGAAGTCGCTGTTCGACTTTTAAATTTTTTAAAATCAAATTTTAAATAATCAATATCGAGCATACAAAAAACCTTGTCCCGGCATCTCTCGCTCCTACACTATTTTAGCTATGCCAACTTCCGTTCGCCTCCTCCAACTACGACACCGCAAACTACTTGTATCTATAACGACTAAATAGGTAGTTTGCCGCTTCATGCCATTATAGGGTGGCGGGCGTGCCGTGGGCTTAACACATCCGATAACGCTCTGATGACAAGGGTGATTGGCGATGTTTGCTCCAACTGTAGGGCGCAAGCGTTTCAGTTCCTAGGGCTGGTCGACCAATGTTCCTTGGTGCAGGAGATGCACGCCTTCGTGGTGTGCATTCGGACTTGGAGCCTGTGAGGCAAAAAGCTCGGTGCTCCTTGAAAGTTGCGCATCATAACAGGTGCAGCAATCTGGCCTGGGCGATCTCACGCTAATACACGGTCGGGTGCATGAAGCGGCGCAAAACCAAAAGGCAAAGGGCGAGCACGAGGCCCGCACTGTAATGGTGTAGGGGTCCCGAGAAAGATGGGCACTGTGTGTATTCCGGTGCTGTGCCGCCTTATGCATGACATAAAAGTCGAGGTTTTGGGCTAGGTCAGGCTGATCACTTCGGTGATCTTGGGTCCCTCTGAGGAGGACGCCATGTGGATTATGGCGTTGGCCTGCCTGAGGCTCGATCATAGCTTTTTTGATATTTTACTTGTTTTTTGGCTTTGCTCTCCAACATCCCAGACTCAGATGGTGCAGGCAAAAGCCTTAAATATCGGCAAATGATTATAGTCGATACGGCAAAAGTCGAATATTCTATTTTCTCCCTCCTACATCCAAAGACTTTTGCCTCCCTCCTAATCACTTCCAATGAGTCGGGAAGCCATCAGGTCACAATTCCGTACAGCAACTTAAACCAGTTACTGGTAACATCAATCGCGTGGAATCGACGCGGCTCCATGACCCAGCTATGCTGATACCATCGACCATCCACAAACAGCCCAAATCCCGTGCAGATATGAAATTCTGGATGTGCCTGAACATAGCGGATGGCATTGGAGTAGCACTCGTGCGGCTCTCCCGAAATGGACCTCGACCTTGCGGAGACGCGATAGAAGCGACCATCCTTGAGCATTTCCGCCAGCCGACGCGGCTGTATGTATCGATCATCGACCACGGCATTCGGAGAGAAACATCTTGAACGCAGTTTGGCGCGCAATAAGGACCAGTTTGAATCTTCAATCATAATTATTATTACTTGTGCATGGGTAAATTATTTTCTCATATTCAATAATCGCGGGAAGAGAAATCAGCAAAAATCGAGGAAGAATTGAAGCCTCAGCCTCAATCCACAATCACTCTGGCTCAGTAGGTGCTGAGCTCTCCCCGGAACAGCATCTGCTGCAGCTTGGGAATATTGGCCAGCCAATCGTCCAGGATTTCCGTGGCTCCGGCTTCCACCGTCTTTATGTCCACGCCCTCTTTGGGCACGATCTGCACGCTGGCGATGTGCGGCTCGTCGATGGGCTTGCCGATCTGCGAGAGCATCTTGATATAAATCTCATCAATGCCCGCGACCTCGGCTGCAATCTGCTTGGCAGCTTCCATGGAGAGGAGATTGTAGATCTTGCCCACGTGGTTGATCGGGTTCTTGCCGCAGGTTGCTTCCAGGCTCATGGGCCGGTTGGGCGTGATCAGTCCGTTGGCGCGGTTGCCGCGGCCCACGGCTCCATCGTCTCCCATCTCCGCCGATGTGCCCGTGACGGTGATGTACACCGATCCCTGCTCCAGGTTATCGGCCACGTTCATCTGCGCGTTCACTTTGCGCTCGGTGAACTGCTTGGCATATTGCACGACATGCTCCACGATGTCGTTCTTGGTGTCCGAGTACTCCTTGAGGTTGGACAGATACCTGTCGATCATGGCGCAGGCGATGGTGAGGTTGATGGTGTCCCCCTGGCGCATGCCCATGACCTTGATGTCCTCGCCGATGGCCGGAATGCTCTTCTTGAGCCTCATCAGCTCGCGCTCGGTGTTGTAGACTATCTTCTCCGTCTCGGATAATGGGGCGTAGCCCACGCCGAAAGACGTATCGTTGGCGCTCGGTATCTTGCGGCCGAAAACATCTCTCAGGTCGGAGGAGCCCATGCCGATCTTGGCATCGAGGATGACGTGGTTGTTGACATCAAGGCTGGAGAGCGACTCCGCCAGGAGCTTGCGGGCCGCCTTGATGGCGATGGTGTCCACAGGAATCTCCTCTTCCTTGAAGACCCTGGTAGCACGCCCGGTCAGGAGGATGTAAAGCGGGCAGATGACCTCGCCGCCACCGAAGGCAGGATGAGACCTTCCCGCCACGATCTGCGTCTTGTCGGTGTTGTGGTGCAACACAGCCCCGAATCTATCAAGGTACTCCTTGCAAAGGGCGCGGCTGATGGACTCAGCCAGGCCGTCCGCGACGCTGTCCGGATGGCCTATGCCCTTGCGCTCTACCAACTCGATCTCCTGCTGCTCCAACGGTCTTTGATTGAGGCGTTCAACCTTGATATTTCTCTTCATGACCTTTCCTCGAATGTGATATCATACGGCGTGATGGATTCCTGAACTCTTGACTGCAGAAGAAATCCATTGACATATTAATGCTTTGCACTTGCGGCAGCAAAATTGTTAGAATAAATAAAATTTTAAAAATAAAGTGTGGTTAGATGGAAAGATCACTGCGTGAGGCCCACCTGCCATTTGAGCATTCTCTCTTCCACCACATAACGGAAGGAGCGGTCGATGACCAGGCCCAGGAGGCCCAGCATGACGATGTACAGCAGCACATAATCCATCTCGTGCAGATAGTAATACGACCAGATCTTGTAGCCGAGGCCGGATGTCGAGACGCCGAACTGCTCGGCTGCTACCAGGCACATCCAGGCGATTCCCATGGCGATCCGGATGCCTCCGGCGATAGACGGGAGGGCATAGGGAAACGCCACGTACCTCACCAGATCGATGTCCTTCGTGGCTCCCAGGACCTTGGCCGACTCGACATAAACGCGCGGCAGGCTGCGAAAGCCCGTGTAGGTGTTGATGAGTATGGGAAAGACGGCGCCCACGAAGATGATGAAGCCCGCCGCCTCATCGGTCAGGCCGAACCAGACGATGGCGAAGGGAATCCATGCCAGCGGCGGTATGGGTCGCACGATCTCCACAATCGGGTCAAGGATTCTGTCCGCTGCTCTGAACCAGCCCATGCTCATGCCCAGGGGCAGAGCCACGAGCAGCCCTCCCGCCATGCCGATGAGAAAGTGCAGGAGGCTGGTGGGCAGGTCCTCGGTCAGTATGGTCCGCCACTCATGGGAAAAGGCTGCCACGACCTGGAGAAAGCTTGGCAGCAGCAGAGTGTCGTTCACCGCAGCCGCCGCAAGCTGCCAGGCTACGATCAGGCCCAGGATCGATAGAGCCTCAATTCCGCGCCCGTCAATCAATTCTCCAATGGTCTTGGCCATGTCGAAGTAGCTCCTAGCTTCAGGCCTTTGCCTTCTCAAAGAAGCTGGTATCGAACAGATCCTTTTGCGTGAGGGAGTTGTTGATGTAACCGAGCTGATTGTCGATCTTGGCGTATTCCACTGTGGAGGAGATCTGGACCGCAGGATCGCTCACCCACTTGCCATCCCATTCCTTAATGGAGGTCTCGACAACGGTCAGATTCTGCTTGGTCTTCTCGGAGTAGATCTTCGCCGTTTCCTCGTGGTTGGCATTTGCATAATCAGTGGCCTTGATGTGGGTCTTGATGATCTGTTCCACCAGAGCCGGCTGCTCTCTCAGGAGTTTGCCGCTGATGAGCAGGCTGCAGCAGGCATGGTTCGGCCACATCTCGCCCGACTGAACCACAGTCCTGCCCTTCCCGTCCAGTGCGATCTTGGAGGGAGAGGGATGAGGCAGGAAGACGCCGTCGATCTTGCCGGCTTCAATTGCCGTTACCGCTTCGCCGGGTCCCAGAGCGTGGATCTTGATCTTGGAGACATCGACGCCGTTGTCGCTCAGCCACTTCTTCATGACGATGTCCTGGATCGACCCTGCCGGGAATGTGCCGATGGAGCGGCCCTCGAGGGATTTGGGTCCGCTGTACGTCAGGTCCGGCATCAGAACCAGGTCGGAGCCATTGATATTGACTGCGGCCACGATCTTGGCATCAAGGCCCTGCGATATGGCCGTGATCGGCGGAGCAGTTCCCACGTAGGCGATGTCCAGAGCACCGGCGAGCATGGCCTGCATCTCGGGCGGTCCCGACTGGAACTCCTTCTCTTCGATCTTGACCACACCAAAGGGCAACAGATCCTCTGCCCACCAGCCCTTGGCCGATGCTACCATCTCAGCGACCTGATGGGTACTGGGCTGGTACCCGATGCGCAAGGTCGTAATATTGACGGGTGCTTTCTCCACCGTTGAGGCATTTCCCTTATTCTCGGGTGTGGAGATGCAGCCCAGCGACATTATGACCACTGCTGCCAGGATCGCGAAAAATGCGAAATTCTTCAAATACGATCACCTATGCCGATTTGCCAGGAAGGTGGTGAAGGATCGGTATAAAGCTGTTTCCCATCATCGCGAAGTATTCGCCCAAAAAGGACAATAATTTAGAATCCCATTACAAAAGTAAAAGCGGCTGGCGAAAGACGTTTTTATCCGGGAAGTAGCAATTGCGCTATAATGCGCGCATTCGAAGGTCGCAAGCAGCGGTCGGATTAGATTAATCGCAAGAATCCAATAGTATAAATCATCTGGATATTGGGTACAATAATGCCAGAATTCTAACGAAATATCATCAGATAGAAGTAACATGAAGGAGCAGTACCGTTTATGCGAATGGACAGGCAAAATGATAGGCAAAATTGATTGGGCAGAATGGATAGGCAATCTGGCATAAGCAAGCGGATTATTCCAAGAGTCACAGGCTTCAATGATGAAATCATTCTCAGAGATTTTGGCAAAGATCAGGCATGGCGAAGCGACGGTCCTGACCTCTCAGGAGGTCTCGGAGCTCGTCGAGGCAGGCGAAGAGGCGAAGCTCGGGGAAGTTGACGTCGTCACGACCGCCACCAGGGCGGTGATGAGTGGGACCTATGCCATTCTGTCGTTTCCGGTAGCTAGGCCCGGAGCGTTTCTTCGAGCCAGGCGGGTTTGGATCAACGGCATAGCTGCCCAGGTCGGACCGTGCCCGAATGAGAACTTGGGCGTCCTGGATCTGATGGTCTTTGGGACTGCCCACAGTCGAGATCGACGGGATTACGGTGGGGGTCATCTCTTCCGCGACCTGGTGGAGAGGAAGCCCGCTCTGGTGGAAGTGGAAACAGACGTGGGGCGGCACATTCAGGTCGAGGTGGGATTGGATGAGATGCCTTTTGCGCGACTCAATGGAACGCGCCATGCCTTCAAGAATTACTCCGCCTTTGTAAACCCGGGCGAAGAGCCCGTCTCCACCATCTTTCATGCCCGCCCATTTGAGCCCTGCTGCCGGGGAGCAACATTCTCCGGCTGCGGCCAAATCAATCCCGTCAAGAACGATCCGCTCCTGGAAACCATAGGCATCGGCACTCGCATCCTCATGAATGACGCGAAGGGATTTGTAACCGGGACGGGCACCCGCTCCTGTGCAGAGAGACCTAACCTGGCAGGCTTTGCCGATATGCATTCCATGAAGCCTGAGTACCTGGGCGGATTTGTCACGTCCGCCGGTCCCGAATGTATCTGCTCCTGGGCGGTGCCCATCCCGGTAGCGAGCGAGACCGTTCTCAGGGAGATCGCCAGGCGGGACTGCGAGATCGCGCTCCCGGTCGTGGATGTAAACACCCGGCAGCCCCTTGGGTGCGCCGACTATGGCCAGGTTTGGAATGGGGTGGACCTGGAGGTGGAGTTTGATCCAGGAGAATGTCGCGGCTGCGCACGCTGCACTGTCGAGACGGCCTGCCCCATGAGTGCCGTTCATTTCGATGGCAAGGCGGCGAAGATCGATGAGGATCGATGCTTCCACTGCGGCCTTTGCGTGACGGTCTGCCCGTCGGGAGCCTTCCGGTGCAACCTCGGGTCCATCCGGCTGCAAACGAGCGAGATCTGTTCAGATGCCATTCCCGTGCTGCTGCGCCAGTCGGACAGGCTGCGGGCCTTGAAGCTGGCGGATGCTCTGAAGAACCGGATACTGGACGGCTCCTTTGAGATGACGATGATGGTTGAGAGCATAAACCCTCATAGATAGTCCGGCAAGTCCCAGAGATTCTTGCCGACCATCGCCCTGGCCTCTAATTCCGGCTGCTCAAAGATCCCGGCCACTTCGCTTGCCCCGCTCATGCTGGCGGGGATTTCGGTGCCCTATTCACCATCCGATTCTCCGCCAAAACCGGAATAGCTATCTGTGCCGCCGTTTGCAATATCTCCAGCTGCCTCCGACCCGCTATTTGCCTCCCCCGCATTGTCATTGTTGCCGGTCTCGCTGTCTTGTGCGAGATCAACACCCTCGCCTACCTCGTCTGCCGTTTCATCGTCCTTCTGAATTACTTCTTCATAAGAACCGCCTTCATCATCCAGGTTGATGGTCTCATCCTCCACCCCATCCTCATTCTCATCCACGCTGATGGTCATGGCATATCCCTCGCCCTGCCAGCCGGAGTAGTCCACGCTCATAACTGCTCCTGGGAAAAGAGAAATGTTTTTGTGGCTGAATATTTCCGGTCCTTTTTTGCTCAATCTGGCAACCATCAGATCATAGCGCTCCTCGCCAGTCGTCCGACCGTCGATTTTGGCCTTGGACCCCACCAACAGCCTTCCCAAATTGCGGTCGATGCCGAGAGATGTCCTTTCATCCGGCGTATCATGCTGCTTTCCGGGATTTTTGGTATAGTTCTTTGCCACGATGAACTCATAGGAGGTGCCGTTTCTGGAGTTGGTTCCACCGCGAAGCAATGGCGTTTTATCTGCCGCAGAGCTATAGCTTACGGCCTGATAGCCATCCTTCCTGGAATGGAATTCCACCAGATTCCGCCCATCCGATTCGTTGTGGATGGCAAGGCCCCTGACCTCGGTGTAATAGCCCGGTCCGATAGAAGTAACATCTTGTGCTTTCAATTTTTCCAAAATTTTTGGCTCAAGGGAGACTGTGTAGTTGATCCCATAAGGCAGCTGCAAGAGATAATCGGAGGAGTTGTTTCTCTGCAGCTTCCTCTCTTCAGGTGATTTGGATTTCAGGAACCAATGTACTTTTGATCCGGGGATCTCATTTACAACGCTTCCGTCCTTCAGGCGACCGAGCCTCCTGCCTTGATCGTCCTTGATCAGCATATTTGCTCCGCCATCCTGCCAAACCTGAGCATGCCGGATTCCGGCAGGCGAAGAAGTCTGCTCTGAGGTTCCGTCATCTCCGCCATCATCCTGGCAGAAATCGCATTTCTGTTGAACCAGCCGATCGTTGGTGCCCGTGAGGTTCAGGTTGTGCCCGGAATATTCGCTTGATTCTTCATCGGGATCGGATGATGTATCATACAAGAACGTGTTGTCACCGGCATCGACATTGATGACCTTGATCTCATCCGGGTAGTTGTTGTCGTAGACCAGTATCTCATAAAGATCGTTTCCCTTATCCCTGATGGCAAATGGCGTGACAGCATGGCTGCCGCTGCCGTCTTCTTTGGCCAAGCCTGCCGTCCAGGAGTTGGGAGCATCATCTTCCGCAGAAAATTCCTTCGTCAATGCCTTGAGTACCTCTGCAGGCCCGTCCACGGAGACATTTTCAGCAGGCTCGGTACATTGGGTGACCCACCAATAGGCGATCTCCTTTTGAAGGGGCTCATTTTCAACAATTGACAGTTCGTGGGTTGTTGCAGCACCGAACTTCTCCGGGTTCTGAATTCCCAGGAAGAAGAGCAGGCTCAAGACGGCCATGCCTTCGCAGTGACCTCCTGTCATTTCTTTATTATTTTCTTCCATCCAGCGCCGGGCATTGGGCAAGAGGGTGCAATCTGCATCTCCTGAGCATACCTGTTTGCCGAAGAGTCGCTGCATCTCCACTTCGGTCAGTCCGACAGATCCGTATTCATCACCATAATTCTCGAAGGCAAAGCCGTCCGCGTCCGGACGAAACCCGTTGTCGAAGGCTAATAATCCTGTATCGGAAGATGGACTCGCAACTGAAGAATCCGTTTGATCTGCGCTTCCCGCATCAATGTTTGCCGATGGATTTGGAAGCCAGTTACCTTGAGAAAAGGCAACGGACGCAATAGAAAATGCAATCGTGAGAATAGACACAATCAATAGGCTGAATCGTTTTTTCGTATCTCTTTGAATCACACCAATCCCTCTTTTAGCTCTTTTCAAATCCGGTTAGATCCATTTAATATTATCTTATAATTATTTAATTTTTTATGTAAATTCATCTCATATAATATCTTAAAATTTTTATCTAGTTTAACAATCCTCATGCCGTCCAAATCATACTGATTGGGATACTGTTATCGGCAAAACATATATAAAAATTTTTGTTTCGATCATTGAACGTTGCGGCCTAGAAGCTGATTGCCCGGGCAGCAATCCTCCATCAGCAAATCCGCAATCATTCATGCTCCAGAGGCTGCAATGCAGCTTTTATAAATCTAGTCGATATTTCTTGAGGAGATAAATCAATCACCGTAACATCCGCGTTGCCGACCTCTACCTTCATTATGACGACGCCGTCCTCCTGGAGGGCTTGCGAGAAACCTTCTGCGTCTGCAACAGTCCTTGTTTCGGCCACTCCCGCGCCTTTCGCCATTCTCTCCAGGTCCGTACCCAGATGCGTGCAGGTTGGCTGGGAACCCGTGGAGCCGTAGCAGCAGTTGTCCAGGATCACCAGCAGAAAATTCCTGCGCGCATGGTGAGCGATGGTGGCCAGTGTTCCGAGGTTCATGAGCACAGAGCCGTCTCCATCCAGGACTATCACCCTTCGCTCCGGTCTGGCCAGGGCCAATCCCAGGCCGATGGAAGAGGCCAGGCCCATGGAGCCAAGCATATAAAAATTCCCTGGCCTATCGTTCGTGGCAAAGAGCTCCCGGCTGGGAAAGCCGATGTTGCACACCAGCAGGGCATTTTGGGCTTCCGCCGCCCGAGCCGCCAGAGCGATGGCCTCGATGCGCTTCATTCAGTCCCTCCAGAACTGCAGATCCAGCAGCACCGCCACAGGCCTGCGATTCTTTGCAGCCGTTCTCCAGGCTTGGGCTACCGTCTCCTCCGCCTGGGCGGGCGCGGGCGAAAAGAATGCGATCTCCATCGTGCCCAGCAGCCCGGCCGTGAGCCTGCCCATGGGCATCTGGCCCACCATAGGCTCGCCCTCGCAGCCCCTGTGGCTGATTATCATGAGCAGGGGAATCTCGTAGAGGAGATCGAGCGATGCCAGGGCGTTGATGCTGTTCCCGAGCCCGGAGTTTTGCATGAGCAGAGCCGGCCGGCGCCCGCCCATCCAGGCGCCGGCGCACAGGCCCACACCCTCCTCTTCGCGGGTGACGGGGATATGAATGATCTCTGCATCGCCCTTCACCAAAGCCAAGAGCTGCTGCAAATTGACGCACGGCACCGAGGCCGCGAAGTCGATACCGGCATCTTTTAAACCTCGGTAGACGGCCATGCTGGGATTCATCACTTCTCAGATTACGGTTCAACACCTAAAATCCTTTTGTTGGCGTTTGAGCCGAGAATTATCTCACCAGGATTATTTTATTAATTAACAAAAAAATATAAATCCTAAAAATTACGCAGTACTAAAAATAGGCTATTCAAAAAATTAATTAGGATGACATGAATGTCTTTTACTCTGATCAAAGGTACCTTCCACGTGAAAGGTTACAGCCCGGATGGGGACTCAATAAGATTCAAGGCTAAAGATTCTGCTAACTGGAAGAAACTCTCCGGTCCGGCGGTGAGCCTGAACGCTCTGGAGCATGCTCAGCTTCGTGTCGAGGCCGTGGATGCCCTGGAGACGCATTATGGGGGCTACCACCAGCCGCTGAAGCAGGCCAAGGCGGCAGGTCGCTTTCTGCTCTCAACTTTGGGGATTCACGAGGTCGTCTGGGATGGGCCGCAGAGCACCATCATCAAGGCGGAAGACGGAACGGAGGGCTATATCCTGGCCCGCACCACGGAGAGCAACCACCGCCCGGTGGCCTTCGTCTTCGCCGGAGAGACCGGGTCGGAAGACGGGAAAGAGGTTCTGCTGGACGCATCGATGCTGAAGGAGAGCCTTAATTACAAGCTGGTGGAGAGGGGCCTCGCCTATCCGACATACTACAACGGGCTTTTCTCTGACCTGCGCCTGGCCTTCACCGATGCCATGAGCAGGGCCAGGGAGGGGGGCAAGGGAGTCTGGCCAGGCGACAAGACTACGGTGGGATTCTCGGTATCGGACCTTGGCACGCTCACCGATGAGACGGCAATTCTTCCCAAGCTCTTCCGCCGCATCATGGACTACATGGGCGCCGGCGGGAAGATCGACGGCTTCAAAGATCATCTCTTGAAGAACTGCGAGCCGCTGGTCAGGATCAAAGAGGCGCATTTCACCCGGCTTGATGCCGTCGTCGAGGTAAACGGAGACACGGTTAAGATGACCGAGCCGCCGGAGAACCTGATCTTTGTGGATAAGGTGATGTGCAAGAAGAGCTGATGCCGCCTTCAGATGGACAAATGATAATTGCAGGAGTATTGAGCAAGAGTACCGGCAAGTGCTGGTAGAGGATAGACAAAAATAATTTCGAATAGTTCAGCTATTTATCCCAAGAGAACCATTGTATTTCTCATGCCCATCCTTCGAGATGATAAGGACCTCAGAAGCGCCCTCCGGAATTGCCGCACCATCTGCGTCGTCGGCATCTCGCCTGATCCCTACAAGCCCAGCTATTTCGTCTCCGATGTCCTGCAGAGCCGCGGCTTCAAGCTATACCTGGTAAATCCGAACTACGCAGGCCGAACCATTCTGGGTGAAACGGTGTACGCTTCCATTCGCGACATCCCGGATGAGATCGACATCGTAGACGTCTTCCGCAGGCCCTCCGCCGTGCCGGACCTGGCCGAGGAAGCCAAGCAAAAAGGCTTCAAGGTTTTCTGGATGCAGCCCGGCACGGAGAGCCCGGAGGCCATAAAGAAGCTGGACAAGGAAGGCTTTAGCGTGGTGGCAGGGAGATGTGCCAAGATCGAATCATCAAGGCTGCTTTGATATTTGCCTAATGGTGAATGATATCGGCTCGCCTGCGGAGGCATCCGCCGTCGCGGCGGCATTTTCCAGGTTTCTGGATGCCTGCAGCAGACCTTCTGAGCTATTCATGGCCAGCCACTCACCACCGGCCACGTCGCTGTAGGTAACGGCAAAGGTGGCATTGAAGCTATTATTGCCGAGCTTTATTTTCAGAGGACTGCCTGCTTTTAATCCTGCCGCACCGGCCATGTTGCCGGGAATATTTGTCAGCAGGTTGCCGTAGCCGTCGACATGAATGATCGTTCCTGTGATCATGGATTCATTTACGCTTGGCCGGGTCGTGGGAAGTCTGACGGGGTCTTCTATCTCCGGGCCGACCGACTCGGGTCGAACGCCTGCGGCCAGCCGCGCGGCCACCGGGCCTGAGATATAAAAGCTGCGGAAGGTGGCCGATTCTTGCTCCAAATTCATAAGGCTCTTATTTGTGATCAGGTAGGCGTGGGCCAGGCCCAGATCATCCATGACGCCCGTGAACAGTCCATTGTCAGGCCCAACGAATAGCTTGCCGTCGGAGGTCTCCAGGACGATGAACCTCCGGTCCTCATCCGATCCCGGATCAACCTCGCCCACGAATACCGTCCCGGGCGGATATCTCCTGGCGGCTTTGGCGAGGATGTATGAGCCTTCCGCGACGGCAAAAGGCTTGATCTGGTGCGTGATGGTGGAGATCCTGACGGATGGGTTGGCGCTGTAGATCGAACCTTCCAGGGCACCGGCATAGAAATCATCCGTGCCGAGGTCGGTGAGTGTAGCCACAAGATTCTGAATGGGCAGTGCGGCGTTTGCCGGTTGAGTCGCTAATGTGGCCATTGCGGGAAAATATACCGCGGCTATCAGGAGTGCTATGAACGCAATCAATTGGGTCCTCATCACTATTCCTTCAATTAGGTTTCTTCATCTCGGGTGCACCTAAGGATTGATTTCGTACATCGATTTGAAGAAGATATCAAGCTTTTGGGCACCGAAAAATGCTCGCGAGCCATGAAACGGGAGGATCGAGTCGAGCGGAAGTTCAGCCGGTGGAAAAATTGCGTTTAGTGTCAGGTTTCGAGGGGCTGCCATCCATTCGGGGCCCATGAGGATTATCATCGCTATTTGTCAACGCTGGATGGGCAGAGATTGAAAACTGCAGATCAAACTGCAGCTTAAAACGCCTTAAGAATGTCACGGGAAAGTCTGGCTAGATTCTGCAAAGTTTTTATATTCAAAACATTCCATATAGAAGTGGACAGTAATTCAGGCGATTGAAATAGGAGGTATCTATTTTGAGAAGAGAAGAATTCTTGACGCTGATAGAGAGCTGCAAACTCCCGGAGAGCTTCGACCAGCATCTCTTGGATCACGCTGCCGAGATGTTCGGCAAATGGGGAAAGAGCACGCATCTGGACGAGAAGGAGCATCTCTTTGAGGCCTTCGGCCTGGCCTCCAGGCCGGAAGACAGCAATGCGCTGAAGATGGAGAAGATCGCACTGCGCTGTGTCTGCACAAAGATGATGGACAGCCAGTTCAATCGGAAGGACGCCGCCACGATAATAAAAAATTTTAATAAAATTATGGAACCGACCTATAAATGGCTTGAAGGTTAAGCCATTGCCCACAATCTTTTTGATTATTTCTTTTGTGGCCCTGCCCAGTACCCACTCATTTAGCTGAATGCATACCTATTCGATGATGGATCGATAGTATCACATAATAATTTTATTTTTATTAATGTTGGAGTACATCTTTTCCAAGCGCTTGCTTATGATTCCAATAAAAATTCATAAATTCGCATCTCTTCGCTAATTTCAATGGTATTTTATTTGTCCGATATACTCAAATAGACAGAAAAATATCAATGCACACATTTGTAATGCAGCCGTATCATGAGCGAATCAGGAGGGCTTCATGTGGCAAGCGAGCTTAATAGATCCATTCGGGAATTAAATCATATTACCAATATTGATGATGCTGTGCAGTGGTGTGCCCGCGAGTCTGCTGATGTTGAGTTTTCTGATAACATTGGCGTACGAAGGGTCTGGGTCAAGGTGGCGGGCCATCCCGTAGTCGTAAGAGAGACGCTGGTTGAGGCCGTGCATGTGCTGAGCGAGATAGTGCGCAAGCGCAGATCGGAAGAGTGCCAGTATATCTGGTAAAAATAATATATTACTAAAATGATAATCGCGTCGCCGTAATCTGCGAGAACATTGCATGGCAGCTGCCGTCAAGGCGGCGGCAACTAGCCAAACTCGATATCGCCGAGGAGTATCCGGTCGTAGTTTCCTGTCGGGTCCTGATTCCACACGCCCGTCAGAAATACTTGATACCTTCCGGGCTTGACCGTGGGCGGAAGAAGTATTTTATAGCTCTCTGCCAACACCTCATCCTGAATCCATCTGGATGTGGGATACATGCCGTAGATTGGAGCATGAATATCTTCCAGGACGGGATCTCCATTTACATTTACGAGATCCATGTACACAATCAAATCCCCGGATACCTTCTCCAGGCTCTGCCAGAAACAAGTTATTGTAAAGCTTCTCTTATCATTACTTTGGTTCAGATCATATCCGAGCAGTTTTACTTTTCCATCGAATGATTTGTTCATCGGTTTCTGCATCACGGGATTTTCTGCGGAGAATGACGGCTTTCCAGGATAGATCTTATAGAGGACGCCAACGCCAGGCATGCTTAATACGGGGATCTCGCTATATTTTTTCGAAACGTCTTCATCGATTTCCAGCAGGAATACGTTCTTCCTGGCTATCCTCTCATCGATGCGATTGGTCCATTCAACCGGGTCGGCACCGAGGATCTCAACCGTAGGATTCACGTTGTATGCGATCTGGAAATACTTGAGCGGCTCGCAGGTCGCCCATTGATCGAGAATCGTCGAATTGGCTGGCACTTCCTTCAGAGCCGCTAACAGGAAGAAAGGAAGCTCTGTGCTCCGCATGCGGTCGATCTCTTGGGAATAGGCGGCATAAGATGTGACCGGCACGGTCGCGGATACGACCAGGACCAGCACAATCAGGATGACCTTGCCGAGATTGCGTTTATCAAGCAGACCCTTGGTATCGCTTTTTGCAGCCGGCTGCCCCATAATCATAACCAGGATCTCCCATGCACCCAGGCCTATGAATATGGAGAACATCATAAAGGATGGAACAAGCTTGTCGGCGATATCCGCAGAATCGAATCGCACGAAATATAAAACGTTCACGGCAAAGAGGGATGCATAAAAGGCAGACTGCAGCAGATCCCTCTTCATGAACAGGGCCAATCCGGCTATACCGATGGCCATTCCGATCAGAGAAAAATTCGCTGCCAGAAATTCAATATACATAAAAATCCCGGAAGACAGAGCGACGGAAAAAGGCGCGGCGGAGTACTCACTTGCCGTGATGTAGGAAAGGAAGCTGTCCAGGGATCGAATGTCCATATATGCGTATGCCGGCTGCTGCGATGCTCTGACAAATAGATAGACGATCTGCAGCACGCCAACTCCCAGGAATAAAGCGACCATGGGAAGAAGCGTTCTCATGTCAAGCAGAGCCCTGCGATCTACCAGGAACAGGAATGCCAGAATGAACGGCGCGAAAAGGATATTCGAGGCATGAACGCCCAGGCTCAGGCCAAAGAAGAGCGACAGCAGATAAAGGTACTTGGGATTTCTCTTCTCTGACCATACCAGAGTCAAGAGAATCGTTGATGCGATGAGGAATGCATTGAGCGTGTAAACCTCGGCGATTTCCGCCTGGGCCCAATAGGAGATAGAAAAAGCCAGGGACAATGATCCGATGATTGCCCCAAAACGAGATGCGCCAATGGTGAAGCCGCCCTTCAGGTTCTGGGCGGACGATCTTATTATCGCATACACAACAGGTACTACGAGGGCTCCGAAGAAGGCCGACATGAGGTTAACCCTGTATGCGATATCACCAACGGGGATGAGCGTGAATAAGTGTCCAAACCAGGTATAAACGGGAAAACCGGGTGGATGAGGCATGCCAAGGGTGTAGGATGCAATTGTTGCATCTGCAGAATCGCCTGTGAATATAGTTGGTGCCAGGAGCCGTAAATATATGATGAACGTCGAGACAAAGAGCAGGAGGCCGATGACAGCATCCGGATCTATCCATAAATTCTTCCAAAAATTGTCGGCGTATCCTTTTTTTGAATCCTGTTCTCCCATGAATCAAGTCCCTCTAACGGAATTCGTTTAGATTCTTATTATGATATAATTGTTTTGTTGTCGATCGATGCTCTGGAAAATCTTGATAAGCTCGATCAGCATTCAAGGAAAATGCAATGACTATTCCTGAGTGCGACCTCAAAGGTCATGGACCTTGCAGCGGCCCCATCTGCAGGCGCGGGATGAGCCTTAACCATTTATGCGATGGGCATATCAGGCTGCAATCATACTGGACGGAACATAATCCCGGCAAGAAGCTCAACGATTGGCTCAATGAGCTCCAGAATATGGAGCGTGAAGATGCCTTGAAGAAAGCCCCGCCCCGAGGAAAGTACTGGGTTGAAATAAGCTTTTGATGCAAGGGCAACTTTAGGGTCTCGATGTTGTGGAGGCGTATCGCAGCCATAGCTATGCGGATAGCTATGTGTCGATGGATATTCAAGATCCACAAAAACCCGAGTAGGATTTGCGGGGATGCGCAAGTCCCTTTAACGATGCATGATCTGAAAAAGAGCTTGATTGAGGCAATGATTTAAAGCGCATGATTTATGTCCTCTGGAAAAGAACGCCTTGGATGCAAATGGTGCATAGACCAGATAATTTAGGAAGGAGCTGTTATGATGAAGTCGGGCGTCATTCTCATCTTTGTGTTTCTCGTCGTTGCTATGGCGAGCTTGATTCAAAATGCGAGTGCTGAGGGATGTTCGGCATGCAGCGGGAAAGTGCCGGACTGGACAGAGACCGCTACGGATTTTCTGAACGGCAAAGTCGCAGATACCACGCCCCAATTATCCGGACCAAAAGGGGCCAGGGCCAAGAATGAAAAGTTCAATTCGGAGTTTAATTCCCGGTCCAATTCGGATGCCAAAAATGATCTTGCCAAAAATGATTCCATCAAATCCGGAGCGATAACCCCTAAAATCGAGATCGATTTGCTCAACATTAGCGCAGAGCCCAATCCCGCAATTGCTGGAAGTGCTCTGAAGATCTCGGCGGTCTTTGGAGAGGGGAACAAAGAGTCTCTGCAGGGCCAGGCGGATGGAAGAAATCGTACCACCAACGGTACTCTTGCCGATGCAAATGAGGCGGATATGACGGCATGGACATCCATCAGAAACAAGGCCGGCGAAGAGGTTGGGAAATTGATTCTTGAGCCCATTTCTCGAGGCGAGTACGTCGGCATCTGGAATGCAAATGTTGCAGCCGGCACCTATGCAGTGGATGTCACTGGCTCTGGAAAGAACTGGTCCCGGTCGTTTAACGACTCGATGCAAATAGAGATCAACAAAGCTCCTGATGCGACCGGCGATGCTGATGCTTCGGGAAAGAAGCCGTAAGGCTCAAACTCGACGAAGCCGAACGTTTCCGTCTTCGTCCCGAAATAGCACGGATAAGCGGTACTTCCATGAGGCCTGGGCTGGGGCTGAGCTGTCAGAACGCAAGATTTCGGCGCCGGACCACTGTGGGCGGCATAGCTCTGCACCCCTGCATCTGGGCAAGCAAATTGCTCCTCACAATTCTTGACTGCGAAATTAATCGCATTGCCAACTTCATTACGCCGAATGCCTCATAATTTCTCTGACAGATACCGCCACTTGTGCAATCGATAAATGCAAAAGAGCACTGCACATGAGATCAGCCTTTCTCGGGGTGCAATAATTGCATGCAGTAGGCGCGAGAAAAAAAGTGGGTGCGTGCCCGCAAGACGGGCCAAATGCCGCCCGACGGACAGTAGCCTAACGCCTCGGCATGATGTGCCTCCTGAAGCATGCAGGGTTGCCGGACACTTTTTTTACGGGGGACACCGCTTCCGGGTCAATTTGATTTTAAAGACTTGAAAAACGGTCTGCAAATGTGCCTTTTGCTGAGTTGTGCCCGGCAGCATTTCGCATCGGAAGTCTTGATATACCCCGACGCTTTCTCCTCAAATGGCACTGTGTAGCACATAGACACGCCGAATCAAATTTCATCAGGGAATTAAAATGAATTACTGGCAACCGAAATTGGAGCTAATGAATAGAGATGAGCTGGAGGAGCTGCAGCTTCGCAGGCTCAAGAGCGTCGTGGAGAAGGTCTATAAAAACGTCCCGTTTTACCACAGCAAGATGGATGAGGCTAAAATCAAGCCCCAGGACGTTCAGAGCCTCAAGGACCTCCCCAGGCTTCCCACCACCCGCAAGGCGAATTTGCGAGAGAACTATCCCTTCGGCCTGTTTGCCGTGCCGAGGGACGAGGTCGTGCGGGTGCATGCCTCTTCCGGGACCACCGGAAAACCCACCGTCGTCGGCTACACGGCCAATGATATCGCAACCTGGTCGGATATGATGGCCAGGGACTTCGTCATGGTCGGCGTCACCAAGGGGGACATCTTCCAGAACGCGGTGAACTACGGCTTCTTCACCGGCGGCCTGGGAGTTCACTACGGCATCGAGCGCATGGGCGCGATGGCCGTGCCCTCGGGCGTGGGCAACACCGAGCGCCAGTTGGAGATCATGATGGACTTCGGGGTTACCGCTCTGCACTGCACGCCCTCTTACGCGCTATATCTGGCCGAGACCGCCAGGGCCAAGGGAGTGGTCGACAAGCTGAAGCTGCGCATCGGATGCTTCGGTGCCGAGCCCTGGTCGGACGAGTCACGCAAAGAGCTGGAGGAGGCGCTGCACATCAAGGCTTACGACTCCTACGGCCTGTCCGAGATGATGGGGCCGGGCGTCGCCTTCGAATGCCAGGAGCAAAACGGCCTGCATATCTGGGAGGATCATTTCCTGATCGAGATCCTGGACAAGGACGAGCAGCCCTGCGCGCCGGGCGAGCCGGGCGAGCTGGTCGTGACCTCGCTCACCAAGGAAGCCATGCCGCTCATTCGCTACCACACCGGCGACGTGACCTACATTCTGGATGAGAAGTGTAACTGTGGACGCACCAGCAGAAAGCTGCATCGCTTCCTGGGCCGTGCCGATGATATGCTCATCGTGCGCGGCATCAACGTCTTCCCCAGCCAAATCGAGGACGTGCTGGTGAGCATTCCCGAGATCGGCAACTACTTCCAGGTCGTCGTGGACCGCAAGCGGCATGGCCTCGACGAGATCAGCATCCAGGTGGAGATGAAGGATGAAGCCTTCACCGGAGAATTGCAGGACCTGGCCAGGGTCCAGAAGAAGGCCGAGGAGAAGCTAAAGTCCGTTCTGAACGTGCGCAGCAAAATCGAGCTGGTGGAGAAGGGCTCCATTCCGCGAACGGCAGGAAAGTCCAGGAAGGTCGTGGACCGAAGAGACGTCTACGCCAAGGATGATAAAGCCAAGGCCCATAAATAGAAAAAAGAGGAACTCAATTTTTTTGTTTCATTTGATTATTATTCAATTAATTTTATGCCAAGCTTTTAGGACCCTGCATAAGATTATTTTGATGGAAACTTTTATATGCTCAAATGTCGTCTGCGGCGAGCTTCAGATATAGGAAACTGGAACCACATCGGAATCCGTACAAGCTTGCGCTCCAAGCTGCCGCATGGCTGGGCAGCTCAGATTTGAGGAAGCCGGTTTCCTCGGGGTTGCGAACCTTGGGAATCATCATGAATCATCCTGGCGAATTTGGACTCTTCAGAGCCGAATTCCGTCATCCTTATCGCCATCAGCTTTGCTCTATGGTGAGCTATAGCGGCTTTGATTTTGGCTCTTTTTCCATTTTCCTAGAAGAAATCTTGCCGCAGGCTCCCCAGCGTAAAGCCGTGCGAAATGATCCGTCTGCAAGTCGGATCAAATCTAAAGCGTCCGAAGCCTGGCTTTCTTCCCTCGAACTTTAAAATCTCGGGGACGAAGCTTCGGGAGGGGTCTTAAATAAAAATTCGAATTGTCCTTGATATCATCGGCACCGTGCTGAAGATCCTTGGCCTGCTACTGCTGATGCCGGGAGTTGTGGCCGCAGTTTATCACGAGACGGATGGAATAGTGGCATTTGCCCTGACATCTTTGCTCTCGGTATCTTCAGGCATCGTCCTCAAACGGCTGGGCGCAAAAGGCGATGTCGGCTACAAAGAAGCATTTGCAGCCGTCACTTTGGGATGGCTTTGTGCCACGGTCTTCGGATCTTTCCCATTCGTATTTCAGGGAATCAGCTTCGTTGACGCCCTCTTCGAATCAATATCTGGCTTTTCAGCCACGGGCGCGACAATACTCACAGAGTCCAATGCTCTTGGATACTACGTCGTAAACGCCACCCTGGCAGATGGCAGCATTGCAACGACTCTGGCAAAGTCCGTGATTGGTATTGCTGGAACCAATGCCTCGCTTCACATCACGCCTACCCACACCTACTACGGGCTCCTCTTCTGGAGATCCCTTACGCAGCTCATCGGTGGCCTCGGCATTATCCTCCTGGTAGTAGCCGTGTTTCCCCAGTTGCGGGTGGCTGGCCGCCAGCTCTACCGGGCGGAGACGGTGGGGCCGTCCAAGGATACCATCACGCCTCGCGCTACAGGGACGGCAAGAATCCTGTGGCGGGTTTACCTTCTCTTTAACGCCATCGAGATCGTCCTGCTGGTTGCGGTAGGCATGCCGATTTACGATGCAGTCTGCACTGCGTTCTCGACGCTGGCCACCGGAGGCTTCTCGCCTCAGGCATCAAGCCTCGTCGCTTACCACAGCCCAATCATCGAGACAATTGTGGCTGTCTTCATAATCCTCGGCATGTCGAGCTTTTCCCTGCACTACAAAGTTCTTACCAAAGATCGGCTGGCCTGGTTCAAAGATGAGGAGTTCAGGTTTATGATCACTATCCTCGCGGCCGCAACTGTGGTTTTGATATTCTTTGGCGGGATACAGGGCGATCTTATTACCAAATTCCGGCTGGCATCGTTCCAGGTCGTCTCGTTTATGGGGACGTGCGGCTTTGTCAACACTCTTGATTACGACAAGTGGTCCACGGCGGCCAAACTGGCTCTGATCATGGTCATGCTCATCGGAGGCTGCATCGGCTCGACCGCAGGCGGCATAAAGGTGGGGCGTTTACTTGTGAATTTGAAATATACCTACAACGAACTGATTCACATGTTGCACCCCCATGCGGTGATGACCGTGAGACTCGGAAATTCTCGGGTGCAAGAGGAAATCCTGCGTCCCATCCTGTTTTATTCGTTCTTCTACCTGGCAGTGTGGTTGGCATTGTCTTTGGGCCTGGCTATGGTCTCAGCCGGCGACCCGCGGGTGGATCTGACGGTTGTTGCTTCGGGCATTGCTTCTTGCATGGGCGGCGTGGGACCGGCGTTCGGCATTTTAACCTTTGACTGGTCCCAGATGTCTGCAGCCGGAAAGATGATAGGCTTCTTTGCCATGTATATCGGTCGGCTGGAGCTGATGCCCATATTCTTATTATTCATTCCAGAACTATGGAGGAAATAGTATGCGTATTTTAATCACGGGGGCTGGCGAGGTCGGATTCCTCGTGGCCAGCGAGCTTTATGAGGATCATGATGTAACCGTTGTCGACAAAGATCCGGTTGCCTGTGCCAGACTGCAGGAGATGGACGTAAAAGTGCTCCTGGGCAATGCCGCCAATGCACGGTTGCTTGAGGAAGCGGGCATCAAGAAGGCGGATATCGTTGTCGCCGTCACAGGCAACGATGAGGCGAACGTCATCACCTGCATCATTGCCAGCCATTTCGGCGTGCGCCAGACCATCGCCAGGGTCAGCAATCCGGAATATATCGATCAGCCGGTTCAGGACCGCAAAGAGATCGGAATCAGTTACATGATCTGTCCAGAGCTGGCCATGGCGGAGGAGATGGCGAGAGCTCTCTACTTCCCCTCCATGCTCATGAATAGGGAACTGGCCGGAGGGACGGTCGAGCTGATCGAGTTCAAGGTGACGCCGGAGATGAACATCCTCGGGCCAATCGACCGACTTAGCCTTCCCGGAAATTGTAAGGTTGTGGCTATAAACCGAGCAGGCGAGATCTCCATCCCCAAAGAGGACGAACAGATACGTTTGAACGATCACCTTATGCTTCTTTGCGACTCCAAGGCATTGCCTGACTTAAGGATCATGCTTCATGAATCACAAACCTCTCTTAAGGCCATGATCGTGGGTGGTGGAATGGTCGGCTTCTATTTGGCCGGCAGGCTGGAGAAGATGGGCATCGATATCAAGCTCATCGAACAGAATGCAGAACGCTGCAGTGAGATCGCAGAGCAGCTCTCCAGCACCATGATACTCAACGGCGACGGCACGGATCTGGCGCTTCTGCAGGAAGAGGGCGCTGGCGGGATGGATGTGGTCTTCGCTGTGACCGGCCTGGACGAGAAGAATCTCTTGTGCTCATTATTGGTGAAGCAGCTTGGTGCCAAGAAGATCCTCTCTCGCGTTAACAGGAGCGTCTATATCAAGCTCTTCGAGATGGTGGGCGTCGATCGGGCCATCAGCCCCGGACAGGTTACTGCCGATGTCGTGCTGCAGAGGGCGATCGGCGGAGAAGAGGTGATCACTCTGAGCGACGAGAGGATGGAGCTGGTGGACTTCATCGCCAAGGCCAAAACCAAGATCATCGGGAAGAATATTCACAAGGAGCTGCCCAAGGACTCCATGGTCGGCATGGTCTTGAGAGGCGGCAAGCCTATTGTGCCGGACGATGATTTCAAGATAATGGAAGGAGACCGCGTCTTCGTGATGTCCATGCCAAATGTCGCCTCCAAGGTGAAGAAGCTCTTTGTTGGCTGACCTTGCTAATTTTTATCATTCTTAATCAAATCTCTTTCTGTTTTATCTTCTTACCGGTCATTCGTATCCTTTCTTTGGGTGCCACGGCTTGAAGCAGTTTAAAGCATATCATTTTTATAAGTGGATGACAGGGAAAGTTGCGCAAAGTAGGTGAATGCTACTTCTAATCTCCTGAGAGGCCCCGCCCTATGAAAATCCGGATATTTCTGCGCCTATTCGCTTCTCTTCTCAAGCTTCTGGCAGTATTGCTTTTAGTTCCTGGAGGTGTGGCCGCCTACTATGGAGAGACAGGCGGCGTCATCTCCTTTGCCCTGACATCGCTCTTGACGCTGGCCTCAGGCATACTTCTGGGACGCCTGTCCTCGGACGAGGAGCCGGGTTTGAAGGAAGGTTTTGCGCTTGTGGCTTTAGGGTGGCTGGGGGCGGCATTCTTCGGTGCAATGCCCTATATCTTCCTTGGCACCAGCATGGTCGACGGCCTCTTTGAGTCCATGTCTGCCTTCACCACCACGGGCTCATCCATTCTCACCGAGTACAATTCCGAAGGCTACTGGATAATAAATGCAACACTTTCCGATCGCAGTCTGGCTCATCATCTGGAGCTGGGACTCAAGAGCGTTGCCGGAAACGTCACCATGCTCCGGCCAGGATTCGGCAATGATGAGACTTACATGGGCCTGCTCTTCTGGAGATCCTTTGCACAGTGGCTGGGGGGAATGGGAATCATACTGTTATTCGTGGCCATCCTGCCCCGCCTGGGCGTGGCGGGCCGCCAGCTCTACCGGGCGGAGGTTCCTGGCCCTGATAAAGACGCCCTGACGCCGCGAATTCGCCAGACGGCCAGGGTGCTCTGGCTGGTCTACATCCTCATGACCGTGGTCGAGATCGTGCTCCTCTGCCTGGCCGGGATGCCGCTCTTCGATTCCATGTGCAACACCTTCGCTTCCATGGCCACGGGCGGCTTCTCGCCGCAGGGCTTGAGCATCGCGGCTTACAGAAGCTGGATCATCGACGCCATAATCACCCTGTTCATGTTCCTGGCCGGGGCCAACTTCGCCCTGCACTACAGGATGCTCACCACCGACAGGAGAGCATTGATCCGGGACCCGGAGTTCAAATTCTACAGCCTGATCGTGCTGGCATCGACTGCCATCATCGTTCTCTGGGGCGGATTGGAGGGAGACATCCTGCGCAAGATCCAGCTGGCCGGATTTCAGGTGGTCTCCATCATGACCACCACCGGCTTTGCCACGGCAGATTTCGACCAGTGGACAACGGCTGCTAAATTCACGCTGCTGTTGCTCATGATCATCGGTGCTTGTGCCGGGTCCACGGGCGGAGCCATAAAAGTCGTAAGAATACTATTGATATTTAAGAGCGGATACCGCGAGCTGTTTCATGCTCTTCATCCCAAAGCCGTCATTCCCGTCAAGCTGGGAGGGACTCCCGTAAGGGACGAAATCCTCCGGCCGAGCAACATATTCGTAGCATCCTATCTGATCATCTTCGCCGTGGCTTCGCTGCTCCTGGCCATAATATCCTACGATGACCCGCGCATGAATATTGAGACCATGCTCTCTGCGGTAGCTACCACACTCGGCAATGCCGGGCCCGGTTTTGGCCATGTGGGACCAATGTACAGCTTTGCCGACATCCACCCCGCAGGAAAGATGCTGCTCTTCTTCTGCATGTGGATAGGTCGGCTGGAGGTCGTGACGGCCCTGGTGCTGCTGGTGCCGGAGTTCTGGAAGAAGTGAGCGTGATTATTTAATTCGCAGGCGCATCTTTTGCTTGTCGATCAAGCCTGTCACCCGAACGCGAACACCGCCCCGATGACCCGGCCATCCTAGACGGGCACGGTTCTCCGTCAACCTGGACAGACGAAACCCGGCACCTCTTCGATACCGGGCAGAACAGGCAGAGTGTCGCCGCCGCTCACAATGGCCGAGCGGCAGAGAAGCTGTGCGCCGGGCGCAGAGCCGAGATCGCCGCGGCCAGCAAAGTGACGGCGAAGGAGGCCAGGAACGCCTCGTGCATCCCGGACTCGAAGGCTGCCAGTGGAGCGCCGCTCATGCCGCCGCCGTAGAGGAAGACATGGAACATGACATCCTCGGGAATGCGGCTGAGCACCAGCGGGAAGACGATGGCGATGGAGAGCATCTGGCCGGTGTTCATGAGCATGGAATTGATGCCCGCTGCCGTTCCTCTCTTCTCGGGAACCACGGAGGACATGATGGCGTTGGTGTTGGGCGAGGCAAACCGGCCCGAGCCGCCGCCCATGAGCGCCTGGTAGAGGGCCAGGAGCCAGTAGGGGGTGGTGCTGACCACAGTGCTCAGGCCGAGCAGGCCCAGGCCGGAGACGAGCAGTCCGGCGGTGGCCAGGCCCCGCGAGCCGTACTCGTCCGAGAGATAGCCGGACAGGGGACCCACGAGCATGAATGCCGCTCCGAAAGGTGCCATCATGATTCCCGCCGGACCAATTTGTATTTATCGGCATAGACAGAATAATTTGTTCATGAAGGCCCTTCTCTTCGACCCCAGCGCGGGAGCATCCGGCGACATGATCATGGGCTGCCTCCTGGACCTGGGAGCAGACTTGAGCGCGGTCCGCGAGGCGGTCGAGTCCGTGGGCTGCAAGCTGGATTTGACCCGGGTGGAGAAGAGCCACATCATGGCAGCCCGAGCCGTTGTGACCGCGGATAGGAGATACCATTCGCTCGCGGAAGCCGTATCCATCCTGAAGGGCTCCAGCCTGCGGGGAGCGGCGCTGGAAGATGCACTTTTGGCTATTGATCTTCTGGCCACGGCGGAGAGCCGGGTGCACGGCGCGGTGAAGGAGGAGATCAGGTTCCATGAGATCGGCGCTCTCGATGCGCTGGCGGACATCGCCGGAGGCTGCGCGGCATTGCAGAGTCTCGATGTGCAGCGCGTCCTGTGCCGGTCGATCTCCGTCGGTGGCGGCTACGTAAAATCGGCTCACGGCCTTCTGCCGGTTCCCGGTCCTGCCGCGCTTGAGATCCTGCGGCGGCGCGAGATGCCCTGGAAGGGCGGTCCCGTGCAGGCGGAGCTGCTCACGCCCACCGGCGCGGCCCTGCTGGCGGTGCTCGTCGATGAATTCCTGACTGATTTTCCCCTGATTCGGGCGGAAAAGGTGGGCTACGGAGCAGGGGGACGGGAGCTGGAACTGCCCAACGTCCTGCGGGGCGTTATCGCCGAGATCCTTCCCGAGCAGCAGAAGTTGGCGGGAATGCATGAGAGCGAGCACGGAGCGCACGGCGACCGCGTGGTGCAGCTGGAGACCAACGTGGACGATGTGACGGGCGAGGTGCTGGGCCGCCTGATTGAGCTGCTCATGGACGCGGGGGCTCTGGATGTATCCGTCCTGCCGGCCCTGATGAAGAAGGGGCGCAGCGGCAACGTGATCCGGGCCATCGCCAGGCATGGGGAAATGGACAGGCTGGCCAGAATCATGATCAAGGAGACCGGTTCCCTGGGAGTGCGGGTCTTTCCCAGCCTGCACCGCTTCGTGGCAGAGCGCGAGGATAAAAAAGTAAGCGTGGAGTTTTCCGGTCGAATCTACCAGGTGCGAATCAAGGTGAGCCGGATGGCTGGTGAATTGGTCAACGCCAAGCCGGAGTATGAAGACTGCAAGAGGATTGCCGAAGAGACCGGCCTCCCCCTTCGCCTGGTCATAAAAAGGGCGGAAGAAGCAGCCTGGCGGGCAGCAGACTCATGAATCGTGCCATCCCATCCCGACATATTTTTTGGTTATTATCTATCTACAGCCGCCATAACTTGCTTCACCCATCTCTTTAATTCTCATTACTGTTTCATTATACTAATATAGTTAAGACTTGTTGTTTCTTTTATATATACT
>Ga0074195_1000806_pt1 | contig 53637 bp, 53 predicted proteins | sample EPASupsiteHSE623_FD_64525 | JGI IMG/M metagenome (GOLD analysis project Ga0074195, IMG submission 64525) | Bioremediated contaminated groundwater from EPA Superfund site, New Mexico - Sample HSE6-23 | ecosystem: Environmental > Aquatic > Deep subsurface > Groundwater > Contaminated ...
ACAGGCGGCAGTTGAAAAGACTTTCCTTGGCGCTTCTTGGCAGATGTGTAACGTGCATTTCATGCGCGCAGTGCTTAAGAACATACCAAAGAAAGACAAGACGGAGGTCGCTTACATGCTAAAAGATGCTCTCGAAGATGAGCGCAAGATGCAGGAACTAGCTGTTATTCTCGATGAAAAAGGATATTCCAAGTCCGCAGAAACTATTGACAGATTCCGATTCGACCTCTGGAATTACAAGGCTTTTCCCAGACAGCACTGGAGGCGGATCAGGACCACTAATAGTCTGGAGCGAATCAACAAAGAGCTTAAACGCAGAAGTCGAGTAGCAGGGGCGTACCCCAATGACCAATCACTCTTGAGAGTAGCTGTTTGCATCATGATGGACATCAATGAGGATTGGATAACTGGTAAAAGGTATTTATCCTTGGAGGAGTAAAATTGAATCAGGATACAGGGCCACTGCGATTTTACAGCAATTTTGGCACGCTACCGAAGCCTCTGGATTATTCCACGTAAATGAAGTGAAGATCGGATGAAGTACGTAAGACACTCAGATGGAAATCTTATTCGTGATGCGCAGGGAGAGTACCTGCTGGAGATCTTTCTGGTTACTGCGGTTGCTGCCGTTCTCGGCATACGCTTCTTCCTGGCCATGACAGGATACCCGAAAGTGAGCGGTGGAGGACTGCACATAGCTCACGTTCTGGTAGGCGGCGCGTTCATGCTTATGGCCATCGTGGTGCTGCTCAATTTCATCAACAAAACGGGCCGGGATCTGGCGGCGGTGCTGGGGGGCTTTGGCTTCGGGGCTTTCATCGATGAGCTGGGCAAGTTTGTTACCATTGACAACGACTACTTCTTTCCGCCGACTGTCGGCCTGATTTATGTGACTTTCATCCTGATTTATTTCCTCGTAAAGAAGATCAACCGTCGTAGATGGCTGACGGAAGAGGAGCGCATAATCAATGTGCTGGAGATCGCCAAACAGGCGGTCCTCAAGGACCTGGAAACCGGAGAGCTGCAACTGGCCATGGACCTTCTGGCAGATAGCGACCAGGCCAATCCCATAACCATCGCTCTGAAGAATTTCCTGGCCACAGCGAAGACGATGCCGGAGGAGAAACCGGGATTCTATCTCCGGCTGAAACTGAGAGCCCGTGCCCTCTACCTGAGCCTGGTAAAGAAAACATGGTTCTCCAAAGCATTAATCATCTACTTCATCCTGCAGGCTTTGGTCTCGCTTCTCATTGCCTTGGATTTGACTGTGGGACTGGATCATTCCATCTTTTGGACGGCCACAGCAGGCGTAATAATCCTGGCAGTCAAATATCTTCGTTCCAAGAAATCCGCTTTGATCAAGATCTTTGGCGTCATGACGATCACATTCATGGCCGCAGTCTTTTTGGCCTCATTCCTTAACCTGCAGATGCCGAAGCTGTCCATGGGGGACTGGCTGCAAATCGGTTTCTCCATACTGGCAGGCATTTATGCCGTTGCAGGTGTATTCAGCCTGCGCAAGAACCGGCTCAAGGGCTATAATCGCTTTGTGAATTCATTGATGATTTACATATTATTTGTGCAGGTCTTCACATTCTTCGACATACAATTCTGGGGACTCCTGGGCCTGGCAATAAACATCCTGACCCTTGGCGCTCTGCGGTATATGATCAATCAGGAATCGAAAGCCGGCGTGAGAGAGCCGGTAGATACGGATTCTACAAAATCGATGAGATCTTTGCCGAAGAATGAAGCAGCATGAGTAATGACGGCATGAAGAGGTGAGTTGGAATGGGATAGGATTGATTTGCAGAGCATGATTATCCCTTTTGTATCTTATTCATACTTTATTTAGTGTAAAAATTGTTTTCCGTTATCTATTTCAGGAATAGATTCTTAATCTTGCACGTAGTATCAACTGATCATGGCAGGAGTTCTTGAGCATCTGACGGGATCGCAGAAGAAGCATGCAATGCCTCGACAAACTCCCGGGACGGATAAGATTTTGGAGCTGCAAAGTGCAAAAGAGATCCTGGCGGAAGTATTCGGAGTTGGTATCTCAGATGTGGATGAGATGATCCAGAATCGATTTAATGAAGCCGTTTCCAAAGAGGCAGCTCTTGAGAAAGAAGGATTGTGGCCTGCCGAATTCGCACTTCAGAAGTGAAGGTCCAAAAATGCAAAATTGGAGCCCGGGCAAACCTGCGCCTTCGAGGGGTCTGCCTTTGTTGCTCAAGTGCCCGGCTTATACCCTCGCGGCTCCTCTGTGACCTCCATGGTGGCGATGGCATGCTTGAAGACCAGGAGCTGTCCTTTGGCCGTCTGCAGGAGGATCTCGTAGGGATTGAACGATTCGATGGTTCCAATGACCGGCTGGCCTCCGGAGATCAGGCGTATCACTACCTTCTTGCCCTTAAACTTGGGGATGAATTGAGGCGTTGTCGGCTTCGAGACGGGCTTTTCTTCTTCAGACATTTCCATACCTGTATACTTGCATCTCTTCCACTTATTAATCTGCCCCTTCTTCAGGCAATTGAAGGCAAATCAAGCCTGTATTAGGCCAGCAATCGTTTAGAGATGCGGATGTGTGCAATCCGCATCCGCTTGGCTTTTTAGCCCTCAGCCTGAGCAGACTCCGGTCATGCTCAGGATATTGTTATTCTCGTTGCTCTCCTTGATTTCACTGTCCGGGTCCACGTACACGGTCATCTCAATGCTCCGGTTCTGCCCTGCCTGGGCCGCTCCAGAAAAGCCAATGGTCTCATGCACTGTGCTGCCGGCAGCCGGCATTACCAAAGTTAGCTCGGCTACAGACCTCGGCGTGCCGAAGGGATTTTCCATTATTTTTACCTTGACATCATGGTATCCTGTGACGGTCGTCTGGCTGGGATCGGGAGTGAGTGTTACAAAAAATGCAGCCTGGTTGCAGGTTGTGCTCTCCAGATCCGGGGTTATGGCCAAATCCGGTGGCGCGAGTGGGCTCATGGGTTCGGAGATCACGATAGAAGACGAAGACACCTTGGCTTTAGAGAAAACGCTGTCGTCCGCCGTCCTAGGTAGCTTGCTCCCCAGAAATGGGTCGTCCCGGTTCATCTGTGAGTCGGCAACCGCTGCCAGCAGTAGAGTGAGGCTCAGAAGAGCTATGAATTTCAAGATCATATTTCCAAATTTCATGGTGGATAGCGTCAACACTGCGGAATTTAACCGTTTTGGATGGGAGACTTTTTAGATACATCATAACGCAGCCATACCGCATCACCGTTCAGCGTTTCTGCATGCGTGAGTTTAAGGGCTATTACCCCCTCCGGTGACGCAAGATCAGGTGCATTAAACATGGAGCGCTCCGTTTGGCCGCCGACCAGGCCGGGATATATGAGAAGGCTCACCTCGTCCACCAATCCTGCTCGCAGCAGTGCTCCATTCAGCCTGCCGCCGCTGTCCGCCCGCGCGACTTTCACGCCGAAGCGCTGATTTAGCTCTTCCAGCGCCGCCCTCAGGTCGACGCGATCCTCGCCTGCGATTATGCAGCCGATATTCCTCTCCATGAGATAATCGAGATACTCCTGGGGCGTCTTCCTGGAGCAGAGAGCCACAAAGCCGCGCCAGTAGGGCCAACTTTTCAGAAAATGCCAGCAGCGCACGCGCCCGCGGCTGTCGGGGATAACGAGCAGCGGCCTTGGGTCCGCCGAACCTTCGGGCGAAGGCCAAAATGCGCTCTCATCCTCCGCAGGAGCGCTCTCGGCTGCCTTCAGTATGGTATCGGCACCGGCAAGGCTTGCATCCTCTTTCCAGCGGGAAGCCAGCTCATAAAACTGGGCCAGATCGACATTGAATCCGTCTATACGTCCATCCAGGCTTACGGCATTGTGCAGAATCACTCGGGGCAACATGAACCAATCACTCTTTGCTCTATTTTCGCGGACTGCAGACTAATTTTTCCATTCTTCGCTTTAAGGATATTCTACGCGGCGTGAAAGTAATCTGCAAAAGGTGGGCGATTGACCTTTTTGATCCGGCTTGATCGAGATCGCGTGTATCATCCAGGCTCACCTCGACAAACTCTATTGAGCGCTATGAAGACCCCTTTGCCTCGCAGTTCATGGCCCGTCAGCGCTAAATCAGCCTCTTCGTCTCTTTTCCGTGCTCTCACGGCTTCATAAACGAACCTATAATGTCCAATACTTCCTCAGCATCTCGGCCAATTCGCTTACTTTCATAGGCTTGCTGATGTAGTCGTCCATGCCTGCCTCGATGCATTTTTCTCTATCGCCTTGAAGAGCATATGCGGTGACGGCTATTATCTTTGGGCCGTTATCCGGCCACCGTTGGCGAATGATTCGGGTGGCTTGCAGCCCATCCATCTCCGGCATCTTGAGATCCATGAGCACGAGATCGTAGGGCTGGCGTTCCAGCGCCTGCAGAGCCTCGATGCCGTTGGCAACCACATCCGCCTTGTATCCCATCCGTTTGAGCATCTGTGCAGCTACCTTCTGGCTGGTCACATTATCCTCAGCCAGAAGGATTCGCAATGGACTCAACTGAATTTTCTTATCGGCAGATTTTGCTCGTTCCAACTTTTGGGCCAGCTTCACGGAAACGATGTCTGTTAGAATCCTGTGCAGCTGGGAGGGCTTGATGGGTTTGGTCAGATGCGTATGATCGGTCGGTAGATGCTGTCCAATCGAGGTGAGCATCACCAGTGAAAGAGTTTTGTTATACCTGCGAATCTCATCCGCCAGTGTCATGCCGTCCATATCCTTGAGATCCATATCCAATATGGCGACATCAAAGGCGTCTCCTCTCCGAATCCAGTCCAGCGCATCCCGGCCTGTCGATGCGATCAGGGGTACCATGCCCCATGAATTGATATAGGCGCCGAGGATTCGTCGATTGGTTTTGTTATCGTTAACTATGAGCACATGCTTGCCAACCAGTTGAGGCTGATTCCTGATGAGATTCTCTTTCGGATCACCCGGCACAGTTTCTGCTTTGATGGTGAAATAAAAAGTCGAGCCTTTTCCGGGCTCCGACTCCGCCCAGACCCTGCCTTCCATCAATTCCACGAGCTTCTTGCTTATGACCAGACCAAGGCCTGTTCCGCCGTAATTGCGGGTTACGGCGGCATCGAGCTGGCTGAAGGGCTGGAACAATTGATCCATCTGGTCATGAGAGATCCCGATCCCCGTATCCTGAACTGCGAAATTAATCTCATGAGCGCCGTTGAGCTTTTGGGCTGAGACGGAGAGCTTGACCTCACCTTGCTCTGTGAATTTGACCGCGTTGCTCAAAAGGTTGCTCAGGATCTGTCTGAGCCGGTTGGGATCGCCGATGATGACATCAGGAACGCTTTTGTCGATGGTGTAAGCCAGGTTCAGGCCCTTCTCGCTCGCCCTGCCGGCGACAAGATCGAGTGCTTCCTCGACGCAGTTTCCCAGATCGAAAGGCTGATCTTCGAGAATTACCTTATTCTCTTGCATCTTGGAAAAGTCCAGGATATCGTTGATGATAACCATGAGCGCATCCCCGCTCATTCTGATGGTCTCTATGAAGTCTCTCTGTTCGGAATTCAGCGATTCGTCATCAAGAAGGAGACTGGTCATGCCTATGACGGCGTTCATGGGCGTGCGAATCTCATGGCTCATGTTGGCCATGAAATCAGATTTGGCCTGGGCAGCAGCCTCGGCGGCCGTCTTGGCCTTCTGAAGAGCTTCCTCTGTGCGTCTGCGTTCCTCAATATCCACCCGCAGCTCCTCGTTCATGCATTCCAGTTCTTCTTTGGCCATTGACAGTTCGTCGGTCCTCTCCAGGACTCTCATCTCAAGCTCGCCATGCGCCTTTCTCAGCTCCTCCTCCGCCACCTTCCGAACGGCCATCTCCGTCTCAAGATCCGATTTAGAAGCCGTGATGGCCTTCAGATTTGCAGTCATCTGGTTAAACGCGTGAGATAATTCACCGATCTCGTCACCCCTTTTCTCAACGATAGAATAATCGAGGTTGCCGGAACCGATGATCTCTGTTCCCACCTGGAGATTTGCTATCGATGTCAACGTGTTTCGGTAAATCAGGAGATAATTAGTGAGAAGAAATGCGACGAATGCCGTCATCAGGGCAAAGATAAGCAGGTTATTTTGTTGTTTCTTTTGATCTGCCTGATCGCGCAACAGCTGCGACAGTCGCGAAGCATCAAAGATCATTCCCTGGCTCTGAACTGCCATCCTGCTCCATGAGACCTGAATAATGCCTGGGTTAACAAAGCTTTGCTGAACTTCCGATGAGTTCCTGGCATTCGATTCCACATCGTCAAAGATTTCTTTCAAACGCTGCCCATTTGCTTTGATATTATTGACGAGCACCTGTTGATCCGGCCGCTCAACGGTCAGATTTGACGCATCGGCGAAAATCGAAGAATATTTTGACACCCATCGATCGATCTGCTGACTTTCGCGGTAGAGAAGATAGTCATTCGATAAATAGCCAAGCTCACCGACCTCGAGTTCGATATTCTTTGCAAGCTCTTCCTGCTTGCTTAGCCGATCTACCTGCTGATTTGTGGAAACCACCGATGCAGAGATGATCGCCAGGGCTGCGGCGAAGAAAACCATGCTGATGATCAACTGAGTCCTGATTTTCATGATTCCTCATTTCATCGGATGTTCACCGACTCCGGCTTTACTTCCTCGAGGCCTTTCGTGTACATGTAATCTCTGAAATCGGGAATCTTCTTTTCGCTTGTCAGGTTGTTATCGATCATCCATCGCCCTTCGTCATTCATGGCAATGAGGAGTGACTGATCTAGCGACAGGGAAAACTGATGGTTAGGCCAGACAGTTGCTATGTATTCATCTGTACAATTCAGCCTCTTTTGCACGATCGCCCTGGCCTCAGACGGATGATTAATGGAATACTGTTCAGCCTGGACAAGAGATCTCAGGAGCCTGTTTATCGTCTCCGGATGGTTCGCGGCCCAGTCGTCCCTGCAAGTCACAAGCACAAAACCTGGCTGGCTGCTTTGTGCTGGCCATACCACAACATTAGCACCTAACAGTCTTATGATTTGATCTTTATATTTTTTCGATGCCACTAATGCATCGATGCTGCCATTTGTAAGGGCTTGCACATATTGCGTGGATGGCGAATCCACAAGAGTCACGTCCTGAAAGCTCATGCCATGCAGATCGAGGAACCTGCCGAGGTAGAATTCAGATAGAGTTCCCTGGGTAAGGCCTATCTTTTTGCCTTTTAGATCTGTTACATTCTCAATTCCCTTGTCTTTCCGGCCGATAAGATATGTGGTCTCAAACTTATCGATATTCCCAATCGCGCTGATACTTTCTTTTTTGAGCGCTTTATCGATGAAGGTATACTCTCCTATCGATGCCATGTCTACCACATTGTTTAACAATCCATCGATAGCTTCAGGTGATATAGTATAATCTCGCGTGGTTACATTGAGGCCATTCCCAGCAAAAAAGCCCCGATCAACGGCTATATAGATGAGTGCAGAATGTTCGATTGCTGGGATACCGATGATGATCGACTCGGGATTTCCTGAATCGGTTGTCTGGGAACTCGGGAGAGGCCATTGCCCGGATCCCACCAGCACTAACGCAGCGATGACAGCTATCCCAGCAGTAACAATCTTTTTCAAGGACTTTGCTCCGGCACGATCCTGGTTTTCATAGTCCCTACCTTAACGTATGATATTCACCGCTTCCGGTTTAATCGCCTTGAGTTCATTTTCTCGTATGTGGTCCAGGAAATTTGGCACCTGTTTCCCAGTGGTAAGGTTGTTCCTTATCATCCACCGCGCCTCGTCCTCCATGGCGAAGATTAGAGACTGGTCGAGCGAAAGCGTGAACTGGTTCTTCTGCCAGACCGTATCCATATACCCGGCACTTAGGTTCAGCCTTTTCTGCACGATGGCCTTAGCTTCGGTCGGATGTGTGATGACATACTCCTCAGCCTCTGCCATAGACTTGAGGAACTTTGTAACCAGTTCAGGGTGCTTTATTATCCATTCATCAGTGGAAATTGCCATCGCATACATGAACTGACCACTCTGTGCAGGCCAGACAACTGCTTTATCGCCCAGACGATCTTTGATTGAATTTACCGCCGGTTGGCCGGTCGCAATTGCATCAATGTCTCCGTTTACAATGGCATTCACCCATTCATCCGGTGTTTTGACGTCAACAAGGGCTATGTCCTGTATATTCATGCCATGAAGTTCAAGAAACCTGCCGAGATAGAATTCTGATATCGTTCTTAAAGTAGTCCCAACCCTTTTCCCCTTGAGATCTATTACATTCTCAATTCCCCGGTCCTTACGTCCAATAACATATATAATCTCGCCCTTATCGATGCATCCAATTGTGCGAATTCTTTCTTTCTGCAGCGCCCTTCCGACCAGGGGGAACTCGGTTACACCCACCGCAATGTCCGCTTCACCGTTCAACATTCCATCTAATGAAGCGACTCCGGAATCATACCTGCGTGAGGTTATGTTGAGGCCGTTTTGGCTGAAAAAGCGCTGGTCTTCGGCCACGTAAAGAAGTGCGGTGTGCTCAAAAGGCGAATATCCGATGGTGATCGATTCGGGCGTTCCAGAATAGGTTGTCGGGGAACCTGCTAAGTGCCATGCACCGAATGCCGCCAACACTAATCCGACTATGACAGCTATCGCGGCTACAATTTTCTCCATTCTTTACCCCGATTCCGATGAAGAGTTCCTCTGTTTTCGCTTTACCGTATATTTATCGATTCCGGTTTAACTTCCCCGGAGCCCCTCGTGTAGATGCAATCTCTGAAATTGGCATTCTTCTCTCGCGGATGATGTTGTTACTCATCAGGTCAAGGACCTGCCGAGATGGAATTCCCATGCGAACTGCATCATGCCCATTTCATGTTTCCCGCTTCACCCGATGATGTTCACTGCTTCCGGCTTAACTTCCGCAAGACCTTTCGTGTAGATGTAATTTTGGAAATCGGGTATCTTCCTCTCTGTGGTGAGGTTATTTTTGATCATCCATCGACCTTCGTCCTCCATAGCAGTGACGAGCGACTGGTCAAGCGAGAGAGAGAACTGGTTTTTGTCCCAGACCGCCGCCATGTAGGCATCGGTGTAGTTCAGCTTTTTTTGCATCATGGACTTTGCTTGGGCGGGATGCTGGACAAAATAATCCTCTGCCTGGGCGAGAGCGTTGACGTACCGCCGAACAACATCCGGATGCCGGGCAATCCAATCGTTCTTGGCCACTTCGACAATATAGGTCGGCTGGCTGCTTTGTACCGGCCAGACTGACGCATTACTCCCCAACACATTTTCAATGGTATTTGCATACGGCTGCCAAATGATTATTGCGTCGACATCGCCTTCTTTCAGGGCATCTATGGATTCGGAAGGGTTGATATTCACGATGGTCACGTCCTGCAAATTAATGCCGTGCAACATGAGAAATCGGCCAAGATAGAATTGCGCTATCGTTCCCAGAGTAACGCCGATCCTCTTTCCCTTGAGGTCCGAAATATTCTCGATTCCCCGGTCTTTTCGGCCGATGAGGTCTTGCAGCTGGGATTTGTCGATACTCACGATCGCGCTGATCTTTTCTTGATCTAGCGCCTTTTTGACAAGCGGAAATTCGGCTGTCGCTGCCAGGTCCACCTCGCCATTAAATATGGCATTAACCGCCTCCATTCCGGAGGTATAATCACGTATGGTCACATTGAGGCCGTTCCCGGCAAAAAAGTCTTGGTCCTCAGCTATGTAAATAAGCGTGTCGCATTCCAGTGTTTGCGCATTGCCGATTGTGATTGGTTCTGTCATCCCCGTATTGTTTCTCTGAGAACTCAGATAAGGCCACGAACCAACTCCCATCAATGCTATTACAACGATGACGGCTATTGCGGTTACAATTTTTTTCATGGTTTTACCCCAGCGCTGATTTTCACGGCTTCTTGTATCATCTGATATTCACCGCTTCCGGCTTGCCTTCGACAGGACCTGGTCGGCCTATTTATACCAATCCAGGCTCTCCTCAACATACTCTATGAGCGCTGTAAAGACCTCTTTTGCCTCCCGGTTCATCTCCGTCAGCGCTATCAGCCTCTTCGCCTCTTTTCCGTGCTCCCGGATAATGGACTTGGCCTCATCCAACGCACCGCAGTCCCTTATCATCGCGGTTATGCGAGGTACGTCCGATTCCTTGATCTCGGCTTTCCCTTCGATTATCGATGCTATGCGGGGATCTTTCTGCATGGCCAGGATCATATGCAGCGGCTTCTTGCGCTTCAATAAGTCTCCGCCCGGCTCACGGCCATACTGCTCCTTGGTGGCGAAGGTATCGATGATGTCGTCCTGAATGTCGAAGGCATAGCCCATGTGCAGGGCCGCATTCCCTAACAGCGGCAGATCTTTTGCCGGCGCGGATGCCATAATTGCGCCCATGAGCAGGGATGTCTTGAAGAGAGATACCGCCCTCTTACTCGTCATGACGCTCCATTCTGCCACATCCGGCGTTTTATACTCGAATAGCAGATCAAGCATCTGGCTTTCATTGACTTCTTTATAGCCTGATGCCAGTAGATTTGTCGCTTCTATGAGCTTGCTCTGCTCGAAGCCGGAACGCATGATTGCATCCAAGGATAGGGAATAGAGTACATTTCCAGCAAATATGGCAGTACCGATGCCGAAATGCTCATCAAATTTCTCCTCAAAGATCTTATGGAGGGTCCTGCCGCCTCTGCGGAATAATTCGGCATCAGCAATATCATCATGAGCGAGGATGCTATGTCGATAGAGATCAATTCCGCTGCTAACTTTGATAATAGGCTCATCAGTTTGGCCTGTATAACCTTTGTAAACAATTAATGTGCTGCAAGCAGACATGCGTACGCCTCCCCGCAGCACGTAGTCTCCTATGGCTCTGCACACCTCGCCCACAAAGGGATGATATTTTTCGCCTTCTGCCACCTCATGCTCGATCTGTTCCTTGAGATTTTCGTCGACAAGTGAGCTTAAGCTTTCAAGGGTCTTTACATAGTCCATGTTTATGTCACCTCTTCTTTCCGATTGCTGCGAATTGTCGAAAATCAGCGAGATAGTTGCTTTTTTGCTCCTCAATAATTCCTTTGGTCGCAAACACGCCGTTTAATGCCGCCGGAAAAATTGGTAAACGGTCATCAGGATCATGATCTCGATGATCTCCTCTGTCCAGGCCTGCGGAGCCAAAATATCCAAAAGCCACCGGTGCCTGACCAAGGACTGCGAGGAACCGTTGGCCTTCTACGGCTTTCCCGCCGAGCACAGGGTGCACCTCCGGATACCAACCCGATCGTGTCTGCCTTTGCCACGGTGAGATTGAGGACCGATAGGACCAGGGCTGCATCTCGCAGAAATCCGGGCTGGCCAATGGGTCTTTGAGCTCTGCCTCCCGGCTCAGAAGAAGAAGTGGAAGAGGTTGAACGGAGCACACGGGCTTGCCGATGCGGTCCGGGAAGCCAGGTTCGTTGCTGAAGTCCGGTAGGAAGAAGGGATCGCCGCCTGATTCCTTCAAAAAAGACAACATTTGAAATAGCTCTATGTTGTGTTATACTACCATGCATGCCACACTCGACGACTGGATTCGAAACGAAGCGATTCCGTTCTCCGTCGATTCGTCCCAAACCTTCAACGCCGCCGCCGACAGGATCGTCGCAACACTTGGTGACTCCGTGGAACTGCTCGGCTTCGGTGAAGCGCTCCACGGCGGCGAGGATATTCTCATGCTCCGCAACCGGCTCTTCGAGCGCTTGGTCGAGGCGCATGGCTACAGCGCCATTGCCATTGAGAGCAGTTTCCCTCGGGCTCGCGTGGTGAACGAGTACGTGGCCGGTCGCGGCCCGGCATCGTATGATGCTCTGCAGGAGGCCGGATTTAGCCACGGCTTCGGCCGGCTCGAGGCGAATCGAGAACTGGTGGAGTGGATGAGGGCGTTCAATGCCGATCCAACGCATCGCATCAAACTCCAGTTCTACGGCTTCGATAGTCCGACCGAAATGACCAGCAGCGATAGTCCAAGACAGGTCCTGCATTTTGCTCTCGATTACCTCGCCTCCATTGATAGTGCCAGCGGCCAGGAGCATCGCGAACGCATCGACCCGCTTCTGGGCCTTGACTCCGATTGGGAGAACCCCGCTGCAATGATGGACCCGACGAAGTCGGTGGGCCTGTCCCCAGCCGCAACTGCGCTCCGGATTGAGACTGAGGATCTCATTTCAGAGCTGCAAGTGCGCCATCCCGAACTGGTGGCTGAGAGCGATGAAAGTCGCTATCTGGAGGCCGAGCAGTATGCAACAGTTGCACGGCAGATGCTGAACTATCATGCTGTGCTGGCTCGAAAGTCGGACACGGGCAAAAGGCTTGTCGAAGGTCTCGGCCTTCGTGACCTGATGATGGCGGACAATCTGGCGTACACAGCCTCACGTGAGCGCGGCCGGGGAAAAGTGCTGGCCTTTGCTCACAATAGCCATCTGCAGCGTGGAAGGGCACAATGGCAGTTGGGCCCGTACACATTGAAGTGGTGGCCGGCGGGAGCGCACCTCAACGAGATGTTCGGCCCGCGCTATGCCGTCTTCGGTTCGGCCGTGGGCGTTTCTGATGCCAATGGCATCGGCCAGCCACAGGCCGGCACTCTTGAGGCGCGCCTGACTGCCGCGCCGGGGCCGGTGCGGTTCATTCCAACTCACAAAGGCCGGGGGCTTCCGGACGCAGAAATCGCATCGCTTCCAACCCGCTCGGGAAGTACGAAGAACCCGACCTACTTCGCGCTGACTCCTCAAAGCATCACCGATTTCGACTGGCTGGCGGTCCTGGATAGAACGGCATACAGCCGCGGTGGGCCGCCGCTGCAAGAGCGGGACGCCAGCACAAGGTAGCAGGTTGCACGCCCACCGGAATCGTAAGTTCAGCAAGAGAACGGGGTTTTGAAGCCCCTCTTCAAATTACGACCTCGCCGAGCGGCCTTCTCGGCGAGTGCTCTTCGGCGGGCTTCGCATAGCCCAGGCGGAAGACCTGCTGCGGATACCCTGAGCCGGTCGGCAAGAGCTCCGCCAGCTCTGCCCTGGTCTCCGGCACCTCCAGGGTCTGGCTCATGGGCTGCAAACTGATGCCAAGAGCCGTGGCCTCCAGCCAGAATCGCTCGAAGGACTGACCGACCTTTACCTGAGACACGTTGTCGTTCTCGTTCCTACTGATGCTGATGAATCCGAGGACGGGAGTGCTGTTCACCAGCCCGGCATCCTTTCGGGTCTCTTCAGGACCGACATCCAGGAAGACCACGGCCAGCTGGGTTGCCAGAGCTTGAACTCCCGTGGGCCCGAGCACGCCCTGCCCCAGCCAATGGCCCAGTTCGCTCTTGTAATTCGCATCCGCGTAAAGGGTTTGATCAGCCTGAACTTCGAGATCCTTGAACTTATTTCTGATGTCCGGGTCAGAGGTTAGATAAAACTGAATGCTCTGATCCTTCGTGAATTCTTCTATGCTATTTTGGAGCTTTTGCAATTCCTTCTCCGGGACGGGGCGATCCAGGTAGGCATTGCGATTGGTCTTGCGGGCGACGATGGCGTCGATGAGGCGTGAGTCCTGAGACGGCAGGCTTTTTTGCACAAGCTTGACCCTGGCCGCAAGATCCCCTTCGTTCGGGTAGGTGACGTTGGTTTCATATCCAAAATGCCTAGCCGCCACGAGAAGATTTTCCAGGGCGCAGCCCAGGGATATGCGTAGCTCCCTCTGATCCGCATCGGCGAATTGCAGCCATCTCGATTTATCAGCGTACAGGTCTATCCGATCTGCAGAGACGTTGAACTTCCAGGGCTGGGTGTTGTGGCTGGAAGGGGCGAGGATGGAGTAGCCGACGAGGAAGGTCAACTTCTCTTCCGAACTGGCGTTTGCGGGAAAGCTTGATTGGTTGATATTCCAGGCATCATAAGATACATGCGGCTGCATGAACAGCCCTGCGAGCCCGACTCCCAGGAGCAAAAAGATCGTCAGGACGACCGTGAACTTTGCCGACATTGCCATTTTGTCATCACCTAAATTCATTTTGCCATGAGATTACCAGGCCAGACAGGGCCGTACCATCTAGTTCAAGCTCAGCTGTCCTCATCTGCTTATCATTCTTGCACATCATTCTTTGCTCGCCTTTTCCTCAATTCCGGATTTGAAGATGAGCTTGACCGCAGATGTATCTACTTCCCACGCCCCCAGGCTCTTATCCACAGCAAAGCCATTGGACAGCCAGAGCCCTCCGGGAAACACGCTCTCTCCGGGGTGATTCTCATTGAATGACCGGAATAGCTCGTAAACAGCGTGCCACCCCAATTCACCCATGCTGACTTTGCCCTCCAGGACGTATTCGACTCTGTCCCAATCGGGAATTGCCAGCCCAAAGAGGCCCAGGAGAATGTCGCACTCCTTCAAGCGGGATGAGAAGAGAGCTTTTACCTGGTCCTCGTTCATGATTCTTTTCATAGAATGGCTTACTCATTTCATCAGGCTTATTTCAAACTTCGCCCCGGCCAAGCGGATAGCCGCCTTTCAAATCGAACAGGACAAAAGTTTTAAATCTTTAAATCACACATATAATCGTTATATTTGCGAATGGAGGTGAATTATGCTATTCGTGCTATGGTTCGAGTGGAAGCCGGAGAATACGGCCAAGCTTCTGGCCGTATGGAAAGAATTCAGGTTCCCGAAAGAAGTAAAATTGATCGGCAGATACCTCCTGGTGGGAAGGCACATCTCAGTAGCAATATTCGATGCTCCCAGCGAAGAGGCGATCCTGAAGATAACACACCCGTTCAGAGAAATTGGGGTGCCCAATGTTGCCCCTGCGTTGCCGCTTGAAGACGCCCTGAAAATGATGGAAAAGATGTAAAGAAATTCAGGCGATTCCTTAATTAGATTTCACAGGGGCTTAGGGATCAAAAACGGACTTATCAAAAGAAAGAGGGCGTGCGAGTGAGGCGGATGAACGTCCTGTGTATCACTCGCACTGATTGTGCCCTTCAGGCTCGAATGCATGGGCTATTTCATGTTGTCAACTGCTCTGAGATGAAACCCTTTCGTACAGGCTCGTATTAAATAGCTCATCCTCTTTTAGCAGACTCCGCGTGTAGTTTAGCTCGTAATTTACTTGGGCATACATCAATACAGAAGGTATCTCTATCCTTGGATCGCTGATCCATTTACCATCCCAGGTCTTTAATGAATACTCGATAGTTTTCAGGTCCTGCCGGGTCCTGTTAGAATAGATCTTGGCCGCCTCAATTTGGTGAGCTGCGGCGTAGTCGGTTGCATTGATATGTACTCTGATTATCTGTTGAACCAGGTCGGGATTTTCTCTGATCAATTTCCCGCTCACCAGCAGACAATTGGCTGCGGCATCGGGCCACATCTCTCCGGCAGAAACTACGGATCTGCCTCTTCCTTCCAGTTCTATGATGGCCGGAGCAGGATGCGGCAGGAACACTCCATCGACCTTGCCGGCAGATATTGCCGTCACTGCATCACCGGGTCCCATAGGGATTATCCTGACTTCGGGAATTTTCACGTTGTTTTCTCCGAGCCACTTCTTCAGAATTATATCCTGGATAGATCCCGGCGGAAAGGTGCCAATGCATTTTCCTGCCAGGGATTGAGGTCCACCATAGGGAAGACCTGTCCTGAAGACGAGATTCGAGCCGTTAACGCTGACTCCTGCTACAATCTTCGCATCCAGACCCTGTGATATGGCAGAAATGGGCGGAGCTACTCCGACATAAGCTACATCCAAATCTCCCGCAAGCATGGCCTGCATCTGGGGAGGGCCGGTTTGGAACTCGAACTCTTTCACCTCAGTCACACCAAAGGGCTTGAGATCTTCCGACCACCAACCCATTTCTGCCGCCACCATCTCCGCAATGTGGTGGGTGCTGGGCTGATAACCGATCTTCAGGGTCGAGATCTTCGCAGGCTCCTCAGGAACTGAGATGCAGCCCAGCGTTATTATGACGGCTAGGAGAATGGGAAAAACAATCTTTCTCAAATGCTATCACCTTGTGACGACTCCAATTTGTAATATATGTTGATCGTATATAGCAGTTTTAAGGGTGGAGGGCGAAGCAGCAAAGGGTGGCATCAAGTCAAAAGATGCACTTTAAGGCTGCAAAACAAAAATAAAATAGAAGGCATGAATTGCAGCATCATCCATTCCATTGAGCAGATTTGTTCGACCTGTAACTGAAACGCGGAATGAATGCGGGAGTCATAGCAGCGTATTTGGAATACTCCTCCCCGAATTCCGCTAGAACTTCCTTTTCCTCCCGGCCTGCAAGTCTCTTGTACATCCAAACAAGAATAGGGAACATGATCAAAGTCGGTATCGTGGGCCACTGCACCAGAAATCCCAACATGACCAGTATGAAGGCGTCGTACTGAGGGTGGCGAACATAGGCGTAGGGTCCGGTCGTTGCCAGCGTATGGCTCTGCTGCGCTTTGTACAGCACGCTCCAGGCTGTGGCTAAAAGATACAAGCCGGCCAGAATCATTATATTGCTGATTATATGAATGAGGCCCAGGTGAGGGTCGCCTGTGGAGCCCAGCAGATCGCTCCAGAGGTGCCCGGAATTGTGGGAGTACAAATCGAGCCCGGGATAGCGGCTCGCCAGCCAGCCCGAGAGCAGATAGATGGTCAGTGGAATACCGTACATCTCGGTGAACAGAGCAACAATGAAGGCCGAAAAAGCTCCGAGTGAGCGCCAGTCGCGCGCTGTTTTGGGCCTCGTGAAGCTGAAGGCGAAGATTATAAAAATCAAAGAGTTGATTATAACCAGAGACCAGAGGCCGTAGGCAGGTAGATCATCGCTCATAGCTTATCTCCTTCTCGACTGTAATCATTTTGGCGCGCATCCTGAGGCTCTCCGGCTTTATCGGCTTGGTGCTCTCTTCCTTCTTTACCATGCTCGTGTTTGGTCTCACCATTTCTGCCGTGACCGCCGCATCCACCACCGTGTCCTCCATGCCCTCTGTGCATGAAGAGGTGCAATAATATGAAGGCTATAAAGAAAATCGTGCCCGAGTAGGCGATGAGGTGCGCTCTATGCTCTTCGATAAGATAAAATGCAACTATTGTCAGGATAAAGAGCAGAGCTATCTTTTGGGCTAAACCGAATCCTTCTTTGGAATTGAGATTACTGGCATCCATTTGAGTTGACCTCTTTGGCTGAAATGCTACGATAGGTTGAAATCCAATTTTTTGTAGGCATCATTTGGTGGCCTGGCGTCCACAATTCATATTCTCTTCAAGAGTATAATCGTATCTCACTTCCGGCATATTTTACCTAATGTGTGATTGGTCTTTGCATTCTTTGAATTTATATCCTGACTAAATATAGTTAGCCGGCCAAAACCTGCCGGCCAACTGCATTGTTGGATACGGGAACTTGGTGTATTGATCCCTAACATATTTCTATGAAAGAACCGAACAGCATATCGTTTTTTCATTCTTCGGCATGAGCCCTCGTCCTAGCTCATGAGGGTTTCCCAACTAACACATCCCTAACGCTTTTAGAAGCTTCTCAAGATCCGCCTTGGAGCTCTCGACAAAGACTCCCCTAGTTCCTGAGATTAAAACTGTCCAATCGCAGTATCTGCAGACTCAAATCACAGGATTTGCCATTGATCTTCAATTCAGCTTCGCGAAGTATAATCGGGCTAATCAATTGAGCTGATTCATTGCCAAGATTTCTATTGATGAATTATCTCTTATCTCAGCATAACTGCAAACCATATTAGGTACAGTGAGGATAAAGAAGAAATACCATCCGTACGTATTTTTTTATGTGGTTTGCATGAATCTTGAAGAGATGTCGCAAATAATGAAGTCCTCCCTGGGAATAAAGGATAATATCGTAGGTGTAGCCCTGTTCAAGCGTGAGGAGGATATCCCCAAGGATCTGGAGCCCCTGGAGAGACCCTTCATGTACTGTCAAATGATCCAGACTGCGAGGCTGCATGGCGATAGTTTTCTAGCCCATGCGGATTACCATGAATGCAGGGTCGGAGCCTCAAGCCTCGGCCTGATAAATTGTCCTGAGGACATATCCTCCGGATCTCTGTACTTCGACAAGCTATCCAAGTGCGAAAGCAGGGAAACAGGTATCAGTATTTATGAAAGCATGCCCCACCATGAAGGGAGCATAGTGGCAACATATGTCGCGCCTCTGGATAAGATGGTCGTCAATCCGAATGTGGTGATATTCGTGGGCACTCCCCTCCAGGCTCGCAGGATCACTCAGGCCATGATTTACAGATCCGGAGGCAAGTCCACCTTCAGCACGGCAGGCATTCAATCGTTCTGCATGGATGCCACCACCTCTCCTTACTTGAAGGGAGAGTTGAATGTATCTTTAGGATGCGACGGGTCCACATGGTATTCTGGCCAGGATGATGATAGTGTGGTGGTGGGAATACCCTTCCCAATGATGGAAGATATCTGCACAGTTCTCAGGGATCACTACCAGGACTGGGAGACATTTATGATAGGATGGCGGGACGCGGTTATACGGGAGGCCGCCGAAAAAGGCGGATCTCCGCCGGAACTCCGCATCATCTAGCCAATTTTTTTATTTAGCTGTCGTTATTGCTCAATATTTTTTATGTCTTTGCTATACGGTTGTAGATGTATGCAAACAAAGTGCCTAAGATAAGGCCATAGATGAACATCCACATAGATCCAATAACCGCGCCCAGAATAGTTGGAGAATATCCTCCAGGGTGAAGGGGTGCAAGCATCTCAAGGTATTGCCGCCCCTGACCGGTAAACACCACGAAAAGGGATGTCACTAAGCTACCAGCCCAAGACACAATGGCACTAGCCAGAGCAAATGCTTTTACATTTAATCCCATAGGTTTTCTCCTTGGTATCATCCTACATCGGTGCCTTTTTATTTCAATTGCTGAAGGTACCTTTCTGGATTTTCGTCGAACATTTTCTTATGGTCCAGGCTGCAAAAGTAATAGGTCTCTCCATTATACTCGCTTTTGAAGCCCACCCACTTATCTTCCATCTCCATCTTGCATATAGGATCCACAACTCTCATTTTATCACCAGTTTTCAGAATTTAGGCTGTCATCTCGAAATTTGATCCATTACTAATAGCATAATTTATACCGGACTGAGATTTATTTGTATCGTGCCAAGGGCCAAAATATGTAGCACTTTAGATCTGAGCCGTCAAAGTCCCATTACTACAGGTAAGCCTCCGTGGCGTATCTTCTCATCATCCTGTGGCTGTGGAAGTAATAAGCAATCTTTCCTATCGAACTCCTCATCATGCTCGTCCACGCATCTCTATTATTGTAGAACATTGGGACTACCAGATATTCGAGTTTATTGTACAGATCTTTTAATTCGCGAACTCTTCTTTCCTTTTCTACCTTGAGTTCTCTTGGCCGCGGGCCTATCGCCCATCCGGTGACACCCTCGATGCATCCCTCGATCCACCAGCCGTCCAGGACGCTGAAGTTTATGACGCCGTTGTAAGCCGCTTTCATGCCGCTGGTGCCCGATGCCTCATTGGGCGGCAAAGGCGTGTTCAGCCATACGTCGACGCCGGAAGTAAGCCTGCTCGCCAGCTCCATATTATAATTTTCGAGATAAACTACACTGACGTCTCCCTGCAACTGGGAACGGAAGTTGTGGATCTCTTTGATGATGCCCTTTCCTGTTTCGTCTCTCGGATGCGCCTTTCCCGCGAAGACGAGCTGCAACCTTCCCCTCTTGTTTATATCTCTCAATCGATCCATATCCGAGAAGATCAATGCTGCACGCTTATATGCAGTTGCCCTTCGTGCGAAACCTAACGTCAGAGCATTAATATCTAAGCCCGCTTCGGTGCTCTTGTTGATGTAATCGATCAGCAATTTCTTGGCTTCAATATGGGCATTCCAGATTTTCTGGTGGGAAATCTCATCAACTCTCACCAGCAGCTCGGGCTCGTTCGCCCATCCGGGAATGTGAGTATCAAAAAGCTCCCGGAAGGGCTCACAGGTCCAGGTATAAGGATGAACGCCGTTGGTTATTGCTCTTAAATGATAACCCGGAAATAGATTCTTGGAATATTCCATGTGAGCATTGGTTACCCCGTTCACGTATTTGCTCAGATTCAGGGCAAGAAGAGTCATATTCAGCCTGTCCGGCCCGGCATACTTCTTCAGCTCTTCCGGAGAGAATTCCTCCCCTAAAATGGCTTTTACATCGTCATAAGAGAACTTATCAAAGGCGGCTTCCACCGGCGTATGGGTCGTGAAGATGCACAGGTCCCTTGTCCGGTCAGCGTCCATGTCATTCTTCTTTTGCAGCTCGAGAGTCAGGAGGCCGGAATGCCCCTCGTTCATGTGATACTTATTGATCTTGAACTTCAGTGCATTGAGCATCCGAACGCCGCCAATTCCCAGGACCATCTCCTGCTTCAGCCTGTACCTGTCGTCGCCTCCGTAGAGCAGGCTGGTTATACCTCTATCTTCGGGATCGTTTTCCGGGACATCCGTGTCCAGGAAAATCACGGGAACAAGTCCGCCGGTCGGACTCTGAATGTCATAGAGCCAGGATTTTATCAACACATCTCTGCCGTCGATTCGCACGGTTACCGTATCGGGAAGCAGCCTCATGATCATGGATGGCTCCCAATCGTCGGGATGCTCTATCTGGTCACCCCATTCGGTTATCTGCTGCCTGAAATAGCCTCTCCTGCTGACAAGGGTTACAGCCACCAGGGGAATTCTCAGGTCTGCACAGGAGCGGACAGAGTCGCCAGCCAGTACGCCAAGACCGCCACTGTAAGTCGGTATATCGCTTCTTATGCCAATCTCCATGGAAAAGTAAGCGATTCTGCGGCCTTCCAGAAAACTGCGCCTGTGGCCTTCGCTGCAGAAGTAGTATGCTCCACCCCTAATCTCGGCTCTGAAATTTGCCGTTTCGATATCTATCGGCATCCCGCAGATAGGATCTATTGCGATCATAATCCTCTCAGTGAAACTACTATTATTAATATATAATAATTATCTGCAAAATTAAATGGAAATGCAGGAATGTGCCTGCACGCCTTATCTCTTCATACCAGTGAATTTGGGTCCAATTTAATACTCAAGCTGGTGACCCGTGTTGGTTCTCAGCTTATACGGTCCCTGTTACTGCCGGTTTCTGGACCTCTATATTGTAGCAAGTCTGGTTAGCTGGACACATCCCCGTCATGGGCTGCATCATCATGCAAGTCTTGTTATCCGGACACATTCCCATCATGGGTTGCATCATCATGCAGGTCTGGTTAGTCGGACAGGTTCCCATCATAGGCTGCATCATCACACAGGTCTGGTTGTCAGGACAGGCTCCCATCATGGGCTGCATCATCATACAGGTTTTGTTGTCAGGACAGGTTCCCATCATGGACTGCATCATCATGCAGGTCATGTTGCCAGGGCAGGCATTCATCATGCTGTCACATTCCTTGCTCTGGCACTGGCCTATCATCTTTCCCATCATGCCGCCCTGCCCCATCATATTTCCTTGGCCCATCATATTACCTGTGATGGGATTTATCAATGCAATCAATACGACCACTATGCATAACAATAGTAAGGTCGCGGTCCTTCTCGATTTGGCCATTTTTATCAATCTCCATATCGGTTTTCTAGATTTTTGTATTAAAAAGAACATGTTACTATAGCGAGATTTTAGTATTTATAATTCATTGATGCCCTCTAATATGCTGCCAAATTTTGAGAAAGTTAGCGAAATCATTAACGTATTCTGCTCCGGTTTGGAATGAAGATTCAGAGCAAGATGCTCATTATCTTCATTTTTGGGGCTGCTAAAGAGTTATGGAGCAAATCCCGTCATTTATATTAATGAATTTTTTCAGCCTAATGGCCGTGCTCATCCGCAAGCGCCTGCTCTGAGGCAGTGGTGACGTTCTCATAAGAGGTCACGTTCTCCCCGGTCACGCACTCGAATGCCTTGGTTATTTGGTCCATAAGCTCTATCTGGGACTCGTTGGTTGTGGTAGTTGCATCCCTGAGATGCAGTTCATGCAGCCCCATAGCTTTCTCCAGCCAGAAACGGGCGCAATCCAGCCTGGTTTGAGCTGAGCTGGCATTCTGGAACTGCCCGGCGATGTAACAGGTTCCGTTTGCCGGACATTCACCAATCACGGGCTGCATCATCATGCAGGTCATGTTGTCGGGACAGGCCTTCATCATGGTGTCACATTCCTTGCTCTGGCACTGGCCCATCATACTTCCCATCATGCCGCCCTGCCCCATCATATTTCCTTGGCCCATCATATTACCCGTGATGGGATTTATCAATGCGATCAATACGACCACTGTGTACAACAATAGCAAGGTCGCGGTTCTTCTCGATTTGGCCATTTTTATCAATCTCCATTTTTTTCTATGAGTTCCTGAAAAAAACATTGATGTTAATGAGTTTTTTTTTAGTATTTATAGCTCACTCGATGCACCTGCCTGTCATTACATCTTCAGCAACTTCGCATTTATAGCCACAATCACCGTGCTGGCACTCATAAAAATTGCTCCGATGGCGGGACTGAGAAGGATACCGTAGCTGTAGAGGATGCCGGCAGCCAGAGGTATGGCCAGGGCGTTGTAGCCCGTTGCCCACATCAGGTTCTGGAACATCTTGGTGTAGGTCTTCTTCGATAGGCCGACAATGCTTGCTACATCACGGGGGTCATTCCTGACGAGAACTATATCCGCCGACTCAACAGCCACGTCCGTACCGGCCCCGATGGCAATTCCCACATCCGATTGCACCAGCGCAGGAGCATCATTTACTCCGTCACCAACCATGGCTACTATGTATTCTTTCTGAACTTTCTTTATGGCTTCTGCCTTTTCGTGAGGCAATACTTCAGCAAAAAAATCGTCCAGACCTAGGTCCTCCGCCACCCACTTGGCCACGAACCTGTTGTCCCCGGTGAGCATCATGCACTTTATGCCCATCGACTTCAGCTTATCGATGGCCTCCCTGGACTCCTTTCTTATGATATCGGCCAGGGCTATGGCCCCAACGGGCCTGTCTTCTTCCAGCAGGAAAACGACCGTCTTCCCCTGCTGCGCTATTTTATCTATCCGTTCATCCTTGAGATCAATCCTGTTTTCCCTCAAGTATCCGGGGCTCACCACCATCCATCTCTTTTCCTGGGCCCGACCTTCCACTCCCTTCCCGGGAATCGCTTTGAAATCGTTAATATGAACGAGGTCGAGACCTTTCTCTTTGGAGCTATTAACAATTCCTGCCGCAATGGGATGTTCTGAATTCGCCTCCAAGGATGAGGTCATACTTAAAATCTCAAACTCATTGAGATTTGCAAGGGGCACAATATCGGTAACGCCAAACCGGCCCTCGGTCAATGTTCCTGTTTTATCGAAGACCACTGCCTGAAGGTCCCTGGCTTTCTCAAATGCCGATCGGTCTCGGATCAGCAGACCGGATTTCGCAGCCAAAGAGGTCGAGACGGCAACCACAAGGGGAACCGCAAGTCCCAGAGCATGAGGACAGGATATAACCATGACTGTGACCGCTCTCTCGACAGCGAACGCAGAGTCTTTGCCGAAGTAAAGCCAGACGGCCAGGGTAATGGCACCGACGCTGAGAGATATGATTGTGAGAGCGCGGGCGGCATTATCGGCCAGATCCTGAGTTTTCGACTTGCTCTCCTGGGCCTGCCTGACCAGTTCGATGACCTGATTGAGATAGGTATCGGAGCCAATTTTTCTTACCTCCACCGATATCGAGCCCTCGCCGTTGATGGACCCACCTATCACGTTGTCCTGCGCTCTTTTCGTGACCGGCTTGGACTCGCCCGTGAGCATAGACTCATTGACGCTCGTCTCTCCTTCAATCACTGTTCCGTCCACTGGTATCTTCTCGCCGGGCTTGACCAGGACTCTATCTCCGGGCTTCAGGGTCTCAACTTTTACGTCCACGGTCTGGCCATTTTTTATCAAGTGGGCTTCAGAGGGCATTATCCTGACCAGCTCCTCCAGGGCCCTGGAGGCTCCCAGGACGGAACGCATCTCGATCCAGTGGCCGAGAAGCATGATGTCTATCAGCGTGGCCAGTTCCCAGAAGAAGACCTCTCCCTTCAGACCGAAGACTACAGCCGAACTGTAAAAATAAGCAGCACTGATGGCCGTGGCGATCAGAGTCATCATGCCCAAAGATCCGATTTTGCAGCCAAAGGAGTCGACGCGGCAGTCTGGATTCTTGATTTCATTGAAGAATCCCTTCAGGAAGGGATAGCCTCCATAGAAATATACAAATGTAGAAAGCAGGAACAGTACGTAGATGGAGCCCGGAAACTCCAGTTTGAATCTGAAAAGCTCCTGTATAAAAGGAGAGAGGGCAAGGATGGGAATGGTGAAGATCAGAGATACGATGAACCTTCTTTTAAAATCCTCCGTGACATGGCCTTCGTGTCTGCCTCGGTGTGTTTCATGTGATTCTCCCGGGCCCCGGCCCATCTCGTGCGTCTTATGCTCTTCGTCGGCGACATTCGACTGCGGGCCTTCTGCCATGCGGTGCATTTTATGATCCGCCGCCATTTCTGGCCGTTCTGATGTCTCTTTCTTTTCTTCCGTCTCTTCTCCCCCCAATTCTAGTATGCAAAAGCAACAGATATAATTCTTGTTAAGAGAATGTCCATTTCTGCCTATCCTTTAAGGCCGCGATCAATAGCAATCAATATACTCCAGCTGCACCCGAATATTTGTATCCGCAGCTTATGCTTATGGAGATCCGTCACTAATTAGAGTGCGGAGAGCTTTTCCAGAACCTTGGAGACGATGGCATCGAATGCCTCCTCTGCATCTGTCCCACGGCCTGTGAAAGCCACGCCGCGGTCGGCCAGACTTCCCACCTCCGGGACCATGGGAATTGCTCCCAGGAAGTTCACTCCCAGCTCTCCGGCAGCGCTCTCTCCGTTTTCACTCTTGAAAATTTCTATTCTCTCTTTGCAGTGAGGACAGGTCAGGCCGCTCATATTCTCAATTATTCCGAGTACCGGGACTTCCATCGCCAGGAACATGTTGACCGCTTTCCTGGAGTCCAGTAGGGCTACCCCTTGCGGCGTGGTCACTACTATGGCTCCGGAGATATCCGGCATGAGGTTGACAACGCTCATGGGCTCGTCGCTCGTTCCGGGAGGCAGATCGACGATGAGGAAGTCCAGGTCACCCCAGTTTACATCACAGAGAAATTGCCTTATGGCCGCAGCCTTCTTGGGACCTCGCCAGACTACGGCAGAGTCCTTCTTTTTTAGCAGAAGGGCCGTGGAAACCACCTTTATCCCATCCGCGTCAGCCGGCTCTATGCCCTCGGGTCCTGAATGCAAACGGAGGTCCTCAATACCCAGGAGTTTGGGTATGTCCGGACCGGTGATGTCTGCATCCAGAAGTCCGACTCTGTAGCCTTTGCGCTTCAAGTCTACAGCGAGGTTGGCCGCGATGGTGCTCTTTCCTGTGCCGCCCTTGCCGCTTCCTACGAGGATCTTGTGCTTTATCCTGCTCATACGGCTTGAGGCCTTCATAGCATCGACATCCGCACAGGTGTTGCGCTTGGCGCAGGTATCACAATGCCTGTCGCAGGGTTCCTCTTTTTTCGTAGCAGAGATTTCGCTCATAATATCACGGCCTGTCGCATCCAAAAGACAGCTCAGTCACCATAGCGTTCATTTTCAGGAGTTGGTAGCCCAATTGCGATATACGCCCCATATCTCTTGGAGGCGGAGTGCTTCTTCCGATCAAGGATCTTTAGCACTACTATAATTTGCGCTGAAGCGATATAATAGTTCGTCTGCAAAAAAAAGAAATTCATACAGAAATTCCCACTATGGGACCGGCCTGGCCTTCGCAAGGGAAGGCTGTTTCTCCCGGCACACTCGCAGCCATTGAGGCGTCTTCCTGATGAGGCGTGCAGTTTCGAGGTTTGCAGCATGCCGGGACGGCCCGAATGGAAAATGGCCTCAGTATCCTGTAAATCCACACCAGAGATGCTAATGCGTATTGATTCCTGCCGGATGGACAGGCATTAATATGGCAGTCTTATGCGAATCTGTTCCCGGAAAAGCTCGCAAACCCCACCCGACTTTATCGATTCTTTGGGGAAAAATGCTGTAACGATCGTTATCGGTCGGGCCAATTTTTTGCTTCGGATAAACTTAAGTAGCATTGAGCCAAGGATTGGTACCGGATGAATCTTATATTACACTAGAGTTCATGGGGCATGATAGGTTTGGCACCTTTTATTGAGATTCGGGATCTGACAGTTCGTTTCGGTGAGGTCGTTGCCCTGCGGGGCATAAATCTGGTTATAGAGGAGGGCGAGTCGGTAGGAATTCTGGGGAGAAGCGGCTCAGGAAAAAGCGTTCTTATGCATGTTTTGCGCGGCGTGGAATCGTTTCCCGGCATCAGCGGAAGCATAATCTTCCACGTGGCCCGGTGCGAGAAATGCAGGCACGTCGAGCCGCCCAGCCGCGCGGGTGAGAAATGCAGGTGCGGCGGAGCTTTAATAGCCTTTGAAGCCGATTTCGTAGCCCTGGACATCAACGATCCCCTGCGCCGCGATATCACCAAAAGGATTGCCATCATGCTACAGAGAACCTTTGCTCTCTACGGCGATGAGCGGGTGATTGTAAACGTCATGCGCGCCGTGGAGGAGACCGGCGATTCCATGAGCGTTCACCGCGCCGCAGACCTGCTCGACGAGGTCAACCTATCCCACCGGCTGATGCATGTGGCAAGAGAGCTGTCCGGCGGAGAGAAGCAGCGCGTCGTCCTGGCGCGCCAGCTCGCCAAGTCGCCCATGGTCCTGCTGGCCGACGAGCCGACCGGAACCCTTGATCCGGGCACGGCAAAGGTGGTGCATGAGTCCATCAAGCGTGCCGTACACGATTTCAAGATGACCCTGATCATCACCAGCCACTGGGAAGATGTTATGGTGGAGCTGGCCGATAGAGCAATTCTGCTCGATCAGGGCGAGATCAAGGCCGAAGGTGCACCCAAGGAGGTGGCAGCTCAGTTCCTGGCCATGGCCGGAGAGCTGGGCAAGCGAGAAGTTGTTAAAGTAGGAGCGCCCATAATTAAAGCCAACAATCTGGCCAAGAGATACATCAGCATTGACCGGGGCGTGGTCAAAGCCGTGGATAATGTGAGCCTTGAGGTAAATGAAGGCGAGATCTTCGGCCTGGTCGGCGTTTCGGGCGGCGGCAAGACCACTCTTTCCAAGATGGTCAGCGGCATCATCACACCTACTGGCGGCAGCATCTCGGTGCGGGTGGGAGACGACTGGGTGGACCTTACCGTCTTGGGGTCCAACGGCAGAGGCCGCGCCACCAAGTACATCGGCATCCTGCACCAGGAGTATACGCTTTACCCCTCCCGAAGCGTCATCGAGAATCTCACCGAGGCCATCGGCCTCTCCCTGCCCTTCGAATTGGCGGAGCGCAAGGCCATTCACACCCTGGAGACGGTGGGTTTCTCGGAAGAGCAGGCGGAAGCGGTGCTTGAGAAGATGCCCGACGAGCTGTCGGAAGGAGAGAGGCATAGGGTCGCCATGGCGCAGGTCCTGATAAAAGAGCCTAGCATCGTCATCCTGGACGAACCCACGGGAACCATGGACGCCATCACCAAGATCGAGGTGACGAAGTCCATCCTCAACGCCCGCCAGGAGCTCGGCGAGACCTTCGTCATTGTGAGCCACGACATGGATTTCGTGAAGAATGTGTGCGACCGCGCCATGCTTATGCGCAACGGAAAGGCAGTATTCGCCGGTCTTCCTGATGAGGTCCTGGCCAGGATCACGGAAGATGAAGAGAAGGAGATGTTGGGGAGTTAATTTGAGAGTCTTCGTTGACGGCACACAAATCGAGCTAAATGAGGGAGCTAGCCTCGGAGATGCCATCAAGCTGGCAGGGGCAAAGCCTGCCGAAGGTGCGATCGTCGGGGTGGTCAAGGGCAGAGGCGAAAAGTCTCGCCAGACCAATTCCTACTGGCTCAACACCACCAAGGGCAAACTCAGAATCGAACTTTTGGAGAATGATCTGCAGAAGATCTGGCATGAGAGCATAAACGATATCGTTGGATCGGAGGTGAGATGGGCCTCGACCAACGGTGTCGCCTTCGGACCTTTTTCATCATCCCTTTCCTTTGGCCGCGAGGCTCATGAATACAATCGCTGGGAGATAATTCTGGGAGCCGCCGGATTTGAAGCGGAAAAAACCCAGCTCATATTCGTGCGCCGCAGGCATAGCGCGGTTTATGGAACTCCACCGCAAGGCGGCCTTCTGGCTCACGTGGTGGGCGGAAAAAATACTCTGGATCGGCTGGAGACAGGGGATAAAATTCAGGCGATTGAGCCCATTGTGGAATGGCAGGACCTGACCGAGAAGCTGGCCACCACCGACCCGGCCCTTCCCCTGGAGGACGGCATGGAGATCTTCACGGAGGTCCAGGTGGAGCTTCTGGAAGATGCGCCCTATGGTGCCGAGTTCTTCCTGGCTCTGACCAGGGACGGAACCCTAAAGGTCGATTCCGTCTCCAGTTCGTACATCTCATCGGATCAGCTGCTGACCGAGCCCGTTGCCTTCGAGCACCGCGAGCCGCGCCTGGAGGGCGCCGTGACGGTGAGAACCAGTGGCAGAGGCCTGGGCAAGATCTTCATCTACAAGGCCGATCGCACCTCGAATCCGGGCCATTCCGTGGTGGCTCGCGTCAATGCAGGAATGGACATGGTGAAGCTGGCAGGGCCCGGCCAGCTGATTACCGTCAGGGTTAAGCCGGAGCGCATCATGCTCATGGGCACGAAGCTGCCGGATGCACTGGCGCTATTGAAAGAGCGGGGAATCGAGGCCGAGGTGGACGGCCACGGCGGCGAGAACGCCGTGGTGGTGAAGCAGGACCCAAGAGCCACCATGGAGATCCTCAAAGAGAAAAAAGTAAAGCTCTTAACCATTCCGGCCAACCGTCTTGTAGCCATCGAGCTTTATTATGATCTGGCTCCCAGGACCCTGGACTATTTCCGGCATGTAACCGGCCTGAAAGAGCGGCCCGTCGGTCCCTTGCCCGTCTATTTTGTTTACGAGAATACATTGCTCTTCAAGCCGGAGGTCGATGCGGTCAGCTACAAGGAATTGCTGCCGGAGAACAAGCCCATCGGACCGGTGCCTGCGGGCTCCATCGGCATTTCCAATCAGGTCTCCAAGAAGATCGGCCTGGTGGGAGTCCGGACCGTGGCAGATAAACGCTATGGCCCCTCCGGCGAGAAGTTCGAGGCTACGAATATCATTGGCCGCGTACTGGAACCCGAGAAACTGATGAGCGTTAAAGAAGGGGAGACGATTTACGTTCTGGAGGTGCGCAAATGAGGATCACAAAGTATGTGATAACATCCTCCGAGTCGGATATTCTTCCTTCGGATATCGCCATGAAAATTTACGGCTCGAAATATGATGTTAATGTCAAAGAGACCTGCTTTGGCGTCATGGTGGACGGCGAAGAGGATGTGGTCAACGCACTGGTAGCGGAGATACGCTCTCTCGACCCGAGCGGCATTTTCATCAAGGACAGGGGCTTTCCTCCAGGCGATCCCAGACGCTGCCGGGGTCGCAGAGGCGGCGGTGCTCGGCCGGGATTTTACATGATCGAGTCCGAGTCCAAGATGCTGCCCATGATCTCCCGGGCGCTCGCTGCGGAAGGCGAGGTCCCGGCGGTCCCGGAGAAGAAGAAGCCTCTTACGCCGAATAAGCTTGAAGATATTATCAAAGAGGGTTTAATCTGAGGTACATCAATGGCTAAAGTTATCGTTTATCCTCCTACCAGCATGATCCTCTCGGACCTTGTGGAGAGGATGGGCCACAAGGCGCTTGTTGTTCCCGAAGCGGTGCGAAAGCTCGCCACCGCCAATGATATTCAATCACCGCCTCTGAACGTCACTCCGGAAGAGCCGAAGAAGGGGCTGCACTACGCGGCTGTCGATGTTCCCTCGGGAGTGCGGGGCAGGATGGCGCTCATCGGGCCTCTCATCGAGGAGGCCGAGGCGGCCATCGTCGTGGAAGATCCCGGATGGCTGACCGGCTGTGCCGGGTGCAACCGCACCAATGAGCTGGTGAGGCTGCTCATCAGAACCAAAGGGGTTCCGCTTCTCGACCTGAGCTATCCCACGGACGACGCCGAGGCCAGGGTGTTCGTGCAAAAGATCAAAACATTCCTGGAGGGACTCAAGTGATTCGCATCGCACAGCTCTCCTGCGGCGCAGAGTACAGCGGCATTCAAAAGGAGATCGAGCGCGCTGCCGAGACCGTCGGCGCAAAGATCGTTTACCCCGAGGTATCACTGGATGACATCCTGAATGTGGAAAGCAAGTTCGGGGTCAAGGTCTCCTCAGGCGATCTGAACCTGGCCATGGCCAGAGCCGTTCGCATCGTCGAGAATCCGGATCTGGCGGACGCGGTGATCGTCATGACCTGCTTCCGCTGCGCCGAAGCTGCCATCATCCGCTCGGAGATTCGCAAGTACATTCATGAGCACTCCAGGATTCCCGTTCTCAGCTACTCCTTCACGGAGAGGACGACGGCAGAGACGCTTCTAACCAGGATGGAAGCTCTGGTCACGACCGTCAAGTACCGCGGTCTCCTGGCGAGGGAGAGGCAGACGGGTCTCACCGCCGGCATCGACTCCGGGTCCACCACCACCAAGTCGGTGATCATGAGGGACAATGAGATCATCGGCACCGGCTGGGTTCCCACCACCGAGGTCTTGAAGAGCGCCGAGGATGCCTTCGAGGCCGCCCTGAAGATGGCGGGCGTCAAGAAGGAAGAGGTTCAGGCGGTGGGGGTCACGGGCTACGGTCGTTTCCTGGTGGGCAAGCATATCAACGCCAAGCTGATCCAGGAGGAGATCACCGTCAACTCCAAGGGAGCCGTCTTCCTGGCCGATGCCCAGAAGGGGCCTGCCACGGTCATCGATATTGGCGGCATGGACAACAAAGCCATCTCTGTGCAGGACGGGATACCTGGCGGCTTCACCATGGGAGGAATATGCGCCGGAGCCTCGGGAAGATTCCTGGAGCTTACCGCTCGCCGTCTGGGCGTCGACATCACGGAGCTTGGCAAGCTGGCCTTGAAGGGCGACTACCACAAGGTGGCCATGAACAGCTACTGCATCGTCTTCGGCACGCAGAGCCTGGTCAACAGCCTGTCCCTGGGCAGCAAGCCGGAGGACGTGGCCATGGCATCCTGTCACTCCGTGGCCGAGCAGGTCTATGAGCAGCAGCTGCAAGAGGTCGAGGTCAGGGAGCCTGTCATCATGGTTGGCGGAACCTCGCTCATCGAAGGGCTTCCCAAAGCCATGGAGGAGCTTCTCAAGGTCAAGGTCCGCGTTCCCAAGTATGCTCAGTACATCGGCGCAGTAGGTGCTGCGCTTCTGGTCTCGGGGTTGTTGGAGGGCTGAAGATGGACCCCATGGAGGTCTTCAAGATCGAGGTCACCGGCGAGGAGGATTTCGGCACAAAGAAGTACCGGGAGCTCATCATGGACATCCTGCAGGACCTCGGCCTCATCAGGTCCATCGGCAGGCTGTACGTTTACCTGGATATCATGGAGCCGGTGTTCGCAGTCTTTGGCCTTCTTCGCACGGGCATCCCCCCGCTAACCGTCAAGGATGTGGGAGATGTGCTCAAGACGGAAGGCGGCTACCAGGTCAAGATCAACGACGAAGAGCACATGTCCGATCTGCTCAAAGTTCTCTGGGGCCATTACGGCCGGGAGAGGGTGGAGCAGCCGGCCAGAGATGTGGTGATCATCGCTTCGGACAAAGACCCTTCAGGGCTCATGGTGGCTGATCTAGAGGCGGAGTTCCTGCAAGACCTGACGGACGGTCTCGTGCGCATCGCTCCCGAGGGGTTTCGCAATCGCAGAAATGAGATGAGCAAAGAAAGTTTCTTCTTCATCGCTGCCGAGGAGACTCTGGCGCCGGAATTGATCGCCAAGACCAAAGAGAAGATCAGGGAGATGCAAAATGCTTGAGCCAGTGATGTTTACCGGTGGGTTGTACAAGCACGACCTGGTCGTGGAACTGGTGGAGGACCTGGGCGGATACGTTCTGCAAAAGAATGTGACGCAAAGCGAGGTCATCCTGCTCATCCTTGTTCCATCTGAGGACAAGCCGGTTCTGGAGGCCCTGATCAAAGAATTGCGCGGCGAGCTGGTGCGGGCGCCCCTGGCGGGCACTGAGGTTGCAGTGGTGACGCCGACCCTGGCCATCCATCATCTGCCGCACACGGCCTGCGATATCGCCGAGTATCTGCGCCGGCACGGCTCCAAGACGAACATGATGGGGCTTGCGCGCGGCGTGGGCCGGGAGATCGCCCAGATAAACGAGTACGAGACAGCCCTCATCAATGAGCACGATGCAGCGGTCTTCATCTTCGGCAACTTCCGGGAGTGCATTCGCAGGAAGGAGAGCCTCTACCGCAACATCACGGTGCCGGTCGTCGTCACGGGCGGCCCGGAGATCGACAAGTGCGAGCTGCCTTATGCCTTTGAGTACGTGCCGTCCATCGGTCGCGTAGCCCACCGGGCCAGGAAGGCCACCGAGATCGGCACCCTTGACAGCATCATCGAGTCCGTGGGAAGGGCCCTGGACAAGACCAGGACGGATATCACCAAGGATCCGCTCACCACGTCGCCGCCGCGCGTGATGGACGCCGTGCGCGAGCAGGTGCCGGAGGTGGAGTACTCGTATTCGCCCCTCCCCATTGCGCTCAACCTGACCGGCGTGCGGGTGAAGCTGCCTTACGACGGCTATAAGGACGCTGTATCGGCCGTGACCTTCGACGAGGGCGTGAAGCTCGGCGAGATTGCCACCATCAAGCCCTCCCGGATGAAGGACTATATACTTGTGAGGATATTGCCAGCCTCTGAGACCGGGTACGTCTTCTAAATCCCGGATCTCAGGGATTCTGCCCGGCGCCAGGCGCAGCCGGCTTGATAGGTGAATACGATGAGCTTCGAAGATGAGCTTGATGCCATTTTAGTGAAGGGCAAAGACAAATCCGCTGAAGAGATCCTGAAAGCTGTTGAGAGCACTTATGGAGAGGTTCCGTACGTCTTTTCATTCATGAAGGATAATCCCGAGATCCTCATCACCAAAATCCTGCACAATAATGCCATTTTGCGAAGCTCAAATCTGGATCCCAAGACCGTCGAACTGATATCGGTGGCAGTCTCGGCGGCCATGAGATGCAGCCACTGCTTGAAGCTGCATATCAGAATAGCATCCAATCTGGGGATACCGGACGACCAGATCGCTGCCGCGATTTTCCTGGCCGGAAACCTGGTCAATGCATCAGTGCTGGCTACAGCCACGCGCCACCTGGATGAAGAGCGGGAGATCTGCAGGGTCTGCGAGATCAACAGCGAGGCCTGTGAGATACACGGCGCAAAGGACACGAAATAGACAGCTCGCTAGAATCGCAGATCCGTGAAAAGCCATTGGAGCTGAATCATGGAGAGCCGAGAAAGAGAGACAGAGACCGTCGGCATAGCATCGATCGGATATTACATTCCCAAAGCAGTTTTCACCAGCAGCGAGATGTCGAGGCTCTCCGGCATTCCACTGCACGTCTTCCAGGAAAAGATCGGCATGGAAAAGAAGCATGTCGCATCCTCAGATGAGCACCCATCGGACATGGGCATACGTGCTGCCAGGGAGGCGATAGCCAGGGCAGGAGTGGACGCGGGCCAGATTGGAATAATCGCATACTGCGGTGCGGGCTTTTACGACTACCGGATCTGGTCCCCGGCGGCAAGAATTCAGGCAGTACTCGGAGCCGACAACTGCTACGCTTTTGAGGTCAAGAACGGCTGCAATGGCGGCAACCTGGGGGTAAATATATGCAAGAACCTGTTGATGGGCGATTCTGAAAAAGAGTATGCCCTGGTGGTCTGCTCCGAGAAGCTCTCCGGCTCGATAGATTACACGGACCCCAGCTCCATTTCGCTCTTCATGGCGGGAGACGGCGCTGTGGCGGCTGTTTTGAAAAAAGGCGATTCAAATAATAGGCTGCTCGACTATGTCTCGGTAACGGACGGATCAACAGTCGATTGCGTCAAGGCTCCCCTGGGCGGAACCAGGCTGCCGTTTTCCCAAGGAAAATTCGACAAGAAGCAGGCCTGCATATGTGTGGCCGATCCGGAGGGCCTGGAGAAGATTCTTTCGCAAACCTATCTGCAAAATTACCTAACGGTGATCAAAAGAGCCGTGGAAAAGAGCGGCCACTCCCTGGAAGACATCGACTTTCTCTTCACCAATCAGGTCAAGCGAAGCCTCTCGGAAGATATATTTCGAGCCGTGGGCTTGACGGAGAAAAATACCCTGTCTTCAATAAGGGATTACGGCCATATGGGCACAGTCGACACGCTCTTCAATCTGGGGAGAGCCAGAGAGCAGGGATTGGTAAAGCCCGGCAACCTTGTAGTCATAGCCAGCAGCGGGGCCGGATTTACCTGGGCCGCTATGGCTGTGAAATTCTAGCGAACTATATATCTCGACTATTCTCAAATAACCTAAATTATTGAACAACCATCGGATTTCGCGGCTTCGCGCCTTCGCGTGAACCGGATCTCGCGCGAAGCCGCGAAGTAGGCAATAGACTATGATGCATGACGTCTGATGCTATTTGGTGCAAAGGGACTGGTGCTTTAGGTGCAAGATCATGAATAACGATAATGCCCTCGATTCGGGAAAGGCCTCAAGCGGTCAGGCCAAATGGTGGGAGACAGCCGAGGATCACAGGTTCGCCCTGGAGGTTTTGCAGCTTCCACTGAGACGCCGGATTTTGAGATACGTCGCGGGCGGATCAAAGAACAGAGTGCAGATTGAAAAGGAGTTCAAGCTAAGTGCCACCCAGGCCGAGTATCATCTCTCCATGCTGGAAAAAGCCCTGGTGATCGAGCGAGTACAGGAAGACTTCAAGGCAACGCCGACGGGCATCCTCTATCTGGAAAGAGTCGATATGGAAAAATCGAGCCAAGAGCCGATGCCGAAAGGGTAGAAGCCAAAGAGGATTGGACGAAGCGGGAGCGAACGGCCGGTCCATTGGTCATCGGTTAAGGAAAATGCAATTGCTTCGCGCCCTTCGCGGCTTCGCGCGAGATTCAGTTCACGCGAAGACGCGAAATTACGACGGTTGTTCGCACTCTCATTGATTTCGCCTTAACCGTTGACCCAGACGGCCCCCGTCTGCAATTGGCAAATGCATTACAGGACAATTTTGGATACTCTGCTGCCGAGCATATCGATATCGATAGAAAACAGCCGCTAAGCAAGATTTTGGGCAAAGGTCGAAAGGCCAGTGAGGTAGGAAATTATTTCGGCTTTTGCCCTTGTTAATTGCGACATTTGACGAATATAATGCTTTCGCTTGATCACATATTTTGAGAAAAATGATAAAAGGCTCGCGGTTTAACCCGCTCCGCCCACCGTTGCCTGGGAAACCAGCAGATGCGGCGATCCGTCGCTCACAGGCACGAGTTGCCCCGCTTTTCCGCAGCGTCCACTGTTGTACTTCAGGTCGTCTGCCACGGCCTGCACATGCAGAAGCGTCTCCAGAATCTTGCCGGAGAGTGAAACATCTCTGAGCAGTTTCACCTTCTCGCCGTTCTTCACCAGGTAGCCGCGCTTGGCATTGAACTGGAACACGCCCTCGCCGGTGCTCACCTGGCCGCCTCTGCTTCCGGCCAGATAGATCCCGTCTCCCATCTCCTGCAGGATCTCTTCCAGCTTCCATTCACCATTGGCGATGTAGGTGTTGCTCATGCGCACCACCGGCCGATCCGTGCCTTCCGCACGTGCATTGCGCGGCACGCCTCCCAGGCGCGCTGCGGTCTCGCGGGAGTTGAGGTACGACTTCAGGATGCCCTTCTCGACCAGAACCGTCTCCTGGGCCAGGCTTCCCTCGTCGTCGAAGGGATAGTAGCCGTTCAGCATCAGGCTGGGGTCGTCCTTGACCGTCACCAGCTCTGAGCCGATCTTCTCGCCGAGCTTTCCCTCCAGGCAGGAGTCGCCTTCCAGGATGATATCGCCCTCCGTGGCATGGCCGACGGCCTCATGGACGAACACCCCGGCCAATTCCTGATCAAGGACGACGGGATACATGCCGCCCCTGGGAGTCTCCGCATCAAGGAGAGCAACAGCCGTCTTTCCCACAACCCTGGCCAGGGCCACCGGATCTTCCCGGTCGAAGAGCTCCAGGCCGCCCACGCCCGCCCGACCAACGCCATCGGTCTGGTAGATGCCGTCTCGATGGGCCACGGCGCTGATGACGAAGCCCATTCTGCACATCTTCGACTGCAGATCCAGGCCTTCCGAGGAGCTGTAGCTGGTGGTGAGATCAACTTCAGAATAGACGGCCTGAGTTGAGGTGACGCCCTGAACTTTGGCCGCATCCTCGATCTCCCGCAGTAGAGCTACCTTTTCTTCCAGGGAGAGATCTCGGGGGTCTTTCTTGACCGGCACCTGCACGCTTCTTCCTGCGGGAGCCTCAGCCAGCTGCAAATTCTCCCGGCGATCGATCTTCCTGGCAATGCGCTTGGCGAGATCGATCTCCCTGGTCAGGCCGTCGACTATATCGGTAGTAACAAAACCCCAGGCTCCACCGGCCAGGGCGCGAACGGCCGCGCCCTGGAATGGCGTCTCGGCAATCTCTTCCAGTTTGCCATTGTCCAGGACTATTCTGGTTCTGCTGCCCTTCAGGATGCGTATGTCGTAGAATTCCGGCACGAGCTTCACCCTTACCCTTTTTCCACCGGCCGCTGCCTTGGCCGGATTAAAGGCTCCTGCTGGGGGTGGGGATGCTCTCCGGCAGGATGATGCCTATCTTCGCATCCGTGGCGAATCTCTTGAGCTTCTCGATCAAACGAGTCCTCTGGCTGCCCATGGCGTACTCGAAGACTTCGCTCATCGTAGAGACGGGTATGATCTCGATCTTGCCTCGGATGGAGTCATCTATCAGCACATCGCCCATGTTTGCTTTGGGGATGAGCACCGTCTTGATGCCGGCCTGAGCTGCAGCCTCGATCTTCTGGGTGACGCCGCCTACGGGCATGACGTCTCCTCGTACCGACAGGGAGCCGGTCATGGCCACCGTCTGCTTCACAGGAACGCCTTCCAGAGCGGATATGACCGCCGTGGCGATGGAGATAGAGGCGCTGTCGCCCTCCACGCCCTCGTAGGTGCCGATGAACTGGATGTGGACGTCCTTGTTGGTGATGTCCTCGCCCAGGAACTTCTTGATCAGCACTGATACGTTTGTGACCGCTTCCTTGGCGATCTCCTGCAGCTTGCCTGTGGCAATGATCTTGCCCTCTTCCTTGGACTGGGCCGGTGTGACCTCGGCCATAATGGGCAGGACGATTCCGGAGTCGCCCATGACGGCAAGACCGTTGACCCTGCCAACCTCATCGCCCGAGGAGTGGAACATGCTGTAATCCTTGCGCCGCTCCATGTACCTGTCGGCGAGCTGCTGCTCCACGGACCGGGCCATCTTCTTGGCCTGCAGGACGTGATCCGTGTCGGTCAGGCTTGCGCTCTCCGCCCGGGCTACATCGCCGGATACCCTGATCAGGCCGCCCAGATCGCGGAGCATGAGGGTGAGATGGCCCTTCCTGCCGGAGCGCCTCTTGGCCTCCCGCATGACCTCGGCCACAGCATCCCTGGTGAAGTGGGGGATCTTGCCGTCCCGAACTATCTCCTGAGCCACGAATCTGATGAGCTTGTTGCGGTTCTCCAGGGTGTCGTCCATAGAGTCCCGCATGTAAACCTCGTATCCGTAGCCTTTGATGCGTGAGCGCAGTGCGGGATGCATTCCCTGCACGGCATCGAGGTTTCCTGCTGCAATCATGATGAAGTTGCAGGGCACGGGCTCGGTTCTCACCAGGGCTCCGGAGCTGCGTTCGCTCTGTCCGGTGATGGGATACTCGCCCTCCTGCAGGGCGGTGAGCAGGCTCTGCTGCGACTCCAGGCGCAGGGTGTTGACCTCGTCTATGAACAGTACGCCCTTGTGGGCTTTGTGAATAGCTCCGCACTCCACGCGCTCGTGGGAGGGAGTCTCCAGGCCGCCGGACTGGAACGGATCATGGCGGACGTCTCCGAGCAGTGCTCCGGCGTGCGCTCCCGTGCCATCAACATAAGGTGCCTTCTTCTTGCTGTTGTTGTCCACCAGAAGTTTCGGCACCAGAGCATCCTCTTTGGGAAGCATGTAGCGCAGAGAAAGGAAGATGAGCGCTGCTGCGATGACGCCAAACAGGAGCTGGCCCGTGTAATAGGAGTACACGATGAGGCCCATGACTATGAGCATCAGGAACATGTTGCGCGTCTGAACCTTCTTTCTGGCCTCCATCTTCTGAGCATCCACGATCTGTTTGCCTCTGCCTGCCGGCACAACTCTGACGCGCGGAGTGTTGTTGTCCTCAGGATTGGCATAGACCAGAACATCTTGCAGCTCTTCCACGGGCAACAGCTCGCTCATGGCCTTGCCGAGCATGGATTTTCCCGTTCCCGGCGAACCGATGAGCATGACATGACGCCTCTGGTGCGCCGCCTTCTTGATAACTTCTACTGCTTCGTCCTGGCCGATAACCTGATCGATGAGGCTCTCAGGCACGGTAATGCTGCTCGTGTCTTTGAATTCGATATCGCCGAGCAGCTCTTTCGACTCTTCTTCTGAAGTCATTTTTTCGGCCATCAGTTCCTTGTTTGATTCTTCTGACCTATATATCTGGTGCTTTGAATCCATCTTTCTGTCCTTCGGGTTGATCACACCTCGAAATTTCGTATCATTTGCATGTATTCATCCATCATTTCTCTGGATAGATGCGGCTTGATACGCACTCTCGCCTCTTGGAAATGCTCTTTGGTGACAGCAATTTTATCAATTATCAGCTCTTCTTTGCTCATGCCAGGCATTATGTGCTGGCGAAGTGCCAGCATCCCCGCCTCCCGGCAGAGCATCTCCAGGTCTGCGCCGCTGAAGTCCTCGGTCATTGCGGCGAGATCTTCAGAGGAGACGCCGATGGCCGCCATCCGGGAGAGATGAATCTCTATGATCTTCCTGCGGGCGGCAGTGTCCGGCATGGGAATATAAATCAGACGATCGAACCTTCCCGGACGGAGCAGCGAGCGGTCCAGAAGATCGGGCCGGTTGGTGGCAGCCACGATTATCACGTCCTTCAGCTCGACGAGCCCGTCCAGCTCCGTCAGGAACTGGCTGACCACCCTTTCCGTGACGTGCGTGTCCGATCCGGAGCCCCTGGCGGGAACAACGGAGTCGATCTCGTCAAAGAAGACCAGCGCCGGAGCCGCCTGGCGGGCTTTCCTGAAGATCTCCCGCACCGCTTTCTCTGATTCCCCTACCCATTTGCTGAGCAGCTCCGGACCCTTGACGCTGATGAAGTTCATATTGCTCTCCGTGGCCAGGGCTCTTACCAGCAGCGTCTTGCCGGTGCCGGGAAGGCCGTAAAGGAGCAGGCCGCGCGGCGGGCGGACGCCCACGGACTCGAACGCCTCGGGATACTTCAGCGGCCATTCCACGGATTCGATCATGGACTGCTTGGCTTCTTCAAGCCCACCCACCTCGTGCCAGTGAACCTCGGCCACCTCGACGAAGACCTCTCTCATGGCGGAGGGCTCAATCTTCTTCAACGCTTCCCGGAAATCCTCTTTCGTAACCTTGAGATTCTCCAGCACGTCAGCCGGAATATCCTCTTTGACATCCAGGTCCGGCAGTGCCCGCTCCAGGGTTCTCATGGCCGCCTCTTTGCAGAGGGCATAGAGGTCCGCGCCCACAAAGCCGTGCGTCGATTCGGCGATCTCCTTCAGGTCCAGGTTCTCGTCCAGCGGCATGCCTCTGGTATGAACATAGAGCACCTCCAGCCGGCCGTTTTTGTTGGGAATGCCGATCTCTATCTCCCGGTCGAACCTTCCGCCCCGGCGGATGGCCGGATCCAGGGCATTGGGCCGGTTGGTGGCGGCGATCACGATCACCTCTCCGCGGGCGGAAAGGCCGTCCATCAGGGCAAGGAGCTGCGCCACCACGCGCCTCTCCAGATCTCCGGATACCTCTTCGCGCTTGGGTGCGATGGAATCGATCTCATCGATGAAGATGATGGATGGGGCAGCCTTTGCCGCCTCCTCGAAGATCTGACGCAGCCGCTGCTCGCTTTCCCCGTAGAATTTTGATACGATCTCGGGCCCGGAGATGGACACGAAGTTGGCGTCGGTCTCGCTGGCCACGGCACGGGCGATGAGAGTCTTGCCCGTTCCCGGCGGGCCGTGCAGCAGGACTCCGCGCGGCGGATTGACGCCGAGCTTCTGGAAGAGCTCGGGATGGCGCAGCGGAACCTCGATCATCTCCCGGATCTCCCTGATCTCGCGGGAGAGGCCGCCGATGTCCTCGTAGGAGATATCCCTCACGTGCAGCGCCAGCTCCTCCAGCGTCTCCCTGGTGATGCTGATGATGGTCTCCTGGGTTACCAGTACCGGGCCCGCAGGAAGTGTGCTCACCACGGCCAGGCTCAGGCTGTTGTTGATCATCTCCACGCGCAGCATCTCGCCTTTTACCACTGCCCGCCCTTCCAGCATGCGCAGCAGATACTGAGGCCCGCCCATGAGCCGGATCTGGCGGGTGGGAGCGAGCACCACCTTTCGGGCAGGCCGCGATTCTGCCCGTGAGATCTGGACTTTGCTGTCGATTCCTGCGACCAGGTTTGCTCTGGTGCTTCCATCGATTCTGATGATGTCCTGAGGGTCTTCGGGAGTTCCCGGCCAGGCGATGGCATAGACCTTGTCCTTTCCCCTGATCTCTACCACGCCGCCGTTCTCAAGGCCAAGCTCAGTCATGGCAGAAACGCTGATCCTGGCCAGGCCCTTTCCTGCATCCTTGTGATATGCCTCGGCCACCCGGAGCTGCAGCGTTTTTTTCTCAATATTTCCGATCGATTCCGTCTCCATTCCGCTCAGATGTTCCATTCCTGGCCCCTCAATTGAACTGCGCCGCGCTCTTCCAGCCTTCTCAGCCGATCCAGGACCACGATCTCCGGCACTTCCAGCCGCATGGCCAGATCGGATAAATTCGCCCTGCCGGAGAGCAGAGCCACCAAAATCTCCGACTCCAGCTGATCCTTGGCAAATCCTATGGCGGCTCCGACGGCAAGCTGCTTGACCTCCATCTCTCTCGACTCGATCTCCTCTAAGAGCCGGCGCATCTCCTGCCGCTTCTCCTCCAGGTCGGAGAGCTCTTTGCGGAGGCGCTTCATGTCCTCGGCACTATTCTGCACCACACCCGGGGAAAGAGCCTCCTCCTCGCCGGCATCCCGGGGCACATCCTCGGATCGATAGGATCGAACGCCGTAGGAATGAGGAGAGACCGCCACCTCCAGCACCGTCTTTTGGGCGATGCGGAAGTACTTTCTGCGGCCCTGCACCTGATAGCATTCCACAAGCCCGGCCTTCTCCAGCATCTCCAGATGATCGATGACCGCCTTCGGCCCCACGTCCAGACGCTTGGCCATCTCATTGAAGTAAAAAGGCCGGAAGGAGAGGAGCTGAAGAATCCTCCTCCGGTTCTCATTTCCTAATATGTCCAAAAGCTCAATGGGGTCCAAGATCATCACTCGACAATTGCTTAATTATACTTTAGGTTAGTAACGACACGTTAAATAAACCTTACGGTAGGCCAGCACCTGAAGAATAGGCGACCAGCGCAAAATAGAAAAGGCGGGCACGAAGTCATGAGCTATCTCGATGCGGTTTTTTGCATTTCTATCTGATGCTCAACACCATCCAGAAAGCAGCAATGCCGGTGGCTATGAGCAGCCCGTTCACCAGCTGCCCGTGGCCCACTCTCCAGCGTGCCAATGTGAATCTGGCGCTGATGAGAAAGTGCACAAGAAAGAAGAAGACCAGAAAGAGATCAAGATTAGTGTGCATGTATTTCGCCTGCTGCAAAGGCAGGATGATCCTGTATGTCCAGGCATAGCCGGAGACCAGGAAGATGATCATGAATAAGAAAAGCATCCAGGCACAGATGCGATTTATCTTGACGAGGAGTCGTCCCATATTCAAGGCAAATTCACCGGAAAGAGTTTGGATGCTGCATCGATATTAATGGTGCAGTACAAAAGCCTGCAAGACCGTTGTCCAAAAAGTTTTTGGTTTAATACGGAGACAATGATCGGTCAGAGGAGTTATTTGTGAAGATGCTCATCATGGCCTTTATCGCGCTGACAATGGCGTTCGCCCCAACCGCTGCCGCTTATGGGTGCATGGGGGACCTTTTCCAGGTAAAAAATCTGCTTCCTACGAATGATGCGCCCTTCGTTTTAGATCTGCAGACGGTTCTTGGCAGCTATCGCTACACGGAGAATTATTCAGCGGGCAGATTCGACTGCATGGACACGACGGTCATCGCCACGCGCATCCTGCAGGACTATGGCTTTTACCCCAGCACCATGGGCCGCATCGCGCTCAAGAAATGGCCGGGAGAATCTCACGCCTGGTTGGCAGTCCCGGACGGCAAGGGTCACTTCGCCTTCATCGAGACATGCGCCTTTGCCTCAGGCGGCCAGGGCCTTGGTGCGGTTGTCCCGGCACAGGAGAGCAAAGACTACGCCTCAGGCAACGTGTTTCTCAATCCCATGCAGACGTATTTATGCTTCGGCTATACTGAGGAGAGGTTTTTGAACGATTTGCACAAGGTAGAAAAGATTGTAACCGGGCCGATAGCATTGAATCGCGATCAGCCGAAGGAGAGTAAATGGATTTATAATTAGAAATAAAATATAATTTGGATCTGGAACGATGGAGGGTTTTGAACCAGATCGGAATAAAGCGCAGCCGCAGGCTGCCGAACTCTCCTGGCAGGGACGGGAGAGAAGGAGAACCCGGCAGACCTCGGAATGTCGGTAATGTCGATTGCTTTCGCTTAAGTGAATTCTTTGGTGTCCAGACCCATAGTGCTCGAGACCTGGCCGATCCAGGTATTCTCCTCATCAACCACTGGGATTTCGAGCAGCTTGCCCGACGATTCATTCAGGGCATAGTTGTAAGGTATTCTGCCCCAGCTCCAGAGGTCGTCAGGAGAGGCTTTGGTCAATTGGCTCGTCACATTCACGCTGGCAACCTGCGTCAGGATGTCCTGGCCGCTGCTTCCACTAAGCTGAATAGGAACTGTTGCCAAGCAAACGGTTGCCAGGGTCGCGAAAGCCAGGCAGAGCATTATTAGAGTTCTCGGGAGATTTACAATGTCTCTTCTCATGCTAGTCATCCTCTTTGCCGATATTGTGGCATATGCCTCAATGAAAAAATCCAATTTATTAATCCATTTGAGATCTGATATGAGCATCGATGTATTTTTAATGCATTTTATGAATCGATATCCTTTGACCGGTAGTAAAAAAAATGAGTTCTGTTGCCGGCAAATCATCAGCGAAACAAAGCCCTCTCCTGCTAATTTAGCTCCAATGCCATACCTATAAATTCTATCCAGTCTGAATAATTTTGTTTGATAATTGATGCTTGACGATTGACCGACTTTGAACGCGGGATGGCGAGCCGATAAAACGGTCGCCATGTGCTGCGAGGCATCTGTTGAAATCACACGTGTCCACAACTTTCGTAGTGGTGCCATTGCTCAAATCCCATTTCCCGGGTTTCAGAATGCCTGAATCAAAAAGATGAGTGACGCAATTGATCCAAGCTCTCAAAAAAAGAAGAAAGGTCGGGGGTTATTTGCTCGATCATCAGCCCGACACGAATGAAGGTGAGAAAAATGATGAAAGCTGATCAAAATAAAAATAGCAACGATTTAATGATCGTGCGCATCTTCGACGCGCCGCGCGAGCTCGTTTGGAAAGCGTGGACGGAGCCAGAGAACGTGAAGCGCTGGTGGGGGCCGAAAGGCTTCACGTCGCCCGTCAGCAAAATTGATCTGCGCGTGGGCGGCAGGTCTCTCTACGCCATGCGATCCCCCGAAGGCAAGGACTTCTGGAGCACCGGCGTCTATCGCGAGATCGTTCCCTTTGAGCGGATCGTGGCCACGGACAGTTTTGCGGATGAGAATGGAAATATCGTCCCGGCTTCGCACTATGGCCTGAGCGGAGTCTGGCCGTTAGAGCTGCTGGTGACGGTGACTTTCGAAGAACAGAGTGGCAGGACGAAGTTCACCCTGCGGCATGTTGGCCTGCCTCCGGGTGAGATGAGCGATTTGACGAAGGCAGGCTGGAACGAGTCCTTCGATAAGCTCGAAAAAGTCCTGGAAGAGGAGAAATCACGCCGGGAAAAAACCGTTCTTATCGCTGAACCGGGAAAACAGGAGAGTTCCATCATACGCATCTTTGATGCACCATGTGAGCGCGTGTTCAGGGCTTCCACGGACCCAAAGCTCATACCCCGATGGTGGGGACCGAGAAGGTATACGACCACTATCGACAGGATGGATGTGAGACCGGGCGGCTCCTGGCGTTTCATACAGCGCGACGCTGACGGTAATGAGTTTGCGTTCCACGGCGTGTATCACGAGATTTCCCCCAGGAGGCTTGTTCAAACCATGGAATTTGAGGGCATGCCGGGCCATGTACTGCTCGAAATAGTGACATTCGAAGACATCGGCGGCAAGACCAGGATGGTGGAAAAATCTGTCTTCGAGTCGGTCGAGGATCGCGACGGGATGCTCAAGTCGGGGATGGAGGAAGGAGCGATCGAGACCACGGACCGTCTTGCCGAGCTTGTGGAGAAATTTTAATGGGGAGTGAATAAAATGAGAAAAATAATTGTTTCCGAGTTCGTGACACTGGACGGCGTCATGGAAGCGCCCGATAAGTGGAGCTTTCAATTCTGGAACGAAGAAGCGCAGAAGTATAAATTCGATGAACTTTTTGCGAGCGACGCCCTATTGCTGGGGCGGGTGACCTATCAAATTTTTGCAGATGCCTGGCCTTCGTTGACCGATGTTGAGAACTTGAAAAGGGTTAGGGAAGCGGGCGGCGATGCGGAGGCGATCCAGGCCGATATGGGCGAAGGAAATCCTTTTGCGGACAGAATGAACAGCATACCCAAGTTCGTTGTTTCTACGACCCTAAAAGAGGTCGGGTGGAACAATTCAAGGCTGATCAAGGGAAATATCGCAGGAGAAGTGTCAAAGCTGAAGCAGCAGCCCGGTCAGGACATCCTGGTCTATGGCAGCAGCGATCTTGCACACACGCTGATGTAGCACGACCTCATCGATGAGTATCGGCTCATGGTCTTTCCCGTTGTTCTGGGGAACGGAAAGCATCTTTTCAAGGACGGGAGCGACAGGAAAGTTCTGAGGCTTGCAGATACAAGAACGTTCAGGTCGGGCGTCGTTGTTCTTTCCTATAACCCGGCAGGAAAGGAAGAGAAAAAATAGCGCGGAAAATTCACTTCAGATATCATTGTCCCTGGATGGGCTGGTGCACCAGAGGATTCATACTCACCCCTGAAGAAAAAGCTGATCGGTCTGAAAACTGTCCCAGGATCAAAAAAGATAAATCAGCACATTTTTATCTACATTTTTGTTTTTTAAAGATATTCTCTTATTTTCTTCTAGTTTCGAAACTTCAGAAACATTATATAGATCAAATATACTTTTGTAGAACGGCGATTGACAATGTATGTGAATGTGAACAGCTTCCTAGAAATATTCCTAATGCTCTCAATTCCAGTATCCTTTATAGGCATCTCAGCTACACCCGGTGCCAGGGCAAAGAACTCTAATAGCAGACAGGTTGCAGCCGATAAGAACCCTGCGGTTTTGAAGAACGAGATATTGCTGAACAGAGATAGCGTCAATTACTCTGAGGTAAGACATATAGTCCTCAAGGGAACCAATGAACAGATCGGCAAAGCCCTGGGCGAGATCTCTAAGGAGGATTACAATGTCACGCCATCCAAATTCGTCGATCCCATATATGCCAGGGCTCGCCTGGCATACATGCAGAAGAACTATCCTGCCTTCTACGAGAGGATGAAGGGCGTGGCAGAAGCCTATGGCGTCTCCATCGACACCATTGACTTAGACCTCAGCGTTCTGCCCTACGATGCAGGATCTCTTGGCTGCTCAGTGGTCTACTTCCCACCATCTGTGACCTATAACGGCCACGCCATGGCCTGCAGGAACCTGGACTTCCGCACAGCGCCTTTGGATAGACTCCTCGGCAATACCGACGTCTCCAACCAGACGGACATGTTTGCCAGAACCTATGTGATGGAGCTTTACCCGGAGGAGGGCTATTCCAGTCTGGTGATTGGTGGCCATGACCTTATGGGGTTCTTCTTCCAGGGACTCAACTCTCAGGGTCTGGCCATAGAACTGCAGGTCGATGAGAGTCCTCTCGTGGTGATAACCCCACTGGGGGGCGCCAGGGCCAGTGGACTTTCGGATTTGCTGGCAGCCAGGATGATCTTGGATACCTGCAAGAGCGTAGAAGAGGCCAAACTTGTCTTGCTCAACAACAGGATCTACTTCCCCTTTATAGGCATCCACTTCTTGATCTACGATAAGAACGGCAACTCCACCATAGCTGAGTTCCTGGCTAAGGATGATAGCGTTCACTTTACAGATGCCTCGGACTCTCTTCGAGTGATGACCAACCATCCGGTCTGCCTGTATCCCACCACAGACACCTATCCCGAGCCCGATGCCCGCGTCGGTTACTACGATAGTTTCCTTCGATTTAAGACCCTCACCGAGTTCACGTCGAACCATCAGGGAAAATTCTCTGAGCAGGATATGATCGATGCCCTCAGGTCCGTTTATGCCGAGGTGTATTATGGGACGCTTCTGTCGGAGAATGAGAAGATACCGGAAAGGACTGTGATGAACTCCCTGCTGGATCTGACCAGCGGCACTATCTCGGCCAGATTCTATCTCAGGGACGGCCCCACGGATCCCATGCTCGGGGGACCAAGCAACATCTTCTCCCAGTTCTTCAGCTTCACCCTGGAGAACATTTCGCCATCATGAAGCTTTGGATCCGATCCCTTTCAGTTCCCAAATGACATGTGTGGAGGGATCTCCTCTCCCTATGTTTTTTGGGAACTGCTGTGTTGCCTTGCTTTTGATAGTTTCTTTATTATTAACATAGTCTTTCTCCCAGCTTCATGGAGCAGACTCTATTAACTAACGTCTATATTCCAATTATTTTATAATAAGTATTTCTTCCAGAGACCGAAACTTCATAAGAAATAAATAGAAAGGGTGAACCAACAAATGGAGATGGAGTTCTATTGAATCAATAACACAATACCTGAGGCTGGATAATGAGAAGATACGGACTCGTGCTGAAAATGTTTCTGGCTCTGGCCATGATTCTGGCTTTGAGCACCACTGCCCTCTCGCAACCCAAGAATGCGGGTGCTAATTTGGTGTTGCTCAACGGAACTATTTATACTGTAAATGAAAAGGTCGATTGGGATAAGCAGCCCCAGGAAGCTATAGCCATAAATGGAACGAGAATAGCTTATGTGGGCAATGATTCAGGCGCTCTGGATTTCATAGGTCCCGAGAGCCGCGTAATAGATCTGCAAGGCAAGATGGTCCTGCCGGGGTTCATAGAATCCCATATGCATCCCAGCATTGCAGGATCTTTAATGTCGGGAGTAATTCTGGTCAACGCTAAGATCCGCGATGAGTATCTGGAGCTGGTAAAGACCTATGCCATGGAACATCCCAATGCCAGCGTCATCCGTGGCTTTGGCTGGATTCACGACGCCTTTGGTCCCAATGGTCCAACCAAAGAGCTTCTTGATTCTATCGTTCCTGATAAACCGGTGGCCCTCGTTAACATAGATACCCATTCTTCTTGGGTTAACTCCAAGGCTCTGGAGATGGCGGGCATAACTAAGGATACACCAGACCCGGCAGGCGGTGTTATCGAGCGCGACTCAGAAGGAAATCCCTCAGGAACTTTGGAAGAGCCTTCAGCAGAAAACCTTGTCGGATCCAAGCTTCCACCTCTATCGGACGAAGAGATTGTGCAAGGTCTAGTGAAAGTATTGGACATGGCCAGTGGGTACGGAATCACCACGGCCTCTGATTGTAATATCATCAATGAAGAGCTGATGAAGGCTTATTCGGATCTCGATAAAGAAGGAAAGCTGAACGTTAGGATCAGAGGAGAGCGGTTTTGTGATCCCAAACTGGGCGAAAGCCAGGTCCCTGCCCTGGTGGCAGAAAGGAGCAACTATTCTTCGGGTCTCTTGTGTATGAAAACTGCCAAGTTACTCATAGATGGTGTCAGCGAAGCTCACACAGCCCTGCTTCTGGAGCCTTACGCAGATCGGCCGGGCTTCAAGGGTACTCCTATCTGGGACCCGGAGATCTTCAATGAAACCATTGCAGCTCTGGATAAGGCCGGGTTCCAGATTGAGGTCCATTCCATCGGAGATGGCGCAGTCCGCATGACCCTCAATGCCTATGAAAACGCCATGAAAGAGAACGGCAAGAGGGATTCCCGGCATAAGGTAGCTCACGTGGTACTGCTATCGCCTCAGGACCTGCCGCGCTTCAAGGCCCTGGGAGTCATTCCGGTGCTCTCGCCCAACTGGTTCTACTACGATTCGAACTATGAGACGAACAATCTACCCAACATGGGGCAGGAGAGGGCTGAACACATGTACCCCATGAAGAGCATCGTCGGCAGCGGAGCTGTAGTTGCTATAGGAACCGACTTCCCTGCCGGTGGAGATTATCTCACCATAAACCCACTGGACGGGATAAGGACAGGAATTGTCAGGCTTCCTTTGGCGCAGGATACCAACGTCACCAAACCGATGTGGCCTGAGGAGAAGGTCGATTTGAAGACCCTTATCGAGTGTGCAACCATCAACGGGGCATATGCCGCTTTCCTGGAGAATGAGACTGGTTCCCTGGAGGTCGGTAAGATGGCTGATCTGATAGTCCTTGATAAAGATCTCTTCAAGCTGCCGTTGGAGGAGATCAACAAAGCCAGGGTATTGAATACCATATTGGAGGGCAGAGAGGTCTATGGGTCCTTCGATGAGAAGGATACAAAGTAGATCCTTCGCCTGATATGCAGGAATCTCGAGATATCGGGGTCTCGTCTCTCCTGCCAAATTTTTGTGTCATTTTTGGTGTAGTCATTCTCCCACCGATTTACCTATAAACTGCTTTACCTTTGGTGGTATCTGATCAACTCAGTGTAACGCAAAAAGAACTTTATATACAATCAAAACAAATTTAAGCCTTCAAGGAGATTACAGCTATGATCACTGGCGCGTCACCAAGAAGGTCGCCACTAAAATTCTTTATATTGACCTTCGCTCTTTCTATTCCATTTTGGCTGATGGGCCCTACTGCAGAACAAAAGCTTCCGCTTCCGTTTAATCTTCCTGTTGGTGCACTTGTGCTCGTCTGCCCGATGATCGCGGCCTTGATACTTGTTTACATGGAAAATGGATCGGATGACGTAAAGCAGCTATTGATGAGATCCTTAGATTATAAGAGGATCAAAGGGAAGATCTGGTATGTACCTATCTTTTTCTTGATGCCTGGCATAATGGTCCTGGAATATGGATTGATGAAATTAATGGGGTTATCGATTCCTAACTTCCAATTTCCAGTTTTGATGGTGCCGGTATTTTTTGTGGTTTTCTTCATCGGGGCGATAGGTGAGGAGCTGGGCTGGACGGGATATGCCACTGACCCGTTGCAGGATCGGTGGAATGCATTAGAAGCCAGTATCATTTTGGGAACAGTGTGGACAGTGTGGCACATAACGCCCTGGCTTCAGGCTCAAAACACTCCAATCTGGCTGACAGGGCAATGTGCGACAACAGTTGTGCTGCGAGTCCTCATTGTCTGGCTCTACAACAACACTGGAAAAAGCATATTCGCAGCGATCGCATTTCATGCCACGGCTAACGTTGGTGAATTGGTTTTGTTTCCCATTTACGGTTCATATTACGACCCTGTCATTGCCTTTATCATCATGGCAGTCACGGCTGCAATAGTTACATTCCTGTGGGGTCCCGCGACATTAGCCCGGTTCAGGTATGCCCTCAAAGCGGCCTGAGGCAGCTATCATCACAATGGATCATCAAGAAAAACAAAGTGTTGGAAGAGTTCTTTGCCTGCTGAAACGAACCATTCGATAAGCTCGCCAAAGTTTTTAAATAATTTAAGGAGAGAAATATTATAAGTTTTAAAGCGTAATGGAGGATGGTGCAACGACTCAGATTCCACGCAGAGGGTTTGTCTGGCACGAGTTGATGACGACAGATACTAAGGATGCTCAGAAGTTCTACCTAGAGGTCACAGGACTCACCACAACCCCTGGTTCCTACCAGATGCTGATGGCCGGTGAGCAGCCAGTGGGTGGACTGGTTGGCCCAACACCCCAAGGGCCGGTATGGCCATCAGGCGGCCCAGAGCCGCACTGGATTGCCTATATCGGAGTCGAGGATGTGGATGCTGCGGCGCAAAGGGCACACGAGCTTGGAGGCCAGGTCCTGCTGCCCCCTACCGATGTCCCGGGGTTCGGCCGGGCGGCCGTCCTGCGCGATCCACAGGGAGCTGCATTTGGCATCTTTGCCCCGTTATAGTAGTGACAATAAACTATGGCAAAAAATAGCAAGACTGCAGAAGAGCTTGCAAGAGGTCCCTCAATGCTTGTCGCATCCCTCCTGCAACTATTGAAGGAGCGTACGTAAGATATGAAACACATTACTGATGCAACTGAATCTCTCGCGGGATCCATGGTGTTCGCGCTCGCGACATTGTCACGTGCATCGAGGTTCCTGGCATCTGTGTAGGGCATCTCATTCTGGAAAACCTCGATGAGTCTGGTTCCGGTTGGAGAGGAGCGCAACGCATATCAGGTAGTGACGCTGCCGGACGGAACTTGTCGTATCGCGGTCTCCACTCCGCTGGACGCCTACAATCCTGATCAGAAGAGCGGGCGTTAAGGAGAACAATTGTACCGAATGAGCGGCTGGAGTTTATTCTTCGGTTCACTGACAGGGATCGCAGGGTGTTCAACCCTCAGGACATCGACGTCCCTAAAGGTGTTCCAAGAGAAGTCCCCCACGTAATTACGTTTAAGGATGCTGGAGGAGGCAAACCGAAATGTTCTACGCCGAATACGGCTACACCACGGCTGAATCGCTGGAGACATCCAAAGCCGGCCTAGAGCAGGTTCTCGATAAATTTGCCGAATCTTTGAAAGGTCAATGATTAACCGGGAAATACGAAATGGAGGTACTATGGAAGATAAATATGAAGACCTTCATAAGTATTCGGCAATGTTGAAAAAGGAGGAACAGCTCAAATGAAGTACGTTGATGGATTTGTAATACCTGTGTCGAAAGAAAACTTGCCGGCTTACCGTGAGATGGCGAAGATGGGAGGGGAAGTCTGGAAAAAGCACGGTGCTCTTGAGTACATCGAAAGCGTCGGTGATGACCTAAATCCCGATTTAGGCGGAATCAAGTTCCCCCAAGCGGTCAAAGCCGAGCCAGGCGAGACGGTCGTCTTTTCATTCATAGTGTTCAAGTCACGCGCGCATCGTGATGAGGTGAATGCCAAAGTGATGAAAGACCCGATGATGAATGATCCCAAATATAAGGACAAACCTATGCCCTTCGATTTAAAGCGCATGGCATACGGCGGATTCGAAGTCATTGTTGAAGCATAAAATGTTGAAACGATATTTTTTCATGTTTGTTGTATTTGTATCAAGTTGCCGCAGGTGTCGTCGAAGACGGCTATGGTCACATTCTTCATTACTTCCGTTGGCTCCATTGTGAACTTCACACCGAGCTTCTTCATTCGCTCATGCTCTGCGCGAACATCAGAAACGCCGAAGGATGTCGCGGGAATACTCTGCTCAAAAATTGCTTTCTGGTATTTTTTTGCTGCTGGATTATCGTTCGGTTCAAGTACAAGCTCGGTGCCGTTTTGATCGTCAGACGAGACAACGGTGAGCCACCTGTATTGAGTTGTTGAGCCTAGAAACAATAACATAAAACTGGCTCAAACAAAACTAAATTCGACCACCGAGGGCACAGAGGCCCGGAGAAAAATACAAAAGGGCTCTGGATAATAACATTAAAATGATTCTCTAAAGATCTATATCTTGACATAGATAAGCCACTGTTACGTTTTCTTTGTTTATCAACTTTGCATAGGTAGACAACCAAGAAAAGCCTAAAGCAATAAATAGTTTCGAAATACATTAGTAAATAAAAAAGAAGGAGAAATTATTATTTCAGACAACACGCAAACATATCAGCTACCTAACCCCGATCCCGCACTGGGGCGCCTGGAAAAATTTGTCGGCACGTGGAGCATAAAAGGTCGTACGCTAGACTCTAAAGTCGACAACGTGTCTGCACGAACTACCTTTGAGTGGCTGCCGGGCCGATTCTTTCTAAAGCAAAACTTCGAGGCCGACTTCATGGGCATGATGATCCAGAGCCTGGAAATCATCAGCTATGACCCGGCGAGCGATACATTCCCTTCACTTGTCTATTCCAATCTGGCGGGAGTCCCGATTCCATACCGATATGATGTTCGGGGCAATAACATAACGATCACGACGGATCTTGCTGGAGGGGCCAAGATGACGGGAAAAATCAGCGAGGACGGCAACACATTCTCGGGCGGCTGGAGGCCGAACCCTGGCAAGGAAGGTCCCGGAAACGTAGCGTACGACTTTGTCGGGACGCGGATAAAATAGATCGCCTGCTGGTTGAAACCTGGGCGAGAACCCTTTTGGAAGAATGGAGATAAGTATCATGAAAAAAGTTATAATGTCAGAGACGAACCCCACCCCTATCTCGATCCCGGAGCTCCGCGCCGTCCTCAAAGGCCGGGTGATCGCGCCAGATGATGCCGGATACGACAAGGCGCGCACGGTCTTCTATGGAGGGATCGACCGTCGTCCAGCGGTCATCGTCCGGGTAGCGGATGAAACCGACGTCTCGCGCGTCGTCTCGCTCGCGCGTGAGACCGGGTTGGAGCTTGCCGTCCGCAGCGGTGGCCACAGTCTCGCCGGCCACAGCGTCTCTGAAGGGGGAATCGTGCTCGACCTCTCTGACATGCGTGCTCTTGAGATCGATGCAAAACGGCGCACCGCGTGGGCCCAGACGGGATTGACCACGGGCGAATTCACAGCTAGGGTGGGAGCCTACGGCCTGGCGACAGGGTTTGGTGACACAGGCTCGGTCGGGATCGGGGGGCTCACTCTGGGCGGAGGTATCGGATTTCTCGTCCGAAAGCACGGCCTCACAATCGACTCTCTGATGGCTGCCGACGTGGTGACCGCGGACGGCCAGCTGCTCCGAGTCGATGCAAGGAAACATCCGGACCTTTTCTGGGCAATCAGACCGGAGTTTATAAGATCGTACCTCTGTCCACCTTCTGCGTAGCGTTTTTTCATAGGGTCTAGTAAAAAATTAATAATATAGCTTGTTAATACTTTTAGCATTATTAAGAAATATCAGGCTAG